>Ga0070726_10002499_pt1 | contig 16481 bp, 11 predicted proteins | sample tdAd471_FD_67275 | JGI IMG/M metagenome (GOLD analysis project Ga0070726, IMG submission 67275) | Marine sediment microbial communities from the Atlantic coast under amendment with organic carbon and nitrate - tdAd47.1 | ecosystem: Environmental > Aquatic > Marine > Coastal > Sediment | place... | reverse complement strand
CTTCGTGGTCACGTAGGGACAGGCCAGCGCGGAGCCGTTGAACTCGGCGTCCTCGTCGAGCGCTCCCTCGGCCGAATCCGCGACTCCGACCGCCACCACCGAGCTGACGAAGAGCAGGCGGCGCGCGCGGCATTGCGCACTCGACTCCACGACATGGCGCGTGCCCTTCACGTTGGAGACGCGCGACTCCTCGGCGTCGCGCGTGCGATAGCTGATCAAGGCCCCGGCGTGCACGACGTCCAGCGGCTCCCCCGCCCGCTCGGCGTCCTGCGCGGCCAGGCGGATCGCGCGCCGCACGGCGGTCTCGTCGCGAAGGTCGCCGCGGTGCACGCGCGCGCTCGACTCGTCGAAGAGGTCCGTGCGCGAGCCTTCGCGAACGAACGCGTGGACCGAGCGCCCCTCGGCCTGCCAGTGACGCACCAGCGCTCCGCCGAGGGTACCGGAGGCCCCGGTCACGAACAGGTGCGCCGTCACGACGCGTCCCCGTCGGAGCGCGGCAACGAGATGCTCGCCTCCGTCCCCGGCTCTCCTCCCTCCCTGGGGTGAAGCTCGATGGTGCCGCCGGCTTCCTCGACGACGCGCCTCGAGATCGCGAGCCCCAGCCCCGTCCCCTCGCTGCGCGTCGTGAAGTAGGGCTCGAACAGGTGCGCGCGCACCTCGTCCGTCAGGCCGACGCCCGTGTCGCGCAGGCGAAGCCGGACCCGCTCCGCGTCCAGCTCGAGCTCCACCTGCAGCACGCCGCCGTCGGGCATCGCCTGGAACGCGTTGGAGACGAGGTTGACCAGCACTCGCTGCAGCTTCATCGGGTCGGCCCGCACGATGCCGCCCTGAGCCAGCGTCTCGCGGCCGCGGACCTCGACGCCCAGCTCTTCGGCCCAGGCCCGGTTCAAGTCGAGCACCTGCTCCATGACCTCCCCCAGCGACACCGGCTCGAGGACGGGCTTGCGTCCGCCGGTGAACTCGTAGAAGTCCGTCGCGATCTCGCGCAGGTTCTGGACCTGGTTCTCGATCAGCTCGAGCGTGCGGTCGAGGATGCCCTCCGTGTCCGGGGAGCGTTCGGCGCGCGCGCGCTTGAGCAAGTCGATGGACAGCTTGATGGGCGTGAGCGGGTTCTTGATGTCGTGCGCGATCTGCCGCGCCATTCCGCGCCAGGCCGCATCCTTCTCCGCGGCGATCAGCTGGCCGCGTTTCTCGCGCAGCTCGGAGATCATCTCGTTGAAGTCGTCGGCCAGGTCGTTCAGCTCGTCGCCGGTCGAGACCTCGATCGGCGGCGCGTCCAGGTCTCCGTCGGCCACGCGCCGCGTGTGTTGCTGCAGCGCGAGGATCGGTCGCGTGGTCCGCCGCGCCACGACCATCGTCCACAGGACCACCAGCACCAGGACGACCGCGGTGCTCGCGTACAGCACGACGCGCAGCTCGGCCGACATCGCGTAGATGTCCTCGTTGTCGATGCCCACGCCGACGACCCACCCGAACCCGCCGTCGAGGTCTCCATCGAGCAAGCCGCGGCAGTGCTGGAAGGCCGCGTTCTTGTCCTTGCCCCCGAACGTGTACTCGCGGTAGTAGCCCGAGCGGCTGGCGCGCGCATCCTCCACCATCTGCGGCAACCCGATGCGGGGTCCGGAGACGCGCTCCCCGAGGAGGTCCCGGTTGGGATGCGCGAGGATCGTGTCCGCGTCACTGGCCCAGATCCAGGCGTAGGGAGACGGCTCCTTGTCGCGCACGAGCCCGGCGAAGTAGGCCTTGATCTCGGGCACGTCGACCAGTTCCTGGATGTGGCGCCAGTTGACGAGCGCGAAGATCACCCCCGCGGTCTCGGTCTCGCGCAGGAACCGACCGACGGGAGCCGCGAACCCGATGTGCAGGGCGGCGGCGGGGTCCTCCGTCTGCAGGAAGCTGTCGGGCAGGAGCGACGTGCGGTGGTGATCGACGCGCACGAAGTCGCCCTCGATGGCGCGCGCGAACCAGGGCTCCTCCCCGTAGTCGTGCTCGAAGAGTCGCTCCAGCGTGCCCGCGCCCCAGGCCGACCCGTCGGGTTTCTGGCTGCTGGAGGCCACGAGCCGCCCGTCCGGCCCCACCAGGACGAAGAGGTCGTAGAAGCCGCGGATGCGAACGACCTCGTCGAAGGCCGCGGTGATCTGCCGGCGCCACAGGCTCGACTCGGCCCAGGGCGCGCCGGGATCCGGATCCGCCGCCCAGCGCGCGACCTGCTCCGGGCCCCAGGAAGTGCGGCCCGCGGCGTCCTCGCCCCGGGGTCCGGCGGGCCGGGAGCCCGCCCCCTCCGGGCGCAGCTCGCGACCGGCCTCGTCGATGGCCCAGTCGCCCTTCATGTCGGAGGCCAGCAGCACCAGTTCGCCGTTCCACTCGCGCACGCTGCGGTCGACTGCCCGGGCCAGGTCCACCGCCAGGGACAGGAGCGACTCGCGGACGACGTTCTCCTTGAGCCGCGTCCCGATCTGCGCGTCGATGAAGTACGCGAATCCGAGGAAAGGCAGGATGACGGCGCCGAGCACCGCCAGCACCAACTTGGTAGAAAGGCCTCTCCTCATCCGAGTCCATTGTACGGAACACCCCACACCTCCCCCCAGCGCATCCTCCTGGTGAGGCTCTCTCACCTCGGGGATATCGTGCTGGCACTGCCCGTCTACCACGCCTTGCGCGCCGCCTACCCGCGGGCCGAGGTCGCGTGGGCGGTGCAGCCCGAGTTCTCGGATCTCGTGCGCGGGCTCCCGGGCGTCTCGAAGGTCTTCTGCTTCGAGCGCCGCGGCGGGTGGCGAGCGTGGCCCAAGTTGCGCCGCGACCTCGAACCCTTCGGAGCCGACCTCGCCGTCGACGCTCAGGGCAACCTGAAGAGCGCCGCCGCCCTGCTCTGCTCCGGTGCGCCGCGTCGCGTCGGCCTGCACCCGCGCGACTGGCGCGAGCGCTTCGGGTCGCGCGTCCTGACGGAGTGGACGCCTCCCGGGGAGGTCCCCGGGACGCACGCCGCTCGGCGCATGGAGCGACTCGCGCGCCACTTCGACCCGACGGGCGAGCTGCGGTTCGATCCGGAGCTCACCGACGTCGAGCGAAGCCGCGGCGCGCAGCTGGCGGACGAGTGGCTGCCCGCCGGCGAGACGCCGTTGATCGTCCACCTCGCCGCTCCGCGGGACGTGCGCTCGTGGCCGCTCGATCACTATCGCGGCTTGCTGCGGAGGCGGGCGTCGGAAGGCCTGCCCACGCTCGTGCTCTCGGGCCCGGCCGAGGTCCGCGAGGGCGTCGTGCTGCGCGAGGAGCTCCGAGCCGAGCCGGCGCTCGTTCACTGGGTCGCCCAGCGCGGCCTGCGCGACCTCGCCTCGTTCTTCGACGCCGCCGCACGGCGCGGAGCTCAGCTCCTGGGTTGCGACTCGGGACCCGTTCACGTCGCGGCCGCGTGCGGCCTGCGAACGCTGACCCTCGCCGGTCCGCAAGACGCGGCGCGCACCGGGCCTTGGCCGCACGACCCCGAGACGCTGCACCGCGAGTTGCGCGCGTCGGTCGAGCCCGCCTGCGCCCCCTGCTTCGAACGCAAGTGCCGCCACGAGCGCGGCCCGGTCTGCATGAGTGAGATCCGCCCCGAACACGTGATCGACAACCTCCAGGAGGCCTCATGCGTATGACCCACTACTTCGGCGCGGCGGCCGCGCTGGTGGTCCCCCTGCTCTTGCTGACGGCGATCACGGGGATCTACTGGAACGGCGGCGAGACGCACCTGAAGCTCGGACTCTTCGCCTCCGTCTACACGGTCGGGGTGCACACGCTCTTGATCATGTTCATGATCCTGACGGGCCGCATCATCAAGGCGGCCATGAGCGCGCGCCCCCTGGGGGCCGAGTTCCTGGGCGAACTGAACACCTTCTTCGCGGAGAAGAAGGCCTATCCGGTCGCGTTGCTGGGCGCGGTCTTCGCCGTCGCGACGGCCATCCTCGGCTACGGACAGCGCGGCCTGGGTCTGCCCAACGCCATCCACATCCTCGTCGGGATCGGGACCATCGTCTTCAACGCGCTGGCCCTGCCGCTCGAGTGGAAGGCTCTGCGCCGGAACCAGGGGCTCCTGGACAAGACGGCTCACGAGCTGGATCGGCTCGATCGCGAAGCGCCCCCGGAGCCCTCCAAGGACATCGTCGAGAGCTGGGCCAGCCCGAGCGTGCGCTGGCTCCTCTTCGCCGCCAGCTGGTGGACGCCCTACTTCTACTGGGGCATCGTCGAGTATCGCGGTGACTTCGGGCCGGTGAGCCTGCACCCCTGGATCGAGCTGTCGGCCCTCGGACTCCTGGCCGCGTGGATCACACGCCGCGGGTCCTACTCCGCCGAGTCCAACTCGCGCAGCAGCTTCTGAAGGTCGCGGTACTCCGGCCAGAAGACGTCGATCTGGCGCAGGAGGTCGAGCTTGGCCTGGTCGGTCTCCGCCGCCTGCGCCTTCGCGTAGAGCTGATCCGCGAGCTTGATGTAGCCCTCCAGCGTCTCCTTGCGGGCGATCGCGTCCTCGAAGTACTCCGCCTTCTCGAGTAGGTCGCCGTACACCGCCGCGGCCTCCTCGTAGAGGAAGTCCGTCTCCAGGTCGTAGGCCCGGTCGTAGATCTTGCGGTACTCGCGCTCGACGATATCGATCAACATGCTCTCGAACGCGACGACCTGCTGCTCCGTGATGGCCGCGCCCTCGTTGGCGGCCTCGCGCGCCTCGTCGAGGCGTCCGCGACGCACGAGCATGTCCGCCTCCCCGAGCAGCTGCGAGGCCTCGGCCTCCACCGTCGTGCGCTCCAACCCCTCGATCCCGCTCTCGTTGTCCTCGTCCAGGAGAAGCACGAGGCGGTACTCGTTGCGAGCGGCGTCGAAGAGCCCCTCCGCTTCGAACCGGCGAGCCATGGCCGCGCGCTCTTCCGCGAGCTGCCGCTGCACGATCTCGGAGCGATCCTTGGCTCGGTCCTTCTTCACGAGGTACTTGCCGGCGTAGTCGAAGCTCTGACGAGCCTGATGCAGGAACGCGTCGCGCAGTCGGCGCACGCCCTCCTGGTAGTACTCCTCGCCGAGCCCGGCGCGGTAGTTCTTGATCACGAGGATGCGCGCGGCGCCCAGCTGCGCCAGCTCGTCGTCGGGTCGGTGCTCGAGCGCACGCTCGAAGGCCTCCAGCGCCGCGTCCAGCTCGCCCTGCCCCTCGAGGTCGAGCGCCCGATCCAGCCAGTCCTCCGCCAGCTGCCCCGAGATCTTCTCGACCCAGTTCTCGACGACGATGTTGTCCGGCGCGACGGCGCGGGCCTCGTCGAGGAACTCGAGCGCCAGCTCGTCCTCGCCGCGCAGAGTCGCGCCGCGAGCCTGGTCGAGCAGGTAGGCCGCGGTCGCGCGGCGGTGCTCCTTCTGGCGCACCGGGTCGCCCGGCTTCGCGTCCACGCGCTCGGCGGCCACGTCGACGGCCTCCGCGTAGGAGCCGTGCCGGATGAGCCAGTCGACCCGGTCCGCCCGGCCGTCCGAGGTGGAGCTACAGCTCGTCGCGAGCGGAGCCAGCAGGAGCGCGGAGAGCAGGGCGGGGCGGAGGGTCGAGGACATGATCGCGGTTGGACGGAGACGAACGGGCTTTCTTCCCGCCACGGAATCAGAACCGGCGCACCCCTTCAAGCCCCTAGGGCGCGGCCGGGAGTCCGGCGGCTCTCGGCTCCAACTCCCTGGTTCGCTTGGATTTGCGTGCGGGGGCGAGCCGGGCTCAGGAGCGCATGTGGGTGTACAGCACGGTCCCCAGGGACCCGAACACCAGAATCGGCACCCAGGCCGCCAGGAGCGGCCCCAGCTGGCCCTCCATCCCCAGGCCCCGGGTGAGCATGTCGGCCGCGAAGTAGAACACCCCCACGAGGAAACCCAGCGCGACGCCCTCGGGCCCCCACCCGCGGCGGAAACGCACGAGGAACGGGATCCCACACAGGAGCAGCACCAGGTTCGCGAGCGGAAAGCTCAGGTGGTAGTGCGAGAGGGTCCGGTACTGGACGTTCGACGGGTCGCGCTGCGCCAGATACCGCGCCTCCCGACCCGACACGTCGAACGGATTCACCTGCGCCTTGTGGAGTCGCAGCACGTCCGAGGGACCGAAGGTCGCCAGCTCGCGAATCTCGTCCTCGCGCCGCTCCGAGTCGTCGACGTCCTCGATGCGGCCGCCCTCCAGGAGCCAGGCCTTGCGCACGGGATTCCAGCGCGCCTCGTCGGCCTTGAGCTTCACGAAGCGGTCGGGGTGGCGCTCCACCATCAAGAGTCCGCGAATGGACGGCGCTTCACCGGAGTCGCCCGCGCGAAACTCCTCGATCAGGACGGGGTTGCCGTGGCGGTCCTTGAACCGAAAGTCCTCGACCACCCGCTCGATGCGTCCGTTCTTCAGGCGGTCGAAGGTCGCGTCGCGCGCGTCGCCCAAGGTCTCGGTCGCCAGCTCGCGCAACCCGATCATCGCGACGCCGAGCACCGCTCCGCCGAACAAGACCGGAGCCATGACGCGCCGCGAGCTCACTCCCGCCCCCAGCGCCGCCACGACCTCGCGGTGCCGCATCAGCTTCGAGACGGAGAAGAGTCCCGCCAGCAGCGTGACCAGCGGAGCCACCTGCAGGTAGACGAACGGCACCTGCAGCAGATAGTAGCGCGCGACCAGCAGGCCCGAGGGAACCTGGCCGTTCTCGTCGGGCTGCATGAACGAGTCGAGGTTCGTCGAGAGATCGAGGATCAGGAAGATCCCGACCACCAGCAGGATCGCGACGCCGAAGGAGGCGCCGAAGAGCTGGAGTACGTAGCGATCCAGCAGGCCGAAAGGCGCGAGTCGGCGCTTCAACGCCACAGCACCTTGCGCACGAAGGCAATCCCCCCCAGGAGCCCGAGCCCGTTGGCCAACCAGGCCGCGATGACGGGATGGAGCGTGCCCGAGTAGGCGGCGCCCTTGCCGAACCGGATGACGATGACGAAGTACAGGAAGCAGAACCCCACGGCGGAGGCGAGCGCTCCCAGCTGCGTGCTGCTCTTGCGCCACAAGCCCGTCGGGACGCCGAGCAGGGTGAAGACCAGGAACGAGCACGCCAGCGCATAGCGCCGGTGGATCTCGTAGGTGTAGAGCCGCTGCTCCTCCGGCCCGAGCTCGCCGCTGCTCACCTCTTCGCGCAGGCGCGCCGAGGTCTTGAACTTGGCCTTGTACTGGGACCGCGAGCTCGGGCGAATCAGCCGATCGAGCGGCAGCCGGAAGCGCGGGTGCTCGTTGGAGATGAACTCGTCGTTCTTCACGGAGCGCACGTTCACGAAGTCGATGACGAGAGCGTCGTCCGCGCCGTCGGCTTCGGGCGCCCCGTTCTCGAACTGGAACGCCGCCTCGTCCGCCAGCAGCGCCAGGCGATCCTTGTCCTCGCCGCGCGGAATCTCGATCACGACCTCGTAGAAGCGGTTGCCCTCGCGAAAGGCGGCGTTCAGGTAGAACTCTCCGAAGTGCAGCTCCGTGCGTCCGGGGCTCAGGCCCCGGAAGGCCTTCTTGACGGCCTCGATCCGGTAGCCGTCCTGCTCGTACTTCCAGCGCGGACGCACCTCGCCCAGCAGGACGTACGCGGCCAGGCTGAAGGCCACCCCGACGATCAGCGGCACGGTCAGCACGCGCAACGGGTGCACGCCGGCCATGCGCATCGCCGTCCACTCGTTGTCCGAGGCGAGGCGCCCGAAGCACGCCACCAGCGCCAGCAGGAAGGCCAGGGGCACGAGGAAGGGCGCCACGTCCATGCCCATCAGGGGCAGGTACCCGACGACGGCCGACATGCCGACGCCCGAGAGCTTGTGGATCGCCGACACGGTCAGGATCGGGAAGACCGTGAACAGGGTGCCGCCGAGAGCGAAGGCGAAGGACAACCCGAGCTGGCGCAGGAGGTAGAGCTGGAGCGACACGAGGCCCGGCATGGTAGCGGGAGCGCGCACCCGATCCTCCAACTAGTAGCCCGCACTCCTCACGAGCGTCCACGCCGGCGAGGCCCGAGCCGCCGTCCTCGACGACCCGTCGAGGGTCGCCACGGGGGCCGACAAGCGCAGAGCACACTCACCGTGCTGGACCGCGCTGCCGCGCGAGCTCGTGAGGAGTTCAGGCCAGTGAGCCCGCAGTTCCCCTCACATCTCCGGGTGCTCAGGATTCGAAGCTAGAATCGGGCGGCATGGAGTCCCCGCCCCTGTTCCTGAAGCGCAGCCCCGCGCGCCAAGTCCTGGTGGTGGGCGATCGGGTAGAGAAGCGGTTCCGTCATCCGAAGCTTCTGTCGAGGCTGTGGGACCGCTCGCGGGCGCGGCGCGAGTTCGCGACCCTGACGCGGCTGGCCGAGGCCGGCATCCCGGTGCCCCACCCGCGCAAGGTCGGTCGCGGCCCCGAGGGCTGGACGGTCGAGATGGACTGGCTGCGCGAGGCGCGGTCGCTCTCGGACTGGCTCGAGGAGCCGAGCCGACCGTTCGACGAGGCGCGCCTGGGGAGGGAGCTGGGTCGCCTCCTGGCGCGCGTGCACCGCCTGGGGCTCGACCACCCCGACCTCCACGCCGGCAACGTCCTCGTCGAACCGAGTGGACGGGTGTGGGCCGTCGACTTCCACAAGGCGGAGCTGCGCCGCGTCGACCCGAAGGTGTGGACGCGCGACCTGGTGGCGCTGGCCAGCTCCGTTCGCGAGCGCACCACGGCTCGCTTCCGCGCGCGCGTGTACTGGGCCTGGCGGCGCGAGCTCTTCGCCGACGGGGAGGCGTTCGCGCCGGCGAACGGGCACGCACGCGAGATCGAAGGCGAAGCCCGCCGGCACCGGTTCGCGGTCGCCTACGCCCGGCGCCTGCGATGGACGCGCGAGAGCAGCTCTTGTCGGGTCTCCGCGCACGGCGGTGCGCCGGTGTACTTGCGGAGCGAGCTCTCGGAGGAACACCTGGGACGTCTGGCCTCGCAGCTTCGGGACGGGCCGACCTCCGGCGCGGCGGCGGGCGCACCGACCGCTGTTGCAAACTCCGTGACGGTCGACGGCTCGGACCTCGTGCGCGTCGCGGGACCTCGCGAGGTCGTGCTCGACCTGTGGTTCGGCGCCGCTCGCATGGAAGAGCACCGCCTCGGGGCGCGCCCTCACGCCCTCTTCGACGGCGCGCGTCCGTGCGCCTTCCTCGAGGCCCAACGGATCAACGTCGATGGCGAGGGAATGGCTGGCGAATTCCTCGAAAAACTGGAGCACCGCGGAGTCCTCGGTCTCACTCGGGCGGACTGTCTCGGCGGGAAGTGGCGCGCCCTCGGGAGCGCGGCCCTGGGGATTCCTACGCGCTCTTCACAGAGCTGACTGCACACGCGCCCCTTCCTTCCTATAATGGCGACCAGCCAGGTCGGGTTTCCCCCCGACCGCGAAGGGAGAACATTCATGTCGTGGGTCACGGTGCGCCGTTTTCGTCTCGTCCTCCTCGCCTTGCTCGCGAGTGTCGTCGCCTCCTCCAGCTCCAGCGCGCAGCTCTACAAGGACGAGCGCCTGGGCTACTCGCTGCGGATCCCGAAGGACTACGAGCAGGTCCCGACCACGTCCGGTGAGGAGTACGTCGTGGCGCACTTCGTCTCGAAGAAGGAGACGTTCCTGATCCACAAGGCTTCCGGCGGCAGCTGGGTGCACCGCCCCGACATCCAGGTCATCGCCTTCCTGGACGCGGTCATCAACCGGCCGCAGATCGAAGAGGACGAGGACGACGCGGAGAAGAAGGTCCGAGTCATCGATCCCTACCGGGACTACAAGGACTTCATGAACCGCACCTACCCGGGCGGTTTCTTCTTCGACATCGAGGAGGAGGACGAGCACAAGGGCCTCCCCGTCAAGTGCTACGAGATCAAGGTCGAGTCGAAGACCGGGGGCACGGCTCCCAAGCGGCTGCTCACCTGGGTCTTCCGCACCGAACTCGGCGAGATCGCCGTGCAGTGCGAGTCGCTCGTCAGCGAGTTCGACAAGTTCCAGTCCGAGTTCAAGAAGCTCATCCGGTCGTTCACCGAGATCGAGCGCACCGAGGAGCTCGACCTGTCGGCGTTCACGGGCGGGTTCATCTCGCTCGCCGACCTCGACGAGCTCACTCCCGACCAGCGCCGCCTCCAGCGCATCGAGCTCGAGCGCCGGGCCTGGGAGCGCGCCACCCGTGACCTGCCCGACGGCTGGGAGACCTACGAGATGGATGGCGTCATGTGCATGACGCGCGCGGACAAGGGCTACTCGAAGAAGGTCATCGAGAGCGTCTTCGCCGTGACCGACTTCCTCGAGGAGACCTTCCCCGATGTCGGCAAGGGCGAGTACACGCGGACGCCCATGCTGCGGATCTGCAAGGACGACGAGGAGTACTTCTCGCTCTACAAGGTCGGATCCACCTGGGACTTCACGGACCTCAGCAACGAGATCGTCACCTACAAGACCAAGTTCGGCGCCACGAGTGTCGCCTGGGAGACCGTCAAGCGGCGGGCCATGGAGATCTGGTTCTCCGACCGGGATCGCGACCTCTACTTCGCTCTCCCCGAGTGGCTGCGGCGCGGACTGCGCGAGACCATCGAAGGCTCGGACATGAAGGGCTCCAAGCTCAAGCTCGAGGGAACGATGGCGTGGAAGAACGCCCTGCGCGACGCCGAGCGGGACGACCGGTTGGTCCCCGTGAAGGACCTGATGCACATGACGCGCCGGGAGCTCTACACGGCCGTGCAGAACGACGACTGGGGACCGCTGGCCCAGTGCGTGGCGCTCGTCGACATGCTCATCAACAGCAAGAAGCGCAACCTGAAGACCGTCCTGGCCGACTACATGAAGCACGTCGACGACATCACCGCCGAGATCCGCGCGGAGAACGTCGCCAAGCGGAAGGCCGAGCAGGTCGAGGACAGCAAGCCGACCACCGAGGAGGAAGAGGACGAGTACTTCCGCAAGGAGCGCGAAGCGATCGAGGCTCAACAGGAACGCCTGCTGAGCGAGTCGTTCATCCGCACCTTCGACGGCTGGAGCGAGAAAGAGTGGTCGAGTTTCGAGCGGGCCTTCCAGAAGAGCCTGTAGCCATGCGACTCACCACCCTCCTGCTCCTGCCCCTGTTCGCCACCGCGGCTCGCGCCGACATCCTCAGCCTGAACGACGGGCGCGTCTTCGAGGACGTCAAGCTCGAGCGCAGCACGGACGGCGTGAGCGTGCTCTTCAAGAACGGAAAGGTGACGGTCCCCAACCACATGGTGCGGGCCACCATCTTCGACGACTCTCCGGACACCTACGAGCCTCGGGACGAGAAGGAACGCGAGATGCTCGAAAAGGGCAAGGTGTTCTTCGAGGGCAAGTGGGTGTCGAAGAAGACGCGCGACCGCGCGATCGAGAAGGAGATCGAGGCCAAGCGCGAGGAGGTCGAGTACGCCAAGAAGACCAGCAACTGGCGCGATCGACACATCGAGGAGACCGACCACTTCATCTTCGAGTCGACCGTCCCCAAGCACGTGTTCGCGCGCTACCGCGACTTGATGGAGGCCTACTACGACGAGTTCGTCAAGTCCTGGAAGATCAAGCCTCCGCGCGGCCTCCCGAAGCTGAAGGTCTGCTTCTACATCGACCAGGAGAACTTCTATCAGGTCAGCGGCGCCCCGCGCGGCGTGCTGGGGTTCTTCCGCTTCGTCGAGCCGATGGAGCTCAACATCTTCTACGACCGCCTCGACCCGGCCTTCACGGAACAGGTCATGTACCACGAGGCCGGGCACTACCTGCACAAGCTCATCGACATGGGCTTCAAGATGCCCCACTTCCCGGGCGAGTCCGTGGCCGAGTACTACGGTGCGAGCCGCTTCGACTCGTCCTCCAAGAAGCTCGAGACGGGCCTGATCCTCGACTGGCGGCTGTTGTCCATCAAGCGCTCGATCGCCCTCGACGAGTGGATCCCGATCAACGACCTCCTGACGAAGGACATCAACGAGGACTACTCGTGGGGTTGGTCGCTCGTTCACTACTTGATGAACGACAAGCGCTACGAGTCCAAGTTCAAGAAGTTCTTCGTGGGGCTGGCCAAGGCCAAGAACGTGGACCGCAGCAAGGGGGCGTGGAACCTGGACACGGTCACGGGCAAGAACGTGCGCGAGGCCTTCATGGACTTCCTCGACATCCGGAACGACGACGCGCTGCTCGAGCTGCAGAGCGACTGGTACAAGTACATCGACGAGGAGCTCGAGGTGAAGAGCGCCCGCGGCCTCGAGCAGGCCGCCTTCAATGCGCTCAAGGACGGCCGAACGATCCGCGCCAAGCGCCTGTTCCAGGAGGCCACCGAGGGAACGCTCACGGGCCGCTCCGGATCCCTCGCTTCCGCCGCTCTCACCCACTACCGCTACTCGGAACTGCTCTACGACGAGAAGGACTACGACACCGCGTGGGAGCACATGCAGAAGGCGATCGAGCTCGACCCGCTCACCGGCGAGTACTACGTCGGCTACGGCCGCACGCTCCTCTCCAAGGGTAAGAACGACGACATGAAGTACGAGGGCATCCGCATCCTCAACCTCGCGGAGGAGATCGAGCCGGACCACCGCTGGCTCGAGCGGAACAAGGAAGCTTGGATCGAGAAGTTCAAGCCCAAGGAACAGACCGAAGCTCCCGCGGAGTGAGCGGCATGCGGTGGCTGCTCGCGGTTTGCACGACCCTCGCCTTGGGCGCCGGGGTCTCGGCCCAGTTGCCGGACGTCTACGAGCCCAGCCGGGGGTTCAAGCTCGACGAGGACGCACCGTCCGATCGGAGCTTCGAGGCCCTCGCGAGCACGAGCGACGTCTGGGAGCTCCGGCGCTTCGAGTTCAACATGAAGGACCAGCTGAAGTTCCGTATCAACGGATCCAAGGTGGTCTTCGGTCACAGCGACGGCGTCGTCATGTGGGCGGTCGTCTTCGCGGACCGCGGGGGCAAGATCTCGACGCCCTACGGAGGTGACGGCGAGAGCATCTCCCACGTCTGGTTGAGGTTTCACCCCTCGCGCCTGGGGGGCTTGTTCCCGCCGCGCGACTTCAAGGGTCGGCAGGGCGACCCGGAGTTCCTCTACAAGGCGCACCGCGTCCACCGCTACAAGAGCGAGGGCCGCTGGGAGTCCAACGGCGAGTTCCAGGTCCCGCCGGTAGACGAGATGATCATCGACATCGACACGATCGAGGGATCGCGCCGCTTCTTCGCGGTCGACTTCACCGCCGAGCGCGTCGAGTACAAGACGCCCTTCGTCTCGAAGGCGGTGCCGCAGCTACCGGAGCTCGCACGTGGAGAGGCGAGGTCCGTCATCCAGGCCGCCGCGGAGATCGTCGAGGAGTCGTTCGTCCCCGTCACCCTGACCTCCGGATGGGACGAGCGGAAGTCCCACATCCTGAAGGCCTCGACGCGCGTCCGAGGCGGCGAGGAGACCGCCGCGTGCCTCTTCAACCTGGTCTCGCCCCTGGGGCCGGGCATCGAGTTCAGGTTCGAGGACGAGACGACCACGACCTACCCCCACAAGAACACGCTCAACGCGCACTTCACGGGGACCAAGAGCATCATGGGGGAACTGCTCGCCGCCGGACCCGGCGCGCGCCGCAGCCTCACGGAGCACGGCGTCGGGTACATCCTCCTGACCTCGCTGAAGGACCGGCTCCACATCAGCGGGTTCGACGACTGCCTGGACTCGGTCGCGTCGTCGTGGGCGCTCATTCTCGATCTGCGGTTCCTGAGCGACGCGGACGAAGAGCTCGCCCGTCAGCTCGCCGGTCGTTTCCTGGTCGAGGGAGAGCACGTCTACGGGCAGCAGCTCCAGCGCGCCAACGCGCCGTTCGCGACCGGCGAGCCGGTGGACATCACCTTCGAGGCTCGCGGCCCCTGGACCTACGAGGCTCCGATCCACGTGCTCATCGGACGTCGGCTGAGCGCCGGCGCGGAGAACCTGGCCCTGATGCTCTCCTCGCTCCCGAACGTGAAGACCTGGGGTTCGCCGACCTCGGGCACGGACCTCCCCGGCGACTGGCGCCCGCTGCCGGCGGGGTTCGAGCTCCGCGCCGCCTCGAAGATCACCCTCGACCTCGAGGGGCGGACCCTGCGCGGCTTCGGCCTGGATCCCGACGAGATCTCGCCCAAGGAGGAGAAGGCGTTCACGAGCGAGTCGGACCCCGTCGCCTACGAGGTGCTCGACTACGTCCACCGCAACGCGCCGCCCCAGCGCACGCCCGGCAGACGCGACCTGGCCAAAGAGGACACCGAAGGCGCAGAATGAGGGCGGGGCCCGCCCCACCCCAGCGATCACGCCCATGTCCCGCCACGCCGTCCTCATCCACCCCTCGCTCAGCTTCTCGGGCATCACCGAGCGGCTGATCGCCACCGCGCGTGTCCTGACCGGGCAAGAGATCCCGGTCACGGTCGTGACGACGCCGGGCTCGCGGTCCTTCGCGGTCGAGCGAGCGGGGCTCTCCGTCTCCTACGCCGAGCTTCCCGAGAACCCGCGCGAGCTGCCGTTCGCGTTCTGGCGGACGAAGCAGCTCATCCGGTCGCTCAAGCCGACGCTGCTCCACGTCACCGACGAGTCCATGGCGTCGCTGGGGGCCGCGATCGCCAGCCGCCTGCACGTCCCCTACGTGCTCGAGATCCACCAGCAGGTCCACGGGCGCATCCCGCACGCACCCGGCGTCCTGGCCGGCGTCATCGCGACGTCCGAGTCGCTCGTCGAGGGCATCGTCAACCACGGACGCATCGCGCGCGGACTCGTGCGCGTCGTGCGCCACGCCCCGGTTCCGTCCGATGTGCCCAACCCCGAGGTCATGGCCCACGAGCCGCCCTTCCGCATCGGGTGCGCCGGCTACCTCGACCACCGGCACAACACGGAGTGGTTCCTGGAGGCCGCCCGCGCGTTGATCCGCGCCGGAGCGCCGGCCAGCTTCGTCATCCTCGGCGAGGGCCCGCGCGAGATGAGCCTGCGCCGCTCCATCCGCGAAGCCAGCCTCACCGAGCACATCACCGTCGGCGTCCCGACCACCGTCGAGTGCGGGCAGACGCTCTCGAGCCTGGACATCTACATCTCGTGCCGGACGCAAGGCGGTCCGAGCTGGATCTCGTGCCAGGCCCTGGCCCAGGGCGTCCCGTGCATCTTTGCCGCCGCCGGCGAGGCCTTCCACCTCATCCGCGACCGCCGGACCGGCGTGCTCGTGGAGCCGGGTGACGGGCGGCGCCTGGTCCAGGAGATCCAGCTCATGCTCACGAACCCGGAGTTCGCCCGCGGCATGGGGGTCAAGGGCAGTGAGCACTTCCTCGGCATCGCCCCGCACGCGCGGTTCGAGCGCGACGTCGCCGGCGCCCACGCGCTCGCGGTCGGCACGGCGAGCGTCTTCTAGGCCCGAGCCCTCACGAGCTTGCGCGACCTCGCGGTACAACGCCGGCCCCGAGTGCGCACTGCGCGTGTCGGCCCTCGAGCCCGGCGCTAGCTAGAGGCCCTTCTCCTTCACGTACGCGGCCATGCGGTCGTTCTCGAGCAGTTGCGCGAAGGCGTACTCGTCCGTCTCCTTCTGGTAGCGCAGGAAGTTCTCGAGCTCGGGGATCTTCAACAGGGACTGGCAGGCGCGATCCTGCATCTCCTCGTCGTTGATGTAGCGCACGAGCTCGATGAGGATCCCGACCGCGCGGTCCGCCTTGCCGTCCTGGTAGAACGAGTTCGCTTCGTCGCGCCGTTCGGCGAAGTAGTCCCGCCGCTCCCAGGCCACCTTGTCCTGGAGCCCCTTGCCCTCGGCGCACTTGTCGCCGCAGTCGTCCAGGAAGCGCTCGATCAGCTCGTCGGCCCAGTCGAAGCGCCGCGGCTTCGACCCGGTGATGTAGTCCACGCACCAGGCCAGCTCGGCGTAGCTGGGTGTGCGGTCCAGGCTCAACCCCAGCTCGCCCTTCGTCTTCCCGACCCAGGGCAGCTCCGGGTGCGTCGGCCAGCGCTCGGTGAACTCGCGGCAGCGCAAGAGCATGTAGTAGCCGCGTTCGGGGTGCTCTCCGTCGGCGAGCTGCTTGTCGTAGTAGGCCGAGAGCTTCTTGTTGAAGTACTCGAAACCCTCGACGTTCGCCGCGTCCTGCTTCGAGCGCAGCTCCAGGTCGTCGAAGCGCTTGCGCACCGTCTGGTACTCGGCCAGAACGGAGCCCGACAACCCAGCCGTCGAGAGCTCGGACAGGATCCGCTCCGCGTTCACGAGGTCGCCCTCGTCGAGCTCGGTCTGCACCAACCGCAGTCGCTCGGTCGGGCTCAACCCCGCGCTTCCACTGGAGCGCTGGAAGAAGAAGACGAACGCCGCGCCCAGCACGCCGGCCAGCACCAGGGCCGTGACGATCGTCCGCGCCGACGACTTCTTCTTATGCTTGCCGCGATAGGAGGGGAGCGAGCTCTTGCGCGCGTGCACCACGGATTTGGGTGTCTTGAAGACCGGGGCTTCGTCCTCGACGTCCTCTTCGGACTCCTCGTCGCCCGACTCCGGCTCCACCGCCTCGCCCTCCTCCGGAGCCCAC
>Ga0070726_10002496_pt1 | contig 16504 bp, 9 predicted proteins | sample tdAd471_FD_67275 | JGI IMG/M metagenome (GOLD analysis project Ga0070726, IMG submission 67275) | Marine sediment microbial communities from the Atlantic coast under amendment with organic carbon and nitrate - tdAd47.1 | ecosystem: Environmental > Aquatic > Marine > Coastal > Sediment | place... | reverse complement strand
TGCGAGGGCGAGGGGGCCTCGGAGAGGCCCCCCTGAAAGCGAGAGCCCTCAGCCCGTTGGGGGTGAGCCCGAGCAATTCACTTGCGAGGGCGAGGGGGCCTCGGAGAGGCCCCCCTGAAACTAGTGGTCCTCGTGATCGCCTTCGTGGGCGTGGTCGTGGCCGTGCCACTCCTCGAGCCGGAGGTCGAGGTCGCGGGAGAGCGGGAGCGTGATCGTCAGCTCCTGGGCCACGTAGCCGTCGGCGCCGACCTCCAGCTCCCAGGTCCCCGGCGGCAAGCCGCCCCAGCGGAAGCGGCCGTCGGGGCTGCCCTCGAACACGCGCTCCTCCTCGGGGTGGTCCGGCGGGCGCAGGCGGAGCAGGGGGCGCGCGGGGGCGCCGATCGAGCCGCTGAGCACCGTGGGCAGCGAGAGGACCACCGTCACCTGCTCGCCGCTGTCGCGCTCGGGGTCGTAGGTCACCGGGCTGTGCAGCACGCGGCCCGCGGCGCTGGCGCTGACGAGCACCGGCGCGCGGGGCAGCTCGCTGAACGCGCACTCGCCGCGGGCGTCGGCGCTGCGGCTGGCGCTGACGGGGCCGGCAATCGCGAACACTTGGGCCCACGCCACCGGGGAGCCGTTGGCGTCGACGACACGCACCCGCAGGCGCTGGGTGCCGCTCGGCGGCGCGGCGCCGTCGGGGGCCGGGGCGTCCGCCACCAGGCTGGTGAACGGGAGGCGGGTCTCCCCCGAACCGACCGCGAGGGGCTCCAGCGCCTGGGCCCGCTCGCTGGGGGTCACCGCGATCATGTAGGTCCCCGGGATCAGCGCCGGGAAGCGCACCTCGCCCGGGCCGGTGGCCGAGTGCAGCGGGTTCTCGCCGAGTTGCGGATAGGAGGCGATCGCCTGCTCGAGGGGCGAGACCGTGATCTGGACCCCGGCCGGGCACCCCTCGAGCACGAGGGAGCCGAGGGGCGCGGTCTGCAGCCGCGGCTCGGGATCGAAGGCCGCCCACTCGCTGAGGAGGCCCTCGCCGTCGCCGAGGACCTCGAACTGGACCAGCTCGGTGGGGCTCAGGCCGCCCAGGGAGAACCCGCCCTCGGCGTCGGCGGTGAGGGTCCCGGCCGGCCCCTGCAGCCGGTCGGCGGTGAACACACGCACCCGGGCGCCGACCAGGGGGGCGCCGCTCGAGTCCACCACGCGGCCCACGATCACGCCGCCCCGCTCGAGGCTCAGCTGGGGCAGGTCGCCTTCGTCGAAGGCCTGGGCCACGTGCTCGGGGGCGCTGACGTGGAACAGGGTCGGCTCGTCGACGGGGGCGTCGACGAAGCGGAACGCGCCGTCTGCGTCGGTCAGTGTGCTCGCGGTCCAGGAGCCCGACTCCGCGCTGACCTCGGCGTTGACCAGCGGCCGTCCGCCCTCGCCGAGCACGACCCCGCGTAGCTCGCGGCGGGCGAGGAGCGTGATCGTGACCTCTTCGTCGGCGGGGGTGTCCAGGCCAATGCTGCGGATCGCGGTGGCGTGCTGCGCTGAGCTGAAGCGGTAGACCCCGCTGGAGGGCAGCTGGCAGCGGCCCTCGGCGTCGGTGCGCGCGGGCGGGTTCCCGGCGTCCCCGCCCGGTCCCTCGGCGTAGGGTTCGACCAGGACCCCGGGCAGCGGGACCTCTCGCGTGTCGACCACGCGCACCCGCGCGCCGGCGAAGGCCGGGCGCTGCCCCGAGTCCGGACCGTCGGGGGTGACCGTGATCGCGGGGTCCTCGGTGGGGGAGTCCGGGTCGCTCCCCGGGTGCTGGCCCGCTCCGCCGCCGCCGTTGCCCGCACCCGGCTGGGCGTCGACGTCGATCCGCGGGCCGTCGCTGGCGCCCTGGGCGCCGGCGCCCGGGCCGGGACCGCCCTCGCCGCGATCGGCGAGCAGCGCCCAGCCGATCAAGAGGGCGGCCGCCGCCGCGATCAGGCCACCTGCGAGTAGGGTCGGGGTGCGCATACCGCCTGAAGTCTACCCGGGGTGGGGGTCCTCGGCCGCGTCCGAACCGGGTAAACTCGCGGCTTCGCGAGGGAGCACTGATGAGCGAACGTCCAGCCGCCTTCCAACTCACCCCCGGCAAGCGGGTCCTGTTCCTCACCAAGGACCCGGACCTGATCCGCAAGCAGCTCGCGGGTGAGCTGAACCTGACCCTGGACGACGTCGGGGTCGACGATCTGCTGGACGAGATCAACACCGACGTCATGACCCCGGCCTGGGTGTGCTTCGACCACGACCCGCGGGAGATCGCCAAGAACGCCTACGCCGGGCTGATCGTCGAGGGCAAGCGCTTGATCCCCGAGGGCGCGCTGAGCTCGGGCGAGTTCGAGGTGATCGTCAGCGGCCACGGCAAGGGCGTGGGCAGCTCGCGCGAGACCGCGGTCCAGGCGGAGAAATACTCCGGGATCCGGCTCGCGATCGCGGCCTCCTTCGCCCCGATCCACGCCCGCAACAACATCAACCAGGGCGTGCTGATGGGCGACCACGACCTGCTGCGCCGGGTGCAGGCGGGCGAGTCGATCCCGTTGGCCGAGTTCGGCAAGGGCCACGACCCGGTGACCCAGAAGATCATCGAAATGGGCGGGTTGTTCCCGTTCACCAAGGCGCTGATGAACGACGAGGTCTCGGTCCCCGCGCCCGAGACCGCGCAGCGCCCCATGACCATGGCCGAGAAGGTGGTCGCCACCCACCTGGTCGGCGAGGGCGAATACGTCAAGCCTGGCGACGCGGTGCTGGTCAGCGTCGACGGCGGCTACAGCCACGAGTTCACCACCGCTCAGGTCCACGAGTTCCTCCGCGAGCACTTCGGCGACGACTACGCGATCAAGAGTGACCCCAACAAGTTCGCCGTGTTCGAGGACCACCTGGTCTACGCCGGCGAGGTCGAGCGCTTCGCCAAGTTCATGGGCAAGGTCAACACCCTCGTCGACATGCAGCGCGCGTTCCAGGCGCACACGAAGGTGCTCAGCTTCGACGCCCGCAGCGGGCGCTCTCCCGGGATCTGCCACCAGGTGGCCCGCGAGCGGATCGTCGAGCCCGGCGACTTCATTCAGGCCACGGACAGCCACACCTGCATGGGCGGCGGGAGCAACGCCTACACGTATGGCGTCGGCACCACCGAATACGCGGCCCTGATCTACAGCGGCGTGACCGCCGTCGTCGTCCCCGAGTCGGTGCGCTTCGAGCTCACCGGCGAGCTGCAGCCCGGCGTGACCGCCAAGGACGTGATGCTCTACATCCTCCTGCACCACGCCACGAAGCGCGACACCCTCAACCGCTGCATGGAGTTCGGCGGGCCGGGGCTGGCGAGCCTGAGCATGGACGAGCGCGCGACCCTGGCCAACATGGCCACCGAGTGCACGGCCAAGTCGGGGATCTGCGAGGCCGACGCCAAGACCGTCGACTGGATCCTCGAGCGCCGCCCCGAGCTCGAGCGCGCCGCCCTCGAGGCGAGCTGCGTGGCCCCCGACCCCGGCGCCGAATACGCCGGCGGGGTGCACACCATCGACCTCGACACGATCCAGCCCATGGTCGCCGACCCCGGCGACCCCGACCGCGGGATCCCGTCCGACCCGACCAACGGCGCGAACATCGCGGACATTGGCGAGGTCAAGATCGACATTGCCTACGGCGGCAGCTGCACCGCGGGCAAGGAGCACGACCTCGACATGTACGCCGAGGTCATGGCCGAGGGCGCCGCGGCCGGCATGAAGGTCAAGGACGACGTCGACTTCTACATTCAGTTCGGCTCCGAGCGGGTGGCGAAGTACGCCGAGGGCAAGGGCTACCTCGAGCTCTTCGAGCGCACCGGGGTGCGCGTGATCCCGCCGGGCTGCGGCGCCTGCATTGGCTGCGGGCCGGGCGTCAGCACCAACCCCGACCAGGTCTCGGTCTCGGCGATCAACCGCAACTACAAGGGCCGCTCGGGCCCCGGCCGGCTCTACCTCGCCTCGCCGTTGACCGTGGCCGCCTCGGCGCTGACCGGGACGATCACGGCCTACCGCAAGGGCATGTTCGCTCAGGGCTAAGGCGCGCCTCGGACCCGATCCGCTACAACGGGGTGGAGGGACCTGGTTGGCCAACACGGAGTGGTCGTTCGCCTCGGGGGTGCTCGAGCGCCCGCCGGAGTCGGCTCCGCCTCCGGCGGCCGAGGGGCCCGAGGTCCCACGCCGCATCGGGCCGTTCGAGGTCGAGGCCGAGCTCGGCCGGGGCGGCATGGCCCAGGTGTTCCGCGTGCGCTACCGCGGGCACCCCTTCGCGCTCAAGCTGTTGATCAACGAGGCGCCCGGCGTCCGCGAGCGCCTCGACCGGGAAGCGAAGCTGGTCGGCTCCCTCCAGCACCCGGGGATCGTGAGCTTGCAGGGGGCCGGGACGATCGAGGGGCGCGCGTTCCTGCTCTACGAGTTGATCCCCGACGCCCGCCCCCTGAGCACGGCCTGGGGGAGCATGCCCGTCGAACAGCGCCTGGAGCTGATCGTGCAGATCGCCGACGCCGTGGGCTTCGCCCACTCGCGCGGGATCGTGCACCGCGACCTCAAGCCCGACAACGTGCTCGTCGACCGCCAGGGGCAGCCGCGGGTGATCGACTTCGGTCTCGCGCGGCAGGCGGGCATGGAGCGTCTGACCGTCAGCGGGGTCCAGCTCGGGACCCAGGCCTACATGGCCCCCGAACAGTTCGCTACCGACGCGGACCTCCAGCGCCCGGCGATCGACGTGTGGGCGCTGGGCGTGCTGCTCTACGAGGCGCTCACCGAGCGCATGCCCTACCCGGCGGAGAAGGTCAGCGAGCTGCGCGGCAAGCTCGAGGAGGCGCCGCCTTCGCCCCGGGAGGTCAACCCCTGGGTCTCGCGTGCGCTGGAGACGGTGTGCTTCCGCGCGCTGAGCAGCGGGCAGGACCAGCGCCAGGCCGACGGGAGCGTGTTCGCCCGTGAGCTGCGCGCGGCCGTGATCCAGGGGCCCGACCCGGGCGCGTTCGGCGGGCGGCGCTTGCTCGCCTTCGCCGCCTTCGGCGGGGTCGCGGCGGCGCTGGGCCTGGGGCTGTGGGGGGGCGGCGCCGCGCCCGCCTCGGGCCGACCGCCGGCGCGGGTCGAGGACGCCAGCCTCGAGCGCCCCTTCGCGCGCCTCGAAGCGGGCGCGGTCTCGCCCCAGGCGCTGCTCGACCAGGCGGAGGCGCGGCTGGCCCGGGTGCCCGGGGACGTCCAGGCTCGCTTGGCCGAGGGCGCCGCCTGGATCAAGCTCGGCAAGCCCGAGCGCGGGCTGGAGATCGGCGAGGCCGTGCTCGCGGAGCGCCCGCGAGACGTGGGCGGCTTGCACCTGCTCGCCGCAGCCCACTTCCACGCCAGGCGATACGAGGAGGCTGGGCGGGCCTGCGAGCTGGCGCGGACGGTCGACCCCGAGGCCGAGTTCAGCTACCTCTACCCCACCTTGATCGCCTGCAATCAAGGGGACTACGCGCGCTGCATTCGGCTCGCCGACGAGGCGCTGGCCCGCTCCGGGGAGTCGGCCTCGCTGTGGGCCGCTCGCGGCACGGCGCGAGCAGCCTTGAACCAGCTCGCCCCTGCGCTCGAGGACCTCAGCTCCGCGCTGGCGCGGGCCGAGAACCCGACCGTGCGCCTCAACCGGGCCGACGTCTACGTGCGCATGGCGCGCTTCGCCGAGGCCCTCGAGGACCTCGAGGCGGTGCAGGGCGGGTTGCGCAGCAGCCGAGGCTGGCTGTCGGTGCGGATCCAGTGCCTGCTGGTGCTCGACCGAGCTCGCGCGGTGAAGGAGGCGCGCGCGTTCCAGCTCGACTACCCCGACTCGTCCGACGCCAACTTCTACCTCGGGGAGGCGCTCCGCCGCCAAGCGCAAGCGCAGGAGGCGCGCAAGTATTTGCAGCGCGCGGTCGAGGTCGAGCCGGGCAGCGCCTGGGCGCAGGCCGCCCAACGCGTGCTCCAGGACATGCAGCGCTGAGGGTGGAGGATCCGCTGTGAGCGACGCCGAGTGGTCCTACGCGTCCGCCATGCTCTCCCGGGCGCCGGTCGAGGAGCCCGCGGAGGTGGGGCGCTCCATCGGCCCCTTCGAGGTCGAGGCCGAGCTCGGGCGCGGCGGCATGGGGCAGGTGTTTCGCGTGTGCTATCGCGGGGAGCGCTACGCGCTCAAGATCCTGCTCGAGGACAGCGACGCCGCGCGGAAGCGCCTGGAGCGCGAGGCGAAGCTGGTCGGCGCCCTCGACCATCCGGGGATCGTGCGGCTCGAGGGCACGGGTCGCGTGGAGGGGCGCCCGTTCCTGCTCTACGAGCTGGTGCCCGAGGCGCGGACCCTCGACGTGGCCTGGGAGGGGCTGGGCCTGGTGCGGCGGATCGGGCTGGTGGCTGAGGTCGCCGAGGCGGTGGGCTTCGCTCACGCGCGCGGCGTCGTGCACCGCGACCTCAAGCCGTCCAACGTGCTCGTCGACAGGCGTGGGCAGCCGCGGGTGATCGACTTCGGGCTCGCGACCCACGAGCGCAGCGAGCGCTTGACCCGAAGCGGTGCCTGGGTCGGGACCCCGGACTACATGGCGCTGGAGCAGTTCGGGGGCCAGGCCGAGGCGCTGCGACCGCAGGTCGACGTGTGGGCGCTGGGGGTCTTGCTGTATCGGTCCATGACCGGGAAGACTCCGTTCCCCAGCAAGACCGTGCTGGACTTGAGGGCCGCGCTGGAGCGCGGCGTGTTCGACCCCCCGCGCGCGCACTGCCGGCAGGTCCACCCGGCGGTCGAGGCCGTGTGCTTGCGCGCGCTGCGCCGCACGCCGGAGCGCCGCCACCCCGACGCCTCGAGCTTCGCCCGCGAGCTGCGGGTGGCCCTCGCACAGGCACCCCCTGCCCGACGCGCAGGGCCCGTGGCTCAGGGCCTCGCGGCGGCGGGCTGCGTGCTCGCGCTGGGGGTCGTCCTCGTCGGTCTCTGGCCCGAGCCGACCGCCCCGCCGCCGATCGAGCGGGTCGACCTGCGCGACCCCTTCGGCTTGCTGGACGCCGAGCTCGACGCCCAGGGTCTCCTGGCTCGCGCGCGGGAGCGGTTGGCGCAGGCCCCGGACGACCTCGAGGCGCGAACGGCGGAGGCCGTGGCGCTGATGGAGCTGAGCGACTACGAGGCGGGGTTGCTGCTGGCGCGCGGGATCCAGCGCGACGCGCCCGAGTCCCGCTTCTCCCTCCGCGTCCAGGCTGGCTGCCTCTACAAGCTGGGCCGGCCCGACGAGGCCTGGGAGGCCTGTCGCCTGCTCCTCGCCGACGACCCGCGCTCCGAGGCGGCCTTGACCTACGCCAGCCTGATCAACCTGGATCGGGGGGACGTCCCCGCCGCCCTCGACTTCGCCGAGCAAGCGCTGAGGCACCACCCGGACTCGAGCATGGCCCGCGCCGCCCACGGCAACGCCAGCCTGGTCGCCGGAGACCTCGAGGGCGCGCTCGAAGACTTCGACCTCGCGCTGGCGGGGGAGGCCCCCGCCGTCACACGCTTCAACCGCTCCGTTGCGCTGTTCCACCTCGAGCGCTACGAGGAGGCCCTCACGTGCCTCGAGGCGATCCAGCTCGACGAGGACGACGACGAGCTCCAGCGCGCCAGGGTGGGCCTGCGTCTGCGCTGCCTGATCCACGCCGACCCTGCGCGCGCCGTGCGCGAGGCGCGGGAAGAGCTCGCGCGGGCCCCCTCCCGGGCGGAGCTCGCGTTCCTGCTGGGGAAGGCGCTGCGCCGCCAGGGTGATCCGGAGGCCCGGCGCTGGCTCGAAGAGGCGCTCCGGCTCGAGCCTGCCGCGGCTTGGGCACCCGAGGCGGCCCGCTACCTGGAGCAGGCGAAGTGAGCGCTCACTGGACCTTCGCTTCGCAGGACCTGCCCCCCGCCTCGCAGAGCCTGCGACGGAGCGGGGACCCGGCCGCGCTGGCGGAGTCGGGCAAGCTGGCGCCGTTCGAGGTCGAGGGCGAGCTCGGCCGCGGTGGCATGGGCGCGGTGCTCGAGGTTCGCTACCGGGGGCGGCCGTATGCGCTGAAGCTGCTCCTCGACGACTCGCAACGGATCCGCAAGCGCATGGCGCGGGAGGCGCGGATCCTCGGAGACCTCGATCACCCGGGGATCGTGTCGCTGCGCGGGGCCGGGGAGATCGGCGGACGCGTGTTCTTGCTCCACGACCTCGTCCCCGGCGCGCGCTCGCTGAGCGCAGCCTGGAGCGGATTGGACCTCGACGAGCGCGTGGCCCTGGTGGGTCAGGCGGTCGACGCGGTGGGCTACGCCCACTCCTGCGGGGTGCTGCACCGTGACCTCAAGCCCGACAACGTGCTGGTCGACCAGGCCGGGCGCGTGCGGGTGATCGACTTTGGCCTGGCGACCACCGCCGACGACGCCGGGCACCTGACCCAGAGCGGCGCCTGGCTGGGGACGATCGAGTACATGGCGCCGGAGCAGTTCTCGGCCAGCCGAGACCGGCAGATCCCGGCGGTGGACGTGTGGTCGCTGGGGGTCCTGCTCTACGAAGCCCTCACCGAGCGGGTCCCCTTCTCCGGGAGCACCGCCCTCGAGCTGGCGGGGAAGATCCAGGTGCAGGACCCGGTCCGCCCCAGCCAGTCCAACGCCGCCGTCAGCCCGGCGGTGGAGGCGGTGTGCTTGAAGGCCCTCGCCAAGGACCCTGCCCAGCGCTACGCCGACGCGCGGGAGCTGGCGCGGGCGCTGCAGCTCGCCCGCAACGACTCGCGGACCGTGGGCCGGAGACGTCGTGCGGGCCTCGCGCTCGGCGCAGCCGGGTTGGTGCTGGTGGGGGCGGTGGGCTTCGCCCTCAGCCGCCAGGGCGCGTCGGCGCCGGGCGCCGTGAGCGCTGCGCCGGTCGAAGCCTTCCCCGATCCGCACGCCGTCCTCGAGGAGCTCGGGGGGGAGGCGCTCTGCGCCCGGGCGCGGGCGCGGCTGGAGGAGGCCCCCGGTGACCTCAGCGCCGAGCGCGCGCTCGCGGTGGGCCACAGCGACCTCGCCGAATACGAGCTCTCGCTCTCGGCTGCGGAGCGCGTTCTGAGCGCGCTCCCCCACGACGTGCTCGCCCTCGAAGCCAGCGCCGGGGCCCTGTATCGCATGGGGCGCTACGGCGAGGCGGAGGCCTACTGCGCGCGCGCGGTGACGGTCGCCCCACAGCGCGCGGCGGCCTGGGTCCTGCGCGCGCTGATCGCCTACGACCAGGGTGACGGGCGGGCGAGCCTGAAGGCCGCGGCGCGGGCGGTGGAGCTCGAGCCCGACAGCGCCCAGGCCCTCACTGCGCGCGGCATGGCCTACCTCGACCAGGGGCGCCCCGAGCGCGCCCTCGCCGACTTCGAGGCAGCCCTCGTGTTGGACTACAATCCGCATATCCTGCTCAACCGGGCGATCGCCAGGGCCGGGCTGGGACGGTTCGCCGAGGCCGAGCGCGACTTCGCCGCGCTGCGCGCGCACCCGCTCTTCGCCTGGAAGGGCGGCTTTGGTCAGGCGCAGGCCCTGCTGCGCCTGGACCTCGGGCGGGGCCTCGAGGCCGCCCGCGCGTTGTGGGCGGAGTACCCCCAGCGTCAGGAGGCGGGCCTGCTGTTGGCCGGTGCGCTCGGCGCGGCCGGGGAGCGCGACGCGGCGCGGCGGGTCCTGCAGCGGGTGCGGGACCTCGACCCCGAGACGCAGGAGGGTCGCGTGGCCGCGCGGCGGCTCGAGGAGCGGCGTCAGTGAGCTCGGTGCACTGGGCGTTCGCCAGTGGCGCGTTGGAGTCGGCGTCGGCGTCGACCGCGGGAGGCTCGTCCGCCACCCGCGTCGCGCCCGGCGGTCGAGTCGGGCCGTTCACCGTGGAGCGCGAGCTGGGCCAGGGGGGCATGGGCCGGGTGCTCGGCGTGCGCCTGGGGGAGGAGGCCTTCGCGCTCAAGCTGATCCTCCACGACCGCGAGCGGGTGCGGCAGCGGCTGGCGCGGGAGGCGGAGATCGTCGGCGGCCTGGCCCACCCGGGGATCGTGCCCCTCCGCGGTGCCGGGGTCCTGGGCGAGACCCCGTTCTTGCTCTACGACCTCGTGCGCGACGCGCGACCGCTGACCGCGGCCTGGGCGAAGCTCGAGCTGGCGGACCGCGTGCGGCTGCTGGCGCGCGTCGCCGAGGCGGTCGGCTACGCCCACTCCTGCGGAGTGCTGCACCGGGACCTCAAGCCCGACAACGTGCTGGTCGACGCCCTCGGCGAGCCGCGGGTGATCGACTTCGGGCTCGCGCGCCACGCCGAGCAGGAGCGCATGACCCAGACCGGCGCCTGGCTGGGGACGCCGGCCTACATGGCCCCCGAGCAGTTCGAAGCCGCCACCGACGCCCAGCGTCCCGCCGTGGACGTGTGGTCGCTGGGGGTGATCCTGTTCGAGGCGCTCACCGATCGGCTGCCCTTCGAGGCCGAGAGCATGCTCGAGCTGGCGGTCAAGGTCCAGAGCGAGGACCCGCCGTCGCCGCGGGTCGTGAACCCCGAGGTGCCCCTCGCGCTGGAGGCGGTGTGCCTGCGCGCGTTGGACAAGGACCCGGAGCTGCGCTACCCCGACGGGAGGACCCTCGCGCGCGAGCTGCTGCTGGCGCTGCGCGCCTCCGCGGTCGGGCGCGGGTCGTGGCGGTTGCCTGGGTTGGGCGCCGCCGCCGCGCTGATCCTCTGCGCGGGGGTGGCTTGGAGTCAGCTCGCCCCCGAACCTCGAAACGAGGCGGCCGCAGCCGCTGCGCACGCGGCCCTCTGGGAACAGCGCACGCGCGAGTGGGAGGCGGATCGCCTCGTCCGCGTGGGGCGAGCTCTGGTGGAGTCGGACCCGGAGGACCTCGAGGTTCGCCAGGCGTTCATGGTTGGCCTCGAGCGGAGCGCGGAGCCGGCGGCCGCCCTCGCCCAGGCCGAGGCCCTCCTCGCGCGCGATCGCTCCCGGGTCCGGGCGTGGGAGACCCGCGCGGGCAGCCTCTACCAGCTGGGTCGGATCGCCGACTCCCAGGAGGTCGCCCGCCAGGCTACGCAGCAGTTCCCCGAGCGCAGCGCGCTGTGGACGATCCGCGCCCTGTGCGCGATCCACGAGGACGAGCCCGAGGTCGCGTTGCCCTTCGCCGAGCGCGCGGTGGAGCTCAGGCCCGACGACCTCTCGGCGGTCTCAGCGCGAGGCATGGCGCGGCAGTTGACCGGGGACGTCGAGGGTGCGCTGGCCGACCACGGGCGGGTGATCGAGGCGAACAACAACTACCACGCCCGCTTCAACCGCGCGCACCTCTACAAGGATCGCGGTGACTACGCCCGGGCGCTGGAGGACTTCCTCGCCGCGGCGGAGCAGGGGGGGCCCGCGGACGTGCAGGTTCAAGTCGGTCGCTTGCAGTGTTTGATCGAGCTGGACCTGAGCCAGGCCCTCGAGCTCTCCCTCGAGCTCTGCCGCGACTTCCCCGCGAACCAGGAGCTGGCGCTGCTCCGCGCGCGAGCGCTGGAACGAGCCGGACGGATCGAGCCGGCGCAGCGCGCCTACCGGGCGGCGTTGGAGCTCGATCCCCAGAGCAACCTCGGCCGCTACGCCCGGCGCAAGTTGGAAGCCCTCGGTGGGCGTTAGACTGCCGGAGTGAGCGCAGAGCCCCTCGATCAGGAGCAACCCGACGTGCTGCGGGCCCAAATGGGCCGCCCGCTGCGCGGGCGCAGCCGCGTCGCCGGCCGCTGCGCCCTGGAGCTGCCGGTGGTGATCCGCACCCACCCGGTGCTCCCGGGGGGAGCGCCGTTCCCGACCCTCTACTACCTGACCTGCCCCCTGGCGCGCACCCGGATCGCGCGCCTCGAGCACGACGGCGGCGTGCGCGAGTTCGCCGAGCGCCTCGAGCGCGAGCCGGAGTTCGCCGCGGCCTTCGCCGCCGCTCAGGCTGCCTACGCCGACGAGCGCGCCCGGGCCCTCGACCCTGCCGATCCGGCGTTGGAGCGGCTCCGCGGCGGGGTGGGGGGCGCCGTGGGCGGGGTGAAGTGCCTGCACGCCCACTACGCGCACCACGCCGGCGGGCGCGAGAACCCGATCGGCGCCGCGGTCGCCGGGCGGATCGAGCCGCTGAATTGCAGCGTCCCCTGCGTCGTCGACGGCGCCCGCAATCCAGCCTGGCGCGAGCCCCCGGCCGTGGGGGTGTAGTGCGGGAGTTCGGCCCCTACCGGATCCTCGAGGAGCTCTCGCGCGGAGGCATGGGGGTCGTCTACCGCGCCGAGCGCGCGGGGGTCGAGCGGCAGGTGGCGCTGAAGGTGATCTCGCGCGGGCGGGTGAGCGCCATGGCCGAGACCCGCTTCTGGCGCGAGGCGCAGGCGGTGGCCCGCGTGCAGCACCCGGGGGTCGTGCGCGTGCACGAGGTCGGCGAGCACGAGGGGCAGCCGTTCATGGCCATGGAGCTCGTCGAGGGGCTGACCCTCCAGGAGCGCGTCGATCGCGACGGACCCCTGCCGTTGGACGAAGCGCGCGAGCTGGCCTGCCAGCTGACCGAGGCCGTGGGGGCCATGCACGCCGTGGGGCTCGTGCACCGGGACCTCAAGCCTGACAACGTACTCCTCGACCACGACGGGCGCGTGCGCTTGATCGACTTCGGCGTGGTCCGCGACCTCGAGCTGGAGCAGACCCGGCTGACCCAGAGCGGGGCTCTCGTCGGCACCCCGGGTTACCTGGCACCGGAGCAGGCCATGGGCCGCCGCGAGCTGGTGGGGCCGCCCACCGACGTCCACGGGATCGGGGCGCTGCTCTACTTCATGCTCAGCGGGCAGCCGCCGTATCCCGGAGAGTCCCTGCCCGCGGTGCTGATGGCTGCCGAGGCCGGCAACGTCGTGCCCCTGAGCGAGGTGCGCCCCGACGCCCCCGCCTGGGTGGTCCAGCTCTGCCAGCGGGCCATGTCGGTCGATCCCCAGCGGCGGTTCGAGGACTGCGACGCATTGCTCGCCGCGCTCGAGGAGCAGCCGCAGCGCGCGGGGTTACCGCCCGGGCTCTTGCTCGCGGGGGTCGTGGTGGCCCTGCTCGCCGCACTCGGCGTGCGCTGGGTGGTGTGGGGCGAGCCTGCTCCCCCGCCGAAGGGGCCCTCGCCCGTGGAGGTGGGACCAGCCCCCGAGTCGACGCCCGAGTCGCCCCCCGAGCCCTCGCCCGAGGCCACCCCCGAGCCTCCGCCCGAGGCGGAGTTCGATCCGCCGCTGGGGGAAGACCTCGAGGTCGACAGCGAGCGTAGCCGCCAGTGGCGCGAAGAGCTCGAGCGGATGTGGGACGACCGCTACCACGGCGGTGACCCCCACGAGGAGGGCCTCGAGCGGGTGTGCACCAACCTCCTGACCCTGGCTCAGATCACGGCGGAGAGCGGTTTGGATCTGGGGCCGTCCTTCGAGCCCAAGCGCCGGATCGTAGGTGCGGCGATTCGCGCCGGGCCTGCCCTCGCCCAGCTCTACCACGAGCGCCGGGACCACGCCGGCGCGCTGCGCGTGCTCGAGTCGATCCCCAAGCTCGCGGGGTCTCACGACGAGGTCCACGGCCTTCGCGTGCAAGAGCACTTCGACCTGGGGCAGTGGGAGGGCTGCGAGCGAGCCCTCGAAGACTACGTCGCCACCAACGGGAGCGACCTGCGGATCTTGACCCTCGGGCTGCGGGCCGTGGTGCGCCGCGGGCGACAGGACTTCATGGACCGCCGGATCCTGGAGCGCCTGGCGGCGAGCGGGATCGACGAGGGGCGCCGGGTCGTGCGCTGGATCCGGCGCCTCGACGCGGGGATCGACGACCCCGCCTGGGCGGCGGTGGCGCGCGGTCGCCTCAACGACGCAGAGCGCTCGTTTCGCGAGCGGCTCGCGAGCGACCCGGCCGGGGCCGAGCTGGGCCTCGCCGCAGTGGCGCGCGAGCGCTGGGACTTCAGGGGGGTCTACGAGCACGCCGAGGCCTCGCTGGAGCATGCGCCCTCCGCGGTGGGCTGGGCGCTCTCGGCGGAGGGACGGTACCGGACCCGCGACTACCTCGAGGGCGCCCGGCGAGCCTCCCGGGCCCTCGCCAGCGGCGAAGATCCCGCGGACTGGCCGCTCCCCGCCGAGCCGCGCCTGGTGCGCATGCGCTGCAGTCGCTACCTGGGGTGTTGGGCCCAGGCCCGCTTCGACGGCGAGCGCGCGTGGGCGGCGGAGCCGCGCCTCGAGGACTGGGTGAGGAGCATGGTCCACGAGTCGGCCTCTGCGCGACTGGAGGAGTTGTCTCGGGTGGACGAGCCGAACCTGGCCCAGCTCTACGAGCGCATGGACCTGCGCCTCGCCTTCCCGGAGCTCGAGCACGGGGACCTCGGCGTCGACCTGACGCGGATCTCCAGCCACGGGGTCGATCCGCGGCGGCGGGTCGCGGGTTTCGTCGCGGCCGTCTCGGGCCGCGACACACTGGAGGCGTTCGCGCATGACGCCGAGCGGCCTCCGCTCCAGCGCGCGAAGGCCCTGCGCCACCTCGGTCTCCTGGAGGAGGCCTGGCAGGTGCTCGAGGTCGAGCGCCAGCGGTTCGCGGCGGCCAAGCAGCGCGAGGAGTGCGACCCGGTCTTCGAGCAGGTCCGGACCGACGCGGCCTACGGTCCGCACCCCGGGCTACTCGACGAGCTGCAGCGCGCGATCGACCTGGCCCACAACTTCCCCGCCGCGATCGCCTACAAGGGCGAGCTGCTGCGGAGGCTCGGGCGCTACGCGGAGGCGGTCGCCGCCTGCGACGAGGCCCTGAGGCGGGAGCCCAAGCTCGCGACGACCAGCGGCCTCTACCCCGTGGTCGACCGGATGCTCGCTCACGAGCAGCTGGGCAAGCTCGCCGAGGCGCGGCGAGACGCGGAGCGCGCGCTGCGCTCGCCAGACTCCTACCGTCAGCGAGAGGCCCAGCTCGTCCTGCGACGGCTGAAGTGAGGCCCTAGACGGGGACCGGCTCCAGCTCGAGCAGCTGGCGGAGGGCGTCTTCGCCCTGGGCGAAGGTCCCGCTGGAGACCACCCGGTGCGACATGACCGGGAGGAAGAGCTCCTGCACGTCGTCAGGGACGACGTATTCCCGCCCGCGGACGAGGGCCAGCGCCTGGGCTGCGCGGCGCAGCGAGAGCGAGCCGCGCGGGCTGATCCCGACCGCGAGCTGCTCGTAGCTCCGCGAGCGCTGGGCGAGGGACACGATGTAGTCCACGATCGACTCGTCGACCTTGACCACCCGAGTCGCCTCCTGGAGGGCGAGCACGTCTTCGCGGCTGACCACGGCCTCCAGCGCCTCCAGCGGGTGGCTGCGGGTCTGGGCGCTGAGGACGGCCTTCTCCTGCTCGGCGGTCGGGTAGCCAATGCTCAGCCGAATCAGGAACCGGTCGAGCTGGGAGTCGGGCAGGGGGTAGGTGCCCTCGGACTCGATCGGGTTCTGGGTCGCGAGCACGAGGAACGGATCGGGGAGGTCGCGGGTCACGCCGTCCACCGAGACCGAGGCCTCGCTCATGGCCTCCAGCAGGCTCGACTGGGTGCGCGGGTTGGTGCGGTTGATCTCGTCGGCGAGGATCACGTTCGCGAACACGGGGCCGGGCTGGAACACGAACTGCTGCTTGGCCTGGTCGTAGATCGAGACCCCGAGGATGTCGCTGGGCAGCAGGTCCGGGGTGAACTGGATCCGGTGGAACGCACAGCTGATCGAGCGCGCGAGGGCCTTGGCGAGGGTCGTCTTGCCTACGCCGGGGGCGTCCTCGATCAGCACGTGCCCGCCGGCGAGGAGCGCGGTCAGCAGGTGGTCCACCACCTGCTCGCGGCCGTGGAACACGCCGCGCACGTTGGTGCCGAGCTTGGCGACGATCTCGACCGGCTCCACGGCTACGCCTCGCTCTGGACGAAGTCGAGGGCTATGTCGAGGGCCGGGGAGGAGTGGGTGATCCAGCCGGTGGAGATCCGGTCGACGCCGGTTTGAGCGAAGCTGACGATCGTCTCCAGATCGATCCCGCCCGAGGCCTCGAGCAGCGGCGGCTCGACCCCGCGCTCGTGGGCGTCGTGGCGGACCTTCTCCACCGCCACCGCCAGGGTCGGCGGGTCGAAGTTGTCGAGGAGCACGATATCCGCCCCGGCTCGGCAGGCCTCGAGCGCGCCCTCCTGGGTGGTGACCTCGATCTCGACGGGGGTGTTGGGGGGAGCGGCCGCGCGCGCGCGAGCGATCACGTCGGCGATCCGAGCCTCGCCTCCGAGCATGGCGAGGTGGTTGTCCTTGAGCAGGATCTGGTCGTGGAGCCCGAAACGGTGGTTCTCGCCCCCGCCGGTGCGAACCGCGTACTTCTCCAGCAGGCGCCAGCCGGGGGTCGTCTTGCGGGTGTCGAGGACCTTGGCGGACGTGCCGTGGATCGCGTCGGCGAAGGTCCGGGTGGCCGTGGCCACCCCGCTCAGCCGTTGGAGGAAGTTGAGCAGCAGCCGCTCGGCGGCCAGGACCTCGCGCGCGGGCCCGCGGAGCTCCGCGACCACCGTGCCTGGCTCGACCCGGTCGCCGTCGGCGTGGGTCGCCGACCACGTCGCCCGGGGGGCGATCCGGTCGAGGACCTGCTGGGCCAGGGG
>Ga0070726_10002493_pt1 | contig 16518 bp, 10 predicted proteins | sample tdAd471_FD_67275 | JGI IMG/M metagenome (GOLD analysis project Ga0070726, IMG submission 67275) | Marine sediment microbial communities from the Atlantic coast under amendment with organic carbon and nitrate - tdAd47.1 | ecosystem: Environmental > Aquatic > Marine > Coastal > Sediment | place... | reverse complement strand
CGTAGCTCCCGGCAAAAACATCACCTTGAGTGTTATTCTATACCCCCATTTCTTACCAGTCCCTCAACAGTTTTCTCTTAGCCAGGCGGTTTCACTCGCCGTCGTTGACTTCATTCGTCATTTTGTTTCGCCAGCACTTGTAAAGCTAAAGTGGCCTAATGACATCTACATTGGCGATAAAAAATCAACGGGAATTTTGATTCAGAATACGATAGCTGGCACTCGCTTGCAAAGTAGCGTAATCGGGCTTGGTATCAATGTCAATCAGGTCAATTTTCCAGCAGAATTACCGAACCCAACCTCTATTGCCCTTGAAAGTAATAAGCAGGACTACGCACTCGATGATTTAAAAATGCTGCTCTTTGCTTGTCTGGAGGCCAGGTATTTGCAACTGAAAGCCCAACAATGGGATCAAATATCGACTGATTACCATGCCTCCCTATACCGCTTAAACGAAATACATCCGTTTCAAAGTGCCAATGGCCAAATTTTTAGTGGAAAAATCACAGGAGTAACCAAGCAAGGACTACTAAAAATCACTACAGGTGGTGAAGCGCTGACATTTAATATGAAAGAAGTTACCTTTGCCAAACATTAGTACAGAAACAACGTTGTTTTCTGTAAGCAACATCATTATTAAGCTTATCCTCATATTGATATGAAAGTACATCTTTTGACGGTTGGTGATGAAATTTTAATTGGTCAAATCGTTGACACCAACTCAGCCTGGATGGCGCAACAACTCAATGCCATTGGAGCAAAGGTTATGGGTATTACCTCCCTGGAAGACACCCGTGAAAGCATCACAAAAGGACTAGAGCAAGCACTGCAAGATGTCGATGCCGTATTGATGACTGGAGGTCTGGGGCCTACAAAAGATGACATCACCAAGAAAACCCTCGCCGACTTTTTCGGTGCTGATATGTACTTTGATGAATCTACCTATAATCGCTTGCAGCGGCTCTTTGAGAAATTTGGCATTGAGCCCAACGAATCGCATCGAATCCAATGTTACATGCCCACCAATAGTCAACTACTGACCAACCAAATGGGCACAGCTCCAGGTATGTGGTTTGAACACGGGAAGAAGGTGATTGTATCAATGCCCGGCGTTCCCTATGAGATGAAATACCTGATGGAACATGAAGTACTTCCAAAATTAAAAAAAGGCTTTGCCGTAAAGCCCATTCAACATAGAACCATTCTAACAGTCGGCGCTGGAGAATCGATGATAGCCGAACGAGTGGCCAGCATAGAAGAAAAACTACCTGATCATATCAAACTAGCTTTTTTACCCAATTTAGGGCAGGTTCGCCTACGATTGACGGGAAGCGGAAGTGATGAAGCTACACTGACGACTGAACTAGACAATTGGGTGAAACAAATTGAGGATATCATTCCAGAGTTGGTCTTTGGGTACGATACAGATAGGCTGGAAGCCGCAGTAGGTCGACTCTTATTAGAACGGAATCTTTCCTTGTCTACAGCCGAAAGTTGTACAGGTGGCTATTTGGCCCACCTCATCACTAGCATCCCTGGCTCTTCTGCTTACTTTGAAGGCAGCATTATTGCTTATGCCAATTCGGTTAAGACCCAACAATTAAAGGTGCAAGCCAGTACCCTGGAAGCGCATGGAGCCGTTAGCGAAGAAACGGTAAAAGAAATGGTGCAAGGTTTATTAGAGTCTATGGGGACAGATATAGCCATAGCCACTTCTGGGATAGCAGGCCCAGGCGGAGGTACCTCCGAAAAACCAGTGGGCACCATCTGGCTGGCCGTCGGCAATACAGAGATAATTCGTACGAAGAAGCTCCAATTGACAAAGGATCGGGAGCAAAATATCGAGTATACGGCGATCATGGCACTGAACATGATCCGTAGATTTGTGATTAAAACCTATGAAGCGACCCCGAGCATTTAAGATAAGTACAAAATAAAAAACCTCTTTTAAGTGCTTTGCCAGTTTTTTATTTTTCTTCTTTAGGATTATTTTGTCGATTCGGCCATTTTATTTGGCAACATTGGCATTGCTAAGAAATTCAGTTATTTTTGTACGTGATTGCTAATATAGCATCGCAATAAAAGCCCAATGGTGAAGGTTTACCAAAACGAAAAGGGATCATATAAATCGCAGCTAGTAGAAGAGGTTTAGCGGGTATTCACCTTCACCTTTGACCAAATTATATAAGAACCATAAATCAAAATTCATGGCGCAAGTTGAATTGATCATGCCCAAGATGGGAGAAAGTATAATCGAAGCGACGATCTTGAAATGGGTAAAGCAAGTAGGTGATAAGGTGGAAGTAGATGAAACCATTTTAGAGATTGCTACCGATAAAGTCGACTCCGAAGTTCCTTCTCCTGTAGACGGAGTGATCCAGGAAATCATGTTTGCTGAAAATGAAACTATCGCTATCGGAAAGGTAATCGCAGTGATTGCCACAGAAGGAGAAGAGTCTATTCCACAAGCCACTCCAAGCGTCACACAGGGTACTACCACCTCTACGGCCTCGGCTGCATCAGCTACCACTACTAGTGTACATGAAACGATTGCCGTGGCTGCTCCAGTGGCCAATGTTAGTGAAGAAGGTAGATTTTACTCTCCATTAGTCCGAAATATTGCCAAGGAGGAGAAAATTGGTCAGGCTGAACTGGATCAAATTCCAGGTACAGGCCTCAACGGACGAGTGACTAAGAAGGATATGCTTAGCTATTTGAAAACTCGTACGCAAGCACCTGCTAACGGGAGTATTCAATCAAAAGCAGCACCTAGTACTTCGCCCGACCTTGCCACTGCTTCTTCGCGCCCCGCTACCGGAAGCATGAATGGTGCAGTGGAAATTGTAGAAATGGACCGAATGCGCAAGCTCATTGCTGACCATATGGTCATGTCCAAGCATACCTCTCCTCACGTGACTTCTTTTATAGAAGTAGATGTTACTGACATCGTCAACTGGAGAAATAAGGTTAAGAATCAATTCCAGGAAAAATATGGCCAGAAAATCACATTTACGCCTATTTTCATGGAAGCCGTAGCTAGGGCCCTGCGCGATTTTCCGATGGTTAACATCTCTGTCGATGATAATAAGATCATTGTCAAAAAGGATATCAATATTGGGATGGCGACGGCCCTTCCTTCTGGAAATCTCATTGTTCCAGTTATTAAAAATGCGGATCAGTTGAATCTGCTGGGACTTAGCAAACAAGTCAACGACTTAGCGCAACGTGCCCGCAACAACAAACTCAAACCTGCCGAAGTGCAAGGCGGAACCTTTACCTTGACCAATGTCGGAACTTTCGGTAATGTGATGGGTACTCCAATCATCAATCAACCTCAAGTCGCGATATTAGCAGTAGGTGCTATCCGAAAAAAACCAGCCGTAGTAGAAACAGCTTACGGGGACCTTATTGCCGTTCGGCAAATGATGTTCTTATCTCTATCCTATGATCATCGAGTAGTAGATGGTTTCTTGGGTGGTTCCTTCCTACGACGAATTGGTGATTATTTAGAACAGTTTGATCCTGAGCAAGAAATATAGCCTATGCAGAATGCCAAACTTAAGTATGCCCTTTATAAAACCAACTGTATTAAACCTAGCCTTGTTACTTTACTTTGTTGCCTCTTTCTATTAGGGGCACCGATTCTTCTACAGGCACAATCGGCTAATGACAAAAAAGAAGAAGCCAAGCTCTTCTTTTCCAATAAGAAATACCGGACAGCCCTGTCCTTACTCCAAAGCACCAGGGCGCTTTATCGAGACGATAAGGAGAGTAAATTCCTCATCGGACTTTGCCATTACCAGCTCAATGAGCTGGATGAGGCACTAGCTCAGCTGAACCGTTTTTCTGAAGAAGAACGGACGCCCTACCCGGAACTCTGGTTGTATTATGGTCGAATTTATCATGCGCGGCATCAATTCGATCAAGCCTCTACCTATTACAAAAGATATTTGCGTACAATTAGGCCAGGACATGCCAACCGGCAGATGGTCATTGAAGATATTAGGAGATGTGCCAATGGCATCAATTTACAATTTCAGGAAGCCTTAGCCATCGTGGAGAATTTGGGTAAAGGGGTGAATACGGAACATGATGAGTTTGCGCCCATGTTGAGTCCAAACTATAATGACCGATTATACTTCTCTTCCATTCGACCAGGTAATATCGGTACCCCTAAAAGGGAAAACGGTCGTACAGATGAGCGTTTTGGTCTGTACCCCAGCGATATGTTCAACTGTCAAATCACCAATGGTATATGGGGCAATATTCAGCCGATGCACTATTTATTGAATAGCCCTAGTCACGAAGTTTTATTAGGGTTTAATGGTGATGGTACTGCATTATATTACTTCAAAGGTCGAAATCTACGTAGTGGACAGATCATTGTCGACACCTTCAAAAGAGTAGAGGAACGCTTGGTGAGTTCTACCCCTTTGCAAGCCCCGATGAATACGATCAGGGGAGATAATAGCCCCTTCTTTTACAATGATACCCTCTTGTTTTTTGCGAGTAATCGAGCAGGAGGATATGGAGGTAGTGATATATACAAGACCAGCTTGCGAAACGGTCGCTGGTCAACGCCAGTCAACTTGGGTCCCGATATCAATACTGCCTATGATGAGACAACTCCTTTCATGGCTAGAGATGGTCATACTCTTTTTTATAGTTCTAACGACAGCAAAAAGAGTATTGGTGGCCTGGATATCTTCAAGTCATTTTATGTAGAAGATACCAAACGTTGGACAAAAGCGCTCAACATGGGTATCCCCATCAATTCGGCGGCTGATGACGACTTCTTCAAAATTTCGGGTGACGGCTTTACCGCTTTTTTCGCCTCAGCCAGAAAGGATGGAGTAGGACAAAGAGATATTTATATTGCTTACTTCCAAGCTTTCTTGGAGGAAATGGAATGGCCTACTCCTAGTACGGCTTACACACCACCACCGCGACAAGCTGATCCTCCACCAGTACCCGAGATAAAACCAGAAGAGCCCCCTCTTGTGGTCACGCCTCCTACCCTGCCTGCTAATGATACTGGTAACCGTCAAGCCATTAATGACGGTTTCGATGAAAGTTTTCCTGCTACAAGAACGAAGGTGCCACCAACCACTACGCCACCACCAACGTCTGCTTCCCCTTACGCCCCTATCTATTATGCCCATGCTGAAGAACTTACTAGGCATGCTACCAAGAAAGAAACCTTAGACCAAATCGCTGCGCAGATACAACAACAACCTTCATTAGCCGTGATTTTCACTGCTTATCCCAATGAGGTTAGTCCCTCATCCTTGTTTCAATTGACCACTGACCTAGAAATAGCGGGTAACTATCTTCACGAGGCGGGTGTTCCGCTGGCCCATATCTATATCCGAGCAATAGGCATGCCTAGGGCGCAGCGTAGCGGACAATGTGTCGAAATATCGTTTTTTGACCTTAGTGGTAATGCAATTTCAGAAAACTTGCCTGTCGTAGGGAAAAATATAGAAATGGTGGAACCCAATCTGCTCACCAACTCAGCCCTGCATTACAAAGTACAGGTCGCCTCTGCTCAAAGAAGTATCGAGCCCCCTTTTCAACAAGGGATGGACTATGTAATGATCGAGCGAAAATTAGATTTCCCTTACTATCGCTACACCTTAGGTGCGGCTAACACTTACAGTGAGGCCTCTGTCCTACGAAGGCAATTGGCCAGGCGGGCAGGCTTTGAAAGTGCCTATGTTGTACCTTTTGTGAATGGTTACCGATTAGATAAAAAGCTCGCTCGCTTAAAGATGGCTGAATTCCAAGACCTAAGAAGCTATTTACACTTAAAGTAACAGTTGCGCTGATTTTTTTTGTTTTTGAGTCAAGTGAAAGTAAAGTAAGTTTAAGCATTCGCATTCAGTGATTTCTCATGTAGACTGTTTTTGTATTTCGAAGCCTTGTTTTATGGCTCAAAGAGCCGGAAAAATCGAAAATGGGAACGCAGGCCATGAAAATGCCTATTAATTAGGTACTTACAACTCCCGTCTTTCATTGTCTTTGTTGTAGAAAAAGGCCTTAAATGTCCCATTATTGCCTCCTAAAAATGGAACCACTCATCCTGCTCAATCCTCCCTATGTCGATAGCATAGTAGTATTTCCAAAAAATCAACTTATTTTTGTACAGTGACTTTAGAAACTGCTTTGCAGTAAGTTGTATTTATAAATAGGCTGATCTTCTACCACTCAGAATAAAAGTAGCAGATGGAGCACAGTATGATACTATGAAAAAATTAGAGTTTTTAAAGGAAAGCTTAAAGGACCTCAAGACAGTCGGCACCTTGACCCGTAGTTCAAAGTTTTTGTGCAGAGGCATGGTCAAGCATGTTGACTTTGCTGAAGCAGAGCTAATTGTCGAATTAGGTGCAGGTGATGGCGTAATCACCGAATTCATTTTGAATGAAATGAGTCCTAATGCTAAGTTGCTTGTTTTTGAGGTGAATGAGCGTTTCTGTGAGGTACTAAGAGACATTGATGATGACCGCCTGATTATTGCACAGGATTCCGCAGAAAATATTGGATCTCATGTAGCGAGATTGGGGTATGAAAAGGTAGATGCCATTATTTCGGCTATTCCTTTTGTTGCCTTACCCAAAGAATTGGGATACAGTATCGTACAAGAGTGTCATCAATGTATGAAGCAAGGCGGCCGTTACATTCAGGTTCACTACTCTTTACTGACTAAGAAGTTGTACGAAACAATTTTTGGGAATGTAGATATCAATTGGGTGCCGCTCAATATGCCGCCTGCATTCGTGCTTGTCAGTGAGAAAAAGTAAATCTAGCCGTAAGTTTGGTGGTGATTCTTGAGCTTTAGCCACCACCAAACATAGACTTTGGCTATCGCTTATCTTTTACTTTCCCAACAGCTTCTAGGGATGGATATCGCTTCTACTTGAAGTGGCACCAATGGTAAACTACAACAAAGATTACCGTCTTCATTAAGTGCAGATTGGATCAAGTCTCCGCTAAGCATTTCCTTGCGTCATGTTCACTTCTCTTACTGTTTCGGGTGTAAACAATTGATATAAAACAGGTACTAGTAATAATACAAAAGTGGTTGAAGTAAGTAACCCACCGATAATTGTCCACCCCATTGGCGCCCACAAAGAGCCTCCGGTTAAGGTCAAGGGTAATAAGCCAAGGATTGTCGTCAAGGTAGTCGCCACAATAGGAATAAAACGAACTTCTCCGGCCTGAATGGCCGCCTCAACTACTGACTTTCCTTCCGCTCTTAATGTATTGGCATAATCCACCAATACAATTGAATTGTTGATGGCAATACCAATCAAACTCGTAAGACCAACAAAGGCAGTAAAAGAAAAAGGAATACCGGTAATAAACAAGGCTAAAATGGATCCAATGATGGCTAAGGGCAGCGCTGAGAATATTATTAGCGGCTGAGTAAAAGACTTAAACTGAATAATCAATACCCCCAAAATGAGTAAAAGTGCCATAACCGATGCAATCCCCATCCCACCAAAGGATTCATTCCTGTTTTCTAAATCACCTTTGAAGGTGTAATTATACCCCTCCTTCCATTCGATATTATCCAACTGTGTTTTGATTCCTGCTATTACAGGATCAAGTGTATAACCATTGTCCAAATCTGCCAGAATCGTTGCCGTCCGATCATTATCCAAATGACTGATCAGACTCGGCGCTTCTGAAAATTCAATATCTGCCAGTTGCTTGAGTGGAATAAAATGGCCAGCCACACTATTGACGGTCAATTGATTGAAATCTTCCAGTTCAAACTGTTCCTCAAAATCATAGCGCATGACGATGTTGTATTCCTCCGCTTTTTTATCTCGATATTTTCCGATAGTGGCGCCATTCACAAAACTTCGAATAGATTTGTCAATTACGTGGATGGGAACCCCCAACATCATCGCCTTGTCTCTATTAATCTTGAAAAAGAGATCGGTACTATTGTTTCGGAGCGGGTTTTCTATATTGATGGCACCAGGAACTGTTTTCACTATATTCTCAATTTCTCGCGCATAGTCCTGTAATTGGTCCAAGTCATCTCCAAATACCTTAATAGCAATAGGGGCTTCGGAAGGAGGGCCTTGGACAAATTCTCGAACATCAATGCTAGCATTCGAATAAGTAGCAAAGGTGCCTCTCAATTCGTCTAGTAATTGATAAAAAGCATCAATATCATATTCCTTTAACACGACAAACAGCTCACCATAGGTACTCGTGTAATTGACCGGAGCAATGTTATAGTAGATACGTGGATTACCATGCCCTACATTAGCGGCATAATATTTAATCGCATCCACTGTATCTAAAACGCTTTCCACATAGCGCACTGCTTCATCGGTAGCGTCCATATTGCTGCCATTGGGCAAACTCACGGTAATCCGAAACTGTGGTTTTTCAGCTTTAGGGAAAAAGCTAACGCCAACTAAAGGGAATAACAGTAGTGCGCCAACGAGACTAAGGCCCGCTGCGGATATAGTAAGTAAACGGTGCTGTAACACCCAGTTGAGAGATCGTCGATAGGGCCCAGCTACAAATGCTTGTATTCTTTTGAAAGTAAAGGTTGTCCGTTTTTGCGTCTGGTTTCCTTCTTTTAATACCTTGCTAGCAATAAAAGGAGTTAAGGTCACCGCAATAACCAAAGAAGCGGTAAGCGTAGCAATAACCGTGACTGGTAGCGCTTTAATAAATGCACCCACCGTTTCCGGCATCATCATGATGGGAACAAAAGCCAGCACAGTGGTCAAAGTAGCACTTGTAATTGGAGCAATCAATTGTTGGGTGGCTTCAATCGCTGCTTCTTTTCGACTATACCCCTCACCAATAAATCGTTCAATATTTTCAATAATGGCAATGGAGTTATCGACTAATAAGCCCAGCGCGACAATCAAGCCAGCTATCGACATTTGCTGTAAAGAAAAGCCAGCGGCCCCCACCACCCACAAACCAATAAGGATAGACAATGGAATGGCCATCATCACGATAGAAGAAGAACGAGCACCCAATAAAAGAAAGATGATCACGCCTACCAGGACAATCCCCTGCACGAGATTCGATAAGAATCCACTCACGCGTTCTTTCACGCCAATCGCTTGGTCAAATACATATTCCAATCGAATATCTCCAGCTAAGCTAATTTCGCCTACCTTTTCCTTAATAGGGTTGGCAATATCAAAGATATTATAGCCATCTTTTTGTTGCGTGTTGATATAAATAGCCTTTTCCCCATTGAATCGGCCCAGCCATCGATCATCTTCATAGTCAAAATAAACAGCTGCAATATTTTTCAGGTAGATGATCTTCCCTTGATAACTTCCTACTACCGTATTTTTAATCTCCCTCAAATCATCATAAGCCCCAGAGGTTTTAATATTGAACAAACGGTTAGAAACCTTTACTGCCCCTCCCGGGATATTCGCATTATTACTTTGAATAGAACGTTCGATATCATCCAATGAAATACTCATCTCCGTCATTAAGACAGGATTCAGCGCGATACGTACTTCTTGTTCAGGATAGGCTTCGATTTCTACTTTTTTGACTCCATCTACATCTTCGATCACTTTTTTCAAGCGTTCTGCTTCTTCCTTCATTCGCTGATAACTGGCCTTTTCAGAGACCAAAGCCATTTGCATAATATTGACCGTACTAGTAGATATTTTGCGGACATCCAGTTGATACAAATCACTTGGTAACTGATCCCGGATTTGGTTAATCTGTCGCAATAATTCATCGTATTTATCATCGGGATCACCTCCAAATAAAGATTCTACCTCTGTTACCGAAACCCCATCTTTAATGGTAGTCGACACTTCCTTCAGATCGTCCAATTCATTAACGGCTTCTTCAATCACATCTACCACCTGGCTTTCCATATCTTCTGGGTTTGCACCCGGATAAACAGCCACGACGATACTATTGGGTATTTCGACCACGGGGTCTTCTCGTTGTGGCATGGCGATAAAAGATAAAATCCCCAGCACTAAAAGGGCCACAAAAACGGTGAGCGTGAATTGATAATTATTGATTGAAAACCGAGGAATATTCATTTCTTATATTTTGAAAAAGCGTTCTTGGTAATGGGTGTGGGTAGGGAACATTTCCCTCATGGTCTTGCATATTTCTCCATCTGGTGCTAAACAAACACCAGCCTCTCTCCCTGGAGACCCAAGCCTTACATATGACGGATAAAACCACTGGCCGTGGCAGACAAGAAATCTATTCTTTCTGACTAATGAGGATTTTCTCATTCTCTTCGATATAACCTACACTACTAATGATTACTTCATCTTGCGCTTCAAGTCCTTTACTTACCAGGAGGCTATTTCCCCGAATACGATGGATTTCGATGGGAATCTTTTTGGCTTTGCCATTCTCGGCCAGAAAAATTTCGCCTTGATTGGCATTCGCCTTAATCAAGGCATCGATAGGTATTTCCAGGAGCACCGTCTTGCTAGCCGCTTCAATTTCTACGGTTCCGATAAACCCGGAGAGCAATTTTTTTCCACTCGCTACCACCTCTACCTCAACTTCATAAGTATTGGTATAAGGATCGGCTATACTCGCTATTTCTCTGACAACCCCTTCGAAACTATGATTCTGGTAAGCATCAAATTTCACCTTGGCCTGGTCTCCCAGCTTGACATGAATAATATCTTTATCGGTCAAATTAACACGAATGACCATGGCCTTATCCTTCGTTCCAAAATCAAAAATCACCTTACCTGGACTGGTTAATTCATTAGCCTCCGCCTTTTTCCGAAGGATCACGCCATTGGATGGGGCAATAATCTTGGAATACTTGAGGTTGAACTCCGCCATCGTCACATTTCGGCTACTAAAGTCAAGTCCTTTTTCAGCTGCGGCCAGCTGATTCTTGGTATTGTCCAGCTGCACTTCGGCGTTTTCTAATTGTTCTAAGGTGGCTACACTATCTTGGTACAATGCCTTGGCATTCCGGTAATCGCGCGCTGCCAATTTAACCGCCAGTTTTGCATTATCAATGTTAATGGAGGCTTGCTCTCGCCCTAAGTTGGCTTGTTGGGTTTGGGCTTGTATTTCCGAAAGATCTAGTTCAGCCAAAACCTGTCCTTTCCTTACCTCCTGGCCTTCCTTTACGTAGATTTTTTTAATGATACCTCCGGTTTTAAAACTGAGCTTGCTTTCTTCGCTAGCGGCCAATTTGCCCGTAGCAAAAATCACCTCTTCATAATCGATAGGCGTAGCCGCAAAGGTCTCTACTTTGCGCGAGTTTGGTGTATTTTGTTCTGCTGCGGGTGATTCATTATTACCACAAGCGAACAGAAAAAGAGAGATGGAGAATAAGGAGATAATTTGAGTTACTTTTTTCATCGTATAAGGTCATTAGATCGTTAGTGTTCAAGGTTGGAGGATAGGTTATTAATATCATCATCTAAATCTAGCTACCCTCCACCTCAAACACCTAAATTTCTTGTTGTTCTAAGCTTCTTTGTTTTTCTGAGTCGGCCCTTTAGCTAAAAGCTTGTTCTTCTGATCGCAATTCTTCCAGCTAAAGCCTTACCCATAAAAGTGGTCAGAGTATGAAGTTCTTTTGATAAATTAGTTGAAGTTATAGGTTCCAGCTGCTCGTTCCAATTCCGCTTGTTTGATTTGAAAATCATAACGCGCAATGATGAGTTGCTGCTGTGCGTTCGTCATCTGGGTGCGAGCATTCGTCAAGCTTACTTGATTTGCTTGCCCTAATGTGTATTTTTTGTTGACTAATTTATAGGCTTGAGCCAATGCCTTGACTTGAGCTTCGGCTAATTCGGTTTGTTGGCTACTAGCCTCCAATTCGTGTAAAGCACTAATGGTTTGCAATCCAACTTGACGCTGTATTTCTAATTTCTGGCGACTCAACTCTTCCTTTTCAATGCGAGCTTGCTCCACTTTAGGTTTATTGCTTCGGTCAAAAAGGTTCCAGCTCATCACCACTGATCCCATCACAAAATCGCTATTCGAATCTAGCTTGTAATCTCTTCCCTGAACACCATAATCCACAGCTAGATTTACATTCGGTAAGCTGTTGCCCTTGTTCAATTTGATCTTGCTATCAGAAACCGCTAAAAAGTGATTCATTTGCTGCACCTCTTCCCGATTTTGCTGAGCGGTTTTTACCAAGTTTTCTGGCTTTTCCATAGCAATAGGATCGATACGGTCGACGTCCAACGCAATAGCCTTTTCGAATTCCTCATTGAGTAAGAAATTAAAATAGGACTGGGCGATCTTTTTATCCTTTTGGGCATTGGCTAAGTCTTGCTCTACCGATTTTATTTGTGCTTGTGCCGTATATACTTCATCAATGGTCACTTTATGATTGCGGTATAAGCTTTCGCTCGTGCGAAGATTCTCATTCACCAACTCCATTGTATTTTCAAAAAGGGCGACGGCCTGTACCGCCTTGGCATAATTAAAGTAGGCGATTTTCACTTCTTTAACCAATTCACGCTTATACACTTCAACGCCAATCCTTTCGGTTTCTGACAGATTTTCTTGTATCCGCTGATTTTGGATGATCGATGCATTGAAGAGGGGCATCGCAGCTTGAATAGTGGTTTCCTGTTCTCGTGTACGCAGGAAATTAGTGGAGATGTTTTCCAAAGAAGGATAGGTAGGAATACTCGGATAACTGGGGTTGGCATCACTTGCCAAGTCGTTAATCAGGTTGAGGTTTTCGTAGACGGGATTCATTAAATCTCCAACCGGAAAATCAATGGTACGCCCTCCTTGTGCCATCGAATAACGAGCATTGAAAGTGACTTTGGGAAAGAATAGCCCCTTTGCCTCCTTTAGGGCTTGCAAGCTACGCTGGTAAGACAGGTTCTTTTGCTGTAAAGCAATATTGTTTTCCAGCGCCTTGCCGATGTAGCCTTCCAAGCCACCAGTTTGGGCACTGGTATTATTTGTAAAAAGAAGCAATACAAAAAGCAAAGCAGTCGGGTAATTCATCTTTTATTTTACTTAAGGTTCTTTATTTCCTTTACAAATCTGTAGGAATCCCCTTTCTATTGCCAGTCCAAATCTTTGAATCGTCTAATATGAGGGCTGAATTGTACATTGTCCTATTTGAATCGACTAAGCGATCCTGACCAGGCTAGAACCTCAACAATAACTAGGCAACAAAATAAGGGTAAGATAGATGGACGATCGTCCGAGAATGGAATTACAGGGAAAATCGAACGTTTTTTCAGCTACTAATAGCTACTTGGAGTGAAGATAAAAAGGGATGCTGGCGCGTATCTGCTAAGAAAACTTGAATGGGCTCTTCTTGAAGTAGACGATCTACTATCGTATTCAGTTGGTCCATATAAATCGGATCGATATGCTCTAATTCTACCCAAAGTACCACCTGCAAATTATGATGTTGGTGTATACAGTGGGAAACCTTCGTCCAGAAGAAGCGATCTGGTCGATACAAAGGGAGTCGAAGAATGAGGGGTAAAAATAGACGATACAGGAAACTTTTTTGATAATAGGTAGTGATGGCATCGATAGCCAGGAGTGTGTCTTTAACTTTTTCACTTAAAGCTTGGCCAAGTATATCTGGCGCCTTAGGGTTAGGATAAATAGGTTCACTATTTTCTACTCGATAGCGAGTTCTATAATTCTTCACTTCAAAAAAGACGGCGAGATTTTCCTCGATATTAAGTGCAATAAAGTCGATGCCCTTCAAGCCCACCCCACTCAAGCCTTTATAGTAACGATGGCTATCGTATTTCTTGACGACCCAATCTTTATTAAACGTAAAATCTAGGCCACTCTCCGTAAAACGCTTCATAAAGGTGTCTTCGAGTTGATGCAAGAAAAGAGTTGAGTTGCAAGTTAACATCTATGGTGATCGAAAGCAAATTACCGGTCCAAAGTGGTTTTCTGACAATGCTTGTGTTCTTGAAGCTAGTGCGCGCTGCTAAATTTCAAGTCCAGGCAAAAACAAAAAGGGGAACAGCTTATGCCATTCCCCTTTTTTATATCGCTAATTATGGTTGATCTAAGCACTCTCTAGTGCAGCAGCACCACCAACAATCTCAAGGATTTCATTGGTGATCACCTCCTGACGTGCTTTATTGTAAGTGATCTTCATTTCACGTAGCAGTTCTTCGGCATTTTCGGTCGCCTTGTCCATCGCCGTCATACGGGCGCCATGCTCAGAGGCATGTGTATCTAGCAAATACTTGTAGAATTGTGTTTGCAAAATACTAGGCACTAAGTTTTCCAATAAGCCTTCCTTGCTAGGTTCAAAAATGTAATCTGCTTTGGAGTTGTCCCCTTCTTCTTTTTCGATTTTTGCTACAGGTAGAAACTGTTCTATCTCGGCAAACTGCATGGCTGCATTCTTGAATCGACCGTAAGACACATCTATCGCATCAAATTCGTGCTCTTGAAAAGCAGTCATTAAGCCTTTCGCTACACTAGCCACATTATCAAAGCTGAGGTCATTAAAAATCCCTATATGGTCTTTGATAAAGTTCAAATCAGGATAGCGTTTCTTAAAGTAATCAAAGCCTTTCTTACCAAGGAAAAGGACAGACAGGTTACCGCTGGCTCGCTGTGCTGCATACTTATTCTCCACTAGCTCTATCGCGGCCTTCGACACATTGGTGTTGAAAGCACCACATAATCCACGATTAGATGTCACCACTACTATACAGGCCTTATTGATCGGTCGCTCTTTTCCAAATTCAGTATCCACGTCACCATCTAGATTGGATAGGATGTTGCTCAACATCTCATTCAGCTTATTGGCATAAGGACGCATTTGCTGGATAGCTGTTTGCGCCTTACGCAACTTTGCTGCAGATACCAATTTCATCGCATTAGTGATCTGTTGCGTGTTTTTGACCGTTTGAATTCTTTCCCGTACCTCTTTTAAATTCGCACCCATATGATTAAAGAATTATCAGGACGTTAGCCATATCTACTGGAAAAAGGCTTGATGGAAGCCTTATCCCTCCATTACAATATGAACCAATAACAAATTACTTTTTATACTGAGCCGTCATTTCGGCAGCCAAAGCTTCCAAACCAGAGGTAGCCTCAGGTGTCAATTTACCTGCTTTGAAAGTATCGAGAATAGAAGAGTGATTTTGCTCCAAGGCGGTCAAAAATACCTCTTCGAATTCTTTTACTTTCTCTACGGGTACACTACGCAACAAGCCTTTGGTTCCCAAGTAGATCATCGCTACTTGTTTTTCCACACTCATCGGCGCATATTGTGGTTGCTTAAGGATTTCCACGTTACGTTTACCTTTTTCAAGGATAGCAGTAGTAGCGGCATCCAAATCAGAACCAAACTTAGCAAAGGCTTCTAGTTCGCGGTATTGAGCCTGGTCCAACTTAAGTGTACCAGATACTTTTTTCATCGACTTAATCTGCGCACTACCTCCTACCCGTGATACAGAGATACCCACGTTAATCGCAGGACGTACACCGGCATTGAAAAGGTTAGATTCCAAGAAAATCTGACCATCTGTAATAGAAATTACGTTGGTCGGAATGTAGGCAGAAACGTCACCCGCTTGGGTTTCAATAATCGGCAAAGCCGTCAAAGATCCACCACCCTTTACCAATGGATTACCATCAGCATCCTTGGCATTCTTCAATGAATCAGGAAGATCGTTCATGTTACGAGCGATATCATCATTGTTGATCACCTTAGCCGCACGTTCTAATAAACGCGAGTGAAGGTAGAATACATCACCAGGGTAGGCTTCACGTCCTGGAGGACGACGCAATAGCAAAGATACCTCACGATAAGCTACGGCTTGCTTAGATAAATCATCATAGATGATCAAAGCAGGACGGCCTGTATCGCGGAAGTACTCTCCAATCGCAGCACCAGCAAATGGTGCGTAGAATTGTAGTGGAGCAGGATCAGCAGCAGATGCAGAAACAATTACGGTATAATCCATCGCACCATTCTCTTCCAAAGTCTTGGCCACCTGTGCAACAGTAGAAGACTTCTGTCCAGAAGCTACGTAGATACAGAATACAGGCTCGCCACGATCATAAAATTCCTTCTGGTTGATGATGGTATCAATCGCAATAGCGGTTTTACCCGTTTGGCGATCACCGATAATCAATTCCCGTTGACCTCTACCGATCGGAATCATAGCATCGATGGCTTTGATACCGGTTTGTAGTGGCTCGGTTACAGGTTCTCTGTAGATTACACCAGGTGCTTTACGCTCTAGAGGCATCTCATAACGGTCACCTTCAATTTCCCCTTTACCATCGATAGGCTCACCTAGTGGATTTACCACACGACCAACCATTCCTTCTCCTGCACTAAGGGAAGCAATTTTTCCTGTACGATGTACGCGAGATCCTTCATGAATGTGGTCTCCGGCTCCCATCAATACTACCCCTACATTATCCTCTTCAAGGTTCAATACGATAGCCTGAACACCAGTTTCAAATTCTACTAATTCACCGGCTTGTGCGTTGTTCAAGCCATAAACACGGGCGATACCATCACCCACTTGCAAAACT
>Ga0070726_10002482_pt1 | contig 16578 bp, 17 predicted proteins | sample tdAd471_FD_67275 | JGI IMG/M metagenome (GOLD analysis project Ga0070726, IMG submission 67275) | Marine sediment microbial communities from the Atlantic coast under amendment with organic carbon and nitrate - tdAd47.1 | ecosystem: Environmental > Aquatic > Marine > Coastal > Sediment | place... | reverse complement strand
GTGGCATGGTGGTGGCCTCATTGGTCAGGTCAGCCGCGGGATGTACGGCGGGTCGAAGACAAATGTGAATGTCATTCGCGCCGCCTTTTAATGCTCGGCTCACACCTTGGCAAGACCGCTCGGGAACGTACTTCCCACCCGGGCATCAGCCCGTCAGCACGTACGAGGCGACCACCGCGAGCAGGGCAGCCCCGGCACCGACCAGCCACCCCACGACAGCTGACCGCACCGGCGCATCGCTCTTCCACACCACCACCGTGCCCGCCCACTCGTCGCCGAGGCGCTGACGGCGCAGGTTGTTGGCCATGTGGCTGTACGCCACCATGCCGAAGAACAGGCTGTCGACGAAGAAGCCGAGGTTGCGCACCAGGGCGCCGCGCAGGCCCACGGGCCCCCCACCCGGCTCCACCGACACCACGCGCAGGCCGGTCAGCACCTTGCCCAGGGTCGCGCCCCCCAGGTGCTCGGCCAGCGTCGTGTAGAGCAGGAAGGCCACGCACCCCACGCCGATGTCGACGTAGAACAGCGCGTCGTCGCCCACCGCCAGCAGCCCCCTCATCGGCAGCAGCCCGCTGAGGCGCAGGGCCGCCTCCATCACGCCCATCTGCACCGCGAGGTCGACGCAGCGCGCCACCCCCCGGAGGAGGAACGGCGGGACGGGTGGTACCGTGGGCTCGTCGACCATGGCGGCGGGACTAACGTGGGGCGCCACGACGACCGCAGCGCCGAGCCCTCCCCTCGACCACGGCAGCCCCCATGCTCTACCTCAACCACGCCGGCACGAGCTGGCCCAAGCCGCCTTCCGTCGCTGCCGCGGCCGACGAGGCGCTGGCGGCGTCCCCCGACACCTGGGGGCAACGCTTCCAGCACGCCCACCAGGCCGTCGCGGGCCACTTCGGGGTCGAGCCAGAGGCACTGCTGATCACCCCGAGCTGCACCCAGGCACTGGCCGTCGCCGTCGCCGACGTGCCCTGGCAGCCGGGCGACCGGGCGCTGACCTCGGGCATGGAGCACCACGGGCTGCGCCGGCCGCTGGCCAAGCTGCGGAGCGTGGCGGTGGACGTGATGCCGCGCTCGGAGCGAGGTCCCCTGGATCTGAGCGCGCTGGAGCGAGCGCTGGCCGACGGGGGCGTGCGCCTGGTGGCGATGAGCGTAGCGAGCAACGTCACCGGGGAGCTGCTGCCCTACGCCGACATTGTCGCCCTCGCCCACGCCCACGGGGCCCTGTGCCTGCTCGACGGCGCCCAGGCGGCCGGCTGGCTCGAGCTCGACCTCGACGCCCTGCAGGTCGACCTGTTCGCCTTCGCCGGCCACAAAGGCCCCCAGGGCCCTCCAGGGGTCGGTGGACTGTACGTGCGGCCCGGCGTGATGCTGCGCAGCCCTCCGGCGGCCTGCGAGGGCGAGGTATGCCGCCCGGGGCCTGGCTACTGCGACACAGGCTCGGTCTCGCTGCCGGGGCTGTGCGGGCTGGCCGAGGGGCTGGCGTGGATGGCGCAGGAGCGGCCGCTGCCGCGGGTGCGGCAGGTCGAGGCGTCGTTCCGCGCGCTGGCTGCGGCCCTGCCAGGGGTGTCGGTGGTGGGGGGCAACGGGCCACGGATGCCCACGTGCAGCCTGGTCGTCGAGGGGCGACGGCCGGTCGACCTGGCCACCGCCCTGGCCGAGCGGGGGGTGGTGGTCCGCGGGGGCACCCAGTGCGCGCCAGCAGCCCACGACACGCTGGGAACGGGGTCCCAGGGAACCCTGCGGTTCAGCTTCGGGCCGGGCCACACCCTCCACGACGCGGAGGTCGCGGCCGAGGCGCTGCGGCGGGTCGTGCTCGGATGAGATGGATCGTCGGCGGGCTGGGGCTCTTCGTGGTGCTGGGGTGTGGGGGGATGTTCTACGCACCGGTGGAGCTGCGGCCGCTGTCGGGCACCTGCGGCTTGCTGGAGGTCGAGGCCACGCGACAGGCCGCGTGGGCCGACAGCGTGCCCCTGCGCGTCGACGGCGAGACGGTGCACCTCATCGACTTCGACCCGCCGACACGGTGGTGGTCCGGGTCGCGCTGCGCCCCGGCGTGCACGAGCTGCGAGCCGGTAGCGGAGGCACCGTGACGGCTCGGGTCGACCCCAGCGACCTGGAGGTGCGGTGGCACCTCGAGCCGGCGGATGTCGGCGCCACGCTGGTGCTCGACCTCGAGGGTGGCTGCGCCGCCGAGGTCGTCACCGCTCATGTGCGCATCGACCGGGAGACCAGCGAACACAACGTGCGAAGGGGCTCCCAGCGGCTGCCGGTCGACGCCGTCGGCGCAGGCCCCTACGACGTCGTGCTGTCCATGCTCAGCCGCGAGCGGGAGACCCTGCACCACGAGCGGCGAGCGGCCGAGCCGTAGCGTAGGGTGTCGACGGAGGCCCCGTGTTCCTGCTCCTCACCCTCTCAGCCGCCCTCGCCGACACCTACCAGACCATCCCTACCGACCGCAGCGAGCAGGTGGTGCGCCAGGGCATGGGCGTGCGTCTCGTGCACGTCTGGGCCACCTGGTGTGGGCCCTGCGTGAGCGAGTTCGACCGCCTCGACCGCGTCACCACCGAGCTCGGCGACCAGGGCCTGTCGGTCGTCGCCCTGTCCGTCGACACCAGCGACGCACCCCTCGACCGCTTCCTCGGCGACAAGCGCACTCGCTGGCAGCACTACCGCGTCGACGACATGCGCGCGCTTCCCTCGGCCCTGGCCGAGCTCGGCGGCCAGTTCACGGGCACGGTCCCCTACAACCTGCTGCTGTCCGCCGACGGCAGCGTGTTGGCCTCCTGGTCGGGGACGACCCCCGAGGCGAAGCTCCGCGAGCGCATCGAGCCCCACCTCACCGGGTCCGGGTCCTCGGGCCCCACCGCCGCTCAGCTCGCCGCGGTGGTGATGGGCACCGTCACCATCCGCCTCCCCGGGCGCGAAGGCGACGCGGTGTTCATCGACAACTGGCAGGCCGGCGTGCTGCCCCTGGAGTCGGAGATCATCGGCGGGCTGCACGACCTGCGGGTCGAAGGCGAGGCGGGCACCGTGCGCTTCGACCAGTACCTGCTCGAGTTCGAAGACGGCCGCGCAACCGTCGACCTGAGCCAGCTCGGGGGCACCGCGCCCCCGGAGGGGTGACCCGCCTCGCTCAGCTCTGTTCCTTGATCTTCGCCTCGATCAGGTCGTAGCGCACCGTGGTGGGGAACTCGTCGAGGATCTGCTGCCACGTCGCCAGGGCCTCGTCGGTGCGGCCGAGGGCGAGCAGCACGTCGCCGTGAGCGTCGAGCACGTCGATCTTGCCCTCGTCGCCACTGTCGAAGCCCGCAGCGCTCTGCTGGAACAGCGCGAGCAGCGGCGGCACCACCGCGCTGTCGAGCTCCGCCAGGGTGGGGCGCGATCCCGCAAAGGCGTCGGGCAGGCGCCCGAGGACGGCCACGTGGCCCAGGGTGATCACCAGCCGGCCCGCGTCGCCGACCGACACCGTCGTGTCCACCCCCAGTGCCTTGGCACGACGTGCATCCTCGGGGTCGAGCTTGGGGAAGGCGGGCAGACGCGCGCCGCTGGCCTCGTAGGCGGCGACCTCGCGATGCATGACGAGCGTGTTGTCGAACCACATGCGAAGCAGCTCGCGCACGACGTCGTGGTCTTGCTCGTCGAAGGTCTTCCGAAGGAGCATGTCTGGGTCGTTGCGCAGCTTGAGGGCCGTCATCATGTCCATGTCTTCCAGGGAAGGCGGCTCCTGCAGCTTGCGATTGGCTGTCTCCAGGAACAGCCCGCCCCGCACCGCGCGGTAGGCGTAGTAGCGCCCCCATGCGTCTCCCTTCAGACTCGCTGGGTCGTTGCGAAGCGCCTCGTCGATGTTCACGAGCAGCGCTTGCTGCCCCGCGTCGAGCATGCCCTCGCGCCGCTTGCGGGACTCCGCGAGCCGCTCCTCGACATCGGTGAGGCGTTGCTTGGCCAGCCCGAAGCTGGGGGTGCGGTCGACCACCTGACTGAGCAGCTGAGAGGCCGCCTCGAGATCTCCCTGGTCAGCGGCCTCCAGCCCGCGGCTGTACTCCAGCAGGCTGTCGGTGCCGAGCCCTTCGTCGGGCGCCTCGGCCACACGCTGCTTGTCGAGGGCCTCGGCGAAGGTGGCGGCCAGCTGCTCCTGCAGCCCGAACAGGTCTTGGTCGCTGCCGGTCACCTTGTCGGCCAGCACGACCTCGGAGCTGTTGACATCGATGAGGCGGATGTCGATGCGCATCTGGGGCGCAAAGGCGCTGATGGACCCCGTGATCGCGTGGGTGGCGCCCAGCCCCTGCCCCAGCTTCTGTGCGGTGGCCGGGTCGAAGTACTCAGACTGCTGCAGGCTCATCTCGTCGATCAGGGCCTGCAGCTTCGCGCGCTCGACGACCGCCAGATCGTCGACCTGGGACAGGTCGGTGATCATCATGTCGGCCAAGCCCTTGCCGAACACGTCGTAGGCAGGGTCGTTGGTGTTGTTGTCGAAGTACAGCACGGTCACCACGGTGCTCGCCGTGTAGGCCTCCTGCCCGTCGATCCCCACCTGCTCGCCGCCGCCGACAGGCAGGCCGCCGCAGGCCAGCGTGAACAAGACCACCACCAGTGCTGACAATCGACGCATCGAAGACCTCTGCAGGGCGAGCCCGCTATGACGGCGCCGGGTGGTCTAGCCTGTTTCAGGAAGAATCAGGCTTCCTGCTCCTCGAAGCCGCACTCACTAGACTGGCCCCCATGAAACGACTCACACTCTCTGTTGTGGTGCTGGCCTGTCTGGCCTGCGGTGGCCTGCCCGGCGGAGCCCCGCAGGTCGAGGCGCCTGCCGACGCACCCAAGGTGCCGCAGCTCGTCGACACCCCGAAGGTCGCCATCCTGTACTTCGACTACGACGGCGACGACGCCGATCTGAAGTCCCTCAAGAAGGGCTTCGCCCAGATGGTGATCACCGACATGGCCGCCAACGAAGGCTTCGACGTGGTCGAGCGGGGCCGCCTCGAAGACATCCTGAAAGAGCTCGACCTCAACCGCAGCGGCCACATCGACCCCGACAAGGCCGTGGAGATCGGCAAGCTCGTGGGGGCCGACCTGACCGTGATGGGCAGCTACTTCGAGGCCATGGGCTCGTTCCGGGTCGACACCCGCATCGTCGACACCGCCACCTCGGTCATCACCTGTGGCGTCGGCGAGACGGGCAAGCGGGAGGACTTCCTCGGCATCCAGTCACGGCTGGCCGACAAGCTGTCGGTCGCGGTGCTCTCCGACGGCAAGGACTGCACCTCGCCACGACCCGAGAAGGTGCCCCCCAAGCCCGCCATGCAACGGAAGAAGATCAAGAAGCTCGAGGTGGCCACCGCGGCGACCTTCTCGAGGGCCCTCGACGCCATCGACACGGGCGACACGGAGACGGCGAAGACCGAGCTGGCCGCGGTGGTGAAGCAGGAACCAGACTTCAAGCTGGCAGCCGACGAGCTCGCCGGGCTGATGTTGTGAGGGAGCAGAGCATGATCCGCACGATGGCACTGGTCGGCTGCGCCGTCCTGTGGGCAACCCCCGCCCACGCCGGGAAGAAGTCCGATGGCGGCAGCCGCTACGTGGAGGTGGGCGAGGTGACCTGCCGGGAGCCCATCGAGGAGGTGGCTCGGAGCCTCGATGCCGAGGTGAAGGCGCAGTACCTAGCCTTCAGCGCGGGCGGAAAGGCCAGCTACTCGCAGCAGGTGCAGCGGCTCGACGGGCTGTCTGCCGACCAGAAGGTTCGTGAGCGCCTCGAGTTCAAGATCTGTATGGACTACGGCAACGGCCTGCTCACCAAGGAGGAGTACAAGCTGTGGTCGTTGCTCCTCGACGGGGATGAGTCCGCCAAGGCCACGCTGCACAGCCTGGCTCTGGGAGAGCAGCGCCAGGTGGCCAAGGAAGTGGCACCTCCCACGTCGTGTTCCGAGCCGCCCATGGCAGCGGCCCGGGTGCTCGTCGACGCCGGGGAGCTGCTTCGCGGTGGGCGCTCCGGTGAGGCCCGAGCGGAAGACCTGAAGGCCTTGGCGATGCTCGAGACGGCCGCCCAGGGCGACAGCAGCGCGGCGGTATGGGCAGCGGTGGCGCGCGCTCGGCTGTACGCCGGGCAGTCGGCGGACCGCGTGAGAGAGGCCGCCGACAAGGCATCGGCTGCCTGTCCCACGTGGGGCGTTCCCGACAACTACGCTGGCGGGGCCCTGGTGCTGGCCAAGCAGCTCGAGCCTGCCAAGGCCGCGTTCACCACGGCGACGCACAAGTCGCCGGACTACGCCTTCGCCTACTACAACCTCGGCGCGGTGGAGCTCGGGTTGAGCCAGGTCGCTGCCGGCGTCTCCGCCCTCGACAAGGCGCTGGCGGTCGATCCACAGCTCGGGGAGGCCGCCTACCTCAAGGGGCGCGTCCTCGCTGCGACGGGCGACACGGCAGGCGCCATCGCCTCGCTGCGACGGGCCACGGAGCTGCTGCCTACCGACGCACAGGCCTGGGCAGCACTCGGTGACGCCCTCGAGAAGGCCGGCGACCCGGGGGCGAACGCGGCCAACTGCAAGGCCAAGGAGCTGGGCGCCGACGTCAGCTGCGGCTGAGGTTCGGGTTCGGGTTCGGGGTGACGGACGTCCGTCGGTCGACGTCCGTCGGTTGACACCTGTCACTCGCTACGATCCCCTGCTCCACGACGTCGTGACCTTGGCCTCTCCTCTGCAATGGCATGCGGGCGGAGGTCCTCATGTCGAAGCGTCACGCCCCGTCGGTCACCAGCAGCCCCCAGGCCCTTGCCCAGCAGGAGCAGGGTCAAGAGCAGAGCGAGGAGATGGTGCAGGCCGGCCAGGTCGGCAACGCCGCCATGCAGGAGCGCGCCCAGCAGGGCGGCGGCATGGAGTCCGACGGCCTGCTCGACGGAGCGATGGAGGGCGTCGAGGGGGCCATCGACGCGGTCATCGACTGGACGTGGGAGCAGATCGGCAGCGCCGACGACCTGCTCACCTACGCCGCCGAGGCGGGCATGGAGGCCGCGCTGGCGATGGTGCAGGAGCTCGCCGCCTACGTGCCCACGGTGCTCGAGGAGCTGATGGCCGCGGCCACCGAGGTCGACGAGCTCGCCTGGGCGGCCTTCGAAGCGCTGGGCCACGTGTCGGTGCTGATGATGCTGCCGGGCACCACCCAGGCGCTGTTCCTCGCCGAGGCGCTGCTCCGCGGCACCGGCTGGGTCATCGAGCAGCTGATCGAGCTCGACCCGGTGAGCCTCAAGGGGCTGCTGCTCCAGCTCGCCGACAGCGACTTCGATGCGCTGCTCAGCCACGGAGAAGCCCTGTTCCTCGCTGCGCTCGACGCGGCCTGGGAGCGCGGGCTGGGCATCACTGTGGCCCTCACCGCGGAGGCAGAGCTCGGTGCGCTGGGCGTGGGCATGGGTGGCGAGATCACGGTGCGTCACCTCGGAGGCGGCGCCCTGGAGGTCGAGCGCACGCTGACGCCCGAGCTGAAGCTGGGCCGCGATCTGGAGCCCGAGCTGGGCAAGGCCGAGCTCGTGCTCGGGGCCGAGGGATGGCTGAAGGAGAACTACTCGCTCCCTTGGTCGGGCCTGGAGACGCCCGTGCTCGCGTTGCGGGCCGCGCTGGGCACCCTTGCTGCCATGCAGAACGAGATCCTGGCGGCCCTCGGCGAGGCCGACATGAAAGACTACCTGCAGTCGTTCGAGCTCGGCGGAGGCGCCTACGTGCGCGGCGGCGCGGGGCTCGAGGCCGACAGCGGCGACGCCACTCGGATGGCGATGAGCCTCGCGGCAGCAGGCGGTGTCGAAGCCAGCCTGGTCCTGACGGAGATCGAGCCCGACTCGGTCCACATCGCGCTGTCGGGCTCGGCCGAGGCCCTGATCGAGGCGGGCGCCAGCGTCGACCTCGCGGGAGCCATCGAGACGGCCATCGGCTCGGGCGACGAAGACGTAGCGGCCGGCGGCACCCTCACCCTCGAAGCCGACCTGGTCATCGACCCCGAGACCCAGACCCCGCAGCTCCAGGGCTTGACGGTCACCCATATGGCCGAGTCCGACATGGGCGACACCGAGCTCGCCGTGGGCGTCGAGCTCGAGGCCGACCAGATGCCCGAGTCCGTCGAGCAGTTCCTGCAGCAGATGGTGTCGCTGAAGATCGAGGCGCACATCGGCGCCGCCGGCGACGAGGCCCAAGCATGGCTGAAGCAGGCCGACCTGCTCGGCTCCCTCGGCGGCGGCGCCTGGTCGCTGTCGGCCGAGGCCACCCTCGAGGCGGAGATCGACGCCGACGCGGCCACGTTCATCGCCCAGGTCGTCGTCGAGACCCTGATGTCGGAGCTGCAGCCCGACAACGTCCTCGAGGAGCTGATGCGATGGGCCGCCTCGCCGCTGGCCTACACGCCCCCCGCCGCGCTGGAGCTGCTGGCCACCGAGCTGTGCATGGCCACCAACCTCAGCCTGACGCTGAAGGGCGAGGCCTCACAGGAGGCGAGCGGCGGCGAGGGCCTCGAGGGGTCCGCGGAGGTGCGCCTCGACATCGAGAAAGACCTGCTCGACATGGGGGCGGTGGTCACCGTCGACCAGGTACGCGAAGTCCTCACGGGCAAGGCGAGCGGTCACGACCTGCAGCTCGCCTGAGGTTCGCGTTAAGCGCGTCGCCCGGAGGCCCCATGTGGTGGCTCTTGGGGCTCGCCTGGGCCCTCCCCGACATCGACGATCCGGTCGCCACCGACGCCGCCCACCCCGACGACGCGGCGGTGGTCATCGGCATCGAAGACTACTTCCTGCTCCCCGATGTGCCCCACGCCGCCCGTGACGCCGCGGCCGTCGAGGGCTTCCTGCGCACCACCCGTGGCGTGCCACCCAGCCGGATCCGGGTGCTCGGCAAGGGCGCCAACCGCGAGCAGATCCTCGACGCGGTGACGACGCAGGGCAAGGCGGTGGGCCCCGAGGGCACGCTGTGGGTCTACTTCGCCGGCCATGGCGCGGCCGACCCGGCCACCGGCGAGCGCATCCTGCTCGGCGCCGATGCCCAGGCCGACCAGGTGTCCTTTCAGGCGCGCGCCGTGCCGGTCACCGAGCTCGAGGCGCTGGCCACGGCCGGCGGCGGCCACGCGCTGTTCGTGCTCGACACCTGCTACTCGGGGCGCACCCGCGGGGGCGGCGACCTGGTCGAGGGCAAGCGCTTTGCCGTGCCCAGCTACGCCACCGAGGCCAACCCGGCCCTCACGCGCTGGGTGGCCGCCGGGCCGACCGAGTGGTCCTCCCCCCTCCCAGAAGCACGGCACGGGGCGTTCACCTACGCCTTGTTGGGCGCACTGCGGGGATGGGGCGACGCCGACGGCGATGGTCAGGTCACCAGCCGCGAGGCGCAGAACTACGTCGCGAGCGCCCTCAAGGAGCTGCAGATCACCGACCAGCGCCCTCGGCTGGTGGGCGACGGCCTGCGGGTGCTGTCGACCGCCACGGAGCCCGCGCCCGACCTCAGCGAGCCGGCGGCGGTGCTCGGTGTGCTCGTCGGCGGCGTGGGCGGGCTGGGCATGGCCACGCCGAGGGTCGCTCGGGTGGAGGCGGGCCCCAGCGTCGACCTGAGCCAGCGAGGCCCCTACAAGCAGGTCTACCGGCCCAAGATCGGCACGCTGATCTGGGGCCTGGGCCTCACCGCGGTCGGGGGCTTCGTCGCCCAGCAGACCTACAGCAACTTCCAGGCGGGCGAGGCCGAGACCAAGGGCGACTGGGGCCGGATGCTGGCCCTCAACGTCACCGGTGGCTCCACCGCCATCCTCGGCATTGGGCTCACTGGCCTGGCGCTCATCCCCGACAAGTCCGCCCCCATCAAGACCGTGGAGGCCCCATGAGGCATGGGCTGTGGGCACTGATGGTCGCCGGGTGCCTGATCGGCGCCGAGCCCCGGGCGGGGGGCGCCGACGAGGGGGAGCGCTGCGAGGAAGACTTCGACTGCTTCACCGACCTGGTGTGCACCTTCGACGACATCGTCGACGGCGACAGCATCTACTACTGCCGAGTGGCCTGCGAAGACGACGAGGAGTGCGACAGCGACGAAGAGTGCGACTTCGGCGCGTGCATCGAGGTCTACTCCTTCGAGGACTACTACCAATGAGCCGGATCCTCGCCGCCATCGCCGTCTGCGCCCTCAGCAGCCCCGCCCACGCCGTCGACGTGTGCCGTGGCTTCGACATCTCCCGCGGCGACCCCCACCGCGGCCCGTCGCTGGTGATCTCCAACGGGCTCAGCTCGGTCTCGCAGATCGACGGCGCCCCGGTGCTGCGGGTGCCCTTCTACGAGGTCGGCGCGACGAGCCAGCCGGTGGCCGCCGGCACCGAGGTCGACTGGCACCTCGCCGACGGCTCGGTCGTCACCACCTACAGCCGTGACTCCGCGCCACCCGCGTCGATCTCCTACGGCGGCGACGGCGCCCCGGTGGGTGTGAACACGCGCTGGCTGCTCGCCTTCGTGCTCACCGACGACGCCGTGCACGCGCTGGCGAGGTCCCCTGCCGAGCGGTTTCGCTACACGCTGATCAGCACCCCCGTCGACGCCACCTCCCGCAGAGCCAACTCGGTCGGCTGGCAGCGGCTGATGGCCTGCTACGCGATGCAGACGGCCGAGTAGCGACCGCCGAGCGCCCGGCCCCTCACCACCCCACGGCCTGCACCCCGAAGCGCGGCACGGTGGACCCCACCTGCGGCGCGAACCACGCAGGCGCCCACTGCCCCGGCAGCCGCACCGGGCCGAGGCGCGCAGTGCGCGACGGCGACGACGACACCACCGCCGAGCCGATCCCGCACCCGACCAGGCCCACCGTGCTGCCGACGAGCCCGCCCAGCACGACGTTCTCGACCTGGTTGTCAGCCAGGCCCACCCCCAGCGCCCCCACCGTCGCCCCGCCCACACCGCACAGCTGCGGCACCAGCGTCTTGCGGGGCCGCAGGCCCACCGCGTCGCTCACCGCCACGCCGGCTGCGGCCAGGAACACGTCGCCGGTGATCGCTCCGGCCAGCGTCGCCTGACCGGTGGTGGGCTCGAGTCGCAGCGCAAAGGGCGTAGCGATGCCGTAGGCAGCCCCCCATGACCACGCGGCGCCCAGCACGAGCTGCTGGTCGGGCTGCGGGTCGGCCCACTTGCCCGCGAGCAACAGCGCCGGCGGCGCCGCCCCCGCGACCACCTGCATTGCACCACCGAGCTGCTGGTTGTCGAGCACGTCGTTCTCGAACAAGAACTGGCCCACGAAGGGACCATGGGCCGCCGCCACCGCCGTGCCCACCGCCGTCATCGTCGCGTCGCCCCGATCGGGCGCGAGCCATGGGGCCGACACGACCCCGAGGGTGGTCCCCACGAGGCCCACGGGCACCATCACCTGGGCGACCTGCTGCCTGTCGGCCTGGGCCAGCTGTGCCGCCCCCGCGCCGATGGCGTTGAACGACAGCCCGCTCACCGCCGTCACCGCCGTCGTCTCCCAGGGCATGGGGTGGACCTCGGCCAGGACGAGCCCCCCCACCACCGCCGCGTTCCACGGCAGCCGCACGGTCCCGCGCAGGTTGCTGTCGTCGATGCCCAGAGCGTCGGGAAGGTGGTTGCCCGCCCAGGCCGCCTCGAGGCCCAGCGTCGCGGCAAACCCGGCATCGGCCGCGTCGAGCTGCCAGCGTTCGTGCAGCGCCCAGCCCGTGGCGAGGCCCGCCGCCGCCCCCGCGACGGTCGCGCCGGCGATGATCTGCCCCTGCTGACGGTGTGTCTCTTCCCACAGGCGCTGGGCCTCATCGCGCTCGGCCCACAGGTCGTCCCACGCCGTCGCCGTCGTGCCTGTCGTGTAGTACACGTAGGGCGTCTCGGTGTCGTAGGGCTCCGGGGCACCGTCCCACACCACCAGCTCGGTGGCAGCCATCACCACCGCCGAGCCGAGGTAGCCCGCAAGATCGACCTCGAGCACGTCCCAGGGCGCGGGGTCGGACCGCATCCACAGCGCCCCCACCCCCGCTCCGAGGCCCACGCCAGCCAGACGGTAGGCCGCGCCGGCGTCTTGGGCGGTCTGCCAGCGCTGCGTCCCATTCTCGAGGTACGACCAGGGCCCGTGGACCACACTCGTCGTCCACGCCGACGCGGCGAGCCCCCAGCTGGCGCCGCTCGCGTAGGCCAGCCCCTGCCCCGTCGTCAGCGGCCGCTTCGACACGTACAGCCCCGACAGCCCCAGCCCCATCGCCGCGCCCCCCACCGCTCCGATGGCCGGGGCCCCGTCGAACTGACCCCACACCCCCACCGACGACAGCGCCACCCCGCCGACCATGCCATTGGCCGCCACGAAGGCCAGGCCGCCCATCGGGTCGACCGCCTGCTTCGGGGGACCCCGCTGTGCGAGCAGGTCGGGGTAGTTCGCCTCCAACGAGCGCGTCGCCGCGCTGCGCCACCGCGCGGCCACCAGCCGGTCGATGGCCGCCGCGTACAGCTGGTCGGCCGCATGAGGCGTGCCGTGACTGCCCAGCAGCTCCAGCGCATGCGCACGAACCGCCACCTCACCACCGGGAGACGACAGCACCCACCCCAGAATCGCCGCAGCCTCTGCCGTGTCGTAGGCCGCTGCCGCGTCGAGGGCCGCGAGCTGCACCTCGGGCACATCGACCTGCGACGCCGCGCGCACCACCCAGAGCACCTGTGCATCGCCGGCCTCGGCCAGCTCCTGCAGGGCCTCGACCCGCTCCGTCACCGGCATCCGGTCGTCGAGGGCGACCGGACCCGCCGTGTCGACCACCCCCGCCCAGGCCAGCGCCATCCACCACACCATGCGGCCCTCCCAATCGGGAAAGCTGCAAGAACCAGACCACTAGTTCGCTGCCTCGAGCCACCCGCGAAGACGCGCTTCCCAGCGCGGCAGGAACTCGGGAATCCGAGCGCGCAGGTCCTCCGACGGGTGGGCATGCACACTGGCGCACAGACCGAGCACCCGCCACGCCCTAAGAGCGGCCATCCGCCCCGTGTCGACCGGCCATGGGCGAACCGTTCGGTAGCCTGCTTCGAACGCGCCCAGGAGCGCCGCCTCACGACGATGCCCGCTCAGGTAGTAGGCCGCGATGGCCACGTCCTGCGCTGGATGACCCACCGCACAGTCGTCGAAGTCGAGCAACCCGGGGCCCAGGCGGGGATGCTGCTTGACGTTGTACTGGTGCAGGTCGCCATGCAGTGCGATGGCCTGGTCCGCCACGAGCTGCGTCAGCAGGGGCCGAATCCTCTCCGCCGCCTCCGCGAACACGTCGTGGGCCTCCCCGGCCAGCTGCGGCAGCGGCGAGGGCTCGTCGAGCCAGACCTCGTCGAGCCGAGGGCGCTCCCAGCCCGGAGGAGCGGACCACCCGAGGGCGTGCTGGTGTAGCTGGGCCATCGCGACCCCCACGGCATGCTGGTGCCGGGGCATCAGGCTCGCCGCCCGCGTAGTCCCCACCACCCAGGAGGTCAGAACGCACACACGGCTCCGGACCTCGACGACGCCCAAGGGCGTGGCGAGCCGCAAGCCCGTGTCGCTTGCCAGCGCCCGCATCCAGGCCACCTCGGCTTGTACGTGGGCCAGGGAGGGCCCCGACCGAGTGACCCGCAAGGCGTAGCGCTCGCCAGCCTGATCGACCCGGTAGGTGGTGTTGTAGCCATCGAGGAGCAAGCGCAGCCGCGCGCCAGCCAGGCCCAGCTGGACCACGGCCTCACTGGCCACCTTCCGTGCGCTCACGCCAGCTCCCGCTCGAGCCACGCCACGGCGAAGTCGACGAAGGCGTCTGCAGCAAGCCACTCCGCCCGACAACCTCCCACCGGCCCGACCCTGGCATGCCCCGCCGCGACGAAGTCGGCGGTGATCTGTGGGAAGTAGTCGCCGCCGGCCCAGTCGGCGATGCCGTGGGTGTCGTCGAGACAGCGGATGGACTGGGCGCCGATGTCGGCCCGCACGACGTCGTAGACCGTCGACCGCTTGTGGGGGAGCCGCGCGAGGTACTCGGCGTGGTGCGTGAGTGTCACCGTGTCGGGCGACGCGCCCAGCCGCAACACGCCGGCCTCGGGCAGCGCGGTGAACCGCTGCAGCAGGCTCCCCGGGCCGTAGTAGTCGTGCAGGGGAGGAGACCGCAGCAGGTGCTCCGCCGCGGGCCCCAGGGCGCCTGCGCGCGCCGCCGCATGGTCGGACACGTGCTCGCCGCAGCGGCGACGGAAGACCTCGGCGAACACCCCCATGTCTTCGACATCGACCGGTGTGCGGAGCCGATCGAAGGGCTCGTCGGGGTCGGCGCCGAGCACCATCACCAACGTGCCCTCGGGCCCCACCACGGCCAGCAGCGCATCGAGCAGCGCCTCCGCCCGCCCCCCCACACTGCGCATCCCCACGTGCAGCATCGCCACCGACCCGCGCCCCACCCCGAGGGCCTCGAGCTGGGCAGCCAGCGACGGCGTGCTCATCGGCGTCGTCGTAGCGCCACCAGGGCGGGCAGCATCCAGCCACCCACCGACCCGCCGCTCTGGCAGCCGCAGCCGCCCTTCTCCCCCGACAGCGCCCCCGCCGAGGTGCCCGGGGGCTCCGGGTCGGGCGTCGTCGCCGCCGTGTCGGTGGTGGTCTGGGTGTCGTCGGTGTCGTCGGTGTCGTCGGTGTCGGTCGGCCCGCCGGTGTCGGCCGTCTCTGTCGAGGGGACTCCGGTGTCGGCGGAGTCCACCCCCGGAGCACCGGTCACCGCCACGCTCACCTCGTGGACCTCGCCGTTCGCGAGCTCCAGCGTCAGCGTGCCCGTGCCGCTCACGTCGGCCGTGGCCTCCACGACGAGGGCGACCTCCTCCAGCGCATCGCGCGGCAGCAGCAGGGTCACCACCTGGCCGCCGGCCACCGTCATGCCCTTCGGCAGGCTCACCGTCAGCGTCGCGTCGGTGCTCGCCGCCAGGCTGTCGATGGGCACCACCCAGGCCGTCACCCCCACCGCATCCAGTGGGGGGACCTCGCCAAAGCGCACCACCGGCACCGCGAGGGCGTCGTCGGCCTTCGCGACCCCGCAGGCCACCTTGCCCGCCACCTCGGCCGTCGGGTCGGCCGAGGCGCAGATCAGCTCCGTCACCTCCGGCGCCGTCAGCCGCGGGAAGGCCTCCCGCACCAGCGCCACCACCCCCGCCACCACCGGGGTTGCGTAGCTCGTGCCGCTGGCCACCAGGTAGTCGTCGTCGGCCCCCACCCCGAGGCTGCACACGTTGCCCCCCGGTGCCGCCACCTCCACGCTCGTGGCGCCGTAGTGGCTGTAGGGGTCGAGGGCGCCGGTCGGCCGCAGGCTCGCCACCGAGATCACGTGGTCGTCGGTGTAGCTCGACGGGTAGACCGGGTAGGCGTCGTTGTCGGCGTCGAAGCAGTTGGGCACGCCGCAGTTGGCCGCTGCCGTGACCACCACGATGTCGGCGTTGCCCAGCGCCGCCACCGCGTCGGCGAAGGCCTGGGGCGGGTTGGTCGACGCGATGCTGTAGTTGAGCACCCCCACCTCGGGGTGGTTCAGCACCAGATCGTCCATCGCCTCGATGGCGTAGCTGAAGAACAGCGCCCCACCGGAGTCGGCGATCTTCTGCAGGTAGAGCTGCCCTTCGGGGACCACGCCCACGCGCCCCACCGCGTCGGCATTGGCCGCAATCACCCCGGCGATGAAGGTGCCGTGGGCCTCGATCACCCCAGCTCCCGAGGTGACCTCCGGGTCGGCGTCGCCGTCGCCGTGGTCGTAGCCACCCGCGATGCGGCCCACGAGGTCTTCGTGGCTGGTGAGGAAGCCGGCGTCTTGGACGGCCACGACCGGCGCGGCGACCCCGTAGGCGTCGAGCCAGGCTGCCTCGACCCCGGTGGACTGCAGCTCGTGCAGATCGGGGCAGTCGCTCGTCGGCGTGAGGCTGGGGCCGGCCGCGAGCTGCATGGGGGCGTCCCAGGCGGCGTGGCGCACGCCGCGGAGGCCACGCAGCGCCTCGGGCGTCGTCCCCTCCACCAGGCAGACCATCGACGAGGCGAAGCAGGCCCGCGGCGCGACGGGCAGGTCGGGGGGGAGCTGGTCGACGCCGACCAGCACGGTGGTGGGGCCGGCGAAGGCCGAGAGCATCCAGAGCATGACGGACGGTAGCATGGCCCTGTATCGGTGAGGGAGCGCTTCGCCTGAGGCGTTGGCTTCGCGGCCCGGACACAGGAGCACCAGCCCGCCGTAGAGGTGGTCCACCGAACCACCCCGGAGGCGGAGCGCCAGGGGCTGGCCACGCGCCTCACCGAGGCGGGCTTCGCCCTCGCGAGCCCCTCACAGGCCGTGGGCCAGCGGCAGGCGGTGCAGGTCTTCGCGCGGGAGGGCTTCGAGGCCGACGGAGCGGAGCTGGCCGCGCTGGTGGGCGCCGCGAAGGCCGAGCCGCTGACGTGGGACGCCGCGGGCGACCTGGTCGTGGCCCTGCCGTGACCTCGTGGCGTGGCCCGCTGGCCGTAGCCGGTGATGGCTTCGACGGCGCGCTCGTCAGGGGGTGATGGGGCCGTCGAACAAGACCGGGATGGCGCGGTTCAGGGTGCCGTTCCCTCCTCCACCACCCGGACCGCCACCGCCACCGCCACCGCCGGC
>Ga0070726_10002479_pt1 | contig 16589 bp, 17 predicted proteins | sample tdAd471_FD_67275 | JGI IMG/M metagenome (GOLD analysis project Ga0070726, IMG submission 67275) | Marine sediment microbial communities from the Atlantic coast under amendment with organic carbon and nitrate - tdAd47.1 | ecosystem: Environmental > Aquatic > Marine > Coastal > Sediment | place... | reverse complement strand
GTGGGCTCCAGTGAGGCGATAATATCGACGAGTTTGTCGACATCGGTTTCATCCAGCTCAATATCGAAAACATCAATGTTGGCGAACTTTTTAAAGAGCACTGCCTTGCCTTCCATCACAGGTTTGGAGGCCAGAGGGCCAATATCTCCCAATCCTAAAACTGCAGTACCATTTGAGACTACGCCAACCAAATTGCCCCGGGCTGTGACTTTCGCAACATCGGTAGGGTTTTTAACGATGGCGCCACAGGCATAGGCTACACCTGGAGAATAAGCCTGGGATAAATCACGCTTATTGGCCAGAGGTTTAGTGGGGCGTATTTCCAGTTTTCCTGGTACAGGATCTGTGTGATAGCGAAGGGAGCTTTCTTTAAATGAGTCAACCATTATTGCTTCTCATAGCTTGCTTATCTGGATGGTTTGGAGTCCTAATAACCTTGATATAACAGGGCCCTAGACAGGGTGGCTATTCTAACGCGACCTGTCATAGGATTGCCATGCAAATTATAGGGGTGATATTCTTGTAGTATGCCTACATTTTTTTTGATTTTCAATGGTCTTGGTTTTAAGGTTGTTTGTAATATATCTTTATATATTACATTTAATAATTATTTTATTTATATGTTTTATAAGTAAATTATTATTAATATTTTGATTTTTTTATAAAATAGTTTTATTACAAAATAGTTGTGTTTAATTTGATTTCTGTGCACTTCTTTGGGGCAGGTCGATTAGTTTTTTATATTGTCAGCTTGAATAAATAACTGCTTACGGGACGGATTTAAGGAAGGTAAGAGACGATGCAAAAAGTCATCATCATTGGAGCGGGCCATGCAGCTGCTCAATTAGCGCCTAGTTTGCGTAAGCAGGGGTGGGAGGGCGAGATTCTCATCATCGGTGAAGAAGCTTATATCCCCTATCAGCGTCCCCCGCTGTCTAAAGCGTTTATGGCAGGCGATAAAACAGAGGCGGAAATTTTGATTCGCCCTCTATTGGCCTATAAGCAGCACGATATAAATTTCATGCTTAATGAAAAAGTTGCCAAACTGAACCCCGTAAACAATACATTAACCCTAAGTAATGGGAAGGAGCTAAGTTATGATCAGTTAGCTCTCTGTACTGGTGCAAGGGCAAGGAAAATACCTCTACCTGGCAGTGAGCTGGCTGGTGTTTTTTACTTGAGAACCCTTGATGATGTAAAAGCTATACAACAACGGTTAGATGCTGGTGCCAATGCCGTTATTGTGGGAGGCGGTTACATCGGTTTGGAAACAGCTGCTGCTCTGAACAAGATGGGGGTTAATGTAACCGTGTTAGAAGTGCAGGATAGGGTACTTGCCCGTGTCACTGCTCCAGAGGTTTCTGAATTTTATCAGCGTGTGCATACCGAGGAAGGGGTGGATATACAGACCAATACGGCTGTTAGCCATATAGAAGGTGACGTCCAAGTGAAGGCTGTGTCCTGTAAAAATGGTGAGCGCTTTGACGCGGATTTGGTGATTGTTGGTATAGGTGTAGTACCAAACGTCGAGTTGGCAGAAGAGGCTGGTTTAGCAGTAGATAATGGCATAGTTGTTGACGAATTTGCACGAACATCGGTGAGTAATATTTTTGCAGCTGGAGACTGTACCAATCATCCTAATGCCTTGTTGTCAGGTTCGTTACGCAATCAATCAAATAACAGATTGCGGCTGGAGTCTGTGCCCAATGCCATGGAGCAGGCTAAAACAGTTGCTGCCAGTATTTGTGGTCAATCGTTACCCTATGCGAGCTATCCTTGGTTTTGGTCTGATCAATATGATTTAAAGTTACAAATAGCTGGTTTAAGTCAAGGTTTTGACCAGGTTCTAATCCGTGGAGACCACAAACACAGTCGAAGTTTTGTTGCCTGGTATTTGAAGGGGGGAAGGCTTTTGGCAGCTGATTGCATAAATAGACCCAAAGAGTTTTTAGTGGCAAAGCAGCTATTGAGCCGTGGAATAACAGTAGACCCTATTAAATTAGTTGATGAATCCATTGACCCCAAAACATTTTTACAGTGAAAATTAACACGGTTACCAATTATCAATTTATTAGCAGTTACTAACGGTCATAAACAGGGGTAAAAAATAATGCCAATGATTCATTATATTGAGGCGGATGGCGCTGAGTACGAGGTCGATGTGGCTGTCGGAAGTACCGTAATGCAGGGCGCTGTAGACAATATGATCGATGGTATTTTGGCTGAGTGTGGTGGATCTTGCAGTTGTGCTACTTGCCACTGTTACGTGGATAAAGCTTGGTTTAGTAAGGTGGGTGAAGCGGGTAGTACGGAAAAAACTATGCTTGAAATGGCCATGGACCCACAGCCTACCAGCCGTTTAAGTTGCCAGATTGAAGTAACAGAAGAGCTGGATGGATTGGTTGTTCGGTTACCCGAGTCTCAGTATTAGTGTTATTGGCTCCTTTGTTGTTCTTTTATTGTAAGTCTACATAGACTATTATTTTTACCGTTTTGATATATCCATATCTTTAAGGAGGAAGATATTGTGTCCGATACTATTCTTACTGCGAATTTCTCAAATTATTCATCTGATACGTTAAACCGAGATGAGTATGGTTGGATGTTGGAATCCGGGGTGTCAGGAATTACCCAGCAACCGCCAGATACTTTGGTGCCTTTATCTGGAATGGGAACATTAGAATATGCACAAGATGCAGTTGGCCCAGTAGCTGATGGTGATGCATATATCTTTTGTTGTTGGAATACCCCATCCGGTTCAAGATTTGGGCTAAAACTCTATGCTCCGGTCCAAGTCTTTGGTATTGGAACACGCCCCTATTGGTATTATATGTATGACAATGATCCATATAATCCCACAATTGACTGGATCAAAATTGCTTCTCCATCCGAGCAATTCACATGGCCTACTTCGACAGGCTACAACATACAGGCTTCGCCAGTTTCAAACCACGCAACGTTGACTGTTTCCGTAATGCTACAACCACTATCTTGAGGGAGTAGGGCTATCTAGAGGGAATTGGACTATGCCAGCATTTATAATAAATACTAACGTGAATGGCTTCTACACTGAGGTTGCGAATACCGACCCTGCTGTTATGTATCAGTTTCTGGGCGACACGCCAGAGGCTACTACTCAGAGCATCATCGGTTTTACCAATGAGTTGGTTGCAAATGGCACTGACCAACAGGCAATGGCAGATGCCATTGGTAATTATCTCGATATTGGGGAAGAAACTGGAGAAGCAGTTTTGCAGGCACTTTTTTCAACAACTGATATGGTTGTGCTGGTTGACCAAGTGATTTATGGAACCGTTGGCGAAGATGTCCTGATAGACGAGTTGGCAGAAGTTGGGCAGGCTATTCTTGCGGCTGCAGGTGCCTTGGTCATTCAATCGTGAGCGTGTAGGGAACGGTGGATTCAGCCTTGTCATCATAATGTGGATGAAGCTTGGTTTATAGCGTCAGTGAAGCTGGCAGTACAGAAGAAGCTGTGTTTGGTTTGACTGTGGGCCTTTTTCGCTGTGATTTCGCTACAACCCTTTAAACCACTCTTGAAAGAAGTGCCCGGCTACCGGTGTTTCACTTTGTTTGTCGGTAATAGCGCCAATTAAGCTCATAAGCCATGCTACTAGAATAATGATGCCCCAAATCATGGCTAGAGTACCGCTAACCATGGTCAACAAAAAGTTGCCTAAAAGGCCTGCGATCATAATTCCTAGATATTGGCGAATATAGAATGAGGTGAATTCATCTTTGTCATTCATGTTGAGGATTAAAGCTATGACCCAGCCAATAATTGTAATGTGGGCAACAATTGCTTTTGCTTTACCACTCATGGGCTCCTCTCCTTTTTTATGTCAGTAACTCTTTTCGTATTACTAATGATAGGTAGTGTTTGCCATTGTGGGTATTATTTATTCCAGCCACCGAGATCTTTCCATCTGTTGACAATACTGCAAAATAAATCTGCCGTTTTTTCTGCATCGTAAGCAGCAGAGTGTGCTTTGCCATTGTTGAACTCAATATCTGCTGCTTCACAGGCTTTTGCCAGAACAGTTTGTCCGTAGGCAAGTCCACCCAGTGTGGCAGTATCAAAACAAGAGAAGGGATGAAACGGGTTGCGTTTTATATTGTTTCTGGTGACCGCGGTATTAACAAAGCCGAGATCAAAGTGTGCATTGTGGGCAACCATAACGGCTCGACTGCAATGGGACTCTTTAATTGCTGTGCGAATAGGTTGAAACAGCGTTTTTAATGCTTCTTCTTCATCCAGTGCCATGCGGTAGGGGTCGTCGGGATTAATACCTGTAATGTCGAGGGCAGCTTGTTCAATATTGGCGCCTTCAAAAGGAATAATGGAATGGCATAGGGTTTCATCGGGCATTAATATCCCGTCGTCGTCCATAGCAAGAGTGACAGCTGCAATTTCCAGCAGTGCGTCAGTGTCAGAATTAAAACCGCCGGTTTCTACGTCAACAACAACAGGCAAAAAACCTCTGAATCGATCTGAAATAGGTGGATGCATCAGTTGGTTGCTCTATTAGTTATTCTGTTAGTTATTGTCATTGTTAGATGTTTGCCATTTTAGTTGCTAGCACGTTATAGAACTTTCCACTGACGTATTTCTCCAGCACCCAAGGGTGTTAATGTGCCCTGGCTAAAGGGTAGTGTTGTTGGGCTGGACCATTCAGATTTTTCCAAAGTGATAGTGTCACTATTTCGTGGTAATTGGTAAAAATCCGCTCCGAAAAAGCTGGCAAAACCCTCAAGTTTATCCAGTGCATTGGCTTGTTCAAATGCTTCCGCATAAAGTTCTACAGCAGCATGGTTAGAATAACAGCCAGCACAGCCACAGGCATTTTCTTTTTTGTCGGTCGCATGGGGGGCAGAATCAGTGCCAAGGAAAAATTTAGGGCTTCCACTTATGGCAGCTTCTATCAGCGCCTGTTGATGGACATTCCGTTTTAAAATAGGCAGGCAGTAATAATGGGGTTTTATGCCACCTACTAGCATGTGATTGCGGTTGTACAATAGATGCTGTGGTGTAATGGTCGCTGCCACGTTTTCAGAGGCTTCTGCGACAAACTGTGCGCCTTCACGGGTGGTGATATGCTCCAGAACTATTTTTAGATTGGGGAAATCGGTGACTAATTTTTGTAAATGTTGTTCGATAAAAACAGCTTCCCTATCAAAAATATCAATATCTGCCGATGTGACTTCGCCATGAAGCAGAAGGGGTAGTCCTTCTTTTTCCATTCGTTCAAGAACAGGGTAAATATTGCTGAGTTTGGTAACGCCTGAATCAGAATTGGTTGTAGCTCCGGCAGGGTAGTATTTACAGGCGAACACTTGCCCTGAGGCTTTGGCCTGTGAAATCTCTTCAGGCTGAGTGTTGTCCGTAAGATAAAGCACCATTAATGGTTGCCAGCTTGAGCCTGTAGGGCGCTGGTTAAGAATACGTTGTTTATAGTCTAGGGCTTGTTGGGTGTTCAGTACTGGCGGAACCAAATTTGGCATGATAATACTGCGGCCAAAATACCGGGCAGCGCCGGGTACTGTATAGGGTAGGGCTTCATTATCCCGAAGGTGGACATGCCAATCGTCTGGTCGGGTTATGGTCAGTTTGGTCGGTAAAATCTGATTCATGGATGATATTTGCTTTTGGTGGGCTTTGCTGGAACGAATGCTACCGGAATACTGGGTTGCTTTATAGCCGGTATATACGAATTTTACTGAGTATTATGCCGAGTTAGCTGTGAAACTGAGCGTTGTCATATTAGAATAGCGGCCAATTTTTATACCTGTTTTTTTATATTCGTAGTTATTTTTTATATTTGTTCCAATCAGGAGTTATGTCGTGTCCGACATCAAAAAAGTTGTTTTAGCTTATTCAGGGGGTTTGGATACCTCAGTTATCGTTAAATGGTTGCAAGAGACTTATCAGTGTGAGGTGGTGACATTTACTGCTGATATTGGTCAGGGAGAGGAGGTCGAACCTGCCCGAGCTAAGGCTGAAGCGTTGGGTGTTAAGGAAATTTATATCGACGACCTTCGGGAAGAGTTTGTTCGGGATTATGTGTTCCCCATGTTTAGGGCGAACACCATCTATGAAGGTGAATATCTGCTTGGTACATCTATCGCCAGACCATTGATTGCAAAACGATTGATTGAAATTGCTAATGAGACCGGTGCTGATGCCATTTCTCACGGTGCTACTGGTAAAGGTAATGATCAGGTTAGATTTGAACTGGGTGCCTATGCATTGAAGCCGGGTATTGAGGTGATTGCACCTTGGCGTGAATGGGATCTTAACTCGCGCGAAAAACTGATGGATTACTGTGAGACCCACAATATTCCTGTCGATTTTTCCGGCAAAAAGAAAAAATCACCATATTCTATGGATGCTAACTTGCTTCATATTTCCTACGAGGGCGGTATTTTGGAAGACCCTTGGGCAGAGCCAGAAGAAGAGATGTGGCGTTGGAGTGTATCGCCGGAAGATGCACCGGATGAGCCAACTTACCTTGAGTTGACCTATGAAAAAGGTGACATTGTTGCCATTGATGATAAGCCAATGTCCCCTGCAACTGTTTTGGCTTATCTAAACAAAATTGGTGGTGAAAATGGTATTGGTCGTTTAGATATCGTTGAAAACCGCTATGTCGGCATGAAATCCCGTGGTTGTTACGAAACTCCCGGGGGCACCATTATGTTGCGTGCACACCGGGCCATCGAATCATTAACATTGGATCGTGAGGCCGCTCATTTGAAAGATAGTCTGATGCCGAAATATGCAGACGTTATCTACAACGGTTATTGGTGGTCTCCTGAACGCAAAATGCTTCAGGGAATGATCGATGAAACTCAAGATGTTGTGAACGGCAAGGTTCGGATCAAACTCTATAAAGGCAATGTCGTGGTAGTTGGTCGTCAGTCGGAAGACAGCTTATTTGATGAGAAAATTGCTACCTTTGAAGATGATGCTGGAGCCTATGATCAAAAAGATGCAGAGGGCTTTATTAAACTGAATGCATTGCGACTCAGGATTGCTGCTAATAAGGGGCGTGATCAGGGCTGATTTTGTTGTGACATTGTTCAACTAGGTGGTCCAACTTGACGTAAATCAATATCTACGTTGAGTGGTTAAGGAATAATACTGAAGGGGTAGACGCAGGTAACCATGCGTTTGCCCCTTTTTTGGTTCTTAACTGCCGGACAAACTACGAGAAAATCAAAATGAGTAGCAATGTCACAACCTCCGGAGAGATACCGGTTTATAACACCAGGGTGGTGAAGCAATTTGCCATCATGACAGTGGTTTGGGGAATTGTGGGTATGCTGGTTGGCGTCATTATTGCCGCTGAACTGGTATGGCCAGATATGAGTATGCAATTACCCTGGCTACACTTTGGCCGCCTGCGCCCACTGCATACTAATGCCGTTATTTTTGCCTTTGGTGGCTGTGCATTATTTGCATCGGTTTACCATGTCGTTCAGCGAACTTGTCATACCCCTCTATTTTGTAATTGGCTTGCGGGTTTTACCTTCTGGGGTTGGCAGCTAATTATTGTGGCTGCTGCAGTGACACTTCCACTGGGAATGACCAGTGGTAAGGAATATGCCGAGTTAGAGTGGCCCATTGATATTGCTATTACCCTGGTTTGGGTATCATTTGCAGTGGTTTTTTTCGGTACTATCGTGAAACGAACCACCTCGCACATCTACGTTGCAAACTGGTTTTTTGGTGCTTTTATTATTGCCGTTGCGGTATTGCATTTGGGTAATAGTGCTGCGGTTCCCGTCAGTATGACCAAGTCCTACTCTGCTTATGGTGGCGCCATTGATGCGATGATTCAGTGGTGGTATGGCCACAATGCTGTGGGCTTTTTCCTGACAGCGGGCTTCCTGGGAATGATGTATTACTTTGTGCCCAAGCAGGCCGAGCGCCCGGTTTATTCTTACCGTTTGTCTATTGTGCATTTTTGGGCATTGATCGCCGTTTACATTTGGGCTGGGCCACACCACCTTATGTATTCCGCATTACCCGATTGGACTCAAAGTTTGGGTATGGTGATGTCTCTTATTCTTCTGGCACCTTCATGGGGCGGAATGATTAACGGAATGATGACCTTGTCTGGTGCGTGGCACAAACTACGTTATGACCCGACATTGCGCTTCCTCGTGGTTTCTCTTTCCTTCTACGGTATGTCTACGTTTGAAGGGCCAATGATGTCGATCAAAACCGTCAATGCGTTATCGCATAATACGGATTGGACCATTGGTCACGTACATTCCGGTGCATTGGGTTGGGTTGCCATGGTCTCTATCGGTATGCTCTATCACCTGATCCCTGTGCTTTATAAGCGTACTCAAATGTACAGTGTTCAGCTGATCAATCTTCATTTCTGGCTCTCTACCATCGGTACTGTTCTCTACATTGCTTCCATGTGGGTAAACGGTATTGCTCAGGGCTTAATGTGGCGTGCATTCAACACTGACGGCACGTTGACCTATAGCTTTGCTGAGTCTATTGAAGCCAGTTACCCCGGCTACTATGTGAGGCTATTGGGTGGAGCTATTTTCTTCTTCGGTATGTTGATCATGGCATACAACGTTTGGCGCACTGTTCGTGGTGATGAACAGAAGCAAGTGGCAAATGCAGAAGTTCAGGCGGCTTAAAGGAGAATAACGGTGAAACACGATATTGTTGAAAAAAATATAGGCCTGATGATTGTCCTTATAGTTGTCGCAATCAGCTTTGGAGGATTGGCCCAGATTATCCCATTGTTCTGGCAGGCAGATACCACAGAACCTATTGAAGGGTTAAAGCCATGGGGCGCTGTTGCGCTAGAAGGACGTGATATCTACATCCGTGAAGGTTGTAATGTTTGCCACACTCAAATGGTTCGTCCTTTCCGTGCCGAGACTGAACGTTACGGCCATTATTCAGTTGCCGGTGAACAGGTCTATGAGCATCCATTCCTTTGGGGTTCTAAACGTACGGGCCCTGATTTGGCGAGGGTTGGTGGTCGCTACAGTGATGATTGGCATCTTGCACACCTTTACGACCCTAGAGATGTGGTCCCTGAATCGAATATGCCAGGCTTCCCTTGGTTGTTTGAAACCACAGTAACAGGTGAGGATACCGCGGCAAAAATGTCTGCTCTGAGATTAGTTGGCGTTCCTTATACCGATGAGGATATCGCCAATGCGGCTAAACCCTTTGAAAGTGGTGAAGTAAAAGAAGTTGACGCACTAGTCGTCTACTTGCAACAGCTCGGCACATTGCTGACAAGGAAACGCTAATGGACCAGGGCACTTTACAAGGAATTGGCACTATTCTAGCCATGGCTGCCTTCTTAGGTGTGTGTTGGTGGGCTTATAGCGGCCACAAGAAAAAAGATTTTGAAGAGGCAGCCCAGCTGCCATTTAACGACGAATTAAAGTCGTCCCAGAACGAAGATAAATAGAGGCAGAACCTGTTATGAGTACCTTCTGGAGTATCTGGATCATTGTCATTACTGCGGTAACAATCGCTGGATGCACTTGGTTACTGTTTGCCAATCGTAAAATTGAGGCATCACCTGAAGATTTTAAAGATGGTGAGGCACCTAAAACGGGCCATATTTATGATGGCATTGAAGAATATGACAACCCGCTTCCAAGCTGGTGGTTCAACATGTATGTCGGCACCGTCATTTTTTCAATTATTTATTTAGTACTGTATCCGGGAATGGGCAGTTATGCCGGTGTTCTGGGTTGGACCCAAACGGGTCAATGGCAACAGGAAGTAGACGAAGCAGAGGCAAAATATGCACCGGTGTATGAGCAATATGCCAATATGTCAGTGGAAGAATTAATAGCTAATCCTGAAGCAATGAAAATGGGCCGCCGCCTATTTAATAATAACTGTTCTGTTTGTCATGGTTCCGATGGTAAAGGAAGTTATGGTTTTCCTAATTTGGCAGATGGTGATTGGTTGTACGGCGGTAGTGCTGCAGAAATTAAAGCTTCTATTGCCCATGGTCGAAAAGGGGCCATGCCAGGGTGGGGAGCAGTCATCGGTGAAGATGGCGTAGATAACGTTGCTGAGTATGTCTTTAAGCTCAGTGGACGGGAGCACAATGCAGAGAAAGCTGCAGAAGGTGAGAAGGTTTATGGAACCTATTGCGGCTCTTGTCATATGCCACAAGGTACAGGGATGACTGCATTGGGGGCGCCTAATTTAACCGATGGTGTATGGCTCTATGGTGGGTCGCCATCTCTGGTTCGACACTCTATTCGCAACGGGCGTAACGGTAATATGCCGGCGCAGAATGACATGTTAAAAGCTGAAAAAATTCATCTGCTGACAGGTTATGTATACCACTTATCAAAGAATCAGCAATAAGAAGAACTAGTAATAAGAAGGGTCAGCAAAAACAAGAAGACCTGTAACAGGCGGGAAATTTAAACTAAAGCTCTGTACTGGAGTGCTTTTATGAGCAAAGAGAAAACCCCTCAAGGTCAGCAAGATGATGCTGTTCACGAGGATGTTATTCAGGTATTGGATCTTTATCAGACCAGAGAAAAGATACAAACCAGAAAACTGCCGGGGTTTTTTCGAGATTTAAGGCGTTGGACGTGGATACCCATGCTCAGTGCCTATTTTCTTATTCCCTGGATCAATCTGGATGGTCGCCAGGCAATTTGGTTTGACCTTCCTGCACGAAAATTCCATGTATTTTGGGTTACCTTTTGGCCACAGGATTTTATGTTGTTGGCCTGGGCTCTCATTATTTCAGCCTTTGCGCTATTTACTGCAACAGTGCTTATTGGTCGTGTGTGGTGTGGGTTTTCATGTCCTCAAACTGTCTGGACCATGATGTTCATGTCCATTGAGGATCTTTGTGAAGGAGACCGTAATCAACGTATCAAGTTGGATAAGTCTCCCTGGAATTTTAATAAGCTTAAAAAGCGTGGTGGTAAGTTTTTTCTTTGGGGGTTACTGGCGTTTGTAACGTCACTGACCTTTGTCGGTTACTACAATCCTATTAGGGAGCTAGTACCTGAAATATTTAGCTTTTCTGCACACCCTGCAGCGGTATTTTGGATCTTCACTTTTGCATTATTAACATTTATGAATGCAGGGTTTTTACGTGAGCAGGTGTGCATGTATATGTGCCCCTATGCGCGCTTTCAATCGGTGATGTTTGATAAAGATACCCTGATAGTCTCTTACGATGAAGAGCGGGGTGAGCCAAGGGGAGCGAGAAAAAAATCAGCAGACCATGTGGCTGAGGGCAAGGGAGACTGTGTCGATTGTTCTCTTTGCGTCCAAGTTTGTCCGACGGGTATTGATATCCGCGATGGCTTGCAATACGAATGTATTGATTGTGGGTTGTGCATCGATGCCTGTAACACGGTTATGGACAAAATGAACTATGAGCCAGGGTTAATTAAATTCACCACAGAACATGCCATGAAGCATGGGAACACACATATTTTACGCCCAAGGTTTATTGGCTATGTTGTTGTGTTAACCATTATGACCGGTGCTTTTGGCTACAATATTTTTAACCGTATGCCTTTGGAAGTAGACATTATTCGTGATCGCAATGTGATGTATCGTGAAAACACGATGGGCTTGGTGGAAAACATATACACCCTCAAAATTAATAATATGGATACGAAAGACCATCGTTACAGTATTCAGGTTGAGGGTGATCACGAGTTTAGTTACAACGGTTCGACAGAAGTGATTGTTGTGGAAGGGGAGATTATGACCATGCCTGTTAGTGTGGCATTGGACCCCGGTTTGATGAAAACGCCAAATGTCGATGTCATTTTTGTCGTAAAGTCATTGGATGACCCCACGATTAATACGACCGAAGAAAACCGTTTTATTGGCCCGCGACTTCGTCGTTAACCGGCCCTGATAAAACCCCATATTTTAAGAAGCAAAGCTGTTGTGAAGGCAGCGCACGTGAGGAGTAGCATTTGAAACGCCAACCTATAGAGGACGATAAGCCCTGGTATCGCCAGTTTTGGCCGTGGTTTTTGATTGCGTTACCCGGCAGTGTTGTTATCGCGGGTTTGACTACCGTATACATTGCTTTTAAAGGTGCGGACAACCTGGTTAATGACAATTACTACCGAGATGGTTTGGCCATTAATCAGAGGCTTGAGCAGGATCAGCGGGCAATTCAGATGGGATTATCTGCTGATGTTCTTGTGGATAATGAAAGCGGCGAGTTATTTCTAACAATGAAGGTTTCTGATGGCAACACATATAGCAATACAGAGATACCTAACCAACAATTGTTTCTGCAGCTTTTGCACCCTACCGATGAAAAACGTGATCAAGATCTAGTGATGACCTTGGTGGGGCCCAATCGCTACCGTGTGGATTTGGAGGCCAAGTTGAGCGATCGCTATTACCTAAGGCTTTTGCCAGAGCCTGATAGAGAGTGGCGTTTAAACGGAGAAATGAATTTCTCGAATACTCATCAAATGACTATGCGAGCTCAATGAGTCTCGAGAGCTGTTACCACTGCGGTCTTCCTGTTCCAGCCAATACCTATTTCACTGTTGAGATTAAGGGTGAAAACCAGCTGATGTGTTGCCCTGGTTGCCAGGCAGTGGCAACAGCTATTTGTGATGGGGGATTGTCCAAGTTTTATCAATACCGGGCAGCCAATGCGACTCGGCCTGACATCACCAAACAATCTGTACTGGAAGCTTATGATTTACCTGAAGTCCAGGTAGATTATTTAGAGTCCTTATATATAGGTGAAGATGTAAGTGAAGATGCAGGTACAAATGAAGGAGAAAATTATAAACGTATCCAATTACTGGTGGGTGGTATTACTTGTACGGCCTGTGCTTGGTTGATCGAAAAACATCTGAAAAAAATACCCGGTATTCTTTCAGTCAGGGTGAATGTAACAAATCATAGAGCAATAGTAGATTGGGATCTCAATCAGTTAAAACTTAGTGAATTACTTTCTGCATTTTCTGCCATTGGTTATGAGGCTCGGCCAGCCAGCGATGAAGCTTCCCGCAAAATAAGGGAAAAAGAAAACCGACGTTATATTCAGCGTTTGGGGGTGGCAGGGCTTGGCATGATGCAGGCAGGAATGATTGCCATAGGACTTTATGCCGGTGCTTTTCAGGGTATGGACCCTATTTGGCAGAACTACCTTCGTTGGGTGAGTCTTATCATTGCTTTACCCGTTGTGCTTTTTTCCGCCTTTCCTTTTTTTAGTGCAGCTATCAGAAATTTACGGATTGGTCATTTGACCATGGATGTTCCTGTCTCCTTGGCAATTGGGCTGGCATTTATAGCAAGTTGCTGGGCAACGGTATTTCAAACAGGTGAAGTGTATTTTGACTCTGTGTCCATGTTTACATTTTTCCTATTGGTGGGGCGTTATCTGGAAATGCGCGTAAGGCACCGGAATGATAGTTATGCCGAAGGATTAGGACAGTTATTGCCGCCAACGGTGATGAGGTTATCTGAGCAGGGTGAAACAGCCATTCCTGTTAAAGCACTTAAGGAAGGGGATCTAATTCGTGTTGCAGCAGGAGACACGATTCCCTGTGATGGTGAAGTTAGTGAAGGTGTGAGTAGCGTAGTTGAAGCTGTATTAACAGGTGAGCAACTCCCTGTGTTTAAACAGCCAGGTGATTTGGTCAGTGCAGGGACGATTAACAGTGAAAGCCCGTTGTTGATTACAGTATTAGCCGTTGGTAAGAAAACTCGGTTATCCGCTATTTTAAGCTTGGTGGAGCAAGCGAAAACAGAAAAACCTATTCAGGTGGCTTTAGCGGATCGACTTGCTGGTTATTTTGTTCTTGCTGTTTTATTGATTGCTACAGTTGTTGCATGGTGGTGGTGGCAACACGAACCCGAGCGGGCTTTATGGGTAGTTTTATCTGTTTTGGTTGTTACTTGCCCCTGTGCACTGTCACTGGCAACGCCAGCTGCAATGGCTGTGGCTACGAGTATTTTGCGTCAAAAGGGGTTTTTAATAAGTCGAGGTCATGTACTGGAATCTCTCTCTTCTACAGACCAGGTTATTTTCGATAAAACGGGTACGCTGACCTTGGGGAATATGTCGGTCAGTGACGTGATTCCCTTTGCCGTGCCGTTTAAACAAACATTAGGCTCAGACCAAACATTCATATCTAAACAAACATTGCTGCAAATAGCCGCCGGATTGGAAAGTGGATCCAACCATCCAATTTCAAAAGCATTTAACGGAGTCGAAGGTGCTTCAGAAGTGAGCAGTTTAGAGCAACGAGTGGGAGCAGGTGTATCGGGAAAAATTGATGCCAGGGTAATATTCAATACAGACTTCATTGAAAGTTCTGACTTGGACGCTATAGCTTTGGAAAGTGCAGCTTTGACTAGTACAGGCCAGATAAAAGTAGCAATAGGCCAGCCTGAATACGTGAGTGATTTGTTGATGCTTCCTTTGCCAGAATTACCCGTAACAGAGGCAACCAAATTGCCTTTGTTATTGGCTTCAGAAGAAGGCCCTTTGGGTTGGATTATGTTACAAGATGAGTTGCGCCCAGGTGTGCAGGGGGCAATACAAAAGCTTAAATCTACAGGGCTAGATGTCTCGCTATTGAGCGGAGACAGGAAGGCTGCTGTTGCTGAAATGGCTCAAATGTTAGGTGTGAGTCGTTGTGCTGGTGGAATGTCACCAGAAGAAAAATTAACCGAGGCCAAGCGATTACAGCAGGGTGGACATCGTGTTGTTATGGTCGGTGATGGGATTAACGATGTTCCTGTGTTGAGCGGTGCCGATGTATCAGTAGCATTGGGTGATGCGACGGATTTTGCTCGCATTCATGCAGATAGCATTATGTTGTCTGGAAATTTAGAGACGCTGCCTAATGCAATCACCTTGGCTAAAAAAACAAGGCGCGTGATTCGGCAGAACCTCTCATGGGCATTACTCTATAATTTAATTGCGTTACCTTTGGCTGTAGCAGGAATGATTCCACCTTGGGCTGCGGCTATTGGCATGTCCAGTAGTTCATTATTGGTTGTACTCAATGCGCTTCGATTGAATAGGGCTTCATAGGTAAAAGCTAGTTTTAGGAAGGCAAGGTTTTAGCAAGACAAAATTTAGGAATATAAGATTTTAGGAAATTACATGGCCAGTCTTTATTTGTTGATTCCGGTATCGCTGATATTTTGCGCCTTGGCCATTGCCATTTTCTTTTGGGCGGTAAATAGCGGTCAGTATGATGACCTTGATGGTGAAGGTGAACGCCTATTATTTGGCGATGATGATCTAGACGAAAGTGATTTTGATCAAAATAGTAGGGCCGTTACAGAGAATGACCTAACCGAGAAAAAAGAGACATTGGATGATTGATATGGAAGTAATTTCCATGGTTTCTCCTATATTTCCGATTATAGCCTCTATGTTTCTAATAGGATTGTTAGGTGCTGGTCATTGTGCCGGCATGTGTGGTGGTATTGTTGCGGCTCTAGGTTTTGCTACAGATTCTAACCAGCCTCGTTGGCCCATAATTCTCACCTATAACTTGGGTCGTATTTTTTCCTATGGCCTGATGGGTGCACTGTTTGGATTGCTGGGCCAGTTTGGCGATCAATTTCTTTCATTGGGCCCTTGGCTCCGTGCAATAGCAGGCTTGTTGTTAATTCTTATGGGTTTTTACCTAGCCGATTGGTGGAAGGTTTTAACTGTACTGGAAAGAGGCGGGCAATTGTTATGGAAAAGATTGCAACCCATAGGTAAAGGTCTTTTCAAGGTGCGCTCGGTAGGGCGCGGCTTTTTATATGGCATGCTTTGGGGCTGGTTGCCTTGTGGTTTAGTTTATTCTGCTTTGGCATTTGCTGGTGCTTCTGCATCCCCAGTTACAGGCTCGTTGGCTATGATGTCATTTGGGCTCGGTACACTGCCTGCAATGCTAGCTGGTGGCCTTTTTTCCACACAACTTAGAAGTTTACTTCAAGGGCGGTGGTTACGTGTCACTATGGCGTTGGTGTTAATTGTTTTTGGTAGCTGGACATTGTGGTCTGCAGTGAGCCATAACCATGCTCACAATCATTCCGATACCTACATGGAGGAAGGGGCGGGAGATGTTCATTCAAGCCATGAACATATGCATCACTAAATAGTTGCTTTATAGGGAGCTTTAAAGGGTTTTTATAAGAGAAGCTCTGGTAATTTTAGAAATAAATTTACCAGCCTTTTTGTTAATTAACGGGTTAATTGACTTTGATCAACTCCTTAGATTGACTTCAGAGGTATAAAAGTTACCACTAAGGGATTATGTGTATTAAGAAGCTATTTCAATGGATCATGCCCATATTAAAATTTAGTGCTTTGTAAGGGCGTAATTCAATAAAGATAATTAAAAAGATACGGGGTATTTATGATAGGTCATATTTTTGGATTGCTGCACGACCCTCAATCCGAATGGAAAAAAATCGCTGAGCTGTCTGATGAAGCACTCAAGAAAATGAGTATTTACTTTATTTTCCTTGGAATGATCCCAGCCATTGGCTTTTATATAGGCACCACGCAATTTGGCTGGACCATTGGTGATGGTGACCCCGT
>Ga0070726_10002475_pt1 | contig 16611 bp, 9 predicted proteins | sample tdAd471_FD_67275 | JGI IMG/M metagenome (GOLD analysis project Ga0070726, IMG submission 67275) | Marine sediment microbial communities from the Atlantic coast under amendment with organic carbon and nitrate - tdAd47.1 | ecosystem: Environmental > Aquatic > Marine > Coastal > Sediment | place... | reverse complement strand
GAAGGTGTCGACGAGGAGCTGGCGATTCTTCGTCTCCTCGGGGTCGCCGGGGCGGTCGATGAACAAGGCCACCCGGTCGACCTCGCCGAGCTTCGCCTCGACCTCGGGCAGGGGCAGGATCGTGTTCTCCATCAGCTGGCAGTTGACGCAGTTGTGCCCGGTGAAGGCGACGAAGACCGGCTTGCCGCTCTCCTTGGCCGCCTGCAGCGCCTCCTCGTAGCTGCTGTGGGCGAGGGTGTAGCTCAGCGTCCCCCAGCGGATCTTGCGCTGGGCGAGCTCGATCACCCGCCCCGCGGCCTCGTCGTCGAGGCCGAGGGCCTCCAGGTCGGCGCGGGTCTTCAGCGGCTGGCCCGCGTCGCGGGCCGCGATCACGGCCTCGGCCAGCTCCTTCGTCAGCTTGGCCTGCTCGACCAGGTCCTCGGCGCTGAGGTGCTCGAGGCCCCCCTCGATCTCGCCCTCGTTGAGCACGAAGGTCTCCAGCGGCTCCCAGAGCCGCGTGCCGGCGACGCCGGCGCCGAAGTAGACCGCGCCCCCCACGAACAGGGCCGTCCAGGCCAGGCGCTTGGGGGTCGGCGGGCGCAGCGTGGGGTCGTGGGGGAACTTCAAGGGCAGGTAGCCGCTGAGGTAGACGCCCACGATCACGCAGATCAGCGCCCAGCTGCCGAAGATCACCTCGCGGCTGAGGATCGCCCCGTCCCAGAGGTTGACCTCGGCGCCGCGGAAGAACTTGAGCGCGAAGCCCAGCTCGAGGAACCCGAGGACCACCTTCAGCACGCTGAACCAGGAGCCGCTCTTGGGCAGCGCCCGCACCGCCCCCGGGACCAGCGAGAGCACGAAGTAGGGCAAGGCGACGGTCACCGCGAACACGAAGGTGGCGAACAGGATCGCCAGCGGATGCGGGTCCGCGGCCGCCGTGCTGAACAGCGCCAGGACCACCGGCGCGCCGCAGGTGTAGGAGGTGAGCACGAAGAAGAAGCCCATCAGGAACAGCGACCAGGTGGGCACGCTCCCGTCCGAGCCGGTCTTGGCGTTGCCCAGCTGCATCAGCCGCATCAGCGGCGCGGGCAGGCCGAGCTCGTAGTAGCCGAAGAAGCTGAAGGCGAAGTAGACGAACAGCGCCCCGATCACGATGTTCACCCAGGGGTTGGCGGCGAGCTGGCCGAAGGCGTCCTGGCCTTGAGCGCCGAAGATCACCTGCACCAGCCCCGCCACGAGCAGGAACCCGATCACGATCCCGGTCCCGTAGGTCCCGGCGCGGAGGACCGAGCGCCCGCGGCTGGTCTTCTCGCCCTTGGAGAAGATCGAGACGGTGATCGGGATCATGGGGTAGTTGCAGGGCTGCACGAGCATCAACAGACCCAGGCCGATGGCCCCGAAGAACAAGCCGAACAGGCTGTCCGGCGCAGGGGCCTCGACGGTGGTGTTCTCGACGAACTCGGGCGGAGCGAGCGCCGCGCCGTCTACGGCCTCTCCGGAGACCTCGAAGCTGACCTCGAACGGCGCCTCCAGCGGCAGGCTGCAGGTGGTCTCGTCGCAGAGCATGTAGTGCACGGTGCCGCTCACGGTGCGCGCGCCCTCGGCCTCGGGGCCGACCTGGAGCGTCTGGCGGAACGCGGCGGCGCCGTAGTGCTTGCGGATCGTGCCCACCCCAGGCTTGTCCTCGGACTTGGGCTCCTCCACGTCGTCGAACGCGCCGGCGCGCAGGTCGTCGGGGAGCTTCAGCTCGAGCTGGGTGTCGTAGCCCCCCGAGTCGCGGGTCGCGTAGACGTACTTGCCGTCCGGCGTGTGGATCACGACCTCGAGCTCGAGGGTCGTCCCCGGGCGCGTGGTCTTGGGTGCGCGGACCTCGACCTTGGCCTCGGCGCTCCCCCCGCCCAGGGGGTCACCGCCAAAGGGGTCGCCGCCGAGGGGCGCGCCGAGGGGATCGCCGAGGGCGGGGCCGGCGTCCGGCGCCGCGACGGAGAGGCTCAGCCGCTGGGTCGAGTCGCCCAGGGTGCAGCGGGTGTTGGCGTCGTCGCACATTTGCCAGCTGAGGGTGGCCCCCAGCTCGAGGGTCCCGCTCGCGTCGGCCTCCACGCGCAAGGTCTGGCTGAAGGTCAGCTTGCCCCGGTAGATCTCGACCTCGCCCACCGAGGGGATCTCCTCGAGCAAGGTCGGGGGTGCGCTGAGGGCCCCGTCGGCTCGCAGGCCCGGCGGGAGCTCGAGCTCGAGGGCGGTGGGCATGCCGTTGGGGGTCTGGAGCCCGTAGATGTGCTCGCCGGGAGCGATCTCGACCTCGGCCCGCAGCACGACCTCGGCCCCGGGCGCGGCGGTCTCGGGCTCGAGGGACCAGCGGACGTCGACTCCGTCAGCGGAGGCGACCGCAGCCGCCAGCAACGACCAGGCGACAAGCTGCGCTGCTCGCATGATTCCTCCTTCTCCAACCATAGCGCTAAACGCCGGGGTTGGAGGACCTATTCCCTCGCGAAGCGCCTCGGAGGACAGGGCTTGCGCACCCACCACATCCTGAGGCCCGGTCCACAACTGAAACGTTTGCCCGGGTAAGTCGTTGTCGGCCGTTGGCCTGCTAACTGCACAGTAGGGGGTGAGAGCAGAGAGAGAGTCTCAACGTGAAGCGGTTATTCCTCACCACCCTGGTCGCCCTGCTGGCTGCAGCGGTCGCCCACGCCGACAGCGTGATCTACCAGACCCGCGACACCGGATTCGCCAGCGCCCCCGCGCCGATCAACCACCACCCGACCCACTTCCGCGGCCCTCGAGTTCGCTCGGGGATCTCGTCGGGGATCACGATCGGGATCGGCAGCAGCAACGGCCGCGTTCGCTCGGGGATCAGCTTCTCCACCGGCAGCACCCGCGTCGTCACCCGACGGACGAGCACCGTCCACACCGGCGGGGCGATCATTCGCCAGAGCACCGTCTACCCCGGCTACTACGGCCACACCTACGGCCACACCACCACCTACGGCAACACCGGCTACGAGGCTCAGCAGGTCGGCAACCGCGCCGAGAGCGAGGCCCGGGCCAAGCTGAGCCTGCTGCGCTCACGGATCGAGGCCGTCGGTGGAGCCCTGCTCGAGGGCGGGATTCGCCCGGCGCAGGTCTACATGGACGGGTTCAACCTCAAGGCCAGCTCCGAGGTGCACGCGACCTTCCTCGTACCCGACACGGTGATCGTGCAGAACGGCACCCCCGTCGCCCGCGGCCAGCTCGAGCTCGTGATCCCCAAGAGCGGGGCCACGATCCCGGTCTCCTGCAACGAGGCCGTGCGCCTGCTGCGCAACCCCGAAGGGGAGAAGCACACGCTCCTCGGCGCGCTCCTGCGCCGCGCCTGGGTCGACGCCCGCGGTGAGCTGAGCAAGACCAAGGACACCCAGCTGCGAATCGGAGGCGCGATGCAGATCGACTTCTCCTCCTTCGACGAGGCCATGGGCCGGCGCAGCTTCGGTCGCTACCACGACCTCCCGCAGCTCACCTCCCGGCAGGTCGGGCTCCACGCCCAGGCCATGCAGTCCGCGCTATCGGCGCGCGCAGCAGGGGACCCGGCGCACTACCAGGCGCTGGTCGGCCAGCGCGCGTCTCGCTTCGCCGGCAACACCCAGGGCCTCGCCGGCCAGGTCAACGGGCGGTAGCGGGCGCCCGTTGGGGGTGAGCCCGAGCAATTCACTTGCGAGGGGCCTCGCAGAGGCCCCCTAATGATTCAGGTCGCGGTAGATCGCCAACGCACCCCAGAGGATCAAGGCCCAGAGGATCAGCGACAGCGGCGCCGCCCACAGGCACCCGATCCCCAAGCGAGTCGTCTCCACGGGAGCGCGCTCAGCGCTCTCGTCGAGCATCCGACGGCGGGGAGAGTTCGACTCGTGGGTCACCTGGTTCGAGTGTAGCGAGAGCCACGAGGATTGGCCCACGTCAGAGCGCGGCGGGCGCAAGAACCCAGCGCCGGTCGTATACTCCCGGATCTGGAGTGGACCCCTTGGCCGAACAGCAGCTGGATGCCGTGTTCTTCGACGTGGACGACACCCTGTTCTCCACCTCGAAGTTTGCCGCCCGCGCGCGACGCGCCGCCTGCGAGGCCATGCATCAGGCCGGGGTCAGCCTCGACCCGCAGGAGCTCCTCGACGAGCTGCAGGAGGTGGTCAGCGAGTTCACCTCGAACTACGACCACCACTTCGATCAGCTGCTGCTGCGGATCCCCAAGCGCCATTACAAGGGCGTCAACACGGGCCTGGTCGTCGCCGCGGCCGTGATCGCCTACCACGACACCAAGGCGCGCCACCTCAAGCCCTACCCCGACGCGATCTCCCTCCTCCGCGACCTGGCCTCCCTCGACGTCGTCCGTGGGGTGATCACGTCCGGCCTCACGGTCAAGCAGTCCGAGAAGCTCCTGCGCCTCGGAGTCGTGCCCTACCTGACCCCAGCGGCGATCTACATCAGCGAGCAGATCGGGATCAACAAGCCCAACGTCAAGCTCTACCGCCGGGCCTGCAGCGACCTGAACCTCAAGCCCGCCCGCTGCATGTACGTCGGCGATCGCCCCGAGCGAGACATCGACCCCGCCAACGCGCTGGGGATGATCACCGTGCGCTTCAGCCGCGGCGGGCGCTACGCCGACACCGTCGGCGCCAGCGAGCCCAACTACACGGTGGGTGACTTCGACCAGCTGCGCACGATCCTGCGCGACGACTTCGGCCTCGCGCTGCCGACCCCGTGACCCCACGCTGGTGCGCCTTCTTGGCGGCCGTCGCGGCGAGCTGGTTCCTCCTGCTCGCCCAGCGCGGCTGCTACGCCGACGCCGACCAGGGCTGGCTGGGGCTGGGGGTCGGGTTCGCCCTCGGGTGCCTGGCTGGCCGCCGCCGGCTCCCGAGCCGCGGGCTGTGGGGGGCGAGCTGCCTCGCGCTGGCGCTGAGCGTGCTCCCGCTCCCCCTCCCTCCGTGGCTCGCCGCGGCCGCCCCGCTGGTCGCCGCCGCAGGAGCCGGCGCGTGGTGCACCGATCCCCTCGGGCGGGGGCAATTCGGGCCGACGGCGCTGGGGGTGACCCTGGCCGTGGGCGCCGCGGCGGGCCTGCGCTGGGGGCTCGCTGCCGTGGGCTGGATCGTCTACGCCGACCTGCCCTGGGTGCTCGTCGCCCTGGCGGGGGTCGCTGCCCTGGGCCTCGCGCTCCCCCCAGGCGAGGCCCCGCCGCGCGGCGAGGCGCCCGACGCCCACGGGGTGGGCCTCGCCGCCCTGGCCAGCCTGCGGTGCGGGGTGCTGGCCGCGCTCGTGACCGGACACGCGGCGGCGCTCGGGGCGTCGAGTCCTTGGGCCTGGTGCAGCCTGGGCCTCGCCGCAGCCCTGGCCGCGGGGGTCGCCACCCGCGCGTGGAGTCCGCGGCCGAGGCTGGGGGCCGAGGCCCTCGGCTGGTGCGCGCTGGCCCTCCCCGTCGCGCTCGGGCCTGCGCTGCCCGCCGTCGTGGTCGCGACCCTGGCCGGCGGCGCGACCGCAGCCGTCGCCGCGCGCCCCGCGCTCGAGCGCTCCTGGCGCCCCCTGCTCGCGCTCTTCGCCGGGGCGCTCCTCGGCGCTGGACTCAGCCCTGCGCTCTACACCCACACGGCGCCGGCCACCCGCGCGCGCCTCGCGCTCGGGTCCCCCGACGACGCCGCCCTCGCCGAGGGGGTCGCCGCGGGCATGGTGCGCGAACGCTTCGCCGCCGGTGGCTACGGCGGAGCGCAGGTCGTCGACGTGGGCGGTGACGAACCCCTGCGCCTGCTGACCGCCGGCGGCCGCGTCCGCGAAGCCCTCCCCCAACGCCGCGACGCGCTCCCGGAGCTGCTGCGTAGCCAAGCCATGGCCGCGGCCCTCGCCGCCTGGTTGGCCCCCGGCGAGCGGGTGCTCCTCGCAGGCGTCGGCTCGGGCTACACCCACCGCCTGCTGTCCGAGACGCCGGGCGTCGAGCTCACCGCCGTCGAGCAAACACCCGGGGTGGCCGCGACCTGGACCGAACCCGGAGATCCATGGGGGCTGTTCAACGGGCGGCTCGGCGGCGACGCCGAGCGCCTGGCTCGGATCACCCGAGGACCGCTCCACCCCCACCTGCTGCACGGGCGCTACGCCGCGGTGCTGCTCCCGACGACCCCCGCCCCCAGCACCCTCGGCGCCGCGCGACGCCACCCGCTGGTGGTCGGACCGCTGACCCTGGCCGCGGGGTTGGCCGAGCTCGAAGCCTGGGCCCGCGCCGAGTCGTTGCTCGTGTTCCGCGCCCCGGGCAGCGAGGCGCGGATCGCGCTCGCGGGGCTGGAGCGCGTCTCCTGGCCGCGGCTGCGCGCGGGGTGGGAGCGGGGCGGCGCGCTGCCGCGCGAGCTGACCCGGCTGGGGATCGGGAGCCCAGAGCAGCTGCTCGCCTGCCTCGAAGGAGGCAGCGAGGCCGTGCGCCTGGCCCTCGAGAGCCCCGACCCCAGCGGGACCCTCTCCCGGGTCGGGGCGGAGCGGGGGCCGGCGCTGGTGGCCGAGGCCGACGCCGACGTGCTCGTGGCGGTGACCGAGGCCCTCGCGGCCGCCAACCACCCGGCGACCCCCCTCTGGGCGCGGGCCGCGGTGGAGACCGAGCGCAGCGCCCCCGCGCTGGCGACCCTCGGCGCGTTGTTGCTCAACACCGGGCAGCCGGACGCCGGGCGCGAGCTCCTGCATGAGGCGTTGGAGGTGAACCCCCAGCACGCGCCGGCCCGCCTCCAGCTCGCCTTCGACCTCCAACGCCAGCAGCGAACCGCGGACGCCGAGTCCCTGCTGCGCGCAGGACTGCGCCCCGGGACGAGGCAGCCGGCCTTGCACTACGCGTTGGGCAAGTTGGCCGAGGCGCGCGGTGACTCCAAGGCTGCCCTCACCGCCTACGAGGCCGCGGGGGAGACGGCGGACGCGCGCGAGCGAGCGCACGAGCTGCGCTCGGCGCTGCAGCGCGAGCACGCCCTCGCGACGCGGGTCAAGGCCGCCTACGAGCTGCTGCGAGCCGCCGAGGCCGGCGAGGCCGACCCGCAGCAGGGGCTGGCCCTGGCGCTCGAGCTGATCGAGGCCGAGCTCGAGCGGGAAGACCGGCTCTTGCTCGCGCGAACCCTCGACGGGTTCGCCGCCCTCGAGGGGGAGCCGCTCTTGCGCGCCAACCTCCAACGCCACCGCGCTCGAGTCCTTCAGCCGCTGGCCAAGGATCCGCGGCTTGGCATCCGCGCGGCGGAGGCCTGGCTGGCGGGGGAGCGACCGGGGGAGGCGCTGGCCGTGCTCGAACCGCTGTGCGCTGGCCCCGCCGCGGATCGTCCGCGCGCGCTGCGCCTGTTGGGCGACGCCCACGCGCTGCGAGGCGACGCCGACCTGGCCCGCAGCGCCTACCGCAAGGCGCTGGCGTTGGGCCCCAGCCTGACCTCCAACGGGCGGACCTACGAGCAGCTCGGCCGCCTCGAAGCCCGCGAGGGTGACCTCGACCTGGGCCTGCGGCTCCTCGACGAAGGCGACGCCGCGTTGGGAGGCGTCCCCCGCCTGCGGCAGGCCAAGGCCGAGGTGCTGGAGGCCGTAGGGCACGACGAGCAGGCCCGCGCCGCGTGGGAGGCCTACCTGGAGGTCGCGCCCCCGGGTCCCGAGCGGAGGGCGGTCGAGGCCCGGCTAGGGAAGTAGCGCCCGCTCAGAGCGGCTGCTCGCGCTCCGGAATCGGCCAGGCCACGCCGTCGACCTCGCACACGACCTCGCCCTCGCGCTCGGCGAGCCAAGGCGCCAGGTCGAGGGCCGCCTGGGGGGAGAGGCGCACGGTCCAGCTCCCGTCTCGTCCGGCGGCGTAGAGCACACCCTCGGGGTCGCGGCGCAGGCTCTCGACGCGCAGCGGCTCCCGCTCTCCACCGCTGAGGAGCAGCTGAGGGAGCCCTGGGGGCTGACCCTCGACGCGGGCCGCGTGCAGCGGGGCGCCCTCGACGGTGAGGTAGACGTAGTGCAGGTCGTTGCGCAAGGCGTAGCGCCCGGAGTCGGTGCGGGCCACCCAGCGCGCAAAGGCCGCGCACCCCCCCGGATGCTCGATGGGCTGGGCGCCGTTGAAGAACCGGCCCGCGGAGTCGAGCCGCAGCTCCGTCTCGCGGCTGAGCCCGAGCTTGGCCAGCTCGGCCTCGCTGACGTGATCGCTACGCGTCGGCTCCATCGCCCCTCCTCGGCGGCCACCCAGCCACAGCGCAGGCGGCGGCGGAGACCGCCGCGGTCTCCACCCGCAGCACCCCCGACGCGAGGCGCCAGGCCTGGAACCCTCTCGCGAGCAGCCCCTCGCGCTCGTGGGGCGCGAAGCCGCCCGGGGGGCCCACCGCCACCAGCAACGCACCGGGCGGAGGCTGCTGCAGACGGTCGGCGAACCACCCCTCCGCTTCGGGGTCCGCGACCCACCCCTCCTCGTCCGGCGCCAGCTCCAGCGCGTCGAGAGGCAAGGGATCCCCGATCTGCAACAGCGCGTTGCGCCCCGACTGCTTGGCGGACTCCAGCGCCCAGCGCTCGAGGGTCTCTCGCGGAGGGCTCGACCCACCTCGCGCGCAGATCAGCGGCACCAGACGCTCGGCGCCCAGCTCGCTGAGGGCCTCCACCATCCGCTGCGCGCGCTTGCGATCGGGGAAGCCGACGGCGAGCCGAAGGCGCACGCGGGGCAGGGGCGCCAGGGGCTCCACGTCCAACGCACGCAGCTGGACCACGCGCTTGCTGACCCCCACGACCTCGGTCGAGATCCCGTTGCCGAGACCGTCAAACAAGACGACGCGCTCTCCCACGCGGACCCGCAACACCCGACCCAGGTGGTGCGCTTCTGCTCCACCTAAGTCCATTGTTTCTCCAACCTCAGGCAGGCCTGAGGAGAACGCACGATGGATTCGGCTCATGTAAAGCTCATCCTACTCCCCAGCTTGGGTTCCGCCTCTTCCCAATTGCGTGCCACTTGCGTGCAGCCATGGACACATTTTTCTCAGTGGCGTGGACGGGCCCAGTGCTGACACGATCTTGCGCGGGCGAGCCATCGCTGGTCTCGGTATTGCTTATGTAACCGCGGACAGCGAGGCACACCATGCGCATTCTCACCTTATTCGCCGCGACGCTCATCGTGTTTGCGACGAGCGGTTACGCCCAGGACGGGACCCTCCCCCCGCCCTTCGTGCGCCCCGAGCGTGGCACCGACGCCTACAAGGAATACTCCAAGGAGAAGAACCGGCTCAGGGACCTGATGCGCCCGTTGGAGGCGGAGTACGCCGGCCTGTTCTCCCCCTCTCGCAGTCGCTTCGAAGGCAACTGGGCCTTCAGCGGAACCCGTGAGGTCTACGAGACCGAAGCCGGCCCCCCGGTGATCGAGGCTTTCGAGGGCGAAGGCTACATCTACTACTACGACGGCGGCTCCCCCTACGAAGGCACGATCAAGTTCACCGGCAAGTTCGCCCCCGAGGACGGGCGCAGCACGAGCGTCTCCGGCAGCAGCGAGAAGCCCGACCACAGCGACGACCCCGACGCCGAGGTCCACTACCCCATGGGCGACGCCCAGACCAAGCTCGAGCTGCGCCTCAAGAGCTCGTTCTTCGGCGACGACAAGTACGCCGCGGTGAGCTTCACCCGCGAAGGCCAGGAGCTGCGCTTCAAGGCGGTCAGCGAAGAGACCGTCGGCGACCAGCCCGTGGTCGTGATCACCGTCGGCAAGGCGGTGCGCAGCTTCAACAAGACCCAGGGCGAGATCGAGGAAGAGCTGATCGCCCTCTACCGTGAAGATCAGATGCTGCGCAACCCGCGTCCTGATCCGGGCGTCTACACCGCCCCCTCGGGCAAGCTCCACGCCCGCTTCGCCCCGACCCTCGAGTTCGACCCGGAGGGCGTCGAGGCCGAGCTGCTCGCCGTGATCGAGAGCGCCACCGAGACCCTCGACGTAGCCCTCTACGAGATCGGCCTGTTCCGCTTCTCGGAGGCGCTGATCCGGGCCCGCGACGAGCGCGGCGTCAAGGTCCGGCTCGTCAACGACAACCACAACCACGGCCCCGCCGGGCAAATGATCGCCACCAAGCTCTTGATGGCCGCGCACATGGACCGCGTGATCGACGACCGCTCGGCGCTGATGCACAACAAGTTCATCATCGTCGACGGGAAGCGGCTCTGGACCGGCTCGACCAACGTCACCTTCAACGGCATCTACAAGCAAGACAACAACGCCCTCGTGATCGAGAACGCGGAGCTGATCAAGGAGTATCAGACCGAGTTCAACGAGATGTTCGAGGGCAAGGAGTTCGGCCCCACCTCCACCGAGAACACCCGCTGGTCCAAGTGGCAGGAGGACGAGACCCTCGTCGACGACTGGATCGCCATCGACGACGAGACCTCGGCCCAGGTCTACTTCGCCCCCGAAGACGAGCCGATGGCCCGCCTGATCGAGGTGGTGCGGAGCGCCAAGCACTCGGTGGACATCATGGCCTTCCGCTTCACCAGCCTCGACCTGCTCGAGATCCTGCTGGAGAAGATGGAGGCCGACCCCGAGTTCCGCGTGACCGCGGTCCTCGAGGACAAGGCTGCCACCGCGGAGTCGACGATCAAGGTCGTGCGTCCGCTGCTCGCCGCCGGCGCCACGGTGCGCTTCGACGCGAGCCCCGAGTTCCTCCACCACAAGGTCGCGATCGTCGACGAAGAGCTGATCGCCACCGGCTCGTTCAACTTCAGCGCCAGCGCCGCAGACTCCAACGACGAGAACCTGCTGCTGCTCAAGAGCAAGCCCCTGGCCGCGGCCTTCCTCCGCGAGCAGCGGATCCTGGTCGCCATGGGTGACCCGAACCACCCGGAGATCGCGCCCTACACCCCGAAGAGCGCGCCGGCCTCCGCGGCCAGCGCCCCCGCCGACGGGATCGAGGATCAGCTCGAAGGCCAGACCAGCGGCGCGACCGCCGATCAAGCCGACGAGACCCCCGCCCCCGCGGAGGACGCGCCCGCCGAAGACGAAGACGAGCCCGCCGAGGACGAGACCCCCGCCGCCGGCGGCCCCAAGGTCGACCTCCCCTTCGGCGGCTAATCAACCCACCCACCCCACCCACCACCCGCGCGGCCACCGCTGCGCCTCCTCTGTCAGAGCCAAAGAAGAGCCGTCCCATGACCCTTAGACGCAGCCTCCTGTCGCTCGCCGTTCTCTGCGCGCTGGTCCCCCCCGCGCAGGCCGGCACCTCGGTCTACTTCTCGCCCAACGGGGGAGGAGCCGCCGCGGTCGCAGCGCGCATCGACAAGGCACAAGACTCCGTCGACGTCGCGATGTATTCGGTCAGCACCAACAACGACGCCCCCATCTTCGCGGCGCTCAAGAGGGCGATCGACGAGCGGAACGTGCGGGTGCGGATCATCCTCAAGGACCGCAACAAGGCCAAGAGCGTCGGACCCCGGCTGGCAGAGCTCGGCTGCCACGTCTTCTACACGACCAGTACGCTCCACCAGAAGTTCTCGATCATCGACGCGAAGAGCTGGAGCCGGCGCACGCTGACCAACGGCAGCGCGAACTGGTCGCTCGGCGCCGACACGACCTACAGCGAGAACACCGTCATCTACGACGGCTGGCGCTACCACCGCGTGATCAAGGCCTTCCAGGATGAGTTCAACCACCTGCTCTCCATTGCCAAGCCGTTCAGCGAGAACGCCGATCAGCACGTGGACCCCGTCGACTTCTGGACCTGGGACAGCGGCCCCAACCCCGTCGAGGCCCTGTTCACGAGCGCCAACACCGGCGCGGGGTCGTACACGGCCGAGGGCGTGGTCAACGGCCGGATCGCCGCGGAGATCCGCAACGCCAAGCGCTCGGTGATCATCGACGTCGCCCACTTCGACTCGATCCCGATCGGCAAGGCGCTGATGGAGGCCTACCGCGCCTCGCTGGAGGCCGAGCGCGCGGACGCGCTGAACCAGGCGATCCCGGAGGCCGACAAGCGCAAGCGACTCGAGGTCCAGGTCCTGCTCGACCAGGGCGAGCTCGCCCCCGGCAAATACAGCCAGGCGCGCGCGCTGGAGGCCGCCGGGATCGAGGTGCGCTACAAGTACTACAGCCTGACGCTGCACCGCTCGAACTGGCAGCTGATGCACCACAAGACCGCGATCATCGACCGCGAGATCCTGATCTCGGGGAGCTACAACTTCAGCAAGACCGCCGAGTTCAGCAACTACGAGAACGCGATCGTGACCCGCGAGCCTGCCCTCGTCTCGGCCTTCATTGGCGAGCACGAGAAGCTCTGGAGCAAGGGCCGCGATCTGCTCGAGCCGCTCAAGGAGGTGCTGTTCGCGCCCAAGGGCTCGGCGAAGTATCAGCGCTACGTGCCGGTGCACTTCAACACCGACTACTTCGACGCCACCCTGACCCTGACCCGCGACGAAATCGCCCCGATCTACGACCGCTTCAGCTACTACCAGGGCTTCGACAAGAAGCGCACCGCGCGGATCTGGGACCGCGAGACCGACGAGGAGCTCAAGCGCCCCAGCGGCAAGAGCTTCGATGGGTTCATCGCGGAGCTGATCGCCGAGCACGGCACCTTCCTCGAGCCCAAGGCTGGAGGAGCAGGAGCGGGCCTCAGCGGATCGCTGCAGCAGCACTAGGCCGTCAGCGAGTCACCTCGGCGCCCTGACTTCGGTCAGGGCGCTGCCTCGTTGGTTCGCTCGCGGATCACCTCGACCCGCTCGACCTCACCGTCGCGCAGGCGAATGATCCGCTCGGCGTTGCGGGCGACCTCTTCGCTGTGGGTCACGACGACGATGGTCACCCCGCTCGCGTGCAGCTCGTCGAACAGGCGCAGGATGTCGTCGCCCACCCGGCTGTCGAGGTTCCCGGTGGGCTCATCCGCGAGCACGATCGCGGGTTCGACCACGAGGGCGCGCGCGATCGCGACGCGCTGTCGCTCGCCGCCGGAGAGCTCGTTGGGCCGGTGGAAAGCGCGCTTGCCCAGCGAGACCTTCTCCAGAGCGGCCAGGGCGCGACCCCGGCGCTCGCCGCGCGGCACCCCCTGGTAGGCCAGCGGCAGCTCAACGTTGCTGCAGGCGGTCAGCCGGGGGAGCAGGTTGAAGCTCTGGAACACGAACCCGATCTTGGTACTCCGAACCTCGGCCAGCGCGTCCCCGCTGAGGGTCTCGATGTCCACCCCGTCGAGGCGGTAGCTCCCTTCGGTCGGCGTGTCCAAGCACCCCAGGAGGTGCATCAAGGTCGACTTTCCGCTGCCCGAGGGGCCCATGATCGAAACGTACTCGCCTCGCTCCACCAGCACGGTCACCTGGTGCAGGGCCCGGACCTGGACCTCGCCCAATTGATAATGCTTGCTGACCCCGCGGAACTCCAAGAGTGGCATGGGTCTATGGTAGCCCACCGGGGGACTGCGGACTTGTTTGGGTCACAGGTCACCGCCATACTCCCAGTGACTCCGTCGGCGCTTCCGCTGGCGTGATCGAGAGGGTTGTGGACCGGTTTCGCGAACAGCTATGGGCGCAGGTCCTGTTGGAGCGAGGGGTCGTATCTCGCGCCGCGCTGGAGCAGTACGTCCACCAGCGAGACGCCTACCAGCGCCACGGTCGCACCTGCACGCTCGGTCAGCTGCTCATGGAGCAGCGCCAGCTCTCACCCCAGCACTACACCGAGGTCCACCAGGAGGTCGAGCGGCGCCTCGCCAGCAACCAGTCCAGCGGACGCATGACCCCCAGCACCGGGCAGTACGGGAGGCCCGTGCACCCCGGAGACGTCCCGGTCGACAACACCGGGCGCTTCCGCATGGCGACCCCGGGGACCGGCCGCTACGCCATGGCGCCTGGCGGGCTCGCGCCCGTCGGCGGCGCCTCGGGCTCGGGCCGCTTCACCCCCATGGGGCCCCCGGGCTCGGGTCGATTCGCCGGCCCAGCGGGCTCCGGTCGCTACGTGACCCCCGGCTCGGGCCGGATCGAGGGCAGCCTCACCCGGAGCTGGAAGAACCAGCGCACGACCCCCGGGGAGGGCGGCGGGAACGCCACCGGCGACTTCGGCGTCGGCCGCTACTTCGGGCCCTACCAGATCCTCGACGAGCTCGGCCGCGGCGGAATGGGCGTCGTCTACCGGGTGCAGCGCGAGGGGATCGCGCGCCAGATGGCGCTCAAGGTGCTGATCGCGGGCGAGTTCGCCTCGCCGAAGCTCCTCAAGAGGTTTCGCGAAGAGGCCAAGGTCGCGACCGAGCTCAAGCACCCGAACATCGTCGCCGTCCACGACGTGGGCGAGGTCGACGGCGTGCCCTACTACGCCATGGACTACGTCGAGGGCTCGGAGCTGCAGGAGCTGATTCGCAACCGGAACCTCTCGGTGCGACGGGGCGTGGAGATCCTGATCGACGTGGCCCACGCAGCGCACCACGCTCACGAGAAGGGGATCGTGCACCGCGACCTCAAGCCCTCGAACGTCCTGGTCTCGGGCGACGGCACGCCCTACATCATGGACTTCGGCCTGGCGAAGAACCTGGAGCAAGACCACGGCCTGACCCGCAGCGGCGTGGCCATTGGGACGCCCTACTACATGCCGCCGGAGCAGGCCAAGGGCCAACACCGGGAGATGGGCCCCTGGTCCGACGTCTACGCCCTGGGAGCGATCCTCTACGAGATCCTCACCCGTCGCGTGCCGTTCACGGCCAAGACCCAGAACGAACTCCTGCGCAAGATCGTCGAAGAAGACCCCACGCCGCCCCGCCAGATCCGCTCCGGGATTCCGGTCCCTCTGGAGCGAATCGCGCTCAAGGCGCTGCGCAAGGAGTCCGATCGGCGCTACCAGACCGGGCAGGCCTTCGCCGAGGACCTCGAGCGCTACCTCACCGGAGAGGCCGTGCACGCACGCGCCGACCCGCCGTGGTACCACGCCGTGCGCTGGATCAAGCGCAACAAGGGGCTGACCGTCGCGGGGCTGATCACGGTGTGTGCGCTGACCGTCGCGGGCTTCGCCGTGGCATTCCGGGGCGGGGGCGGCGGCAGCACCCCCACCGAGGTCGACCCCTTGACGACCGACCTGACCGACGAGCAGCGCAAGCAGCTCGAGGAGCAGTTCGCCCGGGGATTCGACCACCTCAGCCGCTACTACCGCACCCACGACCCGGCGACGGCCCGCGACGCGCTCAACCGCGCCGAGCTGGAGTTCGGCCAGACGGTCAAGCTCGAGGAGAACCTGCTCGGCGAGGCCCAGGCGCAGACCGCCTACCACCGAGGCGTCGTGCGCCGCGGGCTCTGCCGCTGGGCCGACGCGCAAAACGACTTCCTGATCGCAGCCAGGCACCCCGAGTTCCAGGCGCGGTCCCAGCTGGCCCGAGGACTGATCCTGCTGCGTTGGCACCGCAACCCCGAGGGAGCGCGGGCGGCGTTGCGCCAGGCCGTCGTGGGCGAGGTGGAGGACACCGAGGAGGCGCGGGTCGAGCGGGCCGCGAACGTGATCGCCACCGCCTACCTGGCCTTCCTCGATGACGAGTATCCGCGCGCGAGGCACCTGCTGGCAGGCATCCTCGACCGCCGTGGCCTGGGTCGGCTCGAGGCCGAGGCCCGGGGAGCGCAGGCCTACATGGCCCGCGAGCGAGGCCGGATGTTCGGCGGCGACGACGAGGCCGAGCGTGGCCTGCGCCCCTCCGCGCGCGCGCTCGAGCTCGAGCCCTTCCGCTACGAGTTCCTCATCGACCGCAGCATCCTCCTCGCCCGCAAGGGCACCGGCGACCGCAGCGAGGCTCGCTCACGCCTCCAGGAGGCGCGCGTGGTGTGCCCCGCCGGAGAGGGCGCCGAGCTCGCCGAGGCGCTCATCGTGGCCCTCGAGGGCAACGAGCCAGGCATGCTGCGCTCGCTGCGGGCGGCGGAGGAGAAGGTCCGCGGTCGCCGCTCCACGGTCTCGGACCACGTGCGCCGCTTCGGTCAGCGCCTGCGCCAGGCCTTCGCAGAGCAGCAGCCTGCGCGCCCCCCCGTCGACCCCGTGCGACCCCCGATCAACCCCAACAACCCCAACAACCCCAACCCACAGCAGAACCCCGAGCAGTTCATCGAGCGCGGCCCGCGGGTGAGCACCAGCACGACGGCCAGGTGGGTCTACCCTCCCGGCAAGGGCGCCTACCTGTTCGCCATCGACGTCACCCCCGAGGTGCTCGCGGTGGAGATCGAGATCACCGACAACCCCCTGCCGCTCAAGCTCTGCGGCAACCTCAACCGGACCATCGACAACCCCGAGCAGGCCGACTTCAAGCACGCCTTCGAGCAAGGCGACCAGCCGACTCGCATCGTGCTCCGCCGCGACGGCAAGCCGTCGCTGGGGACGGGCACCTACACCTGCGCGGCCATCCTCGCCCGCCCGACGCGACGGGAGGTACCCTTCCGCATCGAGATCACCCTCGTCACCGACCCCGACGACGTGCCGCCGGCCTATGAGTCTCTGCCTCAGCTGGACCTCTCGGGCGCGGACCCGACCGAGCGCCGCACGATTCAGGACATCGCGCGCCGGATCGCCACCGCCCCCACCGAAGCGATCAAGCGCCGCGCGTTGGAGGAGTGGCAGCGCTACGAGTCCACCGCGCAGCCCGACCGCAGGCTGATGCGTGCCAACTGGGTGGTCGAAGACGACCCCAAACAAGCCCTCGAGATCCTGGACGATCCCATCTATGCAGG
>Ga0070726_10002470_pt1 | contig 16636 bp, 14 predicted proteins | sample tdAd471_FD_67275 | JGI IMG/M metagenome (GOLD analysis project Ga0070726, IMG submission 67275) | Marine sediment microbial communities from the Atlantic coast under amendment with organic carbon and nitrate - tdAd47.1 | ecosystem: Environmental > Aquatic > Marine > Coastal > Sediment | place... | reverse complement strand
CCGGGTGATCTTCGGGGGTCCGGGCCGAGCCGAAGATCGAAACGGCCGGTGCCAGAGCGGCGAGCGTCTCGAATCCGTCCACGAACTCCGCCATGATCTTGAAGACCCGCCAGGACTCCTCGTGGATCGGGCTGTGCAGTTGCTGCGGGGGGCGGTTCCGACCCGCATCGGGGCGTTGGCTCGTCATCGGCGGCGGCTTTCCTTCAAAGTCGTAAGTGTCTTCTGCGTAGGCTCTTAAGTGATCCAAAGAACCTGCGGATTTGGGGATTTATCAAGGTCTTGCTAGAATGGCCCGTCTATGGCTACTTCGCGATCATCGGGTTCGGGCAAGCGTCCCGTTCGGCGTGCTGGACGCTCCTCCTCATCGGCCAAATTGACCAAAGCGGGCTTCGGAAACTACCAGACCGCCCTCCGCTGGCTCTACGATCGGACCAATGTCGAGCGTCTGCGCCCGAGTCGCGTGGACCAGTCCGTCTTCAAACTCGACCGGATGCGCAAATTGCTCGAGGCGATCGGCAACCCCGAGAAGGATTTGCGGATCGTCCATGTCGCCGGCACCAACGGCAAGGGCTCGGTCGTCGCGATGACCGCCTCCTGCCTCCGTTCATCGGGGTACGCGGTCGGCGTCTATACCAGCCCGCACCTGGTCGACATCCGCGAGCGGGTGCAGATCAACGACCAGATGATCTCGCACGCCTCGTTCTCCGAGCACCTGCACCGGGTCGGCATGGCGTCTCAAAATCTCTCTTCCGACCTCGGAGAAGCGACCTTTTTCGAACTGATGACCGCGATGGCGCTGCTCTACTTCGCCGAAGAGGCCGTGGACGCGGTGATCCTCGAAACCGGCCTCGGCGGGCGCTTGGACGCCACCAACGCCGTGACCCCCGATGTCACAGCGATCACCAAGATCGATTTCGACCATCGGCTGTTCCTCGGGGACACGCTCGAGGAGATCGCCGCGGAGAAGGCCGGCATCTTCAAGCCCGGCGTTCCCGCACTCACGATCGCACAGACCCCCGAGGTCATCGAGGTCTTTCGCAAGAAGGCCGAAGAGGCCGGGTGCACGCTCGAGGTGCTCGGGCAGGAGATCGAGTTCTCAAGCCGCTTCGAAGCGAACCAGCAGCTCGGTCCGCACATGCGGATCGGTCTCACGACGGACCGCTCGAACTTCGAGCACGTGCCGGTCCCGCTCCCCGGCGAGCATCAGGCCCAGAACTGCGGCCTTGCGTTGGCCATCCTGGACAAGCTCGGCGCCGGCGGGTTCGACCTCCCCGAGATGCGCGTGCTCGAAGGCCTCGAGTCCACGGTCGTCCCCGCTCGGATGGAGATCGTCCGCGGCGAGCGCCACCGCGTCCTGCTCGACGGCGCCCACAACCCGTCCGCGCTCTCGGCTTTGGTCAAAGCCATCGGGGCGCATGTGCCGTACGACTCGCTGATCATGATCTTCGGCTGCGCCGCGGACAAGGATGTCGATGCGTTGCTGGAACAGGTCTCGCTGTCGGGCGACAAGGTTGTGTTTACCAAGGCCAAGGGCAACCCCCGCGCTGCGGACCCGCACGATCTTGCCCGTCGATTCGAGTCCAAGTACCCGAAGATGTACCAGATCGCGGATACGCTTGAAGAGGCGCTGGTCATCGCCGAGCAGGCTGCGGGGCGCGACGACCTGGTCGTGGTGACCGGCTCGTTCTACCTCGTCGGCGAGGCGAAGAAGTACCTGCGGCAGCAGGCCGATCGCGCGGCGGCCGCCGCCAAGTAACTCGCTCCGGCGAGAAGGGAATCTTCCATGGTCCGTCGTGTCGCTGCCGGTCGCAGAGTTGGTCAGTCCGTGCTCGTCGGCATCGCGACGCTCGTCGCGAGTGGTCTGGGCGGTTGCGCCCACGTCGAGGGGCGGACGGTGCTGCTCCAGGGCGCGAGCGCCGGCGAGCGGATCTCGCCGGATCGAGTGCAGGTGATCGCGGTTCAGGCCGATTCCGACCGTTTCGAGCGGATCGCGCAGCTCCAGTACCGCACCGACGGGGACAACTTCGATGGTGCCGCGGAGAGAGTCCTGATCGACCGGCTCAAGGAAGAGGCCGCTGCGCTGGGCGCGGACACGCTGCTGGATCTGCGGATCGTCGTGGAAGAGGACGGTGTCGAGACGACGGTCACCGAGCAGACCTACGGCGACATCAACCCCAGTGATCGCGATCGACGGTGGGGCACGACGACCACAACCGCCCGGATCCGGAGCGGCCCCGCGTTTCGCACCGTCGCGACGGCGGTTGCCGCCCGGCGCCGCTGAGTGACGCCCGGATGCCCGATCGGCGCTTGCTACACTGCCCCCATGGCAGAATCGAGCACTCCATCGCAGGCGTCGAGCACGCCCGCTCACCGGTATACCCCCGAATTCGCTGGCGAGATCGAAACGCGCTGGCAGGCGTGGTGGGACGCGCACGATACGTTCCGCCAGCCCAACCCAGATGACGACGGCTTCGACGCGGATCGTCCGAAGTTCTACTGCCTCGATATGTTCCCGTACCCGTCCGGTGCCGGCCTGCACGTGGGTCACCCCGAGGGGTACACCGCGACGGACATCCTCTGCCGCATGAAGATGATGCAGGGCTTCAACGTCCTGCACCCGATGGGCTGGGACGCCTTCGGCCTTCCCGCCGAGCAATACGCCATTCAGACCGGCGTGCACCCGGCGATCACGACCAAGCGGGCGATCGACAACTTCCGGCGCCAACTCAAGCGATTCGGCTTCGGCTACGACTGGTCGCGCGAGTTCGCGACGATCGATCCCGATTACTACAAGTGGACGCAGTGGATCTGGCTTCAGGCGTACAACAGTTGGTTCGACGACTCGGTCGCGAACCGCGAGGGTACAACCGGCGCGGCGCGACCCATCGCAGAACTCATCAAGAAGCTGGCCGACGAGCGCGTGCTCATCGGCCCCGGCGGGGAGTTGGTTCACGCGGGCCTTGAGCGCTCGACCGAGTCCGTCGGCGGGCATCGCGTCGGCTATCGCACCTGGTCGGAACTCGGCGACGACGAGCGCGAGGCCGTCATCGACAACGCCCGACTCGCGTACCTCGGTGAACAGACGGTCAACTGGTGTCCGAAGCTCGGCACCGCGCTCGCCAACGAGGAAGTCATCGACGGGCGCTCCGAGCGAGGTGGATTCCCCGTCTATCGCAAGCCGCTGCGCCAGTGGATGTTCCGAATCACCGCCTTTGGCGACCGGCTGCTCAAAGGGCTGGAAGGCCTCGACTGGCCGACCTCGACGGTGACGATGCAGCGCGAGTGGATCGGGCGGTCCGAGGGCGCCGAGATCGACTTCGAACTCGATGTGCCCGAGGCGATGGTCGAAGCGCTGTCGTCGGACGGCGCTCCGGGGGCGCTGCGCGTGTACACGACGCGCCCGGACACGCTCTTCGGTGCGACCTACATGGTCGTCGCCCCCGAGCATCCGCTGGTGGCGCTCGCGCTGTCCTCGCCGCTCGCCGAGACCGATGCCGAGGCGCTGCGTGCGTACGTGCACGAAGCGAGCAGCCGCTCGGATGTGGACCGCCAGGAGGCGAAGAAAAAGACCGGCGTGTTCACCGGTGTGTACGCGATCAACCCGGCAACGGGCGAGCGGATCCCGGTCTGGACGGCGGACTACGTCCTCATGGGCTACGGCACGGGCGCGATCATGGCGGTGCCGGCGCACGATCAGCGCGACTTCGAGTTCGCGCAGGCCTACGGCATCGACATCCGCGATGTGGTCTACCCCTCGCCGCTGTTCCCGCTGTGGTGGCTGGGCAACCACGCCACGCGCGAGCAGATCGAGTCGGTGTATCCCGGTGATCAGGACGGCTGGCGCGTGGTGCTTGCGGATTTCCTCGGCTACGTCACCGGGCGGGGCACGCCCATCGCCGAGTACCCGGAGGCGATGAAGCTGATCCTGACGCGTCGGCGCACGCCGTCCGCCGGGCCGGCCGACGCGCACGAGGGCCGCGCGATCCGCGGCGCGGTCGTCGAGAGTTGGCTCGACACGATCCGGGACATGAAGTACGCGTCGATCGGAGATTTTCTGGAAAGGGCCGGCCAGCCGCGCCGGAGCGTCCGACTCGGCGAGGCGGACAGCGACCACGGCATCAACGTCGCCTCGGCGAACGATGAGGTCTCGCTGAACGGCCTGCGCACACCGGAGGCGAAGAAGCGGATCATCGAATGGCTGGAGAAGAAGGGCCTCGGGCGCGGCAAGGTGAACTTCAAGTTGCGCGACTGGCTGTTCAGCCGTCAGCGCTACTGGGGCGAACCGTTCCCGATCGTGTTCGACGAGCAGGGTCGCCACTACCCGGTACGCGAGGACGCGCTGCCGGTGGTGCTCCCCGAGATGGCCGATTATCAGCCCATCGAGTCGGACGATCCGACGCCGCTGCTGGGCAAGGCGACCGACTGGATCGAGACAACCGCCGGCGAGGCGGGGGTGGACCCGGACCTGCTCGATCCCGAAACGCCGGTGCGCCGCGAGGCGAACACGATGCCCGGCTGGGCCGGCTCCTGCTGGTACTACCTGCGCTACTGCTCGCCGCAAGAAGGCGACCGCTTCGCCTCGACCGAAGCCGAGCGGTACTGGATCGGAGAGAACGGCGTGGACCTCTATGTCGGCGGTGCCGAGCACGCGGTGCTGCACCTGCTTTACGCGAGGTTCTGGCACAAGATCCTGTTCGACCTCGGGCACGTCGAGTCCCCCGAGCCCTTCCGCAAACTCTTCCACCAGGGGCTGATCCTGAGCCACGCGTTCCAGCGCGGCGACAAGTCGCTCGTCCCCGTCGACGAGGTCGAGCAGCGGGGAGACGGTTTCGTGGAGACCGCGACGGGCGAAGCGGTTTCGCAGATCGTCGCGAAGATGAGCAAGTCGCTGCGCAACGTCGTGAACCCCGACGACATCATCCGCGAGTTCGGAGCCGACTGCTTCCGGCTCTACGAGATGTACATGGGCCCGCTCGACGCGTCCAAGCCGTGGGCGACCAAAGACATGGTCGGTCTGCAGCGATTCCTGCAGCGGGCGTGGCGTCTGGCCATCGACGAAGAAACAGGTGAACTCGCGACGACTGATGATCACCTTGAGACGGTCGAGAAGCAGCTGCACCGAACCATCGCCAAGGTCGGCGAGGACGTCGAGCGATTGGCGTTCAACACGGCGATCGCCTCGATGATCGAGTTCGTCAACACGGCCTCCAAGGAGGGCGGCGTGACCGTCGATCAGCTCGACCGGTTCACACGCATCCTTGCGCCTTTCGCGCCGCACATCGCCGAGGAAATCTGGTTGCGCATCGGGCGGGAAGCGCCCGTGTCCCGCGCCCCCTGGCCGTCGTTCGATCCGTCCATGCTCAGCGATGACACCGTCGAGGTGCCGGTGCAGGTGCTCGGCAAGGTGCGATCGAAAATCATGGTGCGTGCCGATGCGGACGCGAAGACCATGGAAGCCGCCGCGCTCGCCGACGAGAAGATCCAGCAGTTCATCGACGGCAAGACGGTGCGGAAGGTCATCGTCGTGCCCGGACGGCTCGTGAACATCGTCGCGAACTGAGGCGAAACCCGCGCCGGTTAGTTGATCGGCTTGCTCGTGCCGTCGTCGGGCGCCAGCTCCCGGCGCAGCTCCGCGAGGCGGTCGCGGAGCGAGGCGATCTCCTCTTCGGCGGCGCGGCGCTCGGCGGCCGGAGTCCCGGCATCGGTCACGCGCCCAGACAACTCAAGGATTCGGGACTGCGAAGAGGCGACCCTTCGGGCGATCTCGGCCAGGCGCTCGGCGTCCGGACGGGCCTGCGCCTCGCCCATTACGCGGACGGTCTCGACCTTGATCTCGCGGGCCGGGCGCCCGTTGACGACGTCGTCGGGCCGAACGCCGATCCGCTGGATCTGGATGTTGCGCAGCTGCTTGGCGATCACCGCCTGATTCCGGAACCCGGCCGGGTTCTCCTCGGCCGGGAAGAACGCGCCGCGCGCAAGGAACGGGAAACGGATATCCAGGGACTGCACGACGCGACCGTGGAAGCCCACATTGCGGGGCGGGCTCGCGTCGCGGGCAACGAGCGCATCGTCGAGCGGGTTAAAGTTCATCCGGCTCAGCAGCGCATCCCACGCGCGCTGGCGGTCGATGGGGCTCATCGGGGCGTTGGTGTCGAGCATCGCCCACTCGCCGAGTTTCACATCGGTTTCGACAACGTCGTACCCTTCCGGGCAGTTCTCGAGCGTCACACCGTTGTTCACCAGTCCGCGCGCATCGCCCACTTCCGCGACGAGCCGGGCCTGAGCGGCGGGATCCTGAGGTCGGTAGACGGTCAGCCGCACGGTCTCGTACGGGTTGTGCGAGAAGATCAGCGGTCGGAGTTCGTCGCGAGCGAGAGACGGCATGGGGTTCAACTGGATCCCCGCAACCGCAACGATGATGTCGCCGGTTCGCAGGGCCCCGTCGATGCCCGCCGGGAACCCGTCGTGGATCCTCTCGATCATCGGCAGGCCGCCGGTGTTGGCGAAGGTGACACCGATGGCGGGGCGCGGCGCCTCAAAGAACCGTGCCCGGTGGATCGCCAGCGCGCGCCGGCGGACTTCCGGGATCTCGGTCTCGATGCAGAGTTGGAGCAGGTCTACATCCGAGATCGCGACATCCGAACGGATCTCGTTCGTCGCCTGCTGGCGTTTTTCGAAATCGTTGGATGCGAGTCGCGCCTCAATCGTCGAGGCATCGGTGCCGGCAGCTGCGAACACCGGCGCGCACAGGCCGCTGCACACAGCGGTCAGGGCGGCTGAGATGGTTCGACAGTTGCGCACGCTCAACTCCTCACAGAGGGCTCGGAGGCGTCCCGCCTCGCATCACCCACAGTGGAGTTTAGTCCAGTGCCGTCGCGAGTCTCTCACGATTGTCGAGAATCCACTTGGCTTTTCCTTGCACCATGTGGAGGACATTCGATGCGTCGTGGCCTCCGAACCGGCCCGTGGCGGCGATCGGGGCCGCGGCCTCGGCGATCAGGGATTCCACCATCAGATCGGGCAAAGCACGCAGTTCTGCGGTAGACAGCAGGGTGGAACTCCGCTGCTGCATGCACTGTTCGTAGCCCGTCAGGGTGGCTTTGAAGCGATTCGGATTGAGTTCGGCCGGCCATTCGTGGGGAGGCTTGCCGGGCGATGCAGTCATCGAGCATTGCAGGGCGGCGCTCGCCAGGTCAACACAGCGGACATCGGTGCGGGCTGTCTCGTAGTCAATCACGGCCGCGAGCCGGTCACCTTCGAAGAGCATGTTGCCGGGGTGCCAGTCGCCGTGGATGGTCTGCCGGGGCCAGTCGGCGAGTCCGAGATCGTCGACGCGCGCGGCGGCTCGCTCGTAGACATCGGCCAGAATTGCTCCGAGTTCGACGGCCCGCTGAGGGTTCGATCCCGGGAGCATTGACGCGTCGAGGGTGCGCAGGCGAGAGGGTGTGAACGGGTTAGCGTGGTAGCTCGGGGCGGTGCGGATCTGCTGCACCGACACCTCCGCTGCCATCTGGTGGAACAGCGCGAGAGCCCACCCGGAGGCGGCACACTGCGCGGGTGAACCGGTGAAGCGGCTTCCCTCGATGAACCGGAACAGTTCGTAGATGCGTCCGGACAGTTCGAGGATGCTCCGCTTGGACGACCGCGTGCCCAGCAGTTGGGGGAGCGGAAACCCGGCGGAACTGAGTTTGAGCTGCAACTCGTGGGCGAAGCGGGCCTGCGCCGGGGCATCCGGACTCGACGCTCGCCGTTTCAGAACGAACGCTCCGTTCTCGGCCCGGATCAGCAGTTTGGGTGTCGAAGCCGAGCCGCGTTTGAACTGCGCGATCGAACGGATCACGCCCAGGTCATAGTGCGACAGCACGATCGCCAGTTCCGCCGGTTCGAACGGCGATGGGCTGGTCGGAGCCGGCGCGGGCGAGACCGTCGGGCGAGGTTGTTCGATGCTGGTCTCGGGCATCGCGGTGCATCCTCCGGGCGTGAAGTCGACCGACCGGGCCTTACTCTACGTTCTGCACCTGCTCCTTGATCCGGTCGATTGCTCCCTTGACCTCAACAATCGCGCGGCTGATCTCGGCGTCCGAGCTCTTGCTGGCGATCGTGTTGGCCTCCCGGAGCATTTCCTGGGTCAGAAAGTCCAGCGTGCGTCCGATCGGTCGCTCGTCGTCGTCCTTGAGCAGTTCCTCGAACTGGTCGAGGTGTGCGCCCAGTCGCGTGATCTCCTCGGCGATGTCGCTGCGCTCGGCGAAGATGGCGACTTCCTTGATCAGATCGCCCGGCTCAAGCTTGCGCCCGACCTCTTCCAGCAGCGATTCGATCCGCTGGCGCAGGCGATCCTGGTACTCGGCGACCACGAGCGGAGCCCGCTCGGCGATCGTCTTCAGCCGGGCGGCGATGATGCCGTGGTGGCCCATCAGGTCTTCGATGAGCATCAGTCCCTCGCGACGACGCATCGAGACCAGATGGTCGCAAGCTTCGTCGAGCAGCGCCGAGATTTGCGATCGCATCTCGCGCTGGTGCCCCTCGTCCTCTGCGGCCGGCTGGAGCACGCCGGGCAGGTGCAGCAGCGAGCCAAGCCCGATCGACATCGAGCCGTCGGCAACCTGCCGGGTCTTCTGGAGCTGCTCGATGTAGCGCTCGAGCGCGTGGTGGTTCACATCGAGCGCGGCGGTCGCGCTGCTGGAGGAGATCTTGATCGTGCAGACGATCGAGCCGCGAGTCAGCCGACGACGCAGGCCCGACTCGAGTTCCGGCTCAAGGTGCTGCAGTTCCTCGGGCAGCCGGATCGACGCCTTGAAGTACTTGTTGTTGAGCGAACGGACCTCAAGGTGGCAGTTCACGCCATCGACGGTGGACGAGGCGTCGCCGAATCCGGTCATGCTTCGGATCAAAGTCTGATCTCCGTTCGTAGTTCAGAAATCGCGCTTGGGCGCTTCAGCCCTCGGGCGTGCCGTCGCCTGCATTTTCGCTCGCGCCCTCACCGTCGCCCGCGGGCGGGTCGAGGTCCGGGTTTTCGGTGTTCGGAGCGGGCGGCGCGTCGGCCGGAGGCACGACCGGTGTACCGTCCATATTGAAGCCGGGGGGCGGGCCGTCCATCGGCTTGAGCTCGATCGAGCCGCCGTTGCCTGTGTTGATCGTCGGGGGCGTGGGCTGCGTGCCGGTTCCGCTCGTCCCGGTTCCGCCATCGGTTCCGGTGCCGGAGGCTCCGTTGGCCGCTCCCTGAGCCGGAGCCGCGGACGGGCGGATCATGTAGTTCAGACCCGCCGCAGAAACCAGGAACACGATAAAGATCGAAATCGTGAGCGTGGTCAGCACGTCGCCGGTCTTGGCGCCGAACGCGGTCTGGCCTGCGCCGCCGGCGTCGGAGGACGAGCCGAACGCGCCCGAGAGACCGCCGCCCTGAGGTTTCTGAATGAGGACAATCAGGATCATCGTCAGGGACACAAACAGAAACCCGACGATGCCGAGGCCGATCCAGAGTTGTGGTGAGGCGAGGGTGGTCACGGTCTGGCCTTGGTGGAAAGAAGGTCTGGGGTTGCACGCGCCAGCAGGCACGGACTTCCCCGGGTCAAAATCGTTGTTTGGAGGCTGTCCTCCAGCGTTGCACAATCCCGCTTCCGGGGCTTCCGGCGCGGAAGGGAGATTCTACGAAAATCGCGGGGAACCGTCGACCGGAGGCGGTTCCGGTCGCGTCCGGTCAGAGGACGGCCTGGCAGATCGCCAGGAATGAATCGGCCTTCAGCGACGCCCCGCCGATCAGCCCGCCGTCGATGTCGGGCTGTGCGAACAGGTCCGAGGCGTTGTTCGGCTTGACCGAACCACCGTAGAGCACCCGCATATCGGTCGCGGGCTGCTGGCCGAACAGGGCCTCGAGCACCTTTCTGACGGCGTGGTGGGCGTTTTGGGCGTCGTCGGGCGTGGCGGTCTTTCCGGTGCCAATCGCCCAGACTGGCTCGTAGGCGATCACGAGGCGCGACAGTGCGTCCCTGGATACGCCTTCCAGCCCCGCTCGGAGTTGGCGCTCATTCACCGCGTCGGTCTGCCCTGCCTCGCGCTGCTCCAGCGTCTCGCCGATGCAGAGCACGACGTGCAGACCGGCCTCCAGCCCGGCCTTGGTCTTGGCATTCACCAGATCGTCTGCCTCGCCGACGACATGGCGACGCTCCGAGTGGCCCGTCAGCAGCCACCCGCAGCCGAGGTCCTTGATCATCTCGTTCGAGATCTCGCCGGTAAACGCCCCGTTGGGCTCGTGCCAGGTGTTCTGCGCTCCGAGTTGCACGCCACCCGTGCCGACTTCGGCCAGCGAGTAGCGAACCGCGTCCAGGTGCGCGGCGGCAGGGAAAATCACCCGCTCGACGGACTGCATGCCTTTCGAGCCCGAAGCGACCGTGCGAGCGAGCGCGACGGCCTCCTCGCGATTGAGGTTCATTTTCCAGTTGCCGGCGACGATCGGGGTTCGGTTGGCGGTGCTCATGGCGCGAGTATAGCCCGGCGGGCTCGTCGGGCTGTCAGGCGTCCGTATCGTCTTCCGATTCCGCCTCGGTCTGTTGCTGCTTCCGCTTCATCTCTTCGAGGCGGCGCTGTGTTTCCAGCAGACGCTCGGTGGACTCCTGAAGTTCCCGGCGCAGGCGGTCCGCCTCGGTTTCCGGCTCGACCGCCGGCTTGGCGGGCTTGGCATCGATGGGTTTCGGAGCTTGTGCGTCACCCGGCGGAGTGGCAGCGGCCTTCCGCGCCGCCTCGGCGCGCTGGATCATCTCGTTGGCCAGTTCGTTCTTGCCCTGAGCCTGCATCAGGACCGCGACGGTGAACCACGCCTCGTAGGAGGGCTTGCGATGCGCGTGACCGACGGCGCGGCTGACAATGGAGTTTAGTTCGAGCCCGGGGCCGAAGAGCTCGTCGCCGCGGATCGGGATCGTGCGGAGTGACGGATCGGCCTCGAAGGCCTCGGCGAGCTGTCCGCCGGCCGTGTCGTACTGCCCGTCCGCGGCGTAGGCGATGCCGAGCAGGCGCTGGGCCTGGCGGTTCGGTTGGGCCGCTCCCGTCTCGCTCCGGCGCTGTTCATCGGCGGCTGATGCGAAAAGCACAATGGCCTGCTCGTAGTCGCCGCGACGCATCGCCCGCTCGCCGAGTTCGCGATCGGTCGGCGGCTCGGCGTTCGGGTCCGCGCCGATGAGGGCCGGGTCGTACCGACGTGCCAGTTCGATCAGCGTCGAAGTGTCGGGGGTGTCGTAGGTGCGGTAGTAGCGGTAGCTGCGCGGGTAGTAGTACCGGCCGTAGTAGCCGCCGCGCCCGTACGTGATGATCGGGTAATTCGTCCCGAACGGGTAATAGTAGTCACCGCCCCCCACATTGAAATACACGGAACCGGAGCTCGCGCGCACCTGAACCGAGGAGCCGCTCGGTTGCGATGGCGCGGGGGTAGCGCTCGGAGTCGACGGGGGTGCCTGCTTGGGCGACTGGTACCAGACGCTGTCATCGGGCCCAGCGAGTGCTGGTGTCACGCCGGCGACGACAAGCAGGCCCGCTGCGAGCACGATGTTGGTTGAGAGTGGCATACCGCGCCTTTCCGTGAACCGGACCGCCTGGTCCGGGTGGTGATCGGTCTCTGGAGTGTACGGGCGGACCCGCTGGCAGCAGCGATCGCGCTTTGCCCAAAAGGTAAGTCGCTTGAAACGCCGGTTTGTTCCGGAAAATGCCCGAAGTGTGATAGCATTTTGTGCGGGTAAGCTCCGCCCTCTCACCGGTATGATCCGAGTCCTCGGTCTCCGAGAGCACGCATTGGAAGCGAAAGGACCGCCTGGGTCATGACGATCGACCTCTGTACTCGGATCTGGAACGGGCGCGACCCATGGGGCAACCGTGGGGGCGCCCACGGCCCCTGCATCGAGGCCGTCAGCGCGAATCCGAACTCGCACGAGGCCGCCATGGCCTGCGTCGATGTTGCGGCCGTGGTCGGCTACATGTGCGATCGGCTGGGTGTGCATCTGAGCGACGATCAGGTCCTCGACGCGGTCGCCCAGCACCCCGAACGCCGGGTCGGCTTTCTCGGTGTCGATGTTTCGCGCGACGACGCGGCGCGTCGCGTCGAGGCTGCGTCGTCCCACGAAGGAGTCATCGGCATCGCGGTCTCGCCCGCCGACCAGGGCGTGCGCCCGACCGACGATCGCTTCGTCGAGGTGATCCGTGTCGCTTCCGAGCACGGGCTGATCGTGATGATGCACAACCCCGGGTTGTTCCATCCGGCCTCGGACCTGTCATTCGGCGATCCACGCCTGCTCGACGATGTCCTGCGCGAGTACGACGACGACCGACTGATCCAGTCCGCACGGTTCGTCCTCGGTGATCTCGGCTGCGTCCCCGTTGAACTGACGCTGGCGGTCGTCGCCAAGCACGAGCGAGTGTTTGTGGAGACCTCTGCCGTAGCCGGGCGTCCCGGCCGGATGCGCACGGCACTGTTCGCCGCACACGAGTTCGGCGTCGCGTCGCGAGTGCTCTTCGCTTCGGGTTTCCCTCGCGAGACGCCGGAGCGCGCGATCGAGCGCCTGTACTCGGTCAACGGTTCGAGTGCGTCGGGCGACAGCGGCGAGGCCCGAGTGCCCCGCGAGGTGCTCCGGCAGATCATCGAGGGTGATGCACTCGGGAAGCTGGGCGTGAAGCACATCTGGGCGGGGCGCGCCGGTGGTGCCGACGCGACGGTCCACACGCCCATGCGCACCCGCGATCGGACGGAACTGCTGAGCGCTGGCGACGAAATCGAGGAGGGCTCGTGGTGATCTCAACCCTTCGTCGCCTGGCCCTGCTGGCCTGCTGCGCGTCCGCTCTGTCGGGCTGCTCCGGTAGCGGCGGGCTCGGCCTCGGCATGTTCTCCGGCGGCACCGGCAACGCGACGATCGTCTCGACCACCGAGTCGACCCGTCTTGATGTGTCCTTCCAGACCGCGGTCTACACATTCGTGGACGAGAACACCGCCGACCTGTACTTCACCGATCTCACTTCACAGCAACTCGACGCGATCATCGGCGGTGAGAACCGCTCTGAGGTCGCGCCGGATGGCGCACAGATCCTGCACGTGCACATGTTCCTGACGCCCCGCGCGGGGCGGACACCGATCGAGTTCTCGGCCTCGAATGTCACCCTCAGTCACTACGTGCTCGCGGGCGACGCGATCGGGGTGTACGGCGGCGGAGGTTTCATGCTCCCCAGCCGCGTGTTCACTCGTGAGCCTGGTTCCGACCGATTCGGCGGCCAGATGCGCGAGGCCACGGTGCGATTCCTCGCCTCGACCCCCGGCTTCAAGGACCGCATCGGTTCGGGCGTGCTGGATGGAACAGTCAGTGCCCGTCTCGATCCGGAGATGTCGCGGCGGTTCAGCCGCCTGCTCAGCGCGCTCTCTCGCGCCGCTGGACGCATCTGATGCTCTCAACGCTCAGGGGAGGCTGACGGTCTCGCCCGCGTACCAACGCAGCAGCGTGTCCGTCGTCGCGCCGCGATACAGCGTGCGCAGGATGTCCTCCGGGAACGCGTGGCCGGTGAGCGGGGGGGCGTCGCCGGGCTCATACTGATCTGGCTTGATCATGTGCAGGTCGGGGTCGCTGATCGGTGACTCGCCTCGGTAGTCGGTCTCGAACATCAAGCGGAGAGCGCAGTACCGACTGGCATACAGGTCGAACGCTTCCGCTTCCGATGACGCCTGCTTGCCCATGTCGCGCGGCCCCGCATCACCGGTGAGGTGCGCATCCATCGTCACGATGTCCGAGCCGAAAATGATTCGGCCTTCGAACTTCCTGAAGAACGCGAGCAACTCGCCCGACGGGTGTCTGCTGAGTTCCCTGACCATCCAGCGCGTGGCGCTGGTGTCGAGGATGAAGTTCGGGTGTCGCGTCATCAGTCCGTCGAGGAACGAGAGGTCCTCCGGCCATCCGCCCATGTGCGCGATAAGCCAGGGGAAGGTGTAGATGTCCGCGAGTTCTTCGAGGGCGTCGTAATGCGACGCCTTGCTCCCGTAGAATGACTCGTCCGTGTACTTCGCCTCGAACCACGTGTCCGGGTCGGCGATGTGGGCCATGAACATGTAGCCAAGTTCCGCCGCACGATCCATCTGACGCCGGCGCCAGTCGGACTCCAGCGTCATGAGCTTCGGGTTGCCGAGTTTCTTGCCCGCGTCTCTCCCGCGCGGCCCGCACCACCACTTGACCATCCGGGCGCCGAGCTCGTGCCAGCGGTCCAGCGCGCGGATGAAGCCGGTTGTGTGGGCGGTGAGCGGGTCGTCGGACATGTAGTCCGGGATGGCGACGAACGAGACCGAATCGCCGAGGACACCCCTCACGTTCTCGGCCTGGGCGAGCTGGGTCTGCGAGAACGTGTGCGACACACCAAAGGCTTCGCGTACTTCCGCGTAGATCTCGGCCGCTCTGGTGCCGTTGATGTGCGAGTGACCGTCGATGATGTCGGCGGGGGGGCGTCCCAGCGCCTGGGCCGCCTTCCGGTAGTCCATGCCGAAGCGGTTGTCCGACGACACGGGGTGGGTGCCGCCTTCTGGCAGTGTGAACGAATCTGGCATCCGCCGAGTGTAGGCCCCATGGCCGGCCGTGTTGATCAGCCGTGGGGGCCGATGCGGATGAGCGGTTCGGCGTCTTGCAATTTCAGGCTGGAGGCCACGACTTCACCAATGTACAGCTCGAAGTCCGTATCGAGATCGAGGTGCATGCTCACGCGGCAGTCCAGCCAGAGCAGGGCGCGTCGGATCAGGGGCGAGCCCGTTTCGCCGGGGTCGGTTTCGATCGAGTCGAACTGGTCCTCGTCCTGCTCGTCGAACCCGGTCAGGTGGGCACGGGCGAACTTCCGCTCGAGAAACTCATCCGAGTCCGGGATCTGGCACAGTCCGAACGCTTTCGAGTCCCGGATCAGGGGTGAAATCGGCTGGCCCTTGGGCATCGCCACGGAGACGCACGGCGGCGAGGTGGACGCGAGTTGCACATAGGGCACGAGTTGGCCGCGTCGGTGGTTCTCGAACGACGCCGTAATCACAAACAACGGTCTGGGCAGGAGTTGCATCGCTGGGTGATCCACCACACTCGGTACCCCGGCCTCGGGATTTCGACGCTCGGCTCTGTTGGGCGACTGCTTGGGCATGGGGCTCCAGCGGGTCGGGGGCGAAGTGGATTTGTGGATAAACGGTGAGCAGTGAACTCTTGCGAAAATTTGCACGCCGATGGCGAGATCAGTCCTCGCGCTCCAGCCTGGCACAACAAGTTGTGTGCTTTATCGTGTTTATCGGTCGAAGTCGCAAGAAGGATTATCCGGACACAACGTGCAAGGCCTGCGCGTTCGGAAAGGGGTCGGGGGTCGCAGTGGGGGAAATGGTGTCGAAATGTGGGGCTAAGTGTTGCAGTGTGTTGAGGTGTGGGGTAACTTCCGACCGACGAGTTGTTCTGGCTCGTTGTAACCACGCCGGAGTGTTGATGCGTGCTCCTGATCGGCCAATTCGAACACACCATCGACGCGAAGGGGCGGCTGGCAGTACCAGCCGAGATCCGCGCACGGTGGGTGGCCGAGCGGGACGGTGGAGCGTGGTTCGCGGTGCCGTGGTCGGGCGGAAGGATTCGCCTCTACACGGAGACCGAGTTCAACAAGCGGGCTTCGGCGGCACTGGGCTCTGGCCTGACGCCTTCGGAGGAGCTTGCCGAGTTGCAGGCGGTGCTGTTCGGCAGCTCGGCACGATTGGAGACCGACAGCGCGGGCCGCATTCGAATCCCCGACGCGATGCTTTCAGCCGCGGGGCTCGGCAAGGAGGTCGTGCTCATCGGCTGCGGCGATCGGCTCGAAGTGCGGGACCGCTCCGCCTGGAAGAGCGGAGATGAGGCTCGCCTGAGCTCGATCCCCGAACTGCTCCGGAAACTGGAGCAGCGCGGAAAAGACCTGGGCTGAGCCCGGGTGACTGGCGGGGCCGGGAACGGCGCGGTCAGGATTGAACGGATTCGCTTCGGCCGGAGTTGTGCACGGCCGAGCAGGTACGAGCGACGCGAACGGATTCGCCCGCCCGTGGAGAAGCAACGGTTCGGTCGCCCCGCACGGACGCGGAGCGAACTCAGGACGCGCAAACGCGATCGGGCGTCCTGACCTCCGCTGCCACATTTTCCGCGGGTCTCTCGCACACCTGCACAACGGATCGGTCGGCTACCACCGACCGATCCGATTCCCCAGCCGGGTCGGCTTTCTCGCTCCGAGAAGGTCGGCCCGCACCGGACACCACAGCGGCACAGTGCCCACCACCACCGATGCCGCACCTGCGACCCGTCGCGCTCACGCGCGACGGGTTTTTCATGCGCCCGTATGGGGATCGGGGCCCGTGCCGTCCTCAAGCCGGCAGACCAGGGTGTGGCACACTCCCGCCGGGTCTGAGAAGTCCATTTCGACCGAGCCGCGAAGTTCGAACCGTGCGAAGCCGCGGATGAGTTGCGTGCCGACGCCTTCGGACTCGGGCGGTTCCACCGGCGGTCCCCCGCGTTCGCTCCACACGATCTTCAGGTCCTTGTGCTCGCCCGCGCCGTCGGTCAGCGGACTCCATTCGACTCGTGCTACTCCTCCGGGGAGCGACAGCGCGCCGTACTTCATGCTGTTGGAGACAAACTCCTGC
>Ga0070726_10002467_pt1 | contig 16639 bp, 13 predicted proteins | sample tdAd471_FD_67275 | JGI IMG/M metagenome (GOLD analysis project Ga0070726, IMG submission 67275) | Marine sediment microbial communities from the Atlantic coast under amendment with organic carbon and nitrate - tdAd47.1 | ecosystem: Environmental > Aquatic > Marine > Coastal > Sediment | place... | reverse complement strand
AACGTATTTGATGACTTTATTGCCGCAGGGGAATATTTGATCAAAGAAGGCTATACCTCTAGTGATTATTTAGCCATTGCGGGTGGATCGAATGGCGGTTTGCTAGTTGGTGCCACGATGACGCAACGTCCGGATTTGGCTAAAGTGGCTTTACCTGCGGTAGGGGTGATGGATATGTTGAAATACCACACTTTTACCTCTGGCGCGGGGTGGGCCGCCGACTACGGGACGGCCGAAGATTCTCCAGAAATGTTTGAATACTTAAAAGGCTATTCTCCTTATCACAACCTGAAAGAAGGGGTGGAATATCCGGCTACCATGGTAACCACAGCTGATCATGACGACCGAGTGGTGCCTGCCCATTCCTTTAAATTTGCGGCGAGATTGCAGGAGGCGCATGTAGGAGATAATCCAGTGCTGATTCGAATAGAAACTAAAGCAGGGCATGGATCAGTATCTACCAAGCAAACGATAGAATTGGCAGCTGATCGTTACGCTTTTATTTGGGATAATATGGGCATTGAGCCTGATTTTTCCAAGGCGGTACCTAATTAGAGGTGTTGCGGGTTGGCGGTTTGCATGTTTTCGCCAACCCGCAACACCCCAACCCGCAACAATAACAACCTAATCCTCCAGCCGATTATACTTCTTCAAGATATCAATCAATAAATCATGGGGCAATGCATAGGCCTTATTACCGTGGATTCCCTCCATCGTTTCAGCGGCCACCATGGCATTGACAATGGCCTCTTCGACTGCTTCAACCGTCGCCTCAAATAGGGGTGTAATCCGATCATTGGGAAGCGTTTGGACGGTCGTTGTAGCATCTCTATTGAAGGCATCTTTATTGGCCGTAGAAAAGGCGAGGAATATATCGCCAGAACCATTGCTCCCTCTTCCACCTACCTGCCCTACACCCAATGTAATGCGATGAGCGATGCGCTTCAATTGGTGGGGTAGCAAAGGTGCGTCGGTGGCTAAGATGACGATAATGGAGCCGTCACCTTCCTGTCGCCGGTTGGAGGGCGGTGCATGAAATTCTGTATTCAACGTATCTCTCAATTCCCAGCCTACGGGGACTCCCACAATACTGAGGTTGCGTTTGGCACCAAAATTGGACTGTACCAGGGCACCCAGCGTATACTGCTCGCCTCCAACTTGTACGATCCGAGAAGAAGTTCCAATGCCCCCTTTAAAACCTAGTGTCAACATGCCTGTTCCGCCTCCGACATTGCCTTCTTCGACTGGACCCGACTTGGCATTGTCAATCGCCTCCCGCACATGGGATTCCTTAACATGAAAACCATAGATGTCATTTAAAAAACCATCGTAAGTCTCACCCACTACCGGATAGGTATACCACCAATCTTCATCACCATACCAATTGGTGTCAACATACCATTTTAGCACCGCATCCCGGACAACCCCCACACTATTCGTATTGGTAATCATCACTGGCGTTTCTAAGAAGCCTGATTCTGTCACCCAAGTAGTACCCGTCATTTCTCCATTTCCATTCAGGCTATACCAGTTGGCATACACGGGACTAAATTGTTTGCCTCTTGGGAAAATAGCCGTTACGCCTGTTCGCACCGGACCTTTGCCGAGCTTGTTTTCTCCTTGTCCAGCTATGATTGTACTATGGCCTACTTCGACGCCTTTTACATCCGTGATGGCATTTAATGGACCAGGAGTTCCGCTAAAGGGAATGCCTAAATCACGGGCCCGTGGCTTTTGTGCAAAAACGAGGGAATAGCTGAATACCAGCGCTAGAAGTAAGAGAAGCTTTTTCATAGTACCAGGCTTTTTTGTTATTTATAATTGATCAACTCTATTCCGTATGCGTGTGAAAAATCTAATCCTTCTTGCTCAGTAATGAGGAATAAATAAGTAGCTCCTTGGTCTTAGTTATTTATTTTTCATTACTCAGATTGAGCGGTATAATTTGCACCGGCCCTAGCAAACCCGATGGCATGGGCTCCCAGGCAGAAGCGTCAAAAGCTTGATAGCTAACGTGTACGATGTTAATACCTTGAAATTTTTTCCAGTTTACTTTCTGCTGATCGAGGTAGCGGATGCGATTAGCCCCCAGATTGGTCACTTCGATCTCCAGTGTATTGTTTCCCTCTTTTAGATAATTTCCAATCCTCAGCTGAAAGGGGATGCTCCAACAAGTTCCGGCTTCCTGCCCGTTGACGGTAATGCGGGCGCTTTCGCGAACATTCCCCAGCTTAAGCAAGTAAGCTTCGGCTTCTGTTCCGGGATGTTCAAAGTTTGTCCGGTAGCGGGCGGTCCCTGAAAAATTTTCCCCATCCTCATCCCATCCTGTCCAAGAGTCTAAGGTTTGAGTAGTGTGTGGTGATGGTAGACTGGGGCCTCCTTGCAAGAATTCTACTTCCCAAGCATTGGTGAGAGCGATCGGGGTTTCCTCCGATTCTATGTAGGGCCAGGCTTTCAATGGGAGGCTCGGTGCTTGTGAAAAGGTTCGAACGATCATTGCTTCTCCAGGCTGTAGTTGCAGGCGGACTTTTGTTTCGCCATTCACTTGTTCTATTTGAGCTAGGCCGCTGTGTCCATGTTGCGGGTCAAGGAGTAGTGCGGAAATTGCCTCGCTGGCAATTGGAATCCAATCATTTACTGTTTTGCTAGAATGGTTGACGAGGTAATAATACTTGCCATCCGCTAATGACCGACGGATGAATTTCAAGCCAAAGTCGGTCAAGCTTTCTCCTGTAATAACAAGGTCATCCAATAATTGAGTCAGTTCCTTTTTGATGACAAGGCGGCCTTTACCCCAGGGAATATATCTGCTATCATCCCTTTGCATTTCCTCCTTCACGGGAGCTTTTAGATTATTCAATGCTGCCCTTCGTTCTTCTAGCTTATGCCAGCCTGGGACATCTTCAGGAAGGTCGGAAAAGATAACATTAGCGCCGTCCTCTGCTAGGCTCAACATGCGTTTGAAGGTAGTATGTGGCATGCGATCAGAAGGGGGAATCACTAGGGTTTGGTAACTAGCGCCGGGTAGTTGTATTGTAGACCCATTTACCTGGGCTTCATTTAGCTGCAGGTCAGAAACAAAATCTACGGAATAGCCTGCTTCGATTAGTTCGGTGACCATTTGGTAAAAAGGCGTGGGCTGAAGCCATTCACTAATATCGTGGATTTTTAGTTGCTGCAGTAAGCTTGGGTTTTCTGTATCATCCCAAATATCATAGATGGGCCAATATACGAGCACTTCGTTATCAGGTGTACCGGCTTGGAGAACAGATTGGCAACGAGCGATGTACTCAAAAAAAGCAGGAGCATCTTGCCAAATGGTATTCTGTGGTGCAAAGTTCATGGAAGCATAGAATTTCCAACCCGGCCAATCCTCTGCTGTTGGGGAGTAGGTGGTGCCGTGAAAAAAGGCATGATTCACACCGGAGAGAAAAAGCTGTTCGATCTCCGGTTTACATTGGGAAAGTGCCACCCGAAAGTGATCTCCCAACCAAGTAAGGCTTTCGGCGGAAGTAATCGGTCGGCCCATCACATGCGCCGCTGAGGAGGCAAACTTCAGCATTACCGGATCCGGGTCTTCAAATTGTATATCGGCACTATCGCGCCGCAAGCCTGGAATGTCAAAGGCAGAAGAGTTGAAAGATTCACACTCCGGAAAATCACTTATGGCATAGAGATCAAGCAAATTGCCCGGCGAACCGTGCGCCTGATTGCGGGTCTTCCATCCTTGTTCATGGGCCCAATCAGTCCAGGGCTGAAGGAATGATTCGGACACTAGGTCTGAGATCGTCTCTCGATAGTCACTTTTGATTCGCGCTATTGTATCATTGTGATCCTGAGATAATAAATAGGGCAGGAGTGGTTCCAGCTGGTAGCCGCGTTTTTGATAAAAGGCGTCTAAGAAGCCGGGCGTCCAATCGGCTCCGCCCACTTCGTAACTATCATTGAAGATTGTTCTGAGCGATCCATTCAAATTTCCCAGCGATCTTTCATAAGGTTCCACATAGGCATCTAATGCTTTGCGGGAAAGATGATCCATGACCCAACCCGCTCCTCCGGGCGCAGCGCGCTTGACCTTTTGCCGGCTCTTTCCACAGAATAAAGCATATAGTTTCCATTTTCCTTCTTCGGCCTTCCAATTCAGTACCCCTTCCTGGTTCACTTTGTCGGTGAGATCCAGCATTTCTTCCCGCTCATTAAAGGCGATTAGCGATTCGAGGGTGGCGGTAGCTCGTTGGATTTCATCGCTCGGTTGAATAACTTCAGTCAGGATTTCTCCTTCCTGTAAGGTATACGTTTCCACGATCAATTTGGAGGCTGCCAATTCCGGTTTCACCTGTGGGCCACCAAACGGCCAGCCGGTGCCCTGTATCATATCTACCTGCATGCCTAAACGCTTGGCCTCCAGAATGGTATACTCCAACATCTCTACCCATTCGGCAGATAGGTGCTCAATGAATTGATCTTCGTACCCTTCAACACCGTAAATGGGAGAGATTTCCACTCCACCTATCCCGGCTGCTGAAAAGGCTTCCAATTGGTCGCTAATATCGTCTTTGTCAAGGGTATTACCCATCCACCACCAGCGCGTCCAGGGCTTATTTTGATTGTGAATTTCGGGCCAGATGGTGAGGTTGGTATCTCTTTCTGATTCCTGGCAGCCAAAACATAGTAGCAGGCTTAGTAATAAAAAGTGGCTTGTTTGGCGATTTTTCATTTTTGTTTTGCTTCAACTTACGATCTATAATATAAGTATTAGCAAAGCTAAGAAATGGTTCATTGAAAAGCGATAGGCTTAGCCTAACGAATACTGTTATGCTTTACAAGCTTTCAATTACATAAGGAAAATGTCAATAAGAGGAGCAAGAATAAGAGGAGATTTAACTGCTGAAGTCGGCGAAGTAATCCTCGAACCCACCCCAGCAGTCAAATTAAAAAAGCTATATAATACCTTCTTCGGTAAGGTATCGCTCAGCATCTAGGGCTGCCATACAACCCGTACCGGCTGCTGTAACAGCTTGTCGATATACTTTATCAGCTGCATCGCCGCTGGCAAATACGCCTTTGATTTTTGTTTTTGAAGTACCAGGATTGACCATCAAATAGCCAGTTTCATCCATGTCCAACCAATCCTTGAAAATTCCGGTATTGGGTTGGTGACCAATCGCTACAAAGAAGCCTTTGACTGGAATCTCAGTGGTTTCATTGCTTACCCTATTTCGGACGCGTACGCCCGTCACTTCCTCGTCTCCAAGGATCTCTTCAGTGACGGTATTCCAATGAATTTCAATATTGTCAGCCTTGAGTACTCGCTCTTGCATAATCTTGGACGCCCGCATTTCATCTCTACGAACCAAGAGGTGTACTTTGGGGCACAGTTTAGCCAGATAGGAGGCTTCCTCTGCAGCCGTATCGCCACCACCTACTACAGCTACTTCCATGCCTTTGAAAAAGAAACCATCACAAACGGCACAGGCAGAAACACCTTTGTTCATCAATTTATTCTCTGATTCCAAGCCCAACCACTTGGCGCTAGCACCCGTGGAGATAATAACACTATGGGCATGGATTTCATTGCCATTAGAGCTCCAAGCCTTATGAATCGGGCCAGAAAAGTCTACCTTTTCAATCAAATCATAATGAACGGCCGTTCCAAACCTTTCGGCTTGATTCCGGAAATCGTCCATCATTTGAGGGCCTTGAATGCCTTTAGGGTATCCTGGATAATTCTCTACCTCGGTAGTAATCATCAGTTGTCCACCTGGCTCTTGTCCTGTGTATACTTCTGGGCTAAGGTTGGCTCTTGCTGCATAGATAGCGGCGGTGTAGCCTGCTGGACCTGAACCAATAATCAGACACTTGATGGGTTCAATATTTTCTGCCATTTTTCTAGAGTTTTTCGATGGTTTTTGCCATCTGTCTATATACGGTTTATAATTTCATTTCAGGTATATCTCCTTCCACTATCAATCTTCCCTCAGTGGCCTTTTGGATCTCTTCTACAGAAACGCCTGGGGCTCTCTCAATTAGCTTAAATCCATCAGGCGTAATATCTAACACGGCCAAATTAGTGACTACTTTTTTTACACAATTTACGCCTGTAAGTGGTAAGGTACATTGACGCAATAATTTGGATTGACCTCTTTTATTGGTATGCATCATAGCGACGATGATATTTTCAGCAGAAGCCACCAAATCCATCGCACCGCCCATACCTTTAACCATTTTACCTGGGATTTTCCAGTTGGCAATATCTCCATTATCCGACACCTCCATCGCTCCGAGTACGGTCAACTGAATATGTCGTCCCCTAATCATGGCAAAGCTCGTAGCCGAGTCAAAAACGGAGGCACCCGGTAGTAAAGTCACGGTTTGCTTACCGGCATTGATCATATCCGCGTCTTCCTCCCCTTCGTAAGGAAAAGGGCCCATGCCCAAAATACCATTTTCAGATTGAAATTCTACGCTAATGCCTTCGGGTACGTAGTTGGCAATGAGGGTGGGAATACCGATCCCTAGATTGACATACCAACCATCCACCAATTCTTGTGCTATTCTTTGTGCAATTCCTTTTTTGTCTAGCATGGCTCGGATTTTTGACGAACAGTTCTTTGCTCAATTCGCTTTTCATAATCCACTCCCTCAAATATCCTCTGTACGAAAACACCGGGAGTATGAATAAAGTTGGGGTCTAATTCCCCTGGTTCCACGATTTCTTCCACCTCGGCAATTGTTATTTTGCCGGCCATGGCCATGGCAGGGTTGAAATTGCGAGCACTTCCTTTATAAATGAGATTTCCAAAACGATCGCCTTTCCACGCTTTTACAATGGCAAAATCAGCTTCTAAGGCGGCTTCCAAAATATGTGGCTTGCCATTGAAGTACCTAACCTCTTTACCTTCAGCTACTTCTGTACCGTAACCTGCTGGGGTGAAGAAGGCGGGAATACCTGCACCTGCCATATAGCAACGTGCCGCCAATGATCCTTGCGGAATTAAATCTACCTCTAATTCACCACTCAACATCTGCCGCTCAAATTCTGCATTTTCGCCCACATAAGAAGATATCATCTTCCGTATTTGTCGCTTGTGTAACAATAAGCCCAATCCAAAATCGTCTACACCGGCATTGTTAGAGATACAAGTCAAACCAGTAACTCCTTTATCGACTAGTGCGGTAATACAGTTTTCTGGTATACCACAAAGTCCAAAACCTCCGAGCATTAGCGTCATGCCATCTTCGATATCACGGATGGCTTCGGCTGCATTGGCAACTAATTTGTTCATACGATATAGTCTTTTGTGATCCCTGAAATGATGGCCAAAATTAATATTTAACTCTATAAATAGGGAATCAAAGGTGGATTATTGCAGGGAGAGCCGAATTGTATGGTTTTTACTACGCTTAAACCTTAGCCTATTGGAAGACAATTGAATTCCTCTGCTTAAAAACTCTTTTCAATTCCACCACCTATTTGATAAGCTGTCATGGATAGTTCTCCCACATCCTAAATCTTCCGCAAGCAATGATCTCCCTCTACAACAGTTCTGCTAAAGTACCATTCCTAATTCTTCATTCCTCATTCGGCAACACCTTAGTCGACACTTCCCCAAATCCCACACGAACCCCATTCTTCTGTGCATGTCCCCGCATATTGACCGTATCATGATCCTGAATAAATACGCGAGTACTACCATCACTCATCTCCACGGCCTGACTTCCTGCCCAGGAAATTTCGAGCATGGAGCCATAAGCACTTTTGTCCTTACCACTAATGGTACCGGAGGCCATCATATCCCCGACCCGTACATTGCAACCATTAACGGTATGATGAGCGAGTTGTTGTATCATATTCCAATACATATATTTGAAATTAGAACGAGACACAATGGTTTCCTCAGCTCCATCCGGAACGATACCTACCTCCAAGGCTATATCGTAGTTTTGTTGCCCTTCATAGGCCAGATAGGGTTGTACTTTGGGAGATTGCTCAGGACCTTGTACCCGGAAAGGGGCTAAAGCTTCCATGGTAACAATCCAAGGTGAAATGGAAGAAGCAAAACTCTTGCCTAAAAAAGGACCTAGTGGCACATATTCCCATTTCTGAATATCACGGGCAGACCAATCATTAAAAAGAACCATACCAAAGATATGATCTGCGGCCTCTGCGGTTGAAATAGGCACTCCCATTTCAGTATCCTTGCCAATGATGAAGGCCATCTCCAATTCGAAATCCAATCGGTCAGAAGCTTGGTATACAGGCTGCGTAGCATCTTTAGGCATCACTTGCCCCTTGGGGCGCCGAATCGGGATCCCACTGGGGATAATAGAAGAAGCTCTACCATGATAGCCTACTGGCAGGTGCTTCCAATTGGGAAGCAGGGCATTGGCTGGGTCTCGAAACATCTTGCCGACATTGGTCGCATGTTCAATACTAGAGTAAAAATCGGTGTAGTCGCCGACTTGAACCGGTAAGTGCATCTGGGCGTCTGCTTGGGACACGAAGGCAGCAGGTAAATCCTTGAGTGGTGATTCCTCATCGCAGAGCGTACTTTGAATTCTTAATCGCACCAAGTTAGTTATTGGTTTTCCTAAAAGGATGAAATCATTTAGGTACAATTGCTCAAATACGATGGGGGGAATATTCAAGTTTTTGAATACCCCTTGTTGGAGCGCTATCGATAAATCGATGATTTGATCACCAATGGCGATTCCTGCTCGTGGACCTCTTTCTGCGGTAGAAAAGATACCAAAGGGTAAATTATGAATACTGAAATCTGAATCTGACGATATCGGAAGCCAGGATAAAAGCTCGGACATATTGGATCGGTTATTTATTTTATGAGTCGATTATTAATGTATTAATGGGCCCCTTCTAACCAAGATTTATGGTAGTTACCATCTTCAATCTGGAGGGCAGCTTCGGTCACCATTAAAGGTCGGAAGGTATCTATCATTACGGCCAATTCTTCAGTGCCCTTCTTACCAATACTTCGTTCGTAGGCGCCAGGGTGGGGGCCATGTGGGATTCCGCCCGGGTGAAGCGTAATGTACCCCTGATCGATATTATTGCGACTCATGAAATCACCGTCGACATAATACAGCATCTCATCAGAATCAATATTGGAATGATGATAAGGCGCAGGGATGGCTTTGGGGTGATAGTCATACAAACGAGGACAGAAGGAGCAAATGACAAATGCCTTGGTTTCGAAGGTCTGGTGTACTGGTGGAGGTTGATGCACTCTCCCTGTAATGGGTTCAAAATTATGGATAGAAAAACCATAGGGGTAATTATAGCCATCCCATCCCACAACATCAAAGGGATGAGAAGCATAAACCAATTCGTGTAAGTGTCCCTGCTTTTTGATTTTAATCAGGAAATCGCCGGTTTCATCATGGGTTTCTAAAGCCTCTGGCAGCTTATAGTCCCGCTCACAGAAAGGCGAATGCTCCAACAGTTGACCAAACCAGTTTCGGTATCGCTTGGGAGTATAGATGGGGTGAAAGGATTCAGCATAGAGGATGCGATTCTCCGGACCATCAAAGGCCAATTGATAGATCATACCTCTAGGGATGATTAGATAGTCACCATATTCGAAAGAAATATTACCCATCAAGGTTTTCAAGGTTCCTGAGCCCTTGTGGATAAACAGCATTTCATCTGCATCGGCATTCTTGTAAAAATAGTCCGTCATAGATTGTTTGGGCGCAGCTACACCAATATGGACATCTCCATTGACTAGCAGTGGTGTTCGACTGGCCAAGAAATCGTCTTTTGGGGGAACGTTGAAGCCGATAAACTTCAAAGACTTGATGTTCTTTTCTACTGCTATTTTGGGCGAAAGGTCTATGGATTGCCCCACCTCCTTTACCATTGTTGGACGATGCAGATGGTACATCAAGGAGGACATCCCATCAAAACCAATGGTTCCAAAGAGTTGTTCGTAGTGCAAATCGCCATTGGGCTTTTCGAAAATGGTATGCCGTTTGGCGGGCACTTTTCCTAGTTTATGATAGATAGGCATGGTTGCTTGCTTTTAATACTAACAATTGTTAGTAAAAATACTAACAATTAATAAATAAGTCAAATTTTTTCGATACTCACCCCCTGAGTAAGTACATTTGGGTGTATGGAAAGAAAAACGACCAGAGCGCAGTTCATTGCGGTATCCCTGAAACTTTTTCAGCAGAAAGGCTTCAAAGCCACCACTATGCGGGATATTGCCCAAGCATTGAACATCGAGGCTGCCACTATCTATAACTATATTAAGTCAAAACAGGCTTTACTAGATGGGTTATTGTTTGAAATCGCGAATCGTTTTCATGAAGGACTCTCCAACATTGAAAGCTCGTCCTATGCCCCGGTAGATAAAATCAAAGCGCTGGTGAATTTGAATGTTCGGCTAACCGTCGAATATCCCTATCACGTAGCGTTACTGGTTAATGACTGGAAACACCTGGAGGAGCCGAGGCGCAGTGCTTTTGTCAAAAATCGGGAGGAATACGAGGAGATGGTCAGGCAGATTATACAAAAAGGGATAGAAACGGGCAGCCTACGCTCCATGGATCTTGAAATTGCTACTTATGCTATACTTTCTTCGATCCGCTGGTTATTCAGCTGGTATATTGCCCATGCTGAAGAACAGAATCCAATTGAATTGGAGAAACAATTAGTTGATTTTATTCTAAAAGGAATGAAGGATCAATCATAGCTAGCTACTTATAGAACCCATGCTGTGGGACATTTAGAAGACAGAAGACAGAAGACAGAAGACAGAAGCCAGAAGACAGAAGCCAGAAGCCAGAAGCCAGAAGACAGAAGCCAGAAGACAGAAGCCAGAAGACAGAAGCCAGACGGCTGAAGTGGGGCTTTGGGCTTGTATCTAGCCGATCTCTCCTCTGTCATCTGGCTTCTGGCCTCTCCTTATGTCCAGCAGCATGTATATTACCCATTATGTTTACATTACCTCCTGAATTCCAATTATCTATCTATAGCTGGATATTCGCCCTACTTGTTGCTTTTCTGATTGGTTTGTCCAAGTCAGGTCTAAAAGGGATAGCCGTAATAAATGTCACCATCTTGGCTATCGTATTTGGTGGGAAAGCCTCCACCGGCATTATGCTACCCATGCTCATGGCGGCAGATATTTGTGCAGTGATCTACTATAAGCGACACGCCAAATGGCATCATGTGATTCGTTTATTACCCTGGATGGCCTTTGGGATTTTGCTGGGCGTTTGGGTGGGTAAAGACCTGCCGGAGGTCTTGTTCAAACGGGGAATGGCTATCATTATCTTTCTCAGCGTGATCGTCATGTATTGGTGGGAAATAAAGAAAACTAAGACAATCCCTCATCAATGGTGGTTTGCCAGCTTGATGGGGTCAGCGGCGGGTTTTACGACGATGATCGGGAATCTGGCGGGCGCTTTTTCCAATATCTACTTTCTGGCCATGCGGATGCCTAAGAATGACTTTATCGGTACAGCTGCCTGGCTGTTTTTCTTTACGAATATTTTCAAAGCCCCCTTTCATATTTTTGTTTGGGAAACCATTACCTGGGAAACCTTGGCGCTTAATCTTCACTTATTTCCAGCCCTGTTAATCGGTTTTGCTAGTGGTACTTGGTTGGTGAAAAAGATACAGGATCACCATTACCGCCGCTTGATTTTATTGCTGACGGCACTGGGCGCGATTGTCATATTTTTTCGGTAATTCCCATTTTTTCTGTAGTATTAGACTTCACTTACTAAACGAAACAAGACAGTATGAAGCCTACCCGACCCATTGCCATTCGCTCGCAGGATGTGCAGGGCGCAGAAGTGGCTTGGTTTGCCCCGATCTGTAACGGCGATGATCAACTACTTGGTGCACATGATATGCGCTACAAGAGCAATTGGAGTAATGCATCCAATATTTTATTGACGGCTGATCGATTGGGATATCGAAATATACTATGCCCTTCTTCTTACCAAGTCGGCCAAGACACCTTGACTTTTGCATCGGCTATTGCGCCGCTCACTCAGCAAATCAACCTATTAACGGCTATTCGTTGTGGAGAAGTACACCCGCCCATGTTGGCTCGGGCCATCGCCACCCTCGATCATATACTAAAAGGAAGATTGACCATTAATATCATTTCTTCAAATCTGCCGGGTACCGAGCTGGGTTCAGCGGAACGATACCAGCGATCAAGGGAAGTGATTACGATCTTGAAACAGGCATGGACCCAAGATTTTATCGACTTTAAAGGCGATTTCTATAACATCCAATTGGATACACAGCCCGTCAAACCTTACCAACAGAACGGTGGCCCTCTATTGTATTTTGGCGGTTATTCTCCGCCGGGTGTAGACCTGTGTGCGGAACATTGCGATGTGTATTTGATGTGGCCAGAGACGCGAGAGCGAATCGGGGAATTGATGAGGACGATGAGTGAAAAGGCATCGACCTATGGCCGTAAAGTGGATTTTGGATTAAGGGTACATATGATTGTACGAGAGACCGAAGAAGAGGCCAGGGCTTATGCTCGTCAGTTGATGTCTAAGGTGGATGATGACCGAGGGAAAGAAATTCGAGAAAGAGCGCTTGATGCTAAATCATTGGGTGTGTCGCGACAGAGCGAAATGCGCGAAAGAGCAGATCATGATGGTTTTGTAGAACCCAATTTGTGGACTGGCATTGGCCGGGCGCGTTCCGGCTGCGGAGCCGCTATTGTCGGAAATCCAGCGCAAGTACTAGCCAAGATCAAGGACTACATGGACATGGGAATTCGGGCGTTTATTTTTTCCGGTTACCCTCATTTAGACGAAGCCAAATATTTTGCCAAATATGTGCTGCCAGACTTGGATACTTTTTCTATGCCGATCCTGCAAGGCCGCGTGCCGGAGCGAGCGCCTGATACACCTTTGGCCGCTGGTATTAGAAGATAATAGTAGAGGAAGGTTTAGGGTTGAAAGTTTAAGGTTTAATTCTCGGCATAAACCTTCAGTCTTAGACTTTCAACCCTCCACCTTAAACGTCTACCAGCCACAACCGAGTACTAATCTTTCACCCCTAATACGGATAGCATTTTGATTGACTTACTCATTGTTTGCGCTTACTTTACCATTATTTTCTTGACAGCCATTTCCGGACGAGCAGGAAAAGATGTTACGGTGGAGGAATACTTCCTGAGCTCACGAAATCTGCGCTGGCCATCCATTGCTTTGTCTTCTATTGCGACGAATATCAGTGGCTATCAATTTTTGGGGATGATGGGATCTGCCTATTTGTATGGCTTGGCGCAAGCCAGTCTGGAAATCAATGCCGTGCAAGGTATTTTGATGGCAGCTTTTATTTTCGTGCCCTTATACCTGAAGGAGAAAATCATTACGATTACGCAGTTTATCAAAAAGCGATTGGGACGGACGGTAGCCTTATTTTACTCGCTAGCTAATTTGGCGATCTTCTCCACGATTACCTTAGGTGCGGCTTTGTTTTGGGGGGCTTATGCAGCCGATTTAGTCTTTGCTGACTATCTATCGATTATTCATGAGGACCGCATTACCCGGATTGCCATCTTAGTGGTGGGCTTGGGGGTGTTCTCAGCGATTTACACTTATTTTGGGGGCTTGGCTGCGGTAGTGAAAACGGATATGATTCAATTTTCGATCTTACTTTTTGGCGGCTTTGTGGTTTTATTCGTAGCGGTTTACCACCTGGGAGGTTGGAGCCAGTTGTATGTAAAGACACCAGAACTAATGCACCTGCATCTTCCCGCAGATCATGATACATTGCCTTGGATTCATATGTTTGGTTTGTTTTTGTTGAATATCAATTATTGGTGCGCCAACCAGACCATTATTCAACGTTCATTGGCGGCTAAAAACCTGCGAGAAGCGCAAATCGGTTTGATGGTAGGCGGCGTGATGAAGTATGTGATGGCGGTGCTGATCGTGGTGCCTGGAATTGCATTGGTGGGCATCTTGGGGAGCGAAGGCTTAGCTGAACCAGATATGGCCTTCCCTTATTTGGTGACTACCTATCTGCCTGTGGGCTTGAAGGGCTTTATCTTATGTGCTTTATTTGCTTCTTTAATGAGTACCGTAGATTCTACCTTCAATTCTCTGGCCACCTTATGGTCGATTGATATTTACAAAGAATACATCAACAAAACGGCTACTGATAGAGAAGTCGTAGGGGCAGGGAAAAAGACCATTTTAATTACACTGCTCACGGGCGTTATCATGGGGCTGGTTCTTCTTTATTTGAAGTTTAAAAATCCAGAAGCCGCCTTTACCCATACGCTGAATGAACTCCGTTACTATATTAATTGCGGAATTGTGGTTTTGATATGTTCGGCAGCTTTCTTAGTGGCGCCTCATCATAAATGGTCTTTGGTGGCTTTCATCTCCACGATTCCACTGCATTTGATTATCATCAGTGTTTTCCCGGATATGAACTATTTTGTTCGTGCGGGTTGGGTGATTGTTGTTGCTTTTCTGATGGTAGTGGTGAGTTCCTTTCGAGGCGGATGGAAGCCCTGGAATCAACTTATCGTAGCTAATTCCAGGGAAATCCGGCAGCTGGGAATGGGGCTTTTAGCCTCACTTATATTGCTGCATTTTATTTTCCATTAAGGTTACTTTCCAATCCATCTTTGCTTAATTCCTCTGTAGACGATTGGTAAGGCACATCGGTTAGCCGTTTTTCGGTAATGGCCATGTCGGACAATACCAACCAGCTGAAAGCAAAAAGGGCTAGCAGGATGAACGTAAAGTAAGTAGCATATCTAGCCCAAGGAGAAACCAAACTAAGGCCGGTCATTTGGGCGATATCCAAATCAGAATATAATAAAAAGAAGAAATTACCTGGGATTGCAATCGCCCAAAGCCATTGCGTAAAATAGTGTGGACGAATATGATATCCGATCTGGTGTTCCTCTCCTGTATTTTTGATTGTGCCTGTGATGACATAGACTCCCCATCTACCCATTCGTCTAAGCATTCGGAATGAATAGACATCAAGATCAAGGGTTCCGATTGAGGCGCCTGCTTTTCTAAGGTGGTCCGCTAATTTTTCGCGGCTACCTTTAATAGTAAAGCGTCCTTTACGTTGAGGGATGATTGAAGTAAACATACACTTAGGGTTATACGTTAGCTCTCAAATTAGACTTTATGCTGAAATGGATAGTTTCGAATTAAAGGATTAAAGCACAAGGTCTTTTATAAATGTGGTTTAAAAGCCGATTTTGTTTGAGCCTTTCAGTCTAGTTGCAATCTTTTTGTCATAAATCTGTAAACCAGCAATAAATAATCGTATGTATCTCTACTATTAATAATGCACAAATGCCTTAAAACGATACACTTTAGGTGAGTTTTTTCGATGAAATGTCGTAATTATTCTATGTTCATATGGTATCTTATACTAATAAAACCCTGGAATGGCTGGAATCGTTCCATACATCTTGCCCTTTCCGGTCATTTTGATCAGGTAGTTTAAGCGCCATTGGTGCCATCTATCCAGCCAAAACACAGACATTCTTCTACCATTTCGTCATAACTAATACAGGCTATTCCAGTAGCTTTCTTGAAGCGACGCAGCCATATTTCTGTCTTGTCTTGGTGATGAGTTTCTAGCCATTCGCGCCACTCGGCTCTTTCTTTTGGATAGAAGACTTCGGTTATTTCCATAGCGGTAAAAGGTTTTGTAGCTGTAAATTAGGGAATAATATTGCTATCTTCAACATGATTTTAATTCAAAACAACCTATGAAAAAAACGAACAAGCATCTTTTGATAACTAGCTGCACGATGTGCTTCATGGTCTTTCTTAGCTCGCATCTTAGTGCGCAGCAAATTGAGTGGCCGGATGGAAAAAAAGCGGCGCTCAGTCTCAGCTTCGATGATGCCCGCTTATCGAATGTTGATGTAGGAACACCTTTGTTTAATCAGCATGATGTAAAAGCTACTTTTTATGTAGTGCCCGCTAGTATGCAGTCGCGTTTAGCGGCTTGGCAACAAGCGGTTAAGGATGGGCATGAAATAGGAAATCACACTTTGGTACATCCATGCTCAGGCAATTTCGAGTGGTCTCGAGATAAAGCTTTGGAGACTTACAACTTGACGGCCATGCGGCGGGAACTGTTGACCGCCAATGAAGAAATAAAGGCTATGCTGGGCGTCGAACCCGTCTCTTTTGCTTATTCTTGCGGCCAAACCTTTGTGGGAAAAGGGCGAGAAACACGCAGCTATGTGCCTTTAGTAGCCGAATTGTTCCAATCAGGGAGGGGCTGGCTAGATGAGGCCAGTAATGATCCCATTTTTGCGGATATGGCACAATTACAGGGGATAGAAATGGATGGTAAAGACTTTGAAAAAGAGATCAAACCCATTCTGGAAGGAGCGATTAAAGCCGGGAACTGGGTCGTATTGGCTGGGCACGAAATAGGAGAGGGAGGTTTTCAGACGACTAAGGTAAGTATGCTGGAAGAGCTGATCGCTTATGTACAAGCTGAGAATAGTGAGATTTGGATGGCGCCAGTAGGGACGGTAGCAGCACATGTTGAGCAGCAACGCACCAAGCAATACCAAGGCTTAGAGGAATCGCTAAGCTTAGCGGCTACTTTTGATCAGGGGACCAAGGCCGATAAAGCAAA
>Ga0070726_10002463_pt1 | contig 16650 bp, 12 predicted proteins | sample tdAd471_FD_67275 | JGI IMG/M metagenome (GOLD analysis project Ga0070726, IMG submission 67275) | Marine sediment microbial communities from the Atlantic coast under amendment with organic carbon and nitrate - tdAd47.1 | ecosystem: Environmental > Aquatic > Marine > Coastal > Sediment | place... | reverse complement strand
TATGCAGTTCATAGCGCTTGACCGAAAACGGCTTCTGTAAAGTGTCAAAAAGCTTCTGGATGACCGTTGTCGTGGCATGGGTCGCCCCTTCAACATCAACTGCCAGGTCCGGTATTAAAACGACATATTCATCCCCTCCCAGACGGGCGACGGTATCTTCGCATCGAAAAACCGCCTTTAATCTGGCCGCGATTTCCTTGAGCATAAGGTCTCCATCGTTGTGCCCCAGCGAATCATTGATATGCTTGAAATTATCCAGATCGAGAAAAATCATGGAGCCTACGCGTTTGTTACGGTAAGCTTCCGATATGGCCTGGTTGATGCGTTCTTCCAGAAGTTTTCGGTTGGCCAGATTTGTTAACTGATCAAAATGGGCTAGTTTCCACAATTCGTTCTCTGTTTCTTTCAGTCTGGTAATATCCTTGAATATAGAGACGTAATGAGTTTCTCCGTTTTCGTTTCTGATCGTATTGATGGTTTGCAGGGCCGGGAAATTTTCCTTGCCTTTCCTGCGTTCCCAGATTTCTCCGTGCCAATAACCATCTTTCTTGATTTTCCTCCAGATGCTTTTATAAAAGTTTGAATCGTGTTTTCCGGAGTGCAGAAGTCCAGTCTCATTGCCTATGACTTCTTCGCTGGCATATCCCGTGATTTCGCTGAAAGCGGGATTGACGTAGGTGAACCGGGTTTCGTCATCCGCGATAAACATGGCGTCGGTCGATTGTTCGAAGAATGTTCGATGCAGCAGGAGATCCGATTCCACTTTCTTGCGCTCTGCGATTTCCTTATTCAGTACATCCAGATGTTTTTTGCGCTCCTGATCGGCCTGCTCCAAAGCTGCACTCATCTGATTGAATGAAGTACATAACTCCCCGATTTCGTCATTTTGATGGTGCTCAGGGTGCATAGTGGTATATCGTCCTTTGGAAATTTCTCCTGTCATATCGGTAAGTTTTTTTATCGGCGCCAGCAGCCAGACCCTGGAAAACGTATAGCCTATGACCAGGGAAAATAGAATACCGAAAATGGTGATCAGAAGGATAACAAGATGATAAGATCGAGCAGAGTCAACGAATAATGAAGAGGGAATGAGCCGGACGATATACCAGCGTCGTCGTTTATCAAACTCGGTGCTGATGGGAGAAACAAAAATCTCATTACCTTCAGCCGCAATATGGGTAAAGTCGCCGTCTGATAACAGTGCCGGCAAGTCATCCAGTCCGGGGAAATCACTTTGCAGGCTAAACCGGTTTCCGCGCAATTGACTCCAGCGTTTTTCTGCATTTTGATGAGCCAGATAATAACCTTCCGGATCAATCAAAAAGATCAAACCATTCATGGGCATTTGTTTCTGAACAATATTCAACATGATCTGTCCGGACACATTGATCAAGAGTACACCTTGCCGGCGTCCACGCTTGTCGTAGACTTGCGTAGCCAGGCGGATGATCGGTTCAGCCGTGCTGTCATTTGATCCATGTCCGGAATAACGTTCGATATCGGAAATATAAACCTCGCCTTCCGACAAACTCATGGTGTGATTGAAATAAGAGCGATGTGATTGATCTTCGAGCAGTTCATTGTCTGTTAAATGGATTTGACCCTGTCGCTGGTCAATACTGAGCCGTTCTATTCCCTTGCTATCCAGGTAAGTCAGCTGCAGATAAAGCGGGTTTTTTTTCATAAAATCGACAAAGACTTCTGTCGAACTAACCTTGGAAAAATGGTCCAGCATTCTTGTTTCATTCGCTTTGCGTGTGGCGAAATAGTCAGTACCGCTAAACATCCGTACAACCGGAACCTGGCTAAGAAACACCACGTCACGCGAAGTGGTATCGAGCAGACTTTTAACGAACTGGCTTTCCGTATCCAGGCGATACTGAATTTCGAGTACCTGTTTTTCGAGCAGAGTTTCTTCTTGCAGAAATGACGTATACGCAACCAGGGCGATGGGTGTGAAAACGGCGCAGATCAACAGAGCGATGGTCAACTTGACTCTGATAGACAGTCTGCTCAGTTTGGAAGCCAACCAGGTCGGAATTTGTTCGAATTGTGATGGCGTTATGTAGAATGTTTTTATTTTCATGAGATCAGTGTAAGAAGTGCCGGCATTAAATACACACGCTGTTGCTGACCTGAATAGTTGTATCGAAACTCACTGCTGTCCCGTTAACTCCCTCTCCCTCCGGGACGCTTACAGGGATGTAAGCGCTAGGGCAACGCATGGAGCAGTTGCCGAGAGGGTTGGGGAGAGGGAATCAACCAGGATAACTGCTTGATTTTATATTCCCTCATCCTGGTCGCTCACGGCATCCTGCCTCCCGCGACACTTGTACCTCCCTGTACATCGGCCTTCTCCCGGAGGGAGAAGGAATTCTCTTTTATCCATATAACTGAAACTTCATGTCCTGTAATCCATTAACACAGAATTCAGCTTTTTGTACTTGACCTTACTGATGTTCAATGCACCTTAACGGGACAGCAGTGATCGAAAATGGATGTTAGGAAAATCCGGCTCGGCGACACGAGCCACTATCCTGAAACGCGTAAGTCCCTCAGTTATGTAGCAGGCGGACGGCTGGAAACTTTAAATTTTCCAATGATCATTCCGTCCCCGTTCATTGCCTGAACTCGGAAAAATGAACATTCTCACAACGAATTGATGCAATATCAGGAAGTTAAACCCGGATTCCAAACCCAATGGAATTCCGGTGACAAGTCATACTGGCACCTGCATGTATGCTTACATATTCGATCAAGCGGGCAGATCAAGTCGTTTTGGTTTGTTCATTGTGCCAGTAAGTCTCGCCCATCTAATGCCGATACAAGTTTATGGGTCACGTTTATGGGGCTTTGATGACGGTGTGTAAACTTACTAATGCGTTGTATTAAAATAAATATATGTATTGCATTGCGTCAAGCCTGTAAATTGACGACGAGACGTGAGTTCTCGCTTATCTGAATTGGGCGCCAATTCTTTTTCTGTTATTTGATTATGAGAAACTATTTGAGGGTCTTGCTGCTATTTGTAATTCCAGTAATTGCAAACGGATCAAAAATATATAAAAGGAAGTGATCAGGATTGTGAAAATGATTTCTACCTGGCGAGAAAATATAAACCGCTCACGATTGAAGAGCAGCAACAAACAGGGATATGGAGTCGATCCGGCCAGCGTCGAAATTAGAATTGAATTGGACTGAAGATCAACCATAATCCACGACATAACGCTATCCAATCGAGGTGGACAGACATGAAATACAAGCACATTATTGTGATCCTGGCTGCAATGATCACAACAAGCTTCACCGCAGGTGCACAGGAGGTCTACAAAAACGTTGATCAACAGGGTGTGGTCGAATTCAGCGATCAACCCAGCTCTGGAGCGAAAGCGGTTGACGTCAGGCCCAATGTCGTGGATGTTGCTCCGGTTAAGTCCATTGAACCATCTCCTTCAGAGTCAACAAGCGGGGCGGCAAAGGCACCTGCCATCGGCGCGCAACCCGAGGTGATTCAGGAAGGCGTAACCGGGGATTATTATGCTGGCAGGGAAAGAAGATCGAAACGCGAAAAACGGCTGGAGCGCAGAGAGGAGACTGTCCGACAGCCGGTACGCAAGGAGTTGGGGAGAGAGGCTGTGCACAAGGGCGCACATCGGCGGTAGTGACCCCACCCCAGTGCATATTCCGTCACAATCGATGCCCGGGCTGACGTTTCGTTTCCGGTTTGGCATGAATGGATCAATATTATGCAATCAATAGTGCGTTTTGTCGGTGTTTTAGTGACAGCTGCAGTTTTTCTGGGTGGCTGTGCCAGTTCCGGTAAGCTGTCGAAGGGCGGCGCTGAAATGGCGCAAGTCCCGATAACAGAATCCCCCAGCGGAAAAACCTATCCAGGCAAGTTTATCTGGCATGATCTGCTGACAACTGATCCCCGGTTGGCCGGAAAGTTTTACGAGGAGCTGTTTGGCTGGCAGATTGAATACCGGGGACAATACGCAGTCGTGCGTAATGGCGACAAACTTATTGCAGGCATCCTGCAGGCGAACCCACCGGATGGCCGTGCCCGGGATGGGGTCTGGATACCCTCAGCATCCGTAGCCGATGTGGATGCAGCGGCCAGCCTGGTCAAGGCCAATGGTGGAAAGATACTGAAAGGCCCGCTTGACATGGATAAACGCGGTCGGGCTGTCCTGATCAGTGATCCACAAGGGGCAGACCTGGTGTTACTCAGCGCCAAGGGAGGGGATCCGGCCGATGCCGGGGCAGCGTTCGGCGATTGGCTGTGGGACGAGATCTGGACAATCGATCCGGATAAGACCGAGGACTTCTATCGATCCGTTCTGGGCTATGACGAGATGGCTTTGGGAGAGAAATATCGCGTCTTCATGCACGAAGGGGAATGGCGTTCGGGTATCCGTGTTGTACCGGATGAAAAGGAGCACATGCTCTGGGTGCCGGTCGTCCGGGTTGCTGATCCGCAAGCGACTGCGCAGCGCGTGAGAGAATTAGGCGGTGTCGTCTGGGTTGCACCGGACGAGGCGCCAAGTAAAGGCGATACCGCCTTGATTGGCGATACCACCGGTGCATTGTTGTTGATCCAGCGATGGCCTCGGCAGGCCTCCGAAGGGGGGCAGTGATAATGCAGCAATTTATCAGGTTATTCGTTAGTCTTCTGGCGCTCTCCGGTGTTCTGCTTGTGACCGCTTGCAGCAGCTCTGGCGGCGGATATCGTTCGGGTGGTTATGATGTATATGATAACTACGGCTATCCGAACTATGGATACGGCTATGGCCGCTGTTGTTACGATGATCACGATCATAACCACGACAGGCCGGATCGCCCCAACAGGGATGGAACACGTTTGACCAGACCCAGGCCATCAGGGGGAGGCATGGGTCGTCCCGCCAGAATGCCCAGAGGCGGTGGTGGTCTTGGTGGGCGTGGCCGCTAGGTTCGGTCCAGCCCAAATTCAGCACGCGCAAAATAATCCGGTTATTAGAGCCCCTTCGCAGCCATACGCGTTTCAACGCTGTAAAGTCCGCTATTGGACCTGCAGTTATAGCCGCCTTCGGGCGGCTTTGTTCCGGGGGAGATAACGCGGCGTGATTCACTGCCGACTGCAGGAAAACTTGTTATGCTGACGGGGGCTTTGTTTAACAGTTTTCAAGCAGGGTAGACCCAGGGTGAAAAAGCTTGCACTGTTGGCTATCGCAGTATTTTTCGGTAGCAGCATCCTTGTTAGCATACAACCAGAATGGTTTGAGTTTGTCCACGGCATACCCGGAAGAGACAAGCTGATTCACTTTCTCGGCGCGGGTATTTTAGCTGTATTCATGGTCACCGGATTCTCACCGGTCGTGGTTCGCACTCGTACCTATGGGCCGTTTTCAATACTGGTAGCGATTGCCCTGCTGGTTACGATTGAGGAGTTCGGGCAGATCGCATTACCATCGCGGACCTTCGACCTGACGGATCTTGGCTGTAGCTACGTGGGAATAGCGGTGTTTGGTCTATCTGCAATATGGTTAAAACGGATTCAGGCGCCGGCCAGATAGCGTAATGTGGTGGTTTACCGGGTTCCAAAAGCTGGCTTACTGACCGATATCAGTTCGATCTGGTAAATGAGCGGGAGAAAGCCAGGCGTTTCCCGTGTCCCGGCGTTGTGCGCGAGCTCCGGCGGAATGTACAGTTCCCAATGTGCACCTTCGTGCATGCGTTGTAAGGCCTCGCGCCAGCCGGCGATGACCTGATCGACGCGGTACGCGGCCGGTGCCTTTTCTGCGTACGAGCTATCGAATTCCCGGCCATCGGGCAAACTGCCACGGTAATGCAGTATGACCATATCCGTAAGCCCGGGTGACTGGCCGCTCCCCGTCCTGAGAACCTTGTATTGTAAGCCGCTGGGCAGGCTGATGACGCCCTCCTGCCTGGCGTTTTCCTCGAAAAACTTTTTTGCCTCAAAGACCTGCACCGCTACCGTGGCTTGATTCGGCGTCAACGGACGCTTTAATGGTGCACTGGCGTCGTTTTCGGGGGGCGGATCAGGCGCGTCGGTTTGTTCGTTGCTCGGCGGCTCACTGGCAACTGGTTCGGTGTTGCCGGTCGATGCTTCACTGGTCGTCGCTTCAGTCCCGTTGCCCGGCGCTTCATTTGCCGTTGGCCCGGTCTTGTCGATGGGCGCTGTCTCTGTTTCGAATGCCGCGCTTTCCGTGGTTTCACCGGTCAGCGATCGCGGCTCTTCCTGCGGGGGGGTATCTTGCTGACTGACCCGGGGTTCCAGCGATAGCTTTGCATCGTCTGTCACCGCTGCCTGTTCGGGGGCAGGGTTTTCAGCAACCCGGATTTTCGTAATACCCGCCAGTGCTCCTATCAGGAAGGCAACGCCAACAGCGACCGTCGCCCAACGCCGGTTTTTCCTCAATGAGTCAGTCAACCCCGACTGGATGTTGATTAGACTCTCCTGTTCGATTTGGCCCCGGGTAAGCCTTTCCTCGACTGCGTTCAATGTTGCCTGGTGTCGTTCGCGTTCTCCTTCCAGCTTCTCTTCCAGCGACTTGATTTGCTGCTGTGTATCGTCGTGCCGGGAAGCCGTTGCCGTCAGCAGTGCTAGGTGACTGTTCCTGGTGCTATCGAGCTCATTGCGAAGATCCTCAAGATCCGCCGCAAGGGTATGGTTTTTTTCTGTGACGGCGGTGTAATCCAGCGCGGCAGTGGTTAGCCGCTGCTGCAGATTATCGATGGCATCCTGCTGTTCCTGTTCAGCGGACCGGTGCGCCTCAAGGTCTGCCACCAGTGTCTCGAGCTGCCGGTCACGCTCGGCGACCCCTTTCGCCAGCCCATGGTGCCCGACTTGCACCTCCTTTATCCCGGTTTTCAACGATTCCAGCTGTTTCTGAAGTTCAAAAGCCAGCTGGTCTCGAGCCTTGTATGCGGCGCCCAGTTCACCGTGGACGCTCTCGATCTGCTGTTTCGCCTTGCCCAGGGATTTACGCAGCAGATCACCCTCGCTGGCCAGCGCACTGGCACGCAGGCCCAGTTCCCGGTAGTCGTGGCGTGCTGCGGACAGCTCGCGTTGCAGTTCTTTGGATCGTGGTGTGGCAAGCTTTTTTAGAAGGCTGGCGAGTTTCTGCCAGTGCTGCTTTCCGAATCGCACCTGTTTCCCCCTCGTTCCTTTCGTTGTGGCTGGAATGGCAGCGACACTTGACCGCGCCATACCTGTTTTCCACATCCGCGTGCCGTTTTTCCATACCGGTCGGAACCGGTGTTCGAGTTTATAGGCTGAATAATGGGCTATATTATGGCTGTGTTCAGAGGAAGAGAACAGCTCAGGCGGACAAACCGGATTTTTTGGCGAAGTTCTCCAGGATCTGAATCTGGCCAGACCCAAGCTACGGTCTGGGTTGCGGTTCTCATGATATTCGGGTGGTTGCCAGGATTGTTTCGGTAAATAAAATGCCAATGGGTGAAAATACTTCCGAGCAAATGACGGTCCTGTTCGCCGATGTTGCGGGCAGTGTGGAGTTGTACACGGCCCTGGGCGATGTTCAGGCGCATCAGCGTATCCTGCATTATCTCGAATCCATGTCCGCCTGTATTGAACGCCATCAGGGTCGCGTGGTTGAAACGATCGGCGATGAAATCATGTGTGCTTTCGCTGATCCGGACTGCGCATTGAGCGCGGCCTGTGAAATCCAGGAAAGTCTGCAGAGAGATCGGAAGTGGGATCTGGACGTGAGAGTCGGGTTACACTGCGGTGTCACCAGTGTGGCTAATGGTCATCCCTTCGGGGACACGGTGAATGTCGCTGCGCGTGTGGTGGCGCTGGCCAAGGCCGGTCAGATAATGTTGACGGATCAAGCCTACCGCAGCTTGTCGGAGGCCGGAAAATCGCGCACTCGCTTTTTCAGGGACGTCTATATCAAAGGCAAACGCACGCCTTATACCATCCATCAGGCTCTTTGGGATCTGGATGATCACACGCTGACGGTCGAGTGCAACGATGCCAAACCTGTGGAACGTCGTCAGCCGGTTTACCGTTTGTCGATGCGTTACAGAGAGGTAGAGACTATGCTCGAGGAGGGGGCAGAGCTATTGCTGGGGCGTGCGGAACAATGCGGTCTCATAATAAACTCGGAAACGGCCTCGCGGATTCATGCAATAGTAAAATGCCACGGAGGCAGGTTGATTCTCACCGACAGAAGCACCAATGGGACCTTCGTAAAAACCATGTCGGGAAAACGCTCCTCAGACAATCGGGAGCTGTTTTTTCATCATGATGAGTGGACCACAAGCTGCAGCGGTGTTCTCAGTCTGGGACAACCCGTGTCCAGTCAGAATCCGGATTTAGTCCATTTCAGCTGTTTCTGACCCGTCAGCGTCACACCCCCATGTAGTCATGGGTAATTTCCTCTCCTGGCCTGATATCCGTCAATGCGCATACTTCCAGGGTGTCGTAATAGACCGCATTGGGTGTGTCACTATGATTGATAAATCGCAGCTCGCATTGAACATGGATGCCAGTTTTCCCATCCAGCCAGAGTACGTGCTCGCCATTGGCCGAAGTGGGGGTACCATCGATGATACCAATGATTTCACCGGCCTTTATGTGATGCCTGGCGAAAAGCCCCTTGCCATGAATAGGACTATCGTCTACGTAAACTAATGATTCATTTATATCCATGATGTCTATTTCCAGAACAGGCCACGACTGCTGAAGTCTTCCCAGGCCACAGTGAATTGATTCAGGTGAGCGCGTACGTTGGCGGCTGTCCAGCCACGCACCAGGTCCGTGGCTGTCGTGTCGCCTTCTGCGGGGATCTGTGCCATGAGGTGCTCAACCATCCGGCCGTCGTTGAGCACGCCGAGAACATCCTGGATGGCGGACAGACTTAGAATGTAGGCTTGGGAGCGTTCGCTGCCGAACAGGTCGGCAAAAAACTCCGCGGTATAACGCAGGCGCTTGCAGTGTATGCGCAATTGGTGGCGTTGCACCGCATCGAGTTTTTCGAAACACTGGCCTTGCCGGCTCACCTTTTTGTGATGGCGATCCAGAGCCTGACGGGCAAAACGCCGCGCGCGCTGATCCAGACCTTCGATACGCACCCCGCCGTGCGCCTTGCGCCAGGCACGCTGTTCGATCCACAGGCTCAGGTTCAATAAGAGCAGCGCATAGTCGCGGGATTGAATGGCGCTGGCCGCTTCCTGGTAGGCCCTCTCGCGCTGTTCCCGCGCTGCCCGCGCCAGTGCCTGCAGGGTCTGGTGCTGCGGGAATTCCTGTCCGAGCGGTTGCAGGGTCTCCTCGATGAAGACGTCCCAGTCCCGTGCCGGGCCCAGCGCGTCGGTCACCCGCCGGATGCTGTTGCCTAACTCCACACTGACCGTCTTCGAGATCAGCGGCCGGAAAAGCTGCAGGCAGGACCGCAGGCGCCGGGTAGCGACCCGCATCTGGTGCACGCCCTCGATGTCCCGGGGTTGGGCCAGCACCAGCGGCTCATTAGCCTGTAAGCGGAACATACCCTGCCGGAGGATGGCGATGAAGGCTTGTTCAGCGCTGGCCTTTTTGTGCAGCCCCAGTGGGTCGGATTTGGTGACGCCGGCGGGCGGCGTATACTTACCCAGCCGGTAGCCCCGCTCGGCCTTCGATGCATTAAGCAGTCTCACCGGCAGGGTTGCGGCCAATGCACGGCCCGTTTTCAACAGATCCTCGGGCTTCCCCTCGATCAGTTCCAGTTCAACTTCACTGATCGTTTCGGTGTGTTCTCCGGCCTGGATCTGCCCCAGATCGAGAGCCATTTCTACACGGACACCGCGCGGATACTGCAGATCCCAGGTAGTGCGCTGGAAGTCGGTTCTGAATACTGGAATGAGCGTCCGCCTTAAGCCGGGTTTCTCGAACAGCTTCTTGAGTCGCGAGTGGTCGAAACGATCCAGCTCCAGGGCTTCCCCGGCGACGGGTGTTTCCCATTCTCCGCGCCGGTGCAAACCGGCGGATGTACTGCCACTGGTCTTGACTGTCTGCAGCCAGCGATCGCCGTTCCGGCGCAGGCGCAGCGCAACATCCCGCCTGCGCAACGACAGCGTGGCGGTGTCGAAATAAATATTGTCCAGCTGCTGTTCCCGAGCCGTTCCAACAGCATGGGCCATGATTTCGGGCTGGGTTTGCAGCTGGCCGGCGGTGACGCCCTCGAGCGCCAGTTTTAGTTCGGTTTCTGTTGACACGTTGATCCGAAGCCTAATTGGTATCCTGTCCAATCCGCGTATACACGCGTATCAGTATCCTGATGTCTTCGCACGGTTGATGGCTCCAGTTTCAGGTCAGGGACAGCAGTGCGTGCACCAGCAGTTCCGGGTCATAGTGCGGCGCACTGTGCTTTGTGACGAGCCGGGTGTCGATCACCGTTATTCCAAGCTTCTCTATTTTACTCAGCGGGAAGGGCGACGGATAGTCCCCATTGTTACTATCCAGAAGGATGAAATTCAGCAGATCTTCATTCCTGCAGTCTCCGGAAATACCGGAGCGCAGTTGCTCCAGCAGCTTGATGACACATTGTTCCAGCGTCATGCCAATCTGCTCCGGGTCCCGCCCAAGATTCGGAACGTAGACTTTCGGACGATCATCGCAGGCGATGGCAGCGGACACGCCGTCAGGGAGGAGATTGGCGATCAAGCTGGAATAGTAACTGCCGGGTGGATAACAGATTAGCTCCGCCTTGCTGATCAGTTTGCGCGTTTTTTTGCGTAATTCCGCATTCGCCGGTACCAGTTTGTTGGGGTGTCCTGACAGGCGCAGACGTTTGATGGGTGACTGCAGGGGTACCCTCTCTTTTCCTGTCATGCGGTGCTGACCGAAAATTCGGCTGCCGTCCTCCAGGTCGGCAGCCAGATGAAGGTTATTATTGACGATCGGTCGTACCGTGCCGAGTACCCCCACCAGTTTTGAAAACAGGAAAACAATCGGGTCCAGATGCCGGTGGTTATTGAGGTAGCCGCCGGTGAGGATCAAATTGCCGATGCTGGCCCCCCTGAGATCGAAGCTGTCGGGCATGGCATCGCGGAAATAGCCGAGCTGGTTGCGGATCAGCCGCCGCATGGGGTTCGAAATCGCCGCGACCATAGGGTATTTTCCCTGTATCATCTGGTCGAGTTGTTTCGACAGCACACTGTTGCGTTCAGCGTTGGCTAGACGATAAGTAAATAACTGGTAGACTTCCGGGTGACCGGTAACGGATTCATCCGCCAGCGCGATCATGCGGCTGCGTAAATCGCCAATGGCCGGCATATTAAATGCCTGCCGCAGTTTCGCGGAGCTCCCGCCTGAATCGAACGGAGTGATTAAATGTGTCGAGTTGTAGGTATAATTTTTGAGTACGCGGCTTACGTCGTTTAGTGCCGATCCGCCGCTGAAAAACAGTATTTCGGGCCCGAGTTCCGGTGCTTTGCGGTAACGGCTGATGCGCAGCGGGTCCGGCAGCCTGGCGGTTCGGGTGATACGTATCGGCTTCATAGATGACAGCTCGGTTAAGCGTTTGCTCTGTTGAACGGTTCTGGACTGCAGGTAAGGAATCCGAGTTTACGTCCCACTGCCACCTTAGCATATTAGCATATTAGTTATGAACAATCTGATTCCAGGAATACGTAATGCGGCGAGAGCCGTTATCGTGCGCGATGGCCGGATACTGCTGCTGAGAAAGCAGGGAGGAGGTCAGGGTGAACGCTTTGCTCTGCCCGGCGGTGCCCAGAACCTGGGAGAGACGCTCGCTCAGGCGCTCAATCGGGAATGTGAGGAAGAAATTGGCACCGCTGTTGAAATCGTTCGCCTGCTGCATATTGCCGATTTTTTCAAACATCGTGACACGGACCCGCCCAGCAGGCGGCAGCTTCTGGAAATCCTGTTCGAGTGCACGGTGCCCTCAGGGTATGCGCCGAGAAGCGGATACCGGCCTGACAAGCACCAGGTCGAGGTCGTCTGGATGCCGGTCGAGGATCTGCCGGCTATCAAGCTTTTACCCGCTTCACTGAGTGCGCATCTTGGTGAAAACAGCGCTGATGCCACCGCTGTGTATCTGGGTGAAATTGAGTAATCATGCGCATTCCCAAGGGTGTTCGGGATAATCTGCGCTTCCTCATTGCGGAAGTCGGTTCACAGGTGTCTCATCTGCAGACATTCCTGGAGGATTTCTCCGTGACGGTGGCCCGCCGTATCCTCGATCGCAGCGGCTACGTGAATAACCTGAAGATGCGAATTCATAACAGCTGTGTCAGTCACATCGCGCGCTCCGATGCAGCCGATACACTCTCGCTGCGGGCCGCCGAAGTGATCGCTACCGATCTGCAACGTATCACGGAATTGTGCAGGGACTGCATCCAGCAGCTCGGCTATCTGCGCGACCGGCGTGCCCTGGACTGTACAAGCTATACGCCAATGCTCGAGCAGGTGGGCAAGGCGATCGGACTGATTGAAGATGCGACAAGGGACAACGATACCCGCCTGGCCCTCAAGATCGGCAGAGTTGAACAAAAGCTCGACCAGGCCTATAAAAAACTGTTGAAGGATTATACGGCTGAACTGAAACGCCGAAAAAACACCGAGGACCTGATATCGGCGTTGTTCGTCGCACACTACGTCGAGCAAATGGGTGATGCCTTGCTGAGTCTCAGTGAGGCGGTGATATCCTGCAATCTCGGCCAGCCGATAGATATCGACCGTTACCATTCTCTGCGCGCCTCGGTCGAACAGCTGGCGGATGACGATGCCTTTCCCGAAATCGAAGTGAAGCGCATTGCGGAAACGCGTTCCGGCAGCGGTATCTCCGCTATCAGTGTGCCGGATGGTGAAGAAGAGGGCTACGTGGCGATCTTCAAGGACGGGGAGAAACGCAAGCTGAAAGAAGAACGGGCGGGTGTGGAAAGCTGGCATGAGATCTTTCCGGGACTGGCACCGAGGATACTGTCCTACAAGAAACGCGGGCAGTCCGCCGCGCTGCTGATCGAGCACCTGGCAGGTTTGACCTTCGAACAGATACTGTTGCATGAACCACCGGCACTGGTGAAGCAAACCCTCAACCAGCTCGGCAAGACGGTCGGCTCCATCTGGAAGGAAACACGCAGCGATACACCGGTATCCGCCGATTTCATGCGGCAGCTGTCCAGGCGGCTGGACGAGGTGTATGCGATTCACCCGGAATTCAGGCAGAGTAACAGCACGATCTGCGGCTATGCTGCTCCCTCTTTCGACGACCTGTTATTAAGGGCCAGCGACTATGAAGCGGGGGTCGAGGCGCCGTTTTCGGTCTATATTCACGGTGATTTCAACGTCGATAACATCATTTACGATCCATTGGAGAAGAAAATCAACTATATCGATCTGCACCGTTCCCGCTACATGGACTATGTTCAGGATGTATCTGTGTTTATGGTTTCCAACTACCGGCTGCAGGTTCTCGATAAACAGCTGCGTAAACGGATTCTCGGCGTGATCCGGGATTTTTACCGCATTGCCAGAGTGTTTGCGCGCAAGACGGGGGATGGCACGTTTGAACTGCGCCTGGCGCTGGGACTGGCGCGTTCGTTTGTTACTTCCACACGGTTTATCCTGGACAAATCACTGGCGCGGGCCATGTTCCTGCGCGCCCGCTACCTGATAGAACAGGTGTTGGCGACCGAGCCGAAAAAGGCGCAGGCGTTTCGCGTTCCCATCAAGGAGATTTTCATTGGCTGATCTGAAAATAGGCGTAGTGGGGCTGGCCGGCAAGTGGTCCACGGAAACACTGGCAGACGCTGTTGCCGCCATGACCGGCCAGCGCCTGATTATCGATATGGGGCAGGTGAGTGCCGATCTGGCCGGCGGGCGCCTGTTGTTTCGGGATCAGGATCTGTGTCAGCTGGATGCCCTGATCGTTAAGAAGATCAACGCCACTTACAGCCCAAGCACACTCGATTGTCTCGAGTTGTTGCGGGTGGCCGAGCAGGCAGGCGTCCGGGTGTTCAGTCCCGCGCAGAGCATGCTGCGTCTGATCGATCGCCTGAGTTGCACTGTGACCTTGCGCAATGCGGGTATCCCCATGCCGGATACATGCGTCACCGCGGACATCGATGCTGCCATGTCAGCGCTACAGGCATTCGGCAGTGCTGTGTTCAAGCCCTTGTATTCCACCAAAGCACGCGGCATGTGTGTTATCGAGGCGGCACAGGATCCCGATCAGGCGGAGCAGGCCATCCGCGCTTTTCGTGAGCACAATCCGGTGATGTATATCCAGAAAAAAATCGATCTGCCGGGGCAGGATATAGGTATGGTGTTTCTGGGCGGGCGCTATCTGGGCAGCTATGCCAGGGTGTCGGCCGGCGATGCCTGGAATACCACCATCAACAGTGGCGGCCGCTATGCAGCCTGTCAACCGGAGGCGGCGGTGATCGAACTGGCAGACCGTGCACAGTCTCTGTTTCAGATGGATTTCACCACCGTCGATGTCGCTGAAACGGGCGACGGACCCATTGTCTTTGAAGTGTCTGCGTTCGGCGGGTTTCGTGGCGCTTCGGAAGGCATCGGCATCAACGCCGCCCAGCTGTACGTGGAACATGTGCTGGCGGAACTTGCGGCCTGAATCGGGAGTAAATATGGAAACTGATCTGGACGCTGTCGCCGGCCTGCTGCACAACAACGCGTTGTTGTGTGATGATGCCCTGTATCTCAGCATCGGCAACTGCAAGCTGCGTTTGCGCTCCAACTCGGCGCAGCTGCTTGACGGACTGCGGGGGTATTTTGCTCACGTCGTGTCTGCGGTGCAGTCACCGGACATCGATGTCATCGCTGTGGAACGCGATGTTGTCGATGTCGATGTGAGTTTTATTGACTGGAAACGCGAGCCGGGTAAAAGCGGGCGCAAGGATGCCTACCTGGATATCCCGGATGGCAGGCTGATTCGCAAGGTCCGTACCGGCATGCTGTTTCTGCAGAGCGAGAAGTACCGCATCGCCGCCGGTCCCTGTATCGAATACGACAACCAGGTCATAAATTTTATCAACGCCCAGTACATGAACTGGCTGCAGCAGCGCTCCTGGCTGATCTGTCATGCTGCCGCGCTGGTCTACCAGGGGCGCGGTTTTGCAATTGCCGGCCATTCCGGGGGCGGCAAGTCTACCCTGATGCTGAACCTGCTTGATCATGACAGCGTGTCCTACATAACCAACGACCGTCTGTTCATAAAGAAACGCGCCGGCAAAATCCGTGCAGTGGGCATTCCCAAGCTGCCGCGCATCAATCCCGGAACTATTGTGCACAACCCGAGACTGCAACCGTTGATTGAGCCGCAACGGCGCGCATCACTGCTGGCCTTGCCGCCACAGGAACTCTGGGAGCTGGAGGATAAGTACGACGTCGATGTAGAAACAATTTACGGGGCCGGCCGCATCGTCCAGGAGGCGCCACTGTCGGCTTTCCTGATCCTCAACTGGCAGCGAAATAGCGAGGCGCCCTTGGAGCTTGCAGCGGTGGACCTGGCCAGCCGGCGCGATCTGCTAGCCGCCATCATGAAATCGCCCGGCCCGTTCTATCAGTATGCCGACAGCTCGTTTTTTCAGGACGATACCCCCTTTGATGAGCAGGTCTATCTGGATGCCCTGGACGGGGTGAGGATATACGAGGCCCGGGGGCGGCCCGACTTTGACGGCCTCACCGGGATTTTTCTCGATGAGATGAGCGGCTGAGTTTGCAAAGCTGTCACCATAACCACTCGCTTAGAGCAACAAACAGGAATAAAAGATCATGACGCGTGAACTGCTGATTTTTCGCCATGGCAAATCCGATCGGAGTGTGAAAAGCGATGATTTTCATCGCCCCCTGAAAGACAGCGGAAAGCGCAATGCCCAGCGCGCCGGTGTCTGGCTCGCTCAGCAGGGTCTGGTTCCGGATTACGTTATCAGTTCGCCCGCCGAGCGAGCCCTGGTGAGCGCCGAGAAGGCGTGTAAAGCCATGGGCCTGTACACCGGAAAGATAAGCAGGGATAGACGGATATACGCAGCCGATCTGAACACCTTGCTGGACGTGCTGGGTGAGTGTCCTGATTCCAGCCGGCGGGTTATGCTGGCAGGACACAATCCGGGTCTGGAAGACTTGCTGATCTATCTGGCGGACGGGAAGTTGCCGCTCGACGACAATGGCAAACTGCTGCCCACGGCTGCCATCGCCAGGCTCATAATGCCGGAACAATGGGCGGGTTTGTCGGAGAGCTGTGCCAGCCTGGTAGCGTTGATGCGGCCCGCCCAGCTGCCGAAAAAGTTCCCTTTTCCAGATCACACCGGCAGGGTGCTGCGCGACCGGCCCGCGTATTACTATACACAGTCCTCGGTCATCCCTTACCGCATGCGAAACGGCAATCCGGAAATACTCGTTATCCTGTCGAGCCAGAAAAAACATTTCGTCGTTCCCAAGGGTATCAAGGATCCAGGACTCAGTCCGCAGGACTCCGCCGCCAAGGAAGCCCGGGAAGAGGCCGGTGTCGAGGGCAGGGTGATGGATGCCGTCCTGGGTTGCTATCGCTATGAAAAGTGGGGTTCTGTCTGCACCGTCGATGTTTACGCCATGGAAGTCACCGCCGTCGTTCCCGAGCACGAGTGGCAGGAACGTCACCGTGGCCGGGAGTGGGTATCGCCCGA
>Ga0070726_10002462_pt1 | contig 16651 bp, 15 predicted proteins | sample tdAd471_FD_67275 | JGI IMG/M metagenome (GOLD analysis project Ga0070726, IMG submission 67275) | Marine sediment microbial communities from the Atlantic coast under amendment with organic carbon and nitrate - tdAd47.1 | ecosystem: Environmental > Aquatic > Marine > Coastal > Sediment | place... | reverse complement strand
TTGTTGAAACGGGCAATGGAGCAGATAGACGCTCCAAATGAAGCAATTCGACGTGCCCTCTCCGAACTAGACTCGTCGAAAGATCCAGGGAATGATGATTAGTTGTGCAGGCGGCGCTTAAAATGAGTTTTGATGCGCGACGCAATGCTACTTTCTGCCCTTTTATAAACAAATAATGCCACTAATTTCCGACTCTCTGTCCATTTGGGAAATAGCCCATCGTTGGGCTGGCCTTGATCCTGACAATTACCGGCTGAAGCTTCCACTATTGGTCAAAGATTATGCAAGGATTTTAGTCGATGCAGTACTCAATGGCGAGATATTTTGCGAGACATTAACACTAGTTTTGGCACGCCCGGAGAGATTGATTCGGAATTTGCGTGGGCGCAAATTCCTCACCCCTGCGGGGCAGCCTGCGGCTGTCTGCGGCGCTGCGCGCCTGTCGAACTGAGGAGTTCGAACCACGTCCTTCGGACCGGCCAACCAAAAAAGGGTCCTTGAAGGACCCTTTTTTGGTTGGCACGCCCGGAGAGATTCGAACTCCCGACCAACTGGTTCGAAGCCTAGTGCTCGGAATCTGATTTTCCCAATATTATCAACACATTAATTGTTTGTACTGTCCCATTGGTTCTGTATCAGCATAGTCGTATCACTTTGTTTTTATTAGAGAGATAGCTGTAGATTGGGACAATTTTGATCGCGATAGTCTAGACATGAGAGTAGCAATACTTAAATTTGCTGACTGCATCTCGTTTCCTTGGGTAATCACTATATTACCATCCTCAAAAAGGCGGGATGCTATTGTTGTCTTCGCAATCAAAATCCGCTAAAGGATTATTCAAGCCCTTCGGCAAATTGTTTGACGATCTCAGTTTATATAAACATTCATGAAGCAAATCCCAAAGCAGACAAGAAATGATGTGATCGCAATTACTCTTCTAGGGGCATTTGTAAGTATTGCTGGAGCTGTACTCAGGATAGATGTAGGCAATGGGATTGTACTAACAAGTCGAGATGCCTGGGACCAAGGTATCGCACCCACAATGGTGCTGTTCGGTGTTTCGTTGATGCTCTTGGGGTACTATTTATTCAAAGGTAAAACATGGTGCAAGTGGCCAATTTTTCTTTGGCTTCCATCATTTTTTTTGGTCGAAATCATTGTGCTGTGGGATTTGAGCCCTACGTCTGCTCAAGAATTTCTCTATTTGGGTCTTCCAGTGCTATTAGTTTGGACTTGGGGTGCGTATAAGGTGTTTAGTCGAAAAGAAACTATAGATTATTTGTCAAACTGAATTTATTAAAGATCATGGTCGGGCAGACAGATTTATTCTCGCTATAGATACCAATAAGGTCACTTTGATTGACCATTGCAAGCAAGCTCTTGCTTTAGGACGGTTGGAGAAAACACAAGAATTACGATCCAGAAGTTGCATACAGGGATAAGTCGGATTTTGAAGAATACGTTGCTGTTGATAGGGATGAAGCTAAGAAGTACGGTAAGATCGTGAAAGCGACTCTCCTGTCCAACCGGGAATACCAACGGCGCTTTGACAGGCAGCACATTGACCACAGCATGAAAGAGCCGCCATCAAATGGCAGGATTTTTCAAGGATACGTAGTCGTGAGAAAGTTGAATACGTCTAAAGAGTACGAGGCTTGGATGCCAGAGTATGTATTCAATGAGATTTACCGAGCGTGTGAATAGCCTACCTATTTCGAAGCTAGATTTTCTAATTCTGAATTCCTTCTTATAATCAGCAAGATAGGAAGCGCGATAGTCCCATAGATTGGTCCTGTGATGTGCCATAACTGTCTGATTTTGTTAGCTAACTAATCCAAGTTTGGGACATTTGATTCGATCATTGTCATTTGTATACAAGCCGCAAAAAGCCTTGGATATCCGTTATAGTTCCTTTACTCAATATTCTTGAATATTCAATTGTTTCAGTGGGATACTGCGTCATGTGAACTAGATAGTCGGACTCTTCTGTTCACAAATGTCAAACCAGCCAACCGAAGAATCCAAAAGATCGGGGACAGGGGTTTAGCAGTTAATTTTGTCGAAGAGTAGCGAAAATTCGATAAATGAACATGGTTTCCAACCCAGCCCAGGGACTCTTAATGGACAAAGTGACCATCTGGCTCTATACAGAAAGTATTCCTTTAGGTGTACTGGGGCTCGTCAACAACCCAACGAACCGGGATACTCTACTTCGCCGAGCACACGTTAATCTTGAACGCTAGGTAGGGAGCATTCGTTGAAATACCTTGAAGTATTGGATGTTGTATTACGTCTTTTGGCAATGTTAGTGATCGTGCTAATGGCATTTCCAGTTCTGGTAATTGTTAGCGTAATGGGGACCGATTCTGGTACCACAACATCTATGCTCATATCTTTAGCTGCATTCGTTACAGGCACTGCTATTTTGATTGGGGTATTTTATGCTGCTTTTAAACCAAGAAAGGTTGAAAGGAAATGGCCAGATCATGTTCTGGCTGCGAGAATCTTAATTCGTATTCCCGTTTACTTGTTCGTCGCGTTGGGTTTTTATTACTACTTGTCCAGCTGAGAGGTGCCTTTTTTCGTTAAATAGCCTAATCATACGTCCAATCTGACGCTGTACCACTGGCAAATTCAAGTAACGCAACAATTCGAAGCTTTCCCATCTGCATGCCTTCGGCTAATATAGGGAACATCACATACCCCCGCCCCGCTGCAATCTATGAAACAGAGCCCAACCTTTAAGAAAAACCTCAAGAACCAGAAAAAATTCAGCTCCCAGGAATTAACACGTAATGACGAGATCGCTCAAACTGCTATTGCTAATTTCGCTGGCGACCTTGGAGAACTTGAGTCGGCACTCGGCATGCTGCAGCTTGGTCACCAGTATGGATGGCGAGTTCTCTACCTTCTCCATAGCAAGGCAACGATTCGTAAGTACGAGTCAATCCTAGGGATCTCTGTAAAAGACGAGTTCCCCGAAGCTGGTCCAAGCGCGGAAAGAAACAACGGATATCGCGTTATCCAGAAGCTTGGCAAGTTTTGGAAAGTGGTCAGCGGCGAAGAAAAGATCGAAGGCAAGCGCGAAGTTCAATAAATACCGCCAGGGAACTTGACATTCCCTGCTGTCCCGCCTTACAGTAGGGAACATGATGTTCCCTATGTCTAACAAAGAGCTCCATAAACAATATGGCGAATTCATGGCCAGGTTCAACTGGCAATGGTTCTGCACGCTTACATTCAAGAATCCTCCCCACCCGGAACAAGCTTTCAGAGATTTCCGCCACTTTATCAACATGATAAATCGAAATCTTTATGGGAGCCGAGCTATGAAGCATGGCAGCTCTGTTTATTGGGCAATTGCATTGGAGTACCACAAATCCGGCGTGATTCATTTCCACGCTTTGCTCGGTGATATTAACGATTTGAACCATTCTATGCGGCGATTCCACGCTATGAGAATGTGGGAAGACATTGCAGGCTATTCAAGGATTTTGCCTATCGATGACAAGCTGGAAGCAGTTACAAGGTACGTTTCAAAGTATGTCATCAAAGGTGGAGAGATCGACTTTAGCGAAAACCTCGCGGAATTCGCTGTTACGCAATCGGGGTGGGAAGCATAGTTTAGCTGTGCCTCCTGGGCCTGAGTAGCGAGTCTCCAGGCCTAATGACATAACTCTCCCCCCTTTGCTTGATGGGAGAGTTATGTCTAACGAATACACAAATTCAATGAATCATGGATGCTGTTTATCTCACACAAGATGAAATTATTGAGATCACTGGAAGAGTTAAACCCAGTGCTCAGTATCGTTGGTTCAATGCAAATGGATTCACGGCCAAATTGCGCGCCGACGGGAGACCGTTGGTCTCGCGGGCGCACTTTTTGCTGGTAATGGACGGGCAGCTTCCTGGATCGAAGCCCCTGGACTACGAACCGGACTTCGGAGCATTGTGATGGCACCAAAACCTCGTCTCAAGGCTAATAAAGGACTCCCATCTGGATGGCGGCACAAGCATGGAGCGTACTACTATCGCCCTCCTGTCCAACAAAGGGAGCTCTGGGATGGCAAGACAGAGTTTCGGTTAGGCAAGACGCAGAACGAAGCCTACAGAGTCTGGTCTGAGAGACTGGAACTACACGCAGATGCCAGGACCGTTGGCGATCTACTTGATCGTTACGCTTTGGAGGTGGTGCCGGAAAAGGCGGAAAAAACACAGAAGTCCAACTATGCCTCGATAGGTAAGTTAAAACGGGTTTTTGGAAAGATGCCTATTGGTACTGTTCAGTCTCGGCATGCTTACGGATACTTGGATGTACGTGGCAAACAGGGTAAGACAGCGGCCAATCGAGACTACGAAGTTTTGAGTCACGCATTCACAATGGCCATCAAGTGGGGGCTTATAGAAGACCACCCATTCAAAGGCAAAGTCATCAAACATAGGACTCCACCTCGCAATCGGTACATCGAAGATTGGGAGCTAGAAGAAGCCCTGAAGGTTGCCTCTCCGTTTTTGGTTGCCTATATTCGATTGAAGCTACTAACCGGTCTCCGCAAGGGAGATTTGTTGTCTTTGAAGCACTCGCAATTAAGGGAAGAAGGCATTTTTGTGACTCCCCAAAAAACGGAAAAGTCGACAGGAAGGAAGTTCACCATCAAATGGAATGATGATTTGAGATTTGCAGTGGATGAAGTAATAAGTTTACAGAAAAAGGTCTCGTCGATTTGGCTATTCCACACAAATAAGGGACAACCCTATATAAAGCCAAACGGCTCTACCAGTGGATTTGATTCAAATTGGCAAAGGTTTATGGCCGCAGCTCTTAGTAAAACTAATCTGCAAGATCGATTCACCGAACATGATTTGCGGGCCAAAGGAGCTTCTGACTCCAATCTGGTTCATGCACAACAATTGCTAGGGCACAGCTCCCCAGAAGTAACCAGAAGAAACTACATGCGAGGAACCGAGGTTGTAGAGCCTTTCAGCAGAAAGCAACGAAAGCCATAGAGGTTCAATCATGGGAGTAGATCTGTCAGCAATATCTCAGGAAGAATACGAAGAACTATTCGTCCTTACCGATGAAGTTAAGGTAATGGTCTCGTCCAGGATGCTTTGGGAGTATAGGCTTTACCGAAAGCAGGGAGGCAGGCTACCTCTATCTGACCAATACCTGTTGGCAAAGCTAGTCGATGAATCGTTTCAAGACCTATCAAATCTCGGGATTATCGAGTCCTTTGTTGAATTCTCAATGGAATTGAATTTTCACTCTGACCATGCCCGATTGGCGAAGCTTTTTGAGATTTCAGAGAGTTACTGAATCCTAAGAAACTGTATCCAATGGGACAAACCCCACTCTATGGGACAATCGATATTTTCGATCAGGCTGGAAGCCGCGAGAAATGGCACGCCCGGAGAGATTCGAACTCCCGACCAACTGGTTCGAAGCCAGTTACTCTATCCAGCTGAGCTACGGGCGCGTGGAGAGCGGATTATAACCGTCCTTGCGGTTAGCGTCACCGGGTTAGTGGCAATTTGACGTATCTCCGGGAGGCGGATGTCCCGGCCTCCTGGTTACCCGATCGATAAAACCGACTTGCAAAAAAAGAGGCACTTCATAGGAAGTGCCTCAGGGTTAGCCAGGTTCGTTAGGGGAAGTAACGAGTGGCCTGACTCTTAGCAGTTGAAATTGCTCTCTTTCGCGCGGCGATTGCGCGAACAGTTTCAACAGTTTTAGAGACCGGGACGTCTCTGAATTCCTTTCAGATCGAACTAACCGACTGAAATCGCTACCGGTTTTCGTAGAACCGGGCGTGAATGAAGCTGTAGTCGGTGGCCGCAGCAAAGCTATGGCAGCCATGGCAGAACCGGGCCTGCCCGGAACTGCCGGTACCGCGGCGGGAGCCTTCGGCGCCGAGCACGTATTCCCAGTCGGCGGTCTGGGGCGAGGTGCCTGCGGCCAGTTTGATCATGACAGTCAGCTCCGGGTCCTGCTGCGCGCCGTAGGCCTCGCTATTGACGAAGCTTTCCTTGACGATAATGGTGCCTTCCGGGTAGGGGAATTCCCTCTGGCCCCGGTTGGTGGGCTCGCCAATGGTATTGACGTAAACATCACGGTAACCATCCAGTCCTTCATGTCGATTGCCCAGAAACCCGGTGGGGTCCCCGGTGTTGGGTTCAGGCGTGGCCTTGTACCAATTCTTGTAGCCGGACCAGGCGTCGGCATCCGGGCCCAGCGGTTCGGAGGTGGACATGCAGGCTCCCAGGGCCAGCAGCAACAGAGTTAAAGCAGTCATCTTCAACAGCATCCTGATTTTCCTTTTTTTTGAGTGGTTTCTTTTTCAGTCGCCGATCCGGCAAACGGCCGGTGACTGTTCCCGTCACCAGACCCCGAAAGGTCATTTATATTTCATAACCCGTTGTTTTTAATGCTTTTTCAGGGATTTCAAGGAAGGCCAACCTGAAACAGACCGGATAACTGTCGCGTTTTGCGTCAATTGCATCGACGGCGCTCAGTCACAGTCTTTCCCGGCAGCGTATGACCCTTTGGCATGTGTAACAATCCGCAACTTTGCGCCCTGCATTGATCTGCAAAGGTTTTCCACCGTGGACGGAACAGGTACCATCCGCCTCCCTGCGCTTCGCGGTAAGATGCCGGGAGCAGACCAACAACAATCACTGTCGACCAGCAGGGCAATAGGTGGTGTCTGCAACGGGTCTCCAGGTATGGGGTCCCGGTTGTCCCGTCGCCACGGTAGGAAAGGGTCTCGGGAAATCAGGCCGTGGATATCCCCGGTGAAAGCAGTCCCGGACCATAAAGACTCACGGTCAGGGCCGACAGGAGTATCGGTCACAGGGGAACCGGCCCGGGGACAGTCAGCCACCTGGCATCGGTAGCCCGGCGGGCGCTGTTCATAGGTAAGGTATCGGAGAAGAAACCGCAGGCAACACCGGCGAAGGCATTGGGTACCAAATGGCAGGAATTCCGGCAGATAAGACAGGCTGCCAGCATGCGCTACGCGAACAGAACCGATTCAACAGACAGCCAGCGAAAGGAGAGGAACGTTGTTCATCCAGCACAGTAGACAATTCTTTGCACACCTGGTTGTGCGCCATGGCGCACTGGTCCTCGCGGCAGGCCTGGCCACGGCTGCCCTGCCCGCCCTGGGACAGCAGGCCAGCGTGGCACAGGGCCAGGAAATATTCCAGTCCGAGTGTTCCCGCTGTCACGTGCCGGCGGAAATGAACGCCCGCCTGGAAGCCCGCTGGGTGGGTCGCTCCGGCCAGGAACTCTATGACCAGATTCGCCAGACCATGCCGGCGGAAACCCCCGGCTCCCTGTCCAACGCCCAGTACCTGGATCTCACCGCCTTTATCCTGGCGTCCGGCAATGTCGCTATTCCCGCCACGCTGCCCACCGACGAACTGGTCGCCCTGAGCATCAATCCCGGGGAAGTGGTAGTGGCGGAGAGCGACAGCGACGATTACGACTGGTCCAGTTACGGCGGTAACACCGCGTCCACCCATTACGCGCCGCTGGACCAGATTGATGCCACCAATGCCGCTGACCTGGAGGTGGCATGGTCGCTGGATACCGGCCTGTTCGGACCGCGCCCGGAGACCCTCAGCGTCACCACGCCCCTGGTGGTGGACGGGGTGATGTACGCCACTGTGGGCTCCACCCGCAACGTGGTCGCCCTGGATGCGCTGTCCGGTCAGCTGCTGTGGCTGTGGCGCCCGGAAGAAGGTCGACGTTTCGACCTGGCCCCCCGCAAGGGTTCCGGCAAGGGCCTGGCGTTCCATGACAATGGCGACGGGGGCATCATATTCACCATTACGCCGGGTTACTTTCTGGTGGCCCTTGATGCCCGCACCGGGGACCCGGTGCCGCGTTTCGGTACCGGCGGCTATGTCGATCTGCAGAGTGGCCTGCGCCTGGGACCCGGGCGTGAGGTTATCGATATCGGCATCTCCTTTCCACCCTTCGTCATCGGCGACGTAGTGGTGGCCGGCGCTGCCCACGAGGTGGGTATGCGGCCACCTTCCGCCAGCAACGTCAAGGGTGACATACGTGGCTTTTCCGCCGACAGCGGTGAGCTGCTGTGGACTTTCAAGACCATTCCGGAGCCCGGTGAGCCCGGGTCAGAGACCTGGCTGAGTGGCGCCGACTTCACCGGCAACGCCGGCGTCTGGGCCCCCATGTCCGGCGACGAAGAACTGGGCCTGGTTTACCTGCCGGTGGAATCGGCCACCGGTGACCGCTACGGCGGTGACCGCCCGGGCAGCAACCTGTTCGCCAGTTCCACCGTGGCCCTGAACTACCGGACCGGCGAGCTGCAATGGTATTTCCAGACCACCCACCACGACATCTGGGACTGGGACACGCCATCGGCGCCGATCCTCGCGGACCTGCCCGACGGCACGCCGGCACTGATCCAGACGCTCAAGCAGTCACACCTGTTTGCCTTCCACCGGGAGACCGGTGCACCGCTGTTTCCCATTGAGGAGCGATCGGTGCCCCGCAGCGATGTGCCGGGAGAATGGAGCGCATCGACACAACCCTTTCCGCTGCTGCCGGCACCCTACGATCGCCAGGGATTCCAGGCCGATGACCTGGTGGACTTCACCCCCGAAATCAAGGCCCGGGCCAGGGAGATTGCTGCCGATTACCGGTTCAGCCAGCTGTATTCGCCACCGTCGCTGTACCAGGCGGAAGACGGGTCACTGGGTACCCTGCACCTGCCCTCGTCCACCGGCGGCTCCAACTGGGAAGGCGCAGCCTACGACCCGGATACCGGCTACCTTTATGTGCCGTCCCGCACCGCCACCAGCGTGCTGTCGCTGATCAACGATCCGGCCGCCTCGTCGGTGCGCTACATCCAGGGCGGCGGTCGAACGCCCAGCATCGACGGCATTCCGCTGGTTAAACCCCCCTATGGCCGCATTACCGCCATCGACATGGTATCCGGCAAGCACCTGTGGCAGGTGGTCAACGGCGACACGCCGGACCAGATAGCCGAGCACCCCCTGCTGGCGGGCGTGGACCTGCCGCCAACCGGCAAACCCACCCGGTCTCCCCTGCTGTTGACCAGCACCGTGCTGTTCCAGGGCGAAGGACCCGGTGGCGATCCGGTGCTGTGGGTGCGGGACAAGGCCAGCGGCGAAGCCGTAGCCCGGATAACCCTGCCCGGCTCGGTAACCGGTGTGCCCATGACCTATATGCTTGACGGCAAACAGTACCTGGCCATGGCGGTCAGCAATTTTCGCGAGCCCGCCAGGATCGTTGTCCTGACCCTGCCGGACTGATCCCGCCTGTAACCCGGCGTCGGCTGTTTCCGGCGACAGGACCACGGTCAACAGGCCCGGACTCTGCCAGGGAGTCCGGACTTTTTCCGCTGTCTTCTACCCTCCCGACAATCTGCTACACTGGCGTGCATGACTGCACGCTGCTGGTGGCCGGGCAACGACCCGGTGTACGTTGATTATCACGACAACGAATGGGGTGTTCCGGTCCATGACGACCGCACCTGGTTCGAGTTTCTGTGCCTGGATGGTCAGCAGGCCGGGCTGAGCTGGATTACCGTGCTGAAAAAACGGGACAACTACCGGCGGGCGTTCCACCGGTTCGACCCCGCCCGGGTGGCCCGCATGCGGGACAGCACCATCGAAAAGCTGCTGCAGAACCCGGGGCTGATTCGCAACCGACTCAAACTGTACTCCATTCCGGCCAATGCCAGGGCCTTTCTGCAGGTGCAGGAACAGTTCAGTTCCTTTGACAATTACATCTGGCGCTTTGTCGATGGCAGCCCCATGGACGGCAATCGTCGTCGGCGCGAAGATGTGCCGGCGACATCGGCGGAAAGCGATGCCATGAGTAAAGACTTAAAAAACCGGGGCTTCAAGTTCTGTGGCTCGACCATCTGTTATGCCTTTATGCAGGCCGCCGGCATGATCAATGACCACCTGGAGGATTGTTTCCGCTACCAGGAAGTAAAAAAGTTACACAGTGAAGCCCGCCAAGCCTGTAAATAATCAGAGTCGTTTCCACGACCGGTTGACTGCTAAGGCGCTGAACAGCCCCGGAGCCAAACACTGAACCACCTTGACGACCAGAAAATAAACCAACCAGAATAGTTCGAAAAGGAGACCACCATGATAGGATACGTGACACTTGGCACCAATGACATTGACAGGGCAGCAAAATTCTACGATGAGCTGCTGGCGGTAATTGGCGCCAGGCGTTTCATGGAGATGGAATCATTCATCGCCTGGGCCGTCGATCCCGACAAGCCTGCCCTGTCAGTGACCAAGCCCTTTGACGGCAACCCGGCCACCGTGGGTAACGGCGTGATGATTTCCCTGGCCGCCGGCAGCCCGGAAATGGTGGACCGCATCTACAACAAGGCCATGGAACTGGGCGCCCAGGACGAGGGCCCCGCCGGACCCAGGGGCGACAGTTTCTATGCCGGCTACTTCCGCGACCTGGACGGCAACAAGCTCAACGCCTTCTGCATGATCCAGAACGACCAGGCCTGATTCGGGCAGTCCATGTTTACCGGCGGCCTGGCCTGCGGGCGATGCCCGGTCAGGCCGACCTTTCCCTGGCCTGGCTGCCTGAAAAAAACCGGGCCTGCTGCTGCCGTCCCGGTTTTTTTATCAGCAGGCTGTTGAAAAACTATTGCGCTTGCCAATACTTCGTTGAAAACAGTCTCAAAATGCTCATTTACACAGGGTAAACTGCGCTTTTTCGACAGTTTTCGCCTCGTCTTGGCTGCGCTCATGACGTTTTTCAACAGCCTGTCAGGCATCGGCCAGTGAAATTCGCATTTCCGGCAGCCCCGTTACTACCTGCCCTGTTCCACCACGTTACGCAGCACGCCAACGCCGGACAGTTCCACTTCGTAAACGTCACCAGGCTCCATTGCCCGGGTGCTGCCCATGGTACCGGACCAGATCATGTCGCCGGGCTCCAGGGTGAAATAGCGGGAAATATAACTCAGCATCTCTTCCATGCCGAAAATCAGGTCCGAGCTGTTGGCAGATTGTCGAACCTCGCCGTTGTGGCGACCGGTAATCTGAATGTTCTTGTAATCGGCCCCCTTGACCAGTACCGGACCCACGGCGTTGAAACCCCGCGAACCCTTGGCCCGTACCCACTGGATGTCGCGGCCCTGCCAGTTACGCTCGCTGACGTCATTGCCCCCGGTCACGCCGAAAATATACTCGGCAGCTTCTTCCACCGGCACGTTTTCCGCCCGCTTGCCGACCACGATGGCCATCTCGGCCTCGTAGTGCAGGTTGGTGGATTCAGCGGGACGCACGATGGGATCTTCCGGTCCGACGATGGAATTGGCCGGAATGGTAAACAGGCCTGGGTATGCCGCCGGCTCACCGCTGATGTGGCTGCGGAAATTGAATGCCGTCATGAACACCAGGTCGGGATCAACCGGCGCCTCCAGCCTGATATCATCCCGCTGGACGATGACGCCGGTATGTTCCATGGTGTTGTAGGGAGCGCCGGCCAGCTGGTAGATGCCGTCATCGTGCACCATGCCCCAATGGATTTCACCGCCATCCTGGGAATAGCGGACAAAGGACTGGGTCTGGGCCCAGGCAGTTACACCGAACAGCAGGGTCGCCAGGGCAACAGTGAGTCTGGAAAGATTGTGCTTCATCAGGAATACCTCTCTTATTGTCGGTTATTCAACCGGTTGTTGATGAGTGATTTCAGGCCTGTGTGACCGTGGCAACCACCAGCGACATTCAGTTTTCCTGCTGCAGCGCGGCGAAGGCCTCCTGCCCCAGCTCCTCGGCTTTCTTTTCGTAGACTACCTGGTGCAGCACATCGGCAATGTTTCCGCCGAAACTGTCCGAGTGCAGGTACGCGGCGGCATTACCGTCCAGGGGATCCAGCGCTATTTTTCGCAGTTCCAGCAGATGATCCTCGGTAATCAGGATGACCGGTGTCGGTTTCCTGACCGGGTACCGACGCTCGATAGCCCGCAGCTTGAACAGGAACTGGTCGCGACGCTTCTTGTGGTGATTCCAGCCGGTAATGATACAGGACAGCTTGTTGGTCATCAGCCCGAAGCCGCGGTCATATTGACGCACCACGTCGAATGCATTGGCTTCGTTGTAGGTATTGATGGTGGTGTACAGTCCGGTGGCGCCAATGGTGGCGGCGACGTCGTCCACCAGCGCATTGTTCAGGTCGTAGATTAAAATGACAGGTTTAAAACTCATGAATTGGCCTGGCTTTATTCTGCAGCCGTACTGGCTGCCGGTTACCACAACCGGCAATTATGACCTGAATACGACATTTGTGCTAATGGGATCCCGGGTTGTTACGGTGCGATTGGCCGGCACCGAGGGATCTTCGTAGCCGAAGGCGATTCCGAACAGGATCCTGGTCCCGTCGGTAATATCGAATGCTTCCCGGACCAGGTCCGGATAATTGCGCATGGTGCCCATGGGGCAGCTGTGCAATCCGAAGGCTACCATGGTCAGCATCAGCGTCTGGGCCCACATGCCCACGTCGACAGCCACGGTGGTACCGAAGTCCGGATCCATGCCGATAAAAGCCATGTAGGGCGCGTCAAAAAATTCGAAATTGCGCAGGACGGCCCGCTGCCGACCTTCGCGGTCGCCCCGCTCAATACCCATCTCCGAGTACAGGGCCACGGCGCATTCCACCTGGCGCCGTCGGTATTCGTTCTCGAAGTCCCCCCGGTAGGGGTAATCCGGATTGGGGGTCACCCCCTCCCGGGTTAATCGCACCATCTCGGCGCTTAACCTCTCTTTAAGCCTGCCGCCGGCGACAAAGGCTTTCCAGGGCTGCACGTTGCAATTCGACGGCGCCTGCTGCGCGATCTCAAAAATCCGGTCAAGGGTCTCCTGGGGCACCGCCTTGTCCAGGTAACCGCGCACCGAGCGGCGCCGGTAAACGCTATCCACCAGGCTCATGTCCGCATCGGTACCGGCAATACCCGCATTGTCCTTCAACATCATCCCACTCCATTCAAGCTTCCACTACAACCGCTGCTTCCCCATGTCTCATAATTCTGAGCTGAGAGCGTCGCGAGCGCCGCAGAATCGAGGCGGATTCCGACAGGGAAGCGCAGCGTACTACAAAGTACGTGAGCATTGCCTGGCGGAATTCAACGAAGAGTCTGCCAGCGCAGCAGCTCTCAGCTCAGAATTCGGCCTCCGTCGACGTCTACGGTCACTCCTGTAACAAACCCATTCCCCATCACGAACAATATCCCCTCAGCCACTTCCTCCGGCGTACCCGGCCGCTTGATCAGGTGTGAGGCGGTCATGGCCTTGAGTTTCTCTTCCTTTTCGTCTCCCATCCAGTCGAACATCCCCGTGGATATAGTTCCAGGTGACACTATATTGACCCGGATGGGTGCCATTTCCACTGCCAGGCAGCGGGCCAGGTTTTCCACTGAGGCGCCGACACAGCTCAGTGCCGACTGGGCAGGCTTTATCTTGCGGGCCGGTGAACCGCTTACCAGGGTGATGGATCCGTCGGGGGCCAGGAAGGGCGTGCCGGTACGGACCACCTTGGCGTATCCCCAAAGCTTGTCATAGGCAGCCTTGAACTGGGCTTCCGTCTGTTCCAGGAATGGCTTGAGGGTGCGTTCGCCGCCGATGGCTGCCGACACCAGGTGGTCAATCCGCCCGACGTCCCTGAACAGGGCTTCCAGGGCGTTGCTATCGTGAGTATCGGCCTGCACCACCTGGAAACGCCCAGCGGCTGCCTCCCGTGCCCGCTCCAGGTTGGCCTCGGTTCGTCCGGCGGCCCAGACATTGGCACCGGCTTCGCTGGCGGCCACGGCGGCGGCGAGTCCGATGCCCGCCGTTCCGCCGATAATCACCACGTTCCTGTCTGCCAGGTTGGTTGAACTCATAGTTTTTACTCCTGCTGTGATTTTTCCTGCCTGCTTTCTATTTTCATCCTGCCGGACAGCTGATTACCGGCCGGGCTATCGTTGTCTTCGTCCGCTACCGGTAGTTCGGTCGATCAGCCCGGTACAGCACCCCTGAGGACCCGCTGATTACGGAAATTCTGATTCAGGAAGTGCTCCGGCAATCAGCGGGTTCCTAAAAAATCCGGCCCGGACTCAGGATGCCCCTGGGATCCAGGCTCTTTTTCAATGTACGCATCAGGGCGATTTCCGCCTCGCTGCGACTGCATCCCAGAAACGGTTTTTTCATGATGCCGATACCGTGCTCCGCGGATATCGACCCGTTCAATTCCTGGATCAGCTGGTAAATAGTCTCGTCGATGGGTCGATGCAGCGCCCGGGTATCCGGTCCCACGTTGACGACGATGTGGACATTGCCGTCACCGATATGGCCGAAAAGGCCCACCACGGCCTGCGGCCACTTCGCGGTAAGGCGCCGCTGCACCTCGTCACCAAAATACCCCATGTCGGCGATACCCAGGCTGACGTCGTAGGCGTGCATGAAGCCGGCCCCGGTGATGATATCGGCGGCTGCGTCCCGGACACGCCAGAGTCCTTCGATCTGCCGCTCCGATTCGGCAATCACACAGTCTTTTATCAATCCGGATTCCAGCGCCTGATTTAAAATATCGACAAAATTGCGCTGGTCGCCGGCGGCATCAGTGCCCATGCTTTCCACCAGTGCGTAAAACGGATAGCCCGGTTCCAGGGGCAGGCTGACTTCCGGCAGGTGCTTTGCAATGAGCTGGTAAGTATTGTCCCACAGCACCTCGAACGCCGTGAGATTCCCGGCCAGGCTCCGCTGGCAGTGCAGCAGCAGCTCCGCCACCTGGTCGAAGGACTGCAGGCCACACAGGGCCACGGCCTGGCTGGCCGGTTTTGGTATCAGCTTCAACACGGCCCGGGTGATGACGCCGAGGGTACCCTCGCTGCCGATAAAAAGCTGGTTCAGGTCGTATCCGCTATTGTTCTTGCGCAGCTTGTTGAGACCGTCGATGATCGTGCCGTCAGCCAGCACCGCTTCCACGCCCAGGGTAAGCGCCCGGGTCATGCCATAACGGATCACGCGGTTGCCACCGGCATTGGTGGCCAGGTTGCCGCCGATGGTACAGCTGCCCCGGGCACCCAGGTCCAGCGGAAACAGCATGCCATGCTGCCCGGCCTGCTCCTGGATGGATTGCAGGGGTACACCGGCTTCAACTGTCATGGTGCTGGTAAACCGATCGACTTCCTCAATGTTACGCATGCGTTCCAGGCTCAGCGCCAGTTCGCCCGCCAGCGGGGCGGCGGCGGACACCAGTCCGGTGAGTCCACCCTGCGGCGTAACAGGCAGATTGAATTCGTGGCAGGCACGCAGGACAGCGGATACTTCGGCGGTACTGGCAGGGCGCAGCAACAGCGCCGGTCGGATGGCGCGGCTGCCCAGCCAGTCACGGTAGTGACGCGCTTCGATGGCATCCCCGGTGAGACAGCCTGCCGGCCCCAACACCGCGTTCAGCCGCTGGACTAGTTCCCCGGACAAACCTTCCCGGGTATTCGTGGTATCTGCATTCATCGCCAGGTCGTGGACTCTTTCCGCTGCCATTCAGACAGGCCGGATGGTAGAACAGCGAAGCGGCCGCAGCCTGTCAACCACCGGGCCGTGAGTAGTCCCAGTGGTGGTAAAGTTTGCTATTCTCTGCGTTGACAGTCCGGATCGCCAGCGGCAGGCAACTGCCGGGCCTTTGCTTCTTCAATCTCAGTGGGAAATTCACCATGAACAGACTTCTTGTAATCCTGTGCGCAATAGCCCTCCTGACAGCCTGTACCTGGGTGCGGGTAACACCGGAAGGTGAAAACGTCAGGCTGCTGACCCAGCGGCAGGCCGCCAACTGCACCCGGGTCGGGACCACCACGTCGGTGACCACCGACCGGGTACTGTTTTTCCCGCGGGGCAGTGAAAAGGTTCAGACCGAGCTGGTGGATCTGGCCCGCAATGAAGCCGGCCTGATGGGTGGTAACGCCGTGGTCGCCGAATCCACCGTGGCCGATGCGCGCCAGCAGTTCATCGTGTACCGCTGTCCGTAGGCAGCCTGCAAGACATACCGTAAGCACGGTCAGGGAAACGCAAGTCGCCGGGTCAGTACTTCATCGGCCGGTCGAATACCTGCCGGTCGAACTCGTCTTCCCAGTTGGCCACCGCCGTGGACACGCTGAGATCGCCGGTAACATTGACCACGGTACGCAGCATATCCAGGGGACGGTCGAAGGGCAGGATAAACCCCACCACCAGGGCAATCTGCTCCGGCGTCATGCCAATGGTTTCCATGACGGCCGCCATCAGAAAAAGAGAGGCACCTGGCACGGCTGCGGTGCCGATGGAAACCACGGTGGTGGCGCCGGCGATTATCCCGTAGTCCGCCACCGACAGGTCGATGCTGAATGCCTGGGCGGCGAAGATCGTCACGATGCCGACATACAGGGCCGTTCCATCCATGTTGATGGTGGCGCCCAGCGGCAGCACGGTGGAGGCCACTACCGGTTTTATCCCCAGGTTTTCTTCCGCCACCGACATTGACATGGGCAGGGTTGCGGAACTGCTGGAGGTGGAAAATGCCAGTAACATCGCGTCCCGGGCCCCACGGAAAAAATTCGCCGGTGACAGTTTAAGCACGAAGCGCATGATGCTGCCGTGCACCAGTAC
>Ga0070726_10002456_pt1 | contig 16662 bp, 10 predicted proteins | sample tdAd471_FD_67275 | JGI IMG/M metagenome (GOLD analysis project Ga0070726, IMG submission 67275) | Marine sediment microbial communities from the Atlantic coast under amendment with organic carbon and nitrate - tdAd47.1 | ecosystem: Environmental > Aquatic > Marine > Coastal > Sediment | place... | reverse complement strand
AGAAGATGCAGGACGAACGGATAATGAATACCTCGCACAGGTAATACAAGCTGTTGTCAATGCGGGTGCCACCGTACTTAATATTCCGGATACAACCGGTTATTGCCTACCTGATGAATATGGTGCCAAAATCAAATTCTTGAAAGAGAATGTGAATGGTATTCATAAAACCGTTATCTCTACGCACTGTCATAACGATTTAGGTTTAGCCACTGCTAATTCTATTTTTGGGGTTAGAAATGGTGCGCGCCAGATTGAGTGTACCATTAATGGTATTGGTGAGCGGGCCGGTAACACCTCCCTGGAGGAAGTTGTCATGGTGATGCGCCAGCATCCGCTCTTGGGCTTTCAAGATAATATACAAACCAAATTACTCAACCCGATCAGCCAATTGGTTTCGGATAGAATGGGAATGCCCGTTCAGCCTAATAAAGCCATTGTGGGAACCAATGCCTTCGCACATTCCTCAGGCATTCACCAAGACGGGGTAATAAAGAAAAGAGAAACATACGAAATCATTAATCCGTTGGACGTTGGAGTTGACCAATCCAAGATCGTTTTGACGGCGCGTTCCGGAAGAGCAGCAATTGCTTACCGAGCAAAGAATATCGGATACGACCTAACCAAACTGGAACTTGATAAAGTTTACGAACAATTTCTTAAGGTTGCTGACCGCCAAAAGGAGGTTGGTGATAACGATTTGACCGGGATCATCGAGAAAATTGGTGTAGCGGTTTAAACACATCGAAAAATGGCAAAAACATTATTTGACAAGATTTGGGATGCCCACGTGGTCGCCCAAGTTGATGGAGGGTCTGAAGTATTGTATATCGACCGCCAGTTTATCCACGAGGTTACTAGTCCGCAAGCCTTTGATGGCCTGACAAAAAGAGGCTTACCTGTTTTGCGGCCCGAAAAAACAGTAGCTACAGCTGACCACAATGTACCTACTGCCAACCAACACCTCCCTATTAAGGAAGATCTTTCTCGTTTTCAGGTAGACAAGCTCACTGAGAATTGCAAAAAGTTTGGTGTGGAGCTGTATGGCTTAGGACATGCTTATCATGGCATTGTACACGTTATTGGACCAGAATTGGGCATTACCAAACCGGGTATGACCATCGTTTGTGGTGATAGCCATACTTCAACACACGGTGCTTTTGGTTGTATTGCATTTGGAATTGGAACTAGTCAAGTAGAACAGGTACTAGCTTCTCAATGTCTGGTACTGAAACGCCCCAAAAGAATGAGAATCACCATTGACGGTGAACTTTCTCCCGGCGTATTATCCAAGGATATTATTCTTTACATCATATCGAAGTTGACGGCCAGTGGTGGAACAGGACACTTTGTAGAATACGCAGGTTCCGCTATTCGTGCCCTATCAATGGAGGCTCGTATGACGGTATGCAACATGAGTATTGAGATGGGTGCACGAGGGGGTATGATTGCGCCTGACGAAAAGACATTTGAATACGTTAAGGGTAAAAAGTTTGCGCCAACAGGTGCTGCTTACGAAGAGGCCCTAGCCTACTGGAAAACCTTATATACAGATGAAGACGCGGTATTTGATACTGAGTATCACTACAAAGCGGAGGACATCGAACCCATGCTTACTTATGGAACCAATCCAGGTATGGGCATCAAGATTTCTGAAAGTATTCCAATGGTTGCCAAGGTAGATAATCCAACTACTTACAAAAAATCATTGAATTACATGGGCTTGAATGAGGGAGAAAGCCTGCTGGGTAAGACAGTAAACTATGTATTTATTGGTAGCTGTACCAATTCTCGTATAGAAGATTTGCGTTTGGTTGCCAATTATGTAGATGGGAAACAAAAAGCAGATAATGTATACGCTATGATAGTTCCCGGTTCCAAACTAGTAGAGGACCAAGTCAAAGCAGAAGGCTTAGACAAAATCTTCCGTGCAGCTGGTTTTGATTTTCGGGAGCCAGGTTGTTCTGCCTGTTTAGGCATGAACGAAGATAAAGTTCCTAAGGGAGAATATTGTGTTTCCACCTCGAATCGAAATTTCGAAGGCCGTCAGGGCCCAGGGGCACGTACCATCCTAGCCAGTCCGTTGATGGCTGCTGCCACAGCGATTGAAGGGAAAATTGTTGATGTAAGAAAAAACCTGAACTAGATTATCATGGAAAAATTTAGCACAATAGTATCTACGGCCGTGCCACTTCCGATTGAAGAAGTCGATACGGATCAAATCATACCTGCCCGTTTTTTGAAAGCTACCACGCGGGAAGGCTTTGGCGATAACCTATTCCGAGATTGGCGCTATCATCCGGATAATTCTCCCAAGGAGGATTTCATCCTAAACAATCCTGTTTATCAGGGTAAGGTGCTAGTCGCAGGTAAAAACTTTGGCTGTGGTTCTAGTCGCGAGCATGCGGCCTGGGCCATCCATGATTATGGTTTCAAGGTTGTTGTTTCTAGCTTCTTTGCGGATATCTTCCGGGGTAACTCCTTAAATAATGGCTTATTGCCCGTGCAGGTATCAGCAGATTTTCTGCATGAGATTTTCACGGCTATTGAGGCAGATGCAAAAACAGAACTTAAGGTCGACCTAGAGACACAAACGATTACGATTGTAGCAACGGGCTCTTCTGAGCAATTTGATATCGATCCTTATAAGAAAATGTGTTTGTCGAATGGGTATGATGATATTGATTACCTCATGAGTCTGAAAGGGGAGATTGAAAAATTTGAAAACCAACAGGTAGCCTGGTAATCAGGGTAAATAAGGAGGTCTTTCGTAGATCATGCTTATTACTACTACTCTAAATTAAACAGTGATGAAAAAGAATATAGCCTTATTGGCAGGAGATGGTATCGGTCCTGAGGTTATCGACCAAGCACTCAAAGTCTTGGGTGCCATAGAAAAACGATTTGGACATAGTTTCGAATATCACCCTGGTGATGTCGGCGCTATTGCCATCGATAATACAGGGAGTCCGCTCCCGCAAGCGACATTAGATGTATGTTTAGCTGCCGACGCCATTCTCTTTGGCGCCATAGGTGACCCTAAATATGATAATGATCCCAATGCTCCGGTTCGGCCCGAACAAGGCCTATTGGGACTGAGAAAAGCGATGGGCTTATTTGCTAATATCCGACCGGTCACCACCTATCCTACGCTAATTCATCTTTCCCCATTGAAGGAAGAAAAAGTAACTGGGGTTGATTTGTTGATCCTACGGGAATTGACAGGTGGCATCTATTTTGGTGAAAAGGGATGGAATAAAGAAGAGGGCAATGCCTTTGACACTTGCTTTTACAAAGCAGATGAAATCGAACGCATTGCTAAGTTGGCCTTTGAGTATGCCAAAATCCGACGCAATAAAGTCACTTTGGTGGATAAAGCCAATGTACTGGAATCTTCTCGACTATGGCGCGACACTGTAACCAAATATGCAGCAGCCAATTACCCAGAGGTAGAATTGGATTTCATGTTTGTGGATAATGCAGCCATGCAATTGATCCAATATCCGAAACAATTCGATGTGATACTGACCTCGAATATGTTTGGTGATATTCTATCTGACGAGGCCAGCGTACTTCCCGGTTCTATGGGATTATTGCCTTCTGCTTCTATTGGGGTTCATACGTCCATGTTTGAGCCTATCCATGGTTCATTCCCACAGGGAACTGGCAAAAACATTGCCAATCCAATGGCTACTATACTCTCAGCGGCCATGATGCTGGAATCTATTGAAATGGTGCCAGAGGCCGGCGTTATCCGACAAGCAGTGAAAGATGTATTGGAGCAAGGTATAGGCACACCAGAATTGGGCCCTAGTATTCCTTTAGGTTGTAAAGAAGTGGGTGACTTAGTAGCTGCTGTTGTTGCTGAAGGTGATAATTTCTCTTTTGAGAAGTACTTGGCTCAACTTACTACTACTGCTTAAAAAATAGCCGTGCAAGCGCAAAAAAATAATAGACTTCTACGAGGAAGCATTTCCAATTCATAGGGAAAAATAGCCCCGACTAGAAGTCGAAAGAATTAAGTATAAACGATTTGAGTTTTTCAGAGCGGGATCATTTGGTCCTGCTCTTTTTTTATACCTTTACGTTACAAGCCATGACTAAATGCACGCTCCCACACCCGTTGACATATTACAAAAATACTGGGGTTTTGAGGTCTTCCGCCCCTTACAAGAGGAGATTATTGCATCTGTCCTAGCAGGAAATGATACCTTGGCCTTATTACCTACTGGCGGGGGCAAATCTATCTGTTTTCAAGTTCCAGCCTTACTAAAAGAAGGGGTGGCGATCGTGGTATCGCCCTTAATAGCCTTGATGAAGGATCAAGTAGCTAATTTGCGTAAACGCCAGATCAAAGCGGAGGCCATTTACGCCGGAATGACCTTTCGCGACATTGATCGAGTACTGGATAATTGTGTTTATGGCGATATCAAATTTCTCTATCTTTCTCCCGAAAGGTTGCAATCAGAATTGGTACAGGAACGGATCAAGAAAATGCCGGTCAATTTGCTCGCCGTCGATGAAGCGCACTGCATTTCACAATGGGGATATGATTTTCGGCCTCCCTATCTGGAGATTGCTCTGGTCAGGGAATGGCTACCCGATGTCCCCTTCATTGCCTTAACCGCTACTGCTACGACTGAAGTGGTAAAAGACATTCAAGAGAAACTCGTTTTTTCGCCAAAAAAAAGTAAGGTTTTTCAAAAGAGCTTCATCCGCACTAATCTGTCCTACAGTGTATTACACGAAGAAAACAAATATGGAAAGCTGGCAGATATTCTTATTAAAGTGAAGGGTACAGCAGTCGTTTACGTCCGAAATAGAAGAAAAACAAAGGAGATTGCACACTATCTGCATAAGAGAAAAATACATGCCGATTTTTATCATGCAGGCTTAAGTAATGAAGTGCGTACCGCTAAGCAGGAAGCATGGACCCAAGGTCAATTAAGGGTCATGGTCAGTACCAATGCTTTTGGAATGGGCATTGATAAGTCCAATGTGCGAGTGGTTGTGCATATGGATTTACCCGATAGTATTGAAGCTTATTTTCAAGAAGCGGGGCGAGCGGGCAGAGATGGGGAAAAGGCCTTTGCAGTGCTGCTTTATAATGAAAATGATAAGAAAAGTTTGGAGAAGTCCTATGTATTGGCCTTTCCCGAAATCAAAGAAATCAAAAGAGTTTATCAAGCCTTAGGCAGCTACTTTCAATTGGCCATCGGTGGAGGCGAAGGTCAGAGTTTTGATTTTGACCTAATAGCCTTTGCGAAAAACTTTGCCTTTCATCCAGTGACTGCCTTTAATTGTTTGAAAGCGCTCGAACGAATCGGTATCATTGTTTTGACGGAAGCCGTATATATTCCAGCCAGTCTCCGAATCAAAGTCAACAAAGATCAATTGTATGATTTCCAGCTGCGGCACCCGCGCTTGGATAAAATCCTCAAAGCAATTTTAAGATCTTATCACGGTGCCTTCAAGGATTATATCAAATTGCGAGAAACGCACTTAGCCAAGGCATTAGATATTCCCAAGGCTAATTTGCAGAAAGCATTATTGCTACTCAGAAAAGAAGGCATTGTAGATTATATTCCTCAAAAGGAAAACCCACAAGTTATTTTTATCCAAGAGCGGTTGGCCGTTGAACAACTGGACATTGATCAGCAATTGTACAACTTCCGCAAAAACAGGCAGTTGGAGAGAATAAATAAATCTGTGGCCTATGCAGAAACCATCGTTTGCAGGCAACAGCAACTCGTCAGGTATTTTGGGGAAGAGACCGAAACTAAGTGTGGCATCTGTGACGTTTGTCTCGGTCGTCATCAAACTGAAGTCAACAAGGAAGAATTTGAAAAATATAAAATGAAAATTCAAAGACTATTGCATAGGGAAGCCTTGAGTTTGACAGAAATTCTAGCCTCCTTCACCCCTCGACACGAAAATAAAGTGCTGCAAGTGGTAGAATACCTCCTCGATGAGCGCTTCCTGGAAAAGGTGGGGGAGAAATATCAATGGACAGATCAATAGACTTTCTGAACTAATTTGCATGAACCTAGCTAGATGAAAAATCGAATTTTCTTCTCCGTCACCAATGATTTGAGCTACGACCAACGTATGATTCGCATTTGTGACAGCTTGGCAGCGGCTGGCTACCAAGTTTGCCTAATTGGGAGGAAGCAAGCCAAGTCTGTTCCGCTAATTCAAAGGAGATTTCAGCAAGTTCGGCTGCATTGCTTTTTCCAAAAAGGCTTGGGGTTTTATGCCGAATATAATATTCGACTTTTTTTCTACCTGCTTTTTCATGGTGCTGATATTTATTGCGCCATTGACCTTGATACCGTTCTTCCCAACCTGATAGTTAGTAGAATAAAGAGAAAACAGCGGGTTTATGATGCCCATGAATACTTTACAGAAGTTCCGGAAGTAGTCAGACGTCCTACCGTAAAACGCATTTGGGAAAAGATAGCGGAGTGGTCCATTCCTCAATTTGAGCACTGCTATACAGTAGCATCGGAACTGGGAGACATTATGACCAGCATGTATGGGCCAACATTTAGTATTATTCGAAATGTCCCTACCCCTACCCAAAAGGTGGCTAGTCCTACCGCTGATCAAGCTTTCACCCTGCTTTACCAAGGCGTCTTGAATGAAGCGCGAGGGCTCGAGGTGGCTATCAAAGCCATGAAAAAACTCCCCAAAACACAATTATGGTTGGCCGGAGAAGGAGATTTATCAGCAAAACTTCGGTCGCTAGCCAAGGAAGAAAAGGTAGAAGATCATGTTCATTTCTTGGGCTATCTACAGCCAGCGGCTTTAAAAGAGGTTACTTTGAAAGCGCATCTAGGGCTGAATCTACTAGAGAATAAGGGTCTGAGTTATTACTATTCACTGGCCAATAAGGCCTTTGATTATATACAGGTCGGTCTTCCCTCGATACATATGGATTTTCCAGCTTACCGGGACTTGCAAGACCAGTATGGCGTATTTCTTTTACTAGAAGAACTTTCTGTGGATGCACTCGTATCCAGCATTATATCCATTCAGCAGGACAAAATGGCTTACCGACAGCTGCAACAAAATTGTTTATCCGCCAGAACCATACTGAATTGGGAACAGGAAGAAAAAATATTATTTTCCTTTTATCAAAGGCTGCTAGATTCAAATCATTAACAGCGAAGTGCTTATAAAAAGATAAAAAATGGAAACATACAGCATTGCCAACCGCTACTTATCAGTAAAAATAAAGCAGAGCGGGGCCGAATTGGCGAGTATTCAATCCATACCGGAGGGGATCGAATATATGTGGGAAGCAGATCCACAGTATTGGGGTCGACACTCCTCTATCCTTTTCCCCATTGTCGGAAAGGTCTTTGAGAACAACTATCAGATTGATGGAAGAGTTTACGCCTTGAATCAACATGGTTTTGCGCGTAATATGCCTTTCCAGGTACTTGAGCAAAGTGAAAGCAGCATCAGCCTAGTGCTAGAACACAGCGAAGAGAGCCTGCGGGTTTATCCCTATCGCTTCCGTTTCATCGCTCGTTATACTGTCAAAGATCGAACAGTAAGCATTCAGTACCAGGTTGAAAATATAGATCAACAAATGATCTATTTTTCGGTTGGCGCACATCCAGCTTTTCGCGTTCCATTAAAAGCTGGAGAAAAACGCGCTGATTATAGCCTAGTTTTTGAAAAGCAAGAAACAGCCGTCAGGCACCTGATTGAGCAAGGCTACCGAACAGGGCAAACGGAAAGCGTACTTCTAGCTGAAAAAGAGATTCCCATTCAGGATAATCTTTTTGAAAAAGATGCCCTAATCTTTAAGGATTTGGTCTCCGATCAAATCTCCCTTAGCAACAGTTCAGGAAAAAAAATCTGGACTTTTAGCTTCAACGATTTTCCCTATTTGGGCATTTGGTCGAAGAATGCAACCTCTCCCTTTGTCTGCATCGAACCTTGGTTTGGGGTCGCCGACAAAATGGGAGGCTATACTAATTTTAAACAAAAAGAAGGCGTTTTGCATTTAGAGAAAGGAGAGAAATTCGCATGTGAACATAAATTATATATACACTAGCGAGTCTTTTCTTGTTGTGTAGCCGACAAAACTTGACAAATAATTCGGCTAGCAAACAGCGAACTGGCTTTAGAATTCGTTCAATGTATAAAAAAATAGATTTATTTTTATATTTGTGTTCAAATAGGATTTTTCCCAAAAACTTCTTTTCATTTCTTTTCACTTCTTTTCTAGAGGGACATCAAGTAGGTTACAAAAAATTAACAAACGAAAAACATTAGCTTATTTTTTTTGTTAAAAAATTAAAATCTCTCAAAAAAAAAGCATTTTTTTGAGCTTTCTTAAAAATAATTTTTCTCCTCACAGACCGGCAGCTGTAGTTAAAAGCTAACATAAATAATCTGCGTAAATACTTATGTACTTACTGCTACAGTGGTTTGTAATGTGAAAAACACTTATTTTTTACAATTAATTACTCATTAGTATGAAAAAACTCTATCTAGTACTGTTATGTACAGTATTTGCTGGTGCATTAATGGCACAGCGTGCTGTATCTGGCTCAATCACCGATGATGCTGGTGAGCCACTTATCGGTGCCTCTATCCTCGTTAAGGGGACCACATCAGGTACCGCCACAGACATCGATGGTAATTACACCCTCGATCTTCCCGCAGGAGCCAATATCCTGGTTGTTTCTTACACTGGTTTCCAAACACTAGAAGTTGAAGTTGGCGCTCGATCAAGAGTTGACATTGTGTTGGCTTCTTCTGCCGCATTTTTGAATGAGGTGGTGGTTACGGGTTATTCTACCGAGTTAAAACGGGAAGTAACTTCAGCCATTACTAGTATCAAGGCAGAAGAAATTGAAGGTTTACCGGTACAGTCTTGGGACAGAGCGATCCAAGGTAAAGCTTCTGGTGTACAAATTACGCAAGGTAGTGGTGCACCAGGTGGTGCGGTAACTATTCGTGTGCGGGGTACGGGATCTATTTCAGCAGGAAGTAATCCTTTGGTGATCATTGACGGTGTTCAAGTGGGTACAACTGGGCAAGGTACTCAGGGTTCCTCCAACCCATTGAACTCTATCAACCCCAACGATATTGAGTCTATTGAAATCCTTAAAGATGCAGCATCTGCTTCTATTTATGGAGCGCAGGGTGCCAATGGTATCATCGTTGTAACCACGAAAAGTGGTAGTCGCGAAGGAAAAGCAAAGTTCAATATTTCTTACCAAGAAGGTGTGGTACAACCGATGAACTTGTATGAAATGATGAATAGCCAAGAATATGTAGGCATTCGTACCCAAGCATACATCAATGCAGGAAGAGGAGAAGAAGCAGCACAAGAACTCTATGGTGTAGCTACTGATCCTAACCTACCTTATGAAGATTGGCAGGAGGTACTTTGGCGTGAAGCGACGCTTCGCACCGTTGATGTATCTGCTTCTGGTGGTGGAAAAAGCGCAGATTACTATGCTGCCTTTTCGTACAATAAGCAAGAAGGACAAATCATCACCAATGAGTGGGAGCGTTTAACAGGCCGATTTAACTTAAATGCAGATTTATCAGATCGCCTATCCATGAACTTCCGCTCTTCCTTGGCTTGGATCGGTAACGAAGGTGGCCCTTGTGATGGTGGTTTCTTTGTTAACTGTCCCTTCGCTCCTTCTTTCTGGTCGATGCCTATCTCTCCTGCCTTGGACGAGAATGGTGAGTATAATCCTTATCCATTAAATGGCCAAGGTCACAACTTTAGCATCAATGAGTTGCAAAACGCAGAGAACGTAACTCGTCGCACCAGTACATTACAGAATGTAAGTAGCTTAGCCTTCAATTACGAAATTATTCCTAATCTAACGGCTCGTGCTTCTATAGGTATTGATTATGTTAATACGGAGGACTTGAACTCTCGGCCTTCGAGTATTCCTGTCTTTTCAAGTTATGGTGGACAAGCTGTATACACTGACCGTATATCGCTCAACTGGAATACTTTTGGAACATTGACCTATGATTTTGATCTAGGTGAAAACAATAGCTTCACAGCACTTGGTGGATACGAATACAAGCAAGAAGACTGGAGTTCATTTTTTGCAAGAGGTCGTGGTTTTGCTGATCCTTCTTTCTTGAATCTCAACAGTGCAGCTACTCCTCATGGTATCGGTGGTACTTCTTCTACCAACCGAAGACAAGGTGGTTTTGCTTCCTTGAAATATGCCTACAACGACAAGTACATTGCTAATGGAACCGTTCGTTATGACGGATCATCTAGATTTGGTGCCGATAATCGCTGGGGACTATTCTATTCTGGTTCTCTTGGTTGGAGAATTGGAGCTGAGAGCTTCTTAGAAAATGTAAACTGGTTGGAAGAATTGAAACTCCGTCTTTCTTGGGGTATCACTGGTAACTCAGATATTGGAGATTTCGCTGCTCTTCCTGAATTTGGTACTAGGGGTCAGTATTTAGGCGCTCCTGGTTTGGCTCCTTCTAAATTGGCGAACAACCTTTTGGGTTGGGAAACAGCTGAACAGTTAGACTTGGGATTAGACTATTCTCTATTTGCCAATAGAATCTACGGTTCGATTGACTTGTGGAAGAAAAATAATAAGGACCTATTATTGGGTACTCAGATTCCTGCTGCTGCAGGTATTTCCAACGCGTCCATTACTGAAAACGTTGGTGAAATCCAAAACCAAGGTGTTGATATTGAATTAAATGTAGTTGTAGCCAATACAGGCGGATTCCGCTGGAGTGTTGGTGGTACTTTGTCGCTACAGTCTAATAAGGTGGTATCCTTGAATGACGGTAGAGATACTATTTTCTCCGGAGGATATCCATCTCTAATCGTTGGTGAGCCAATCTCTTTCTACAACTTGTTACCTTTTGCTGGTGTAAACCCTGCAAATGGAAGAGTTATGGCATATGATGCCTCTGGTGTTCCTACCTATTCTCCTACCGCAGAAGATGTAAGACAATATGATGGTCCTTTAGCGGACTTCTTTGGCGGATTCCGAACGGAGTGGAGTTATAAAGGACTATCTATCTATGGTTTCTTACAATTCCAAGGTGGTAACAAAGTCTTTAATAATGACCTATATTCTTTAGCTTCAGCAAGTGCTGATCCTGATAACCAATTGGTATCTCAGTTGAATTACTGGAAAAACCCTGGAGACGTTACCAGTGTGCATAAACCTGTTGATGGTGGAGTAATTGAAGGTGTTGGCCAACAAGATTTCGGTTTAGCGGGCACTACTCAATATTTGTCTGATGGTACATACCTGCGTTTGAAAGAAGTGAAAGTAGCTTACCAGTTCCCTTCTAACTTGATGCAGAAAGCAGGCATTGGTAGCATTACAGTATTTGCGCAAGGCTTAAATATGCTGACATGGACCAAATATGACGGAATTGATCCCGAGGTGGTTGGAACAAGACAAGCTTTCGGTGGTGGTACAAGCTTTGTATTCCCACTAGGTCAGCAGTATTCTTTTGGTATCAATGTTTCCTTTTAGGCAATTGTTAGGCATTTAAACATTCAATTTAAGAACAATGAAATTTAGAAATATATTCATTCTGGTTGCTATAATGCTATCTGGCACTGCGTGTGAAGAAGCTTTAGTAGTATCTGATCCAGAATCATTAGCGCCAGAAGATGTTTTAAACAAAGTTTCTGGCTTCGAGTCGGTGCTTTTATCAGCCTATAACCGAGTACATGCTTTCGGTTGGATGGGGCAAAATGGGATCGTCGCGCCTGAAATCTTAGCCGACAATCTCGATTTCAACAACCGTACAGGACGTTATGAAGATGAATACGTAAATGCTGTTCGTAGCCATATGGGGCGATGGGGCAATTATGTGGGAATCAATGATGCAAATATAATTATTAGCCAAATCGATCAGTTGAAAGAGATTCCAGCTGCTGATGTGGCTTTGAAAGACCAGGTGAAAGGAGAAGCTTTATTTCTCCGAAGCTTGAATTATCACGATATGGCTCGTATTTATGGTTATGAGCCAGGTAAAGAGGTGAATGGGTTCAACTTAACTGTTCCCTTGAGAGTCAAATCCACAGAAGGCGTATCTGATGCCATTGATGTGAAGCCAAGAGCAACAAATACAGAAATGTACAGCTTGCTAGAAACTGATCTTACTACTGCTATCGGCCTCCTACCTACGGTTAGCTCCAATGCACCTTTTCGTGTAGGTCAAGACGCAGCTCATGCCTTATTGTCTCGTGTATATCTATACAACAGCAAATGGGCAGAAGCAGCTGCACAAGCCGAGCTGGCGATGAGTAAAACTTCTGCACAATTGGTTGAAGGTAAAGCTGCTTACTTCGATTCTTGGGCTGCTATCCCGCACCCAGAATCTATTTATGAAGCTGAAATTCGGTCTACTGACTGGTCCACCGTTGATGGTGTAAACAATAGCATGAGTACCCTTTCTAACAACGCAACGGGTTCACAATTTATCTTAGTAGGCAGTGTAGAATTGATCCAAACGCTTGATAGCGAAGCAGGTGACTTTCGCGATACCATTTGGAGCCGAATCGATGGAATCCCAGCTGGTACAGCTAAGTGCGAAAAATGGCAAGGTGAGAAGGGTGATTTCTTAGAAAACATTCCCATCCTTCGTTATTCGGAATTGCTGTTGACTGCCGCAGAAGGTTATGCTAAAAGTGGAAATGCCGCTAAAGCCCAGGAGCATATCAATCGCCTAAGAGCAGCTAGAGGCTTGCCAGCCACTGATGCGACAGGTGCTGATTTAGAGGCTTTGATCATGAAAGAAAGAAGAGTAGAATTTGCGATGGAGGGTCACCGTTGGTTTGATCTTAAGCGTAATGGAATGGATATTACAAAGCCTGCTACGGCTAATGTACCCGACCTATCTTACTCTGATTTCCGACTATTGGGTGTAATTCCACAAGCAGAATTGAGTTTGAATGAATTTTTGGTGCAAAACCCTGGGTATTAGGAAGAATGGGTAATTATTAATGGGTAATGAAGAATTATTAATGAGTAATAATTAACTGTTCATTATCAACTATTAATTATTAACTATTCATTATCAATTGTTCATTATTAATTATTCCACCTTCTTGAACTCTAAAATGTTTAAAATGAAAAAGATTTTATATAGTTTAATTATTATCATGGCTGCTACCTTCACAGCATGTGAAGACCCAGGTACAGATATCCTTTACACAGAGGAATACCTGGAATTGGATGCAGCGACAACCGTTACTGGTTCACGAACCTACTCTTATCTTCGCGTAAATGATGGTGTTGGTGTTCCTAGTGGTTTTATTGTGAATTTGGGAGCCGCACATTCTGCCAGCCCCATCAACTTTACATTCGAAGTAGATGCTAGTAGCACGGCTATTGAAAACCTTCACTATACTTTGAGTGGAACTTCAGGTACTATTCAAGCTAACTCAAGTACCGCTGAATTGCCTATCACTATTCTAGATGATAATATCAATCCTGGTGAAACACCTACATTGGTCATCAATCTAACTGGTGGTGATGTGTCTATTAATCCAAATTATGCTACGGCTTCTCACGTAATGCAGGTGCTATGCATGTCTGATTTGGAAGGGACTTATGTAACTACTAGTACAGGTACTTCTACTGACCCTTGCTGTCCAACTGAAACTACAGTCTCTAGTGAAGTGACATTAACCGCTGGTAGTGGTGAAGGAACTTATTCCATTTCTGATTGGAGTGCCGGCATGTACCTGGAGTGGTACGACGTATATGGCATTACGGCGGATACAGACTTGTCTACGACAGTATCTGATGTGTGCAATAATGTTTCTATTGCGGAAACCGGAGAGCCATTCGGGAATACTTTCTCAGCTGCAGGTACAGTGGACGAAGCAACCGGTGTCATCACCTACACTTGGCTAAGTGGTTGGGGGGACACTGCTGAAGTAATAATGACTCCTAAATAGGATAGTTTATAACGCAATAAAGGGCTCCATTCGCACATCGGATGGGGCTCTTTATGTTTAGGACGTAGTATTAGATTCGGAGAATTGGCCAATCTGATTCGATACTGGCTAAGGTCGTCAAACACACAGATTTTGCACCCAATAATACTGATTATGAGTAGTAAAACGCCTACTTTTAGCATGATTTCCTTAGTATAAGTATAATGCGATTAATATGAAAAACAAACTCCTGCTCTTCTGCCTATTATTAACAATAGGTTTTTCACCGCTATTGGCCCAAAAATTTCACTACGAAAAGGATGAAGCCGCTCTCAAAGCGCTCTTAGTTGAAGTCAAGCAAAAAGATGAAGCTCGTAATAAACGAGTCAGTGACTATCTCAAAAAACACCCCAAAGAAAGTCGCACCTTTAAGGAAAATGGTAACACCTTTATGATCTATGACATAGAAAACGGACAACCTGTATTTCTCACCACCCACAATGAGGGTTCTGTGCAAAGTACTAATGCAGATGAAGTACGTGAAGGGGGTCGTTTTGGATTGAATATCACTGGAGAAGGCATCCGCATCGCAGTCTGGGATGCTGGTACAGCTTTGAGGACACATGTTGAATATCAAAATAGACTTTCAATCACTGGAGGATCTGATATTGATGACCATGCCTGCCATACCATTGGAACTGTAATAGCAGGGGGGGTAGATCCAAGCGCACAGGGTTACCTCTATGAAGCTACTGGTAAAGCCTACTGGTGGAATAATTTTTTCCAAGAAATGACTATAGAGGCCTTGAATGAAGACCTTCTTGGCTCTAACCACTCCTATGGAATTGGAACAGGCTGGAGTGGTAATACCTGGTTTGGAGACCCCTCCATCAGCAATGAAGAAGACTATCGTTTTGGATTTTATAGTTCTGCTGCACGGACGGCTGATGCCATTGCCTATAGTGCTCCCTATTACTCCATATTCAAGGCAGCTGGAAATGATAGAAATGACCTCGGGAATGGCCCTCAAGCTCCGGACGGTCCCTTTGATTGTATATCTGATTGGGGAGTGGCCAAGAATATTTTTGTGATTGGGGCTGTCCAAAAACTAGTAGGGGAATATACTGATCCACAGGATATCATAATGAGTAATTTCAGCAGTTGGGGACCAGTAGATGACGGCCGTATCAAGCCGGACTTAGTTGCTCCCGGAGTCAATATTTACAGTGCAGAATGTGAAGAGGGAGATCAAGACTACGGCATCGTAAGCGGGACTTCTATGGCCTCACCAGGTGCACTCGGGGCTACGATGCTCATCAACGAAGCTTACAAACAATTCAACAATACCTACCTTAAATCAGCTAGCCTCAAGGCTTTGATGATTCAAACCGCTATGGAGGCTGGGAGCAATCCAGGCCCTGATTACTCCTTCGGCTGGGGCATGATTAATGTGGAAGATGCAGTAGATCACATTATTGCCAAGGACAACATCAATTCCTTTATACTAGAAGAGACACTGCAAGATCAGCAGACATTCGAGATGGAACTCAATCCTGTCGCTGGTGAAAAAATCACGGCTACTATCGCTTGGACCGACCCCGCAGGCTCTCCGGTCGCAGCCTCTCTTGATCCTTCCGATTTAATGTTGGTCAATGATTTGGATATGCGTATCCTTGATGAATTGGGTAATGAGGTTTCTCCTTGGATTCTAGACCCAGTCATTCCGGGAAAGGCCGCTTCAAGGGGCGATAACTTCAGAGACAATGTAGAAAAGATAGAATTCAATAATCCTCAGCCCCGTCGCTATTTCCTGCGTGTAACGCATAAGGGGAGTCTGCAAAGTGGTAAACAAGATTTTAGTCTGGTAGTAAGATACACTTCTGAAGATCCGGGTATTACCAGTCTGTATTGGATTGGTGGTGATGGAAACTGGTCAGATCAAAGTCATTGGTCACTCAATTCTGGCGGGCAACCGGCCAATGTCACCCCTGGCCCTACCTATAAGCTCATATTTGATGATAACTCTTTCCCAAATGATGAGCATACCGTTACGATAGATGCCGATTATTCGGTAGCAGGTATCGTGGGGATTAATAGCAAGAAGGTGACTTTTGCATACGGTGGCAATAGTTTGACTTCAAGTGGAACGGTCTTGCTGTCTTCCAAAAACTTTACGTTAAGCAATGGTTCGCTCATCCTTGATAGTCCTGCTAGTACAACTCAGGTACTAGATTTGGATGAATCCATTTCTAGTACTTTAGACATAGTCTTAAGCAGTAATAACCAAGCTACCTGGGCGGTCAACTCCAACTTATTACGCGCGCAATCACTCAGCATTCAAGGGGGTAATCTCTTTGCAGAAACTAGTCAATTACGCATTGGCTCGATTGAAGTCAGTGCCAATGCCGGGCTACAAATTGATAATAGCTCTATTGAAAATTTTGAAGCCTTAACACTGGCAGTGGGAGCCATTTGGGCGGATACAGAATCCTCTTCCCTTTTTATTAATGATGAGAACCTTTCTTCAGTATTGGAAGCACCGGGTATCGGAATCCAGGCCCTGGTACAAGTCGAGCAAGGCCAACTCAGTATTAGTGCTTCTGATGCAAACTTCCGAGAGATTCAGGTCAATCAAGGGCTATTAGAATTGAGGACCAATTTAGCGATCGACCGCCTGGATATGGAAGAAGCGACTGAATTACAAATAGAGAGTGGCTCAGTAATTGAGGTAG
>Ga0070726_10002455_pt1 | contig 16674 bp, 15 predicted proteins | sample tdAd471_FD_67275 | JGI IMG/M metagenome (GOLD analysis project Ga0070726, IMG submission 67275) | Marine sediment microbial communities from the Atlantic coast under amendment with organic carbon and nitrate - tdAd47.1 | ecosystem: Environmental > Aquatic > Marine > Coastal > Sediment | place... | reverse complement strand
GACGACGGCGGGTTCTTCGTGCGCGTCTGGCAGAGGTCCGGGCGCATGGTGAAGCCGTGGTCGATGCGTCCGAGGGTCGCGGGGAACGACCCGCCACCGTGGGCGAACATGAACCGCAGCCCGGGGAACCGGTCCATCAGCCCGCCCATCAGCACCGAGCAGATGGCCCGCGACGTCTCGGCGGGCATGCTGACGAGCCACGGCAGCCAGTGCCGCGGCATCGTGTCGCGGCCCATCATGTCCCACGGGTGGACCATGATGCAGGCGCCGAGGTCCTCGCAGGCCTCCCAGAACGGGTAGAGGTCTTCGTCGTCGAGGTTCCACTCGTTGATGTGCGAGCCGACCTGCACCCCGCGCATCCCGGGCAACGTCATGAGCCGCTCGAGCTCCTTCACGGCGAGCTTCGGCGCCTGCATGGGCACCGAGCCGAGGCCGAGAAAGCGCTTCGGGTGGGTCTCGCAGGTGAGCGCCATGTCGTCGTTGAGGATCTGCGACAGGTCCCACGCGTCTTCGGACTTCGCCCAGTACCCGAACATGACCGGCACGGTGGACAGCACCTGGACGTCGATGTCCATGTCGTCCATCTCGGCCATCCGCGTGGCCGGGTCCCAGCAGTTCGCGTCGATCTCTCGAAAGAACCGGTCGTCCATCATCATCTTCGCCCGACCGGGGTGATGATGCTCGAGACGGATCCAGCCGCCGTAGCCGTATCGCTCGCGCAGGTCGGGCCAGGTCTTCGGCAGGATGTGGGTGTGGACGTCGATCTTCATGGACACACGGTCGGTCGGTGCGCGTTCAGGCGCGTGAGGGGAGGGCGATCATTCGGCGCCGGGGACGGACTGGACGGCACCGCACTCGCTGCACGTCCGGTTCTCGACGCTGGCGTGATGCGCCTCGATGGCCGCACTGAGCTGCGGCAGGAACCCCCCTGAGTTGAGGTTGAACCAGCCTTCGTTCAAGACTGCGCCGCAGTCGTCGCAGTACCAGCGCACGCCGTCGTCCTCGGATTCGGAGCGCTTTCGCTCGACGACGAGCCCGACGGTGTTCGCGCGGCGCTGCGGCGAGTGCGGCACCATCGCGGGCAGCAGAAAGACCTCGCCCTCCTTGATCTCGACGTCGTAGAACGCGCCGTCGTCGACCACCTTGAGGGTCATGTCGCCCTCGAGCTGGTAGAAGAACTCCTCGCCCGGATCGATGTGGTAGTCCTTCCGCGTGTTCGGACCGCCGACGACCATCACGATGAAGTTGGCGTCCTCGAACACCCGCTTGGCGCCGACCGGCGGCTTCAGCAGGTGGCGGTGCTCGTCGATCCACTGCTGAAAGTTGAACGCAGAGAGGCGCGGCATGGCGGGCTCCTGGGGCGGACCATTGTGGCGCGTCGTGCCGAGACGCGCGGTGTCGACGCGCAAGCCATGGGCAGACCGTCGACGTCGGGCTTCATGGGTACCGTTCGCCGGTCGGCAGGGCAATGCCCGGCCCGCGTCAGGGCTGAGCCGCCGTCTCGGCGTTGTCTGCGTCTTCGATGCACTGCACCCGATCGCCGCCGGCGCGCTTGGCGGCGTACATCGCCCGGTCTGCGGCCGAGATCACCGTGTCGGGGGACGCCTCGGTGCCGTCGAACCCGACAACGCCGACGCTCGTGGTGATCACCCGGTCCTGTCCACCAACGCGGAGCGGCTCGCGCACGGCCTCGAGGAGCTTGTCGGCGACGATGCGCGCGCCAACGCGGTCGATGTCGACGAGGACGACGGCGAACTCGTCCCCGCCGATGCGGGCCGCGATGTCGCCGCGGCGCAGGCACGTCTCGATGCGCCCGGCGATCGTCGAGATCACGTCATCGCCGGTGGCATGGCCGAAGGTGTCGTTGATCGCCTTGAAGCCGTCGAGGTCGAGGTAGACGACGGCGCCGGTCGACTCGCTGGCGGCGGCGAGCGACATCGACACCGCGAGGCGCGCCCGCAGCGAGCGGCTGTTGAGCAGGTTCGTCATTGTGTCGCGCTCGGCGAGTCGCTCGAGCTCCTGCACGTGCCGAAGCCGCTCGTCCTGCGACTGGATGCGCTCGGTCACGTCGCGCGCCACCACCATGACGCCCCGGTCGCCGAAGGGGGCGACCCGGGCCTCGAAGTGGCGCGCGCCAGCGACGACGTCGAGCGTGTACGAGAACGTCTGGATGGTACCCGTCTCGATGGTCTGCGCGAACGCGGTCAGCGCCCGCTCGGCGACCTCGTCGGGCAGCCCGATGTCGCGCACGTGGCGACCGACGAGTCTCTCGCCGGGCTGGATCAGCTGATCGGGATCGTTCGCCACGTAGTGCTGGATGTGCATCGTCCGGTCGACGACGAACACGAGATCGGGGATCGCGTTGAGGATCGCCCGCTCGCGATCGATGGAGTCGTCGATCAGCGAGCGCGCGACGAGCTCGGGGCGTCGGTCTCGCATCACGGCAACGACGCCGACGATCTCGCCGGACGGGGAGCGGACGGGGTGTGCCGAGAGTCGGATCGGCAGGGGCGTGCCGTCGCGGTGGTACCGCACGACGTCGAGGTCCCGCACCACGCCACCGGCGACGATCCCGCGGATGAGGGCCTGGCGCTCCTCGAGGGGCTCCTGCGAGGCGATGACGGACGCGATCTGCCCGACGGCCTCGCCGGCGTCGATGCCGAAGAGCTGCTCCATCGCGCGGTTCACGGTCTTGATCCGACCGGTCCGGTCCACACTGATGATCGCGTCCGAGCTCGCATCGAGCACGGTCTGCAACCACCAGGCTTCGGACGACGGGTCCGAAGCAGCGCTATCCGACCGCGACTCGGACGCACCCCGGTCGGGGTGATCCTGCGACATCGTGCACTCCCGTGCGGGGTGGAACTCTCGCGGCAGAGTACCGGCAGAGATGCACGTCGGCAACGCAGTGGGGCGCACCGCACGAGGGCACGCGGACCCGCGCTGCGCCTAACGAATCGACAGGTCGACCGTCCCGAGGCCGTCGCAGCGCAGGCGGACGCGCTGGCCGGCCTCGACGTGCTTCGCGGCCGTGGCGCCACCGGCGAGGACGACCATCCCGGCCTCCAGCCGCTCGCCCCGCTCGGCGAGCAGGTTGGCGAGCTCGGCGAGGGACCGCGCCGGGTGCTCGTAGATCGCGGCGCTGGAGCCGACCGCGACCGTCTCGCCGTCGATCTCCATCACCATGCCGAGGTTGCCGAGGTCGAGGTCCCCGGGGGCGACGACGGTGCTGCCGAGGACGAACGCGGTGCTCGACGCGTTGTCGGCGACGACGTCGTTCAGCGTGAACCGGAACTTCTCGTACCGGCTGTCGATTACCTCGATCGCAGCGCACACGCCGGACACGGCGAGCATCGCCTGAGCGGCGGTCGTCGGCCCCTCGAGATCCCGCCCGAGGAGGAAGGCGATCTCGGGCTCGACGCGGGGCTGCCCCATCGCCGTACGCTGCAGTATGGCCCCATCGCTGTGCAGCATGTCGCTCGTCAGGTGCCCGTAGATCGGGGCGTGCACGCCCATCTGCTCCATCTTCGCGAGGCTCGTGAGCCCCATCTTCATCCCGATGAGGCGCGCCCCGTCGGTGATGCGACGGGCGATGAGCAGCCGCTGGATGGTGTACGCGTCCTCGAGGCTGAGCTCGGGGGCCTCGTCGGTGAGCTTCGTCACCTGCGTCGTCGACATCGCCGCCGCGTGCAGGCGGTCGGCGAAGGCGTGGGTCTGGTCGTCGGTCAGTGGCATCAGGCGTCCGTGTCGGTGGTCACGCGGCCCTCGGCGAGATCGAGGGCGACGTCGACGATCATGTCTTCCTGGCCACCCACCATCCGGCGGCGACCGAGCTCGACGAGAATGTCGCGGGGGTCGACGCCGAAGCGCGACGCGGCCCGCTCGGTGTGAAGGAGGAACGACGAGTACACCCCGGCGTACCCCATCATCAGCGCGTTGCCGTCGGTCTGGACGGGGCGGCTCTGCAGCGGGCGCACGAGCTGATCTGCGGCGTCGAGCAGCGGGTACAGCTCGACGCCGGTATCCACGTCCATACGCTCCAGTACGGCGATGAGCACTTCCAACGCGCAGTTGCCGGCGCCTGCGCCCATGCCGGCCAGCGACCCGTCGACGCGGTGCGCGCCGGCTTCGATGGCGATCACCGTGTTGGCGACGCCGAGGCCGAGGTTGTTGTGGTTGTGGAACCCGACCTGGCAGCCGAGCGTCTCGCGGAACGCCGTGATGCGCTCCCGCGTCTCGTCCATGAGCAGCGCACCGGCGGAGTCCGTGACGTACACGCAGTGCGCGCCGTACGACTCCATCTTCTGCGCCTGCTCGACGAGCTGCGCCGTCGGGATCTGGTGCGCCATCATCAGAAAGCACGCCACATCGAGGTCCATCTCGCGCGCCGCGGCCACGTGCTGCGCCGAGATGTCCGCCTCGGTGCAGTGCGTCGCGATGCGGATCGTCGTGACGCCGAGGTCCTTCGCCGCCCGCATGTCCTCGATGGTGCCGATCCCCGGCAGCAGCAGCGCCGCGAGCCCGGCGTGCTCGAGCACGTCCGACACGGCCTCGAGGTACTCGGCCTCGGTGTGGCGGCTGAACCCGTAGTTGAACGAGTTGCCGTTGAGCCCGTCGCCGTGGCTGACCTCGATGAGGTCGACCTTCGCAGCGTCCAGCGCCCGGGCGATCGAGACCATCTGGTCCACCGTGTACTGGTGGCCGATGGCGTGCATGCCGTCGCGCAGGGTGACGTCCTGGATGATCACCTTGTCGTTCATGCGTCCCCCCGGGCGGCCGCGATGCGTTCGCCGACGCGCAGCGCCGCAGCGGTCATGATGTCGAGGTTGCCGGCGTAGGGCGGCAGGTAGTCCCCGTTGCCTTCGACTTCGAGAAAGACGCTGACCCGCGTCCCCTGCCATACGGTACCGTCGGGTTGGCGAATCGCCGCGTCGCCGAAGCAGGCCTCGAACACCGGGCGCTGCACCATGCGGTACCCGGGGACGTAGGCCTGCACGGCCTCGACGGTGGACCGAATGCTCGCCTCGACCGCCTCGGTGTCGTCGCCCTCGAAGAACGCGTGCACCGTGTCGCGCATGATCAGCGGCGGCTCGGCGGGGTTCAGGATGATGATCGCCTTGCCCTTCGCGGCGCCGCCGATCGCTTCGATGCCGTTCGCCGTGGTGACGGTGAACTCGTCAATGTTGGCGCGCGTCCCGGGGCCGGCCGAGCGGCTCGAGATCGAGGCGATGATCTCGCCGTATCGGACGGGCGCCACCTGCGCGACAGCCCACACGATCGGGATGGTCGCCTGGCCACCGCAGGTGACCATGTTGACGTTCGGCGCGTCGAGGTGCGCGTCCAGGTTGGCGACGGGCACGACGCCCGGGCCGAGGGCCGCCGGCGTCAGGTCGACGATCGGGCGCCCGGTCTCGCGGGCGACGGCGTCGTGGCGGGCGTGGGCCTTCGCGCTCGTCGCGTCGAAGAACACGGCGATGTCGTCGAACCCGTCGCTCTGCACGAGCCCGTCGATGCCGGCGTGCGTCGTCGGCACGCCCAGCGCCCGGGCACGGGCGAGGCCGTCGCTGTCGGGGTCGATGCCCACCAGCATGCCGACCTCGAGCTCGCTCGAGTACCGCTGGATCTTCAGCATCAGGTCGGATCCGATGTTGCCGGATCCGATGATGGCCACCTTCGTGGTCATACCGCGCCCTCGCCGGTGAACCGCACGGACACGCGCCCGAGGTGGGCGATGTCGGCGTCCACGACGTCCCCGGGGACGACGGGGATGACCGGACCGAGCGCGCCGGACAGGACGATGTCGCCGGCGCGGAGGCTCTCGCCCGCTGCGCCGAGCCGGTTGGCGAGCCAGACGACCGCGTTCACCGGGTGGCCGAGCGAGGCCGCTCCGGCGCCGGTGGACGCCACGCGCCCGTTCTTGCGCAGCGCCATGCCGGCCACCGACCAGTCGACCGCGTCGGGGCCGACGGGCGCGCCGCCGAGGACGAACGCGAGGCTCGACGCGTTGTCGGCCACCGTGTCGACGATGGTGATGTCCCAGTCGGCAACCCGCGAGTCGATGATCTCGATGGCCGGCAGCACGTACGCCGTCGCGGACCAGACGTCTGCCGCGGTCACGCCGGGCCCGGCGAGTCCGTCGCCGAGCACGAAGGCGACCTCGGCTTCGGCCCGCGGGTTGTGGGTGCGCGAGAGGTCGAAGGTACCTCCATCCTTGATCGACATGTCATCGAAAAGATGGCCGAAGTCGGGCTCCGAGATGCCGAGCTGCTTCTGCACGGCGAAGTTCGTGAGCCCGACCTTGCGGCCCACGAGCCGCGCCCCGGACGTGATCCGCCGGGCCACGTTCGCGTGCTGCACACGGTACGCGTCGTCGATCGTCAGGTCGGGGTAGTCCTTCACCAGCGGCGCGCACGACGTGCCGGTGTCCGAGGCCGTGCGCAGGCGCTCGGCGAGCGTGTCGAGGGTCTTCGGGTCCATAGGGGTCCGGGGCAGGGCAGCGTCAGAGCGCCGCGATGGCCTTCATTTCAATCAGCAGATGCGGATGCGGCAGCGCGGACACCTCGACCGTCGTGCGAGTCGGTCCTGATGCTGCATCGAAGAATTCGTTGTAAACCGAGTTGTAGCCTTTGAAATCGGCCATATCGGTCAGAAAGGTCGTCAGGTCGACCACGTGGCTCAGGTCGGCGCCGGCCGCCCGGAGCAGGCGGTCGATGTTCTCGATCACCGCCCGGGTCTGCGCCCGGATGTCGCGCTCGACCGTCCCGTCCTCGTGGATCGTGACGCCGACGTGCGTGTTGTCCGGTCGCCGTGACGACGTGCCCGAGACGAAGAGGAGATTCCCGACGCGGCGCACGTGGGGATACGACGCCAGCGCGCCGGCGCGTCCATCGACGACGAAGCTCTCGGTGTCCGAAGGTCCGTTCATGCTCTCTCGGGGGATCGTGGGTCGTGCATACGGTGGCGTATGCGGTCAGAGCGCGACGCAGATGTTCTTCGCCTCCGAATAGAATCCGAGGCTGTGCAGCCCGCCCTCGCGGCCGATCCCGCTGAGCTTCACGCCGCCGAAGGGCGTCCGCAGATCGCGCAGGAACCACGTGTTCACCCAGACGATGCCCGTGTCGATGCGCGCGGCGACCCGGTGGGCGCGGCGCACGTCGTTCGTCCACAGCGCGGCAGCGAGGCCGTAGTCGCTGTCGTTGGCGCGGGCGATGACCTCGTCCTCGTCGTCGAAGGGCGAGACGTGGCACACCGGGCCGAAAATCTCTTCGCGGTTGAACGGGTCGTCGTCGCCGAGCCCGATGACGACGCTCGGCTCGACCCAGGATCCGCCGGCCCACGCGTCCGGCAGGTCGGGGATGCCGCCGCCGGCGACGAAGGTTCCGCCGCGCGCCTTCGCGCCCTCGTAGTACCCGAGCACCTTCTCGCGGTGCGCCGCGCTGATCAGCGGCCCCATCGTCGTCTCGGCGCGCATGGGGTCGCCGGTCCGCAGGGCCCGCGCGCGGGCGCCGAGCTTGTCGACGAACGCGTCGAAGAGGCTGCGGTGGACGTACACGCGCTCCGAGCACAGGCAGACCTGCCCGCAGTTCGAGAAGGTCGACCGCATCGTGCCGGCGACAGCCTCGTCGAGGTTCGCGTCGCCGAATACGACCGCCGGGTTCTTGCCGCCGAGCTCGAACGACACCGCCTTCACCCGGTCCGCGCAGGCGCGCTGGATCGCGGCGCCGGTGCTCGACTCGCCGGTGAACGTGATGACGTCGACGTCCGGGTGCTCGACGATCGCGGCGCCGGCGGACCCCGGGCCGAACCCGTGCACGAGGTTGAACACGCCCGGCGGCACGCCCACGGCGTCGAAGACCTCGGCGAGCAGCGTCGCGGTGTGCGGCGTCTCTTCGCTCGGCTTCACCACGACGGCGTTGCCGGCGGCGAGGGCCGGACCGAGCTTCCAGGTCATGAGCAGCAGCGGCAGGTTCCACGGGCAGATGATGCCCACGACGCCGACCGGTCGACGCACGGTGTAGTTCAGCGCCGGGCGGTCGCCGTCGACGTGAAAGGCCTCGTCGCCGGTGGTCTTCACGAGATCGGCGAAGAAGCGCAGGTTGGCAGAAGCGCGGGCGATGTCGACCGCCCGGGCCCAGCTCACCGGCTTGCCGGTGTCGCCCACCTCGGCCGCGACGAAGTCGTCGAATCGCGCCTCGATCGCATCGGCGACCCGGTGCAGCCAGCGCGCGCGCTCGAGGCGGCTCGCCTGGCCCCAGGGCCCCGCCAGCGCGCGTCGCGCCGCGGTGACCGCGCGATCGACCTCGTCCGCGCCGCACTCGACGACGTGGGCGCGCACCGCGCCGGTCGCCGGGTTCGTGTCGTCGAAACGAGGTCCGTCGCCGACGAACGTGCCGTCGATGTACGGGCGCAGCAGGGGCAGAGTCATCGCACCGTCCGGGCCGAGGTCCCCCGGTCGTATCGTCCGGGGCTCAGGGTGTAAACGACCGCGGGGCGTCCGGGCTGTCGGGCACCGAGAGATCGCCGGACCGGCGGGCGCCGGCGACCGACACCCGACCCGGTGCCATGCCGAGGCTGCGCACCGTGCTCGGCAGCCGGCGTCGCGCGTGGCGTCGCACGTCCGGCGGCGCGTCGACGGCGGCGGCGATGCGTCGCAACGCGACGACGGCGTCCACCGACGACCTGGACGCGAGGGCGTCGATCGCCGCGCACGCGTCGCTCGGCGCAGACCGCAGCGCGACGGCGACCAGCCACCGCCGGCTGGACACCGTCGATACCGAGCGCGCCGTGGCGATCGTCGCCCGCAGCGTCGCGCCGGACGGGAGCGGCCACGCCCCCGGGTCGACGTCCGGGGGAGCGTGGGTGAACACCGCCCGAGCCAGCGCCGGATCGAGGTTCCGCCACGCGCGCCGTACCGCGCGGACCCCGAACCGGCGCTCGTTGACGGCGCGCCGGGTGAGCGACGCGCGCAGGTCCGACGGGCACGCGGGGCCCTCGAGCACCGCCGCTTCGATCATCGACCTCCGCTGCGGATCGTCGTCGATCCATGCCTGCATACGCTTGCGTATGGGGATGGCGAGATCGACGTCGTGGCCGCTCGACGCGAGGGCCGACCGGGCAAGATGGCGAACGCCCGGCGCGCCCACCCGGGCGAGGACCTCGGCGCGCATCCGGGCGGGCATCGGGTCCGGGATCCCGAGCGCGGCCTCGACGAGGGCGACCAGGGCGAGCCCATCCGCCGCACACCACGGCGCGTGCACGGGGGCGTCGACGCCCCGGGCGAGCCCTTCGTCCAGCGAGAACGTCACCTCGGGGATCGACAACCAGCGCTCGCGAGCCTCGGGGCGCAGCGCGGCTACGGCGTCGAGGTCGGGCGCCGCGCGGACGATGTACCGGGCGTCGAAGCGTGCGTCGCCGGTCAGCACGTGGGCGCCGAAGAGCGCGGCGCGCACGTCGTCCGGCGCCGGGTGCTCGGTCATCGCGAGGCTCGGCGGCACGAGGCCGTCGAGGTCCACGATCACCCGCCGTCGAGGCGCGCTCGGGTGGTCCATGCGACGCACGTGCACGCCCACGCCGCGGATCTGCGCGCTCTCGCCGTCGTCGTCGAAGCCCAGCCGGTCGAGAACCTGTGCCCATTGCGCGTCCCATGCCCGTGCCGCCATGCGCGGATGCACGCGCTGCAGGGCGTGCTGGACGCCGAGCAGCGTGGCCATCAGTGCAAGCGCAAGAACTTCGAATCCCATGGGTCGCCTCGAGTGATCCCCTCTCATCGATGCGTCGAGCGCCGGCGAGGGTGCGCGTCGGCTTGTCGCGTCTGCCCGTTCGCCGTACGGTGGGCGCGCGAATTGGACCGTCGATCCGGACCCGTCATGCTTCGAGCCACGTGCATCGCTTCTCTCGTCCTCGCGCTCGCCGCCTGCGCGGGCGACCCCGGTGACCCGTCGGACGCGACCGACGGCGGCGGCGGGGGCGGCGATGTGTCCACGGACGCTGGCGACGGCGGGCTCACCGACGTCGACGACCCCGCCTGTCGTGGCGAGGTGGTGCCGACGAACGGCGACCCGTGCGACTGCACCGGCGCCACCGCCGAAGGCCGCGTCGACCTCTGCGATCGGACGTGCGCCTGCGCCGGCGGCTTCTGGACCTGCAACGAAGTGTGCGACCGCCCGGAGGTCGTCGCGCTGGAGTTCTCGGACGCGCCGTCGATCACCGAGCGGACGGGCAACGGCGACGCCGACGTGAACCCCGGCGAGGTGTGGGTCGTCACCGGATCTCTGGCGGCGCTCAACACCGACGCGGATGGGGTGGACGTCACCGTGCGCCTTGCGACGTCCAGTGGGCGGGTCGACGTCGATGGCGCGTCGACCTCGTTCGCCGGCCTCGACGCCGAACCGGCGACCTTCGACCTCGCGTTCGAGGTCGGTGAGGATGCCGTCGCGGGCACCGTGGCGATCACCGTCGAGGCGTTCACCGACGACGGCTTCGTGTTCACCGACGAGACCGTCGACGTCGACGTCGTCGAGCTCGACGCCCCGTCGCTCGCGTTCTCGCGGACGCGCCTCAACGAGGTCGAAGGCGACGGCAACAGCCTCATCGACGCCGGCGAGACGTGGGCCGTCACCGCGGTGCTGTCGAACAACGGCACGGTCGCCGCCGAGGGCATCGAGGTGACCGGCAGCGTGTCGAGCGCTGCGCTCACCCTCATCACCACCGACGCCGTCGAGGTCGGCGTGCTGGGCCCTGCGGCGAGCCAGGAAGTGCGGATCGACGTCCGTGTGGCCGACGACCCCGGCGAGCTCCTACCCGTCGTGCAGCTGGCCGCGACGGCCACGAACGCCACGACGATCACCGAGCCGGTCGAGGTGCAGGTGCGTCCGCCGGACACCCTCGTGCTCGACGAGGCGACGGTCGGTCAGGCCGACGGCGGCGGCAACGACGACGAGCTCGCCGACAACGGCGAGACCTGGGAGGTCGTGCTCTCGGTGTCCAACTCCGGCAGCTTCGACATCGAGGGCTTCGAGTGGTCCGTGCGCAACTACGTGTCCGGTCCCGACGAAGAGCCGGTGTTCACCGACCTCGGGTTCACGATCGCGTCTTCGCCCGACCGCCTCACCGGCGGCGCGAGCGGTGAGGTCGTCCTCGAGGCGACGATGAGCGACGAGACCGGCGTCTCGGGCCGCGTGCTCGTGACCGCGCGCAGCGACGTGCGGCAGCACGCGCCGCTCGTGTACGAGGTCACCCTGCCGCGCCCGTGATCCCGACGATCCTGCATCGCCATGACGGGCTGGTGGCTGTCGACAAGCCCGCCGGGTGGCTCGTGCATCCGGCCGCGGCGAGCGACGCCCCCAGCCTCACCGCGTGGCTGCTCGACACCCACGGGATCGACGCTGCGCCGGCCCACCGGCTCGACCTGTCGACGTCCGGTGTGGTGGTCTTCGGCGAGCACCCGGCGGTCGTCGAGGCGATGCGCGCGCGCTTCGTCGCGGGCGACGTGGTCAAGCGGTACGTCACCCTCGTCGTCGGCCGCACGCGCCGCAAGGGCACGATCCAGCGCCGGCTGAAGGACGCCCGGCGCGGGCGCCCCCTCGACGCGAAGACGACGTACCGGCTCATGGAGTGGCTGGATACCTGCTCGCTGCTGTCCGTACGCCCCCGTACGGGGCGCAAGCATCAGATCCGGCGGCACCTCCAGGGGCTCGGCCACGCGATCGTCGGCGACGACCGCTACCGTCCGCGGCGTCCGGTCGACGTGGGCGATGCGCCAGACCGGCTCTGGCTGCACGCGTCGCGTCTCTCGTGGCCCGACGGCCCGGACCTGCACGCTCCGCTGTCGGCAGACCTGCAGGCGCATCGCGACCAGCTCGCGGCGCGCGAGGCGGCCCGCGGGTGACGGTGCGCGCGGCGTGACGTCCCCTGCCGCAGAACGCGGCCCCTTGCCGCAACCGCACGGCGTTGCTATATCCAGCCGCCTCGTGACAACCCCACTGATTCGGGAGCGCCGGAATGACGGACGAACCGCGTGACGTCGAAGACATCGACGACGAGCTCGATGACGAGCCCGAAGAACTGACTCGTACCCAGCTCGAGTACCTTCACAAGCGACTCACCGAAGAGCGGTCGAATGTGAAGAAGCGGCTCGAACGTCATCTCGCCGAGGCGGTCGAAGACAGCGACAACCTGCCCGACGAGATGGACATCGCCAGTCGCCAGAGCGACCAGGCGTACCTGCTGCGTCTCGCCGACAAAGAGAAGAAGCTGCTGCGCATGATCGACCACGCCCTGGCGAAGTTCGAGCGCGGCACGTACGGCATCTGCGAAGGCACCGACGACCCGATCGGGTTCAAGCGCCTCGATCTGAAGCCGTGGGCCCGGTACAGCCTCGAGCATCAGGAACAGCTCGAGCACGAGAAGGGCGGTCGCGCGCGTCGCTGACCGCGGTCTCGCGCCCTGATCGACGACGCCCGGCTGCACATCGTGCAGCCGGGCGTTGCCGTTCGTGGGTCGGCCGGGGCCGGGTCGCCAGGGCCGAGTCGCCCCGGCCGAGTCGCCTCGGCGCGGCCGGCCCGATCAGGCCTCGAGGGTGTCTGCCATGTCGAGGCGCGGGTGCCCGGCGATGAAGTCCTCGCGGCGGATCCCGGCGCCGTCGTTCATCCCGTCCATCACCTTGAGCGCCTCGAAGACGCCGTGGATGGCGGCCAGCACGTCGTCGGTGCAGCCGAGCTCGCTGATCGTGTGCATGTTGCGGATCGGGAACCCGATCGACGTCGCGGCGGCATCGATGGCGGCGAACACGGCGGCCATGGCGTCCGTGCCGGTGTCACGACCGGACACGCTGCGCTGGACCGGGATGCCGGCGTCCTTCGACGCGCTCGCGATCAGCGTGTTCAGGTACTCGCTGGTGATCGCGCCATTCGTGAGCGTGAAGCCACCGCCCATCTTGAGCGGGGTCATGCGGCGGTCCTTGATGCCCGGCGCGGCCTCGTAGTCGTGGTTCACGTCGAGGCCGATGACCACGTCGGGGGCGAAGAGGCCGGCGAGGACGCGGCTGCCCATGCGGCCGATCTCCTCGTGGGTGGCCATCGCGCTGAGGACCCGGACGTTCTTCAGCCCGCCGTGGTCCGCAATGAGCTTCGCGATCTCGGCGGCGACGAAGCAGCCGAGGCCGTTGTCGAGGTACGCGCCGTAGAAGCTGTTCGGCATGACGCCGCGCTGGATCTTGCGGTCCAGCAGGATCGAGTCGCCGGGCTTGATGCCGAGGGCCTCGACCTGCTTCTTGCGGTCTTCGCCGTGGGCGCCGAGCTCGAGGTAGAGCTGCGTCTTCTTGATGCCCGAGTCGCCGTTGCGCAGGCGGGCGTCGGCAAAGTGGATCGCGCCGATCGCCTCGATCGTGCCCCCGCGCAGCACGCGGTACTTGCCGGGCGCGTCCGGGTCTTCGCTGAAGAGCTGAACCTGGTGGCCGATCAGCGTCGTCGGCAGGAAGGAGTCGCTGTTGACCCAGATCTTGCCGTCGTCGCCGATCGTGCGGACCTGCAGGCGGATCTTGTCGGCGTGGCCGATGAGCATGACCGTGAACCGGTCGTCCTCGGCCGGGTGGGTGTCGAGCACGAGGCCCGCGTTGCCCTTGAACCGATGCAGCGCCCAACCGTCGAGCATGAACGACTCGAAGAACGGCGCGATGACGCCTTCGTTCATCGCCGCCTCGAGGCCCACGGGGCTCGGCGCGCCGAGAATGTCGCGCATGCGCTCGAACTGATCGTCGGGCATGCGGGTCTGCCAGGGCTTGCTTTCGGTCGTCTCGCTCACGGTTCACCTCGGGGTTGAATCGGGTTCGGACCCACGGGTGTAGGGCATGGCCGGTCGCCTCGCAATGGGGCCGGGGTGTACACCTGCACGCCCACAGCGGGGGCCGGAGTGCGGGCACGTCGTGCGTTGTCGGGCGATGTCCGCGGCTCTGCCCACCGGCGCGAATCGCTCGCGAGAGGTCGGTCGCGCGGCCGTGGATCCCCCGCGCCCCGTCCGGTGACGGCAGGCCACCCGGGGGCAGAGTCGGGCCGGGTCAGGCAGCCGGGTCAGGGCGCCGGAGTGGGCAGGGCGTCGAGGGCGGCGGACTCGGCTTCGGTCACCCGCCAGGCGGCGCGGACGGCCTGCTCGGCGTCCCGCCAGGCGGCGTCGTCATCGGGGTCGGCGGCGAGGCGGGCGTGCAGCGCATCGATGCCGGCCGGCGGGTCGGGGATCGGCAGCCCGTGCAGGTACGAGCCGAGCAGCTGCAGGTACCCGCCCCCTTTGCGCGTGCCGCCAAACAGGGCCTCGTACAGGTGATGGCCGAAGGCGCTGTTGAGCACCACCGTGAGCCACGGCAGCCACGCGGGGTCGGCGTTCTCGCGCAGTACGCCAGCGAGAAACGTGTCCTTCAGCACGTGGCCGGCCCGGTCGAGCGCGGCGCGAGGCCGACGGGCGTTCTGCGGGATCACCACGTGCGGCTCGTCGAACACGGCGATCGGCGGCAGCCCGTTGTGCGCGTCCTTCGCCCGCTCGACGTCGTAGTCGATCCAGGTGCCCGCCCAGGTGATCCGGTACGGCGCGAGCTCGCGGTTGCCGGCGAAGCGCACCCCACCGAGAAAGCGCCGCGCATGGGGCGAGTCGGGGCGATCGGTGAAGACGAACGCGTCGCGCAGACCGCGCCGGTGGAACGACACCGTCCACCGCACGTGGATGCCACGCGAGAGCGGGCCGAAGCGGTCCGGGTCCGCGAGCACCCGGCGCAGGATGTCGCACATCGGTCCGCGGGGCAGCGGCACGCGGCCGCCGATCCGCTCGATGGCCTCGGGGGTGAAGTGCGCATCCGGCGCGTCCGGGGCCGTCGACACGACCCAGCCCGACGCTGCCGCACGGTCGAGCCCGATCACCACCGGGTACACGGCCACCGCGCCGAACCAGCCGTCCTCGCTGAGGTCACGCACGGATGCGCGGCCCCGGGCGACGAGCCAGGTCCGCAACGCCGACGTGGCCCGCGTGACGAGGATACGGTTCGGCACGACGAACGCGAGCTCGCCGCCGGGGGCGAGGGCGCACACCGCTCGCTCGGTCACCGCTGCGTACAGGTCGAACGCGCCGGTCGCCGCCACCGGGCACGTCGCGCGCACCTGGGCCTTCACGGCGTCGGGCATGCGCTTCGCCTCGAGGTAGGGCGGGTTGCCGATGATCGCGTGGGCGCTGAACTCGGCGCGCAGCGCGTCGCGGTGCTCGATGCGTGGGCGCCCGGCGAGGCCGAGCTCGCGGCACACTCCATCCAGCCGAGCGCGCGCCGCGTCGACCGCGTCCGGATCGATGTCGAACCCGGCGATCGCGTCGACGTGGTCGCCGAGACCGGCGGCCGCGAGGCGCTCGACGGCCGCCTGCAGAAAGATCCCGTCGCCGCAGGTCGGATCGACGCAGTTGAGCCCGGCACCGTGGGGCCACCGCAGCCCGTCGACGACCTGCCGCGCGAGCTCGAGCGGCGTGTAGACCTGCCCGTTCAGCTTCGCGCGCGTGATGCCCTCGCTCGCGAGGTTGTCGCGGCCTTCGTCGAGTGGCGTCGGTGTGCGGGGCATGGGCGTCGGATGCGTGCGGGCGACCGCACCGTACACCGTCACCGCGGCGCGCGCATCGACGACCGCTCGCCGCCGGGGGACCACGACGCCCAGGGCAGGTCCGGCGTGCCGTGGGCGACCGCTACGCTGCCCGTCGCGTCCACGCCGATCAGGCCGACGTCGGCGCCGACCTGCGCACGCAGCGCCTCGACGGTCACCTCGAGCGCGTCCTGCGCGCCGGCGCCCGCCGCGATGCGATCACAGGCACGCAGGCAGGGCAGGGTGCGCAGCGCGAGCTCGCCGCGCCCGGTGGCGGTGACTGCGGCGCTTGTGGTCGCGTACAGGCCCGCGCCGGGCACCGGCGAATCGCCGATCCGCCCGGCGAGCTTCAGCGCGACACCACCGGTGGACGAGGTCGCCGCCGTGTGCCCGCTGGCATCGATGGCCACGGCCCCGACGGTGCCCCGGTTGAGCTCCGGATGCGCTGCGATCAGCGCGCGCATCCGTGGCAGCCAGTCGTCGCCGCCCGACTGCAGCGCGTCGAGGCGCTCGCGCCATCGCACCCGCCGCGCATCCGTGTGCAGGTCGAACCGCTCGGCGTCGATCATCGTCGCGAAGCGGCTCGCCCCCTCACCGGCGATCAGCACGTGGTCCGTCTGTTCGAGCACCGCGCGGGCGACGGCGATCGGCGCCCGAAAGCCCCGCAACGCGGCGACCCCGCCCGAACGCAGGGTGGCCCCGCACATCACGGCGGCGTCGGTCTCCACGTCGCCGTCGAGGTTGAGCGTCGAGCCGATCCCGGCGTTGAAGAGCGGATTCTCTTCGAGCACACGGGTCGCGGCGACGACCGCGTCGAGCGCGGAGCCACCGTCTGCGAGGACCTCGCCGCCGGCACGGGCGGCCGCGCGCACGCCGCTCAGCGCCGCCGCTTCACGCCCCGTGCCCCAGTCGCCGGCGCCGCCGTGGACGATCAGCGCACGGGGGCCGGTCACCGAAAGAGCCCGTACGAAAGGTACAGGTCGTGCCACGCCTCGATCTCCTCGTGCACCGCTGACGGCCCGAGCTCGGACTCGAACGCGATGAGGCGCGCGGCGTCGGTGCGGTCGAT
>Ga0070726_10002452_pt1 | contig 16686 bp, 17 predicted proteins | sample tdAd471_FD_67275 | JGI IMG/M metagenome (GOLD analysis project Ga0070726, IMG submission 67275) | Marine sediment microbial communities from the Atlantic coast under amendment with organic carbon and nitrate - tdAd47.1 | ecosystem: Environmental > Aquatic > Marine > Coastal > Sediment | place... | reverse complement strand
TGCGGCGGGTGGTGCCGTTTCAACGGTTTCCACGGGAGCAGCCGGTTGTGCCGGGGGGGCGGCGTCAACGGCCGCATTTTCTTCCGGTGCCGCCGGGGCTTGCGCCGCCGCCTCCGCCGGCAACGCCACCGGCTCGGCGCTGCCTGATGGTTCGCGGACATCGACGACAATTTTTGCGCCGGACAGGAAATCCCGGATCGTTGCAGTCGCCGGCACCGCCATCGTCACCGTTGTGGTGTTACCGCTGACGGTTGCGCGGGCGCCGCCGATCAGCCGCGTTCCGCCGCCGGCAAGTGCGCCAAGCTGGATGTCGGCGGGACGTTGAAAGCGGATCGTGACAACGCCATTGTCGACGCCCGCCGTATAGGGTGTTGCTTCGTCAAAATCGAAGACGACGCGCGTGTAGTCAGGATGCTCGCCGCTTCGCACGCGGATTTGCGGTGCTTCGGCAGGGACCGCCTGGGCACCGGCAAATACCCGGCTATCGCGCACCGGTGCGACTGCGACGTCGATCTTCCCGTCCTTCGATACAATGGGCGTTTCCGGCGCGGGTGCGGGCGCATCGGCAGCGGCGCTTTCAACCTGCAGCAATTCGATGGTTACCGCCGTCCCGGTATAGAAGGCAAAAATCTTGAGCGGCTTTTGCAGCCGGAAGCTGACCGAGCGGCCGTCGTCGCCGAGCCTGGGATCGGCGACGATCCCCGCTAGCGTGCTGCTGATCGCGGCGAAATCCCCTTCGATCGGTCGCGAGAATTGAATATTCAGCCGCCCGTCCACAACGTTGTGCCGGTAGGCAACCGGCTCGCGCCAGCCGAAGGTGATCAGCGACGACTTACCCGATTGCTCGGCACGCACCGGCACCCGTTCGGCACGGGCATCGGCGGCAAATCCGCCCGCAGCCAGCGCGGCTGCCAGCAGAAGCGAAATATGAAGTGCGACGCGCGCCATCAGAATGCCCTCGATGTCGGCATGATAATGATATCGACACGCCGCGCGAGACGGCGCTTGTCGGCATCGCTCAATGACGGCAGCCGGTTGTACTGTGTCGCGGCATAGCCCAGAGCGACGATCTTTTCTTCATAGCCGCCGCGGCGGATCGCATTGGCGACCGACGCCGCGCGGGCAATCGACAGTTCCCAGTTGGATGCGTAAGGACCACCACCGGGCGGTGCCGGGTCCGTGTGCCCGGTGACGGCGATGGTGTTGCCGACATTGTCGAACATCGCGCCCAGCGTCAGCATCGCACCTTGCGCCCGGTCGCTAATCACCGCAGCGCCCGGCTCGAACATCAGATCGCCGGGCAACGCAATCAGAAGCCGATCTTCAAGGCGCACAATCAGTGCATCGCGCAACAGCGGATCGGCGGAGAGGTTCTCCTCGATCACCGACGCCAGATAGTCGAGATTGACGGCCCGCCGGTGAAACAGCGTGCCGATATTCAGTTGCGCCGTCGGTTTGCGGATGGTTTCCTCCGGCACCGGGTTCAGCGTCTGCGACAGCGAGTCGATGATCTTGTCCCATTCGTCTATCTTGACGTTGGACATGGCAAACAACAGCACGAAAAACGTCAGCAGCAACGACACCAGATCGGTAAACGTCAGCATCCACATTTTGGTGTTGTGGTGTTCCGGTTCCTCGAAATGAAGATCCATGTCCATGACGGGCTCGCGTCTCATGGTTGGCCCCCGGTCTGTTCTTCGGCCGCAGGCGGCAGAGTCCGCTTGCGGACTTCTTCCAGCGCTTCTTCGAAGCGGATTTCGGTCTCTTCAATGGCGCGCACCCAGAACCAGATGCTGACATTACCCTGATCGCCGCTTTTGATTCCGACGGAAACACTATCCGGCGGCGCCCCCCGACCGACGATCGTCCGCGCCAGTTCTCCGACGCGGGCCATTTCGAGAGTCTGCTGCAAAGGCAGGTAGAAATTCCCCGTCAATGCCGTGCCGATAATCACTTCCATATCCTGACGCAGCCCCGGCGGGCGGTTCGACAACGTCGCAACGATGCGATCCAAAAGCGGCAGCATATCGTCGCGCACCGCCGCTTCGTCGGCCTTGAACAAGGCGCTCGACGGCATGTGCAGGCGCATCAACCGGCCCGGCTGCACGACTTCGATTTTCTCGATCTGCACCGCGGTCGAGAAAATCGTCGTGAGCTGCTCCTGGAACGCTTCGCCGGCGATGATGTCGCCGTCCTTGGCATTGAAATCCGTCGGATCCGAGGTCGGCGGCAACACGGTCGTAAAGGTCGACGACAGACTGTCCATCACCGCCGTCGACTTGACCGGCTCGAACGTCGAGATCGACACCAGCATGATGAAGAACGCCAGCACCAGCAGAAAAAGGCCGAGGAAAATCGGTACGATGTCCGGTGATTTGACCGGCTCGTCGGGGGCAAGTTCGATTTCCAGATTTTTCAGCATGCGCCCGGCCCCGCCCTCAAAAATCGCCCAGCACGCTGACCAGCTTGGTCTTCAGCGTTTCGGCCGTGAACGGTTTGACGATGTAATTCGACACGCCGGCCTGTTTGGCGGCGATGACATTCTCGGTCTTGCTTTCCGCCGTCACCAGAATGAACGGCAAATCCTTCAGGGCATCGTCGGCGCGCACCGCCTGCAACAGTTCGAAGCCGCTCATCGGTTCCATGTTCCAGTCCGAGATCACCAGATCGAACCCGTCGCCGCGTAATTTCGCAAGCGCATCGGCACCGTTCGAGGCGGCATCGACGTTGGTGAACTTCAGTTGTCTGAGCAAGCTTGTCAGAACCTTGAGCATGGTCTGATAGTCGTCCACAACGAGGACTTTCATGCCCAAATCCACGGCCATTTCCACTCCCAATTCCCCAGTGCGCGTGCTCCGGAATATCCCGAATCAGCTTCATTACCGGTGTCCCAATCGGATATTGCTGTCAAAATCCGATAATTACGGGCAACACCCCTGCTGCCCGAGTACTTACGCTTTATTGCCCGACGCCGACCGATCGCGGCAATTCACGCAGCGCCCGCAATTCGACGGTCACTTCGCGTGCGCGGTCCGGATTCATCTGTGCCATCACCGGCGCCAGTTTGCGTTCCTTCATGCGTTCGGCAACTTCAAGAAGCGTGCCCATCTCCAGTTCCTCGAAGATGCGCGCCGCGTCCTTGGGCTTCATGTTTTCGTAAATCTTGACCAGGCTGCCGAGTTTCTTTTCCTGCTGTTCATCGAAGACCTTGATGCGCTCCTCGATCACGCCACGCAGATCTTCAAGCTCGGCAACACGCCGTTCGATGCGGATTTCCGCCGCACGAAGCAAACCTTCTCGGGCCTGGAGTTCGCGGGTTTTGGCGGCAAGTTCGTCACGCCGTTCGGCAAGGCGCATCAGAATTTCGATTTCCGCCGGCGTTAGCAGTGTCGGGTCATCGGTGATCAGCTTGGTCGGGTCCTGACGGACAGTTGTCGCCTCGCCCGCGGTCTCGCCAGGAACCGGCTCCACGGCCGGAACGGATGCCGCTTCCGGGGTTGCCGCCAAATCAGTCGGCGTCGCATTCGGGTCGGTCTGTGCGCGGGCCTCTGAAATATTGATCGTCCCGTCCATCAGATGGTCGATGCCTTCCCAGATATCGCCGACGCGTACCGTCAGCATCAGCGTCGCGGCAAAGATCGTCATCGGCAGAAAACGGATTTTCGAAAAAAGCTTTTTCATGTTTCTTCTCGCAACTCTGATCTCGCCCGGACCCTATCCGGCGTCGCGCAAGGCGCGCAGCAATTCCCGTTCGGCGTCCGAACGAGGCTCGATGCCGTCGCCCTTATCCTGATCGCGTAACGCGCCACGGTCCTGTTCCGGACCGTCGAAGCCACGCGGCTCGACACCCGGTGCCTTGCGCGTCTGTGCCACCGAGGATGACGGTGGTTTCGGCACCACGCCGAGACCGTCGCGCGCTTCGCGCACCAGTTCCTCAAGGCGGTCGGCCGTGGAGCCGCCGCGGTCGGCAAGAAACGCAATATCGTCACGCAACGTTTGAGCGCGCTGCATCTGAATATCCAGCGCCTGGGCGACGGTCCGTAGCTGATTGAGATTTTCCTCGGCACGCTGCGTCGACTCACCGAACGTCCGGGCCAGGTTCTCAAGGTCCTTCTTGTCCTTGCGCAGCCGGTTCAGCCGCTTGTTCAACACCATCGCATAGGCGATGGTCACCACCAGAAGTACGGCGACGGCGATATCGATGATCAGGGTATAAGGCATCGCACTCTATCCTTCGTCCGTTGTTCCCGCATCAACCGTTACGAGGTGCTTTTAACAATCCGGTCACCGATCCTGACGGCAATCCGGCTTCCCTTACGGCCCATCCGGCCCGTATACATGGGCACGTCGCCGCAGACCAGTTGAACGGGGCTGTCCTGCGTTGCGCTGAGCATGATCCGCGAGCCGACCTTGAGATCAAAAACGTCGCGAAGTTTCATGATCTGCGTGTCGATGACCGCCTCCAGGTCGACGTCGGTCACCCAAAGTTCCTCGGCCAGATGGGTTTCCCAAATGGTATCGCGACCGAATTTTTCCCCCATGAACATCTGCAAAAGAAGTTCGCGTACGGGTTCCAGCGTGGCGTAAGGCAGCAGCAATTCAAGCCGACCACCGCGGTCTTCCATGTCGATCCGCAGCCGCGCCACAATGGCCGCATTCGATGGCCGTGAAATGGTGGCGAAGCGCGGATTTGTCTCCAGCCGGTCGAAGCGGAATGTCACTGGGCTCAGCGGCTCGAACGCCGCCGACAGATCGCCCAGCATGACATGCACCATCCGCTCCACGAGCGAGCGTTCAATGGTCGTATAAGGACGGCCTTCGATACGCATCGCCGCCGTGCCCCGGCGCCCGCCCAACAGAACGTCGACGATCGAATAGATCAGAGAACTGTCGACCGTGATCAGCCCGTAGTTATCCCATTCCTCCGCCTTGAAGACACTGAGCATCGCCGGCAGGGGGATTGAATTCAGATAGTCGCCGAAACGGATCGACGCAATATTGTCGAGCGACACTTCGACGTTGTCGGATGTGAAGTTACGCAAGGACGTCGACATCAGCCGCACCAGTCGGTCGAAGACGACTTCCAGCATCGGCAAGCGTTCATAGGATACCAGCGCAGATGACAAAATGGCCTGGATACCGGCGCGTTCGCCGGCATCGTCGCCTTCTTCGTCAAAGCCCAGCAGGGAGTCGATTTCGTCCTGATTGAGAACCCGGGTCGCTTCGCGCGGCGTGGCGTCGTCGTCGCCGTCTTCCGCATCGCCGCCATCCTCGCTCGACATCATGGCTTCCCACTCCGCCGCGAGTTCGTCTTCCTCGCCACCGCCCTCGCTCTCCTCGAGCGCTGCGTCCCATTCGGCGGCTAAAGCGTCGTCGTCGTCACCGGGCGCCATACGATGTCGCCTCCTTCACCAAAGGCCGCGGTGTCTGCGGCCTCATTGAATCAACATTTCCTTGAACAGGATATCGCGGACCTTGACCGGCGCGACGGCGGCGCGGATACGGGTCAGAAGTTCCTCGCGAAGCCGGTACATACCGGCCGACCCGTCAAGATCCTCGATCCGCAGTTCGCGCAGATACACGTTGAAGTTATCCATCACGCGCGCGATCACCGCTTCGACTTTCGGCTTATCCTCTTCAAGCTCCAATTCCAGGCTAACCTGGATCTTGATGAACCTCGCTTTGCGACCGGCGGTATTCAGGTTCACCGTCAACGCCGGCAGTTCGTAAAATACGGACGGGCCTTTTTCACCTTCAACCGTCTCGCCCGCCGTTTCCGACGAGCCCACGATCATCTTGATCACTGGGTCGAGCAGTCCGGTAAAGTAGGCACCGGCAAGACCGCCCAGAACCAGCAAGATGACAACGATGATGATGATCAGAAGTTTTTTCTTACTGCCTGATGACGGTGGCGCGGCTTCATCGCCACCGCCCTCTTCAATATCGTCGTCTTCCTCGGCCATGAGCCCTCTTCTCCGGATCCGGGACGGCTTTAAAGACGAACCGCCCCATCCCGTCTGTGAACTATAGTCCGCGTTTGGTTAACAAGTTATTGCCAACCGCGGTTTCGGCTCCTCCGACATCTTCCGCCGCACCACCACCAATGTTTTACTGAGCAAGGCATTGCCGCGAATCACAGGATACCAAATACGGCGTTCACGGGGCAACAACACTACGACATCTGCCCATTTTTAGATTTCCGCCGCCAGGGCGGCATTTCCTGCCCGGTAAAGGGTGCATAACGCACCGGTTCTTGCCTGCACCACTTACCCCCAGAAAGGGCATAACACCTTGAAATAATTAAAAATATTTTTTTGGCACGAGGGATGCATATAACCCGGCAAAAGCACGCGGCTTCGGTCGGACAGATGCTTGAGAACGGGAAAAAGGATTGTGGACAATGGAAAATACCATGTACGTGGCGCTGTCCAGACAGTCGACCTTACGTCGGCAGATGGATGTGGTGGCCAACAACCTCGCGAACATGAGCACGCACGGTTACAAAAGCGGCCAGATGATGTTCGTCGAACATCTGACGAAATCCAAAGGCGGTGACAGCCTTCTGACCCCGAAAATGGCATACGTCCGCGACATCGCGACGATGACCGATACCAAACCGGGCGCGATCGAACACACGGGCAACCCTCTCGACATCGCCATTCAGGGCGGCGGATACTTTGTCGTGCAGACACCGGAGGGCGAACGCTACACCCGCAATGGCCGGTTGCAACTGGATAACACCGGTCAGCTCGTCAACCAATTGGGTCAGCCGGTTCTGGCAGACGGCGGCGCACCGATGGTTTTCGCCCCTGAAGACACCGAAATCGTTGTTTCCAAGGACGGCACGGTATCCACCAACAACGGTGAGCTGGGCAAACTGCGGGTCGTCAATTTCGAGAACGAGCAATTGCTCGATCGTTCATCGGGCGCGCAGTTCTCGACCACCGAAGACAACCCGGCGCAGAACGTCGAAGAGCCGACCGTGCTGCAGGGCGCCGTCGAGGGATCGAACGTCGAGCCGATTTTGGAAATGGCCAACATGATCAGCGTGCACCGCGCATACGACGGCGTGAAGTCGTTCATTGAACGCGAAGACGAACGCCAGCGCAGCATGATACGCGATCTGGCGGCGGTGTCGTAAACCAACGGAACAATACGCCCGGCCGAAAAGAGCCCGGGCGCAACGAAGAACGGGAAAGGACAAAACAATGAGATCACTGGATATCGCATCGACCGGCATGCTGGCCCAGCAGCGCAACGTCGAAGTTATTTCGAACAACCTGGCGAACATGAACACGACCGCGTTTCAGCGCCGCCGCACGGAATTTCACGATCTGATCTATCAGGATCTGCGCCGCGTCGGCTCTACCTCTTCGGATGCCGGCAATGTCGTGCCGACCGGGGTTCAGCTGGGCCTCGGCGTCAAACTCGCCGCCGTTTACCGTATTCATGAACAAGGCAACCTGACAGCGACCGACAACACCTTCGATGTCGCCGTGCAGGGCAAAGGCTTCTTCCAGGTGCTGCTGCCGACCGGCGAAACCGCGTATACCCGCGACGGCACCTTCCAGCTCAACCAGAACGGCCAGATCGTGACGCATGACGGCTATCAGATGCAGCCGGCGATTACCGTGCCGCAGACCGCCGTCGACGTCACCATCAACGCCGCCGGTGAAGTGCTCGCCAAGATCGAAGGCCAGGTCGCGCTACAGAATCTCGGCCAGATTCAGCTGGCGACATTCCAGAACGAGCCCGGTTTGCAATCGATCGGTGACAACCTGTTGCTGGAAACGCCTGCTTCCGGATCAGCCGTGACCGGCAGCCCGTCGGCAGTCGGCTTCGGCTCGCTGCTGCAGGGCTTCCTCGAAACCTCGAACGTCAACGCGGTCGAGGAAGTTTCGCATCTGATCTCCGCACAGCGTGCCTATGAAATGAACTCGAAGGTCATTCAGACCTCCGACGAAATGATGGGGACCCTGACCACCCTCAGGTAATGAAGGCGAAGGATAAGGAGTGATACCATGCGTAAACGACTTGTTCCCCGGATATCGGCGCTCACACTGGCAACGATGATTGCCGTCGGCAGCGCGCCGGCATTGGCCGCAAGCAACGTCGACAACCAGTTGTCTCCGGAGATCGCCAATCTCGAGCAAGCTGCGACGACATTGATCGATCATGTCATTGTCGACGCAAGGGTTGTCCGGCTTGGCGATCTGTTCACCAACGCCGGAGAAAAAGCCGAGGCTTCGGTCGCGTACGCTCCCGAACCGGGTCAGCGCGCAATCTTCGACGCCCGTTGGCTTTACCGGGTGGCGCATGCGTACAAACTCGACTGGCGGCCGCTCGGGGCACAAACACAGGCCGTCATCGAGCGGGCCTCGATCAGCATTCCCCGCGATGAAATCAAGGCGCAGATTTTGTTTGAACTGGCGGATCAGGGCGTTAGCGAGGAATTGGACGTCGAGTTCTCTACCCGCTTTCAGGAAATCTTCCTGCCGGCCAGCGCCGAGCCTGTCGTCAAAATCGAGAACATGAACTACCAGCCGCGCACCGGACGCTTCACGGCGATTGTCGTGGCCGGCCAAGGGGCCGATATGGAACGCCTGCGGATGACCGGCCGCGCCTTCCGAACCGTCGACGTGCCGGTGCTCAAATCAAGGGTCTTGCGCGGCGACATGATCACCGAAGACAACGTGCAATGGGTTCGGATGAAGGCCGAACGGGTCCAGAACGATATTATCGTCGACGCCTCGGATCTGATCGGCAAGACCCCGAAACGGGGTGTTCGCGCCGGCTCGCCGGTCCGCGGCAACGATGTGATGCGTCCCGTACTGGTCGAAAAGAACTCATTGGTGACGATCATCCACCATGTGCCGAACATGATGCTGACGGCACAGGGCAAGGCGCTGCAAAACGGCGCTGACGGCGATGTCGTGCAGATCAAGAACGGCCGCTCCAATCAGGTAATCGAAGCCGAAGTCATCGGCCCGGGCCGGGTCGCGGTCCGCACCTTGACGCAACAGATTTCTATGAGCCTCAACTAGGGAACCAACCAGGCCGGACGTAGCGCCGGTCTTGTAAGGAACGAGCAAATGAAAAGCGCACTTAAAACCAGCCGCCGTCTTACGCTCTTCGCCGCGGTGATCGCGGTCAGCAGCCTCAGCGGCTGCAATCTGGCAACCCGTATCTCCGAAGTCGGTAACGGGCCGCGGTTGACAAATATCGAGAATCCCACGGCGAAACCGGACTATCGTCCGATCAGTCTGCCGATGCCCGCGCCGCAGGCGGCCGAGGAAAACCCGAGTTCGCTGTGGCGCAACGGGGCCCGTGCTTTCTTCAAAGACCACCGCGCCAAGGAGATCGGCGATATCGTTACGGTCAAGCTCGACCTGTCCGACAGCGCGACGCTGGAAAACAAGACCGAGCGCGACCGCAACGACAAGGAAGACACGAACATTACGAAGTTGATGGGGCTGGAAACGAAGTTCGAAAATATCCTGCCGCTGGCAAATGCCGCGGTCGACCCGACAGCACTGATGAGCTTCGACAACGTGCATTCAACGTCCGGCGACGGCGACATTGAACGGTCTGAAGATATCAACCTGACCTTCGCGGCCGTCGTGACGCAGATTCTGCCGAATGGTTCGCTGGTGGTCATGGGGCGGCAGGAAATTCTGGTCAACGCCGAGCTGCGCGAGCTGCTCGTCACCGGCGTCGTCCGCCCCGAGGATATCGAAAGCGACAACACCATATCACACGAGAAAATCGCAGAAATGCGGGTGGCCTACGGCGGCCGCGGCACGCTGAGCGGACTTCAGCAGCCGCGCTGGGGCACGCAAATCTGGGATATCATTTTCCCGTTCTAGGTTCATCTAGGAACCTGGCACCTCTCGGCCGGCGCAGAAAGCGCCGGCTTTTTCTTGTTCGTGTGTTGGCGGAGCATCAAGGGAAGTACGGGAAGTGTGGAAAAGAACGAGAAACGGGTGAAAATCGGGCACAAAAAAAGACGCCCAAGGCGCCGACCTGCAGAATATCGCCTGGTGTTTAATTAGACAGAAACGTTCACTTTCGAACCGACAGCGTCCGGCGCGGGACTAGAACCGCTCTCGGCGTTTTTGTTCTCAACCTTGCTGGATTCAAGAACCTTGTCGATATCATTGATATCGACAACATCGTCGGTCCGCTCGGCTTTGCGGATCGTTTCTTTCACGGCTTGATCTTGTTTTTCACTGACACGCTCGAGAGTCTCTTCAAACTGCTTCTGTTGCACCACGGCAACCTGAAAAGCAGCACTTGCCGCGCTTGCGGCGACTATCGGCGATCCTTGACTACTATCTGCACGCATTCTGCTAACATTCCTTTCGGAGTAAAATTTATTCTAAATTACTCCTCTACGTCATCATCATACACAACATCGCGCAACCGATGCAACAAAAAAATAGCAAGATTGTTAAGTTTTGTATCGACCCGCTAAGTGACTGAGAAATATATGGTTTTATCAGGAAAACAGGCACGCCCGATCACCTGGCGGCAAATAAAGTTATCCTTTTGCACAAGTAAAACCAAAACAATCGATTCCCTAGCAGGGTTTCGCGGTTGTTTCCGGTCCGATCGGGATTCAGTTTATACTGTACGCTCAGGCGCACCGCTCAGTCGTCGCGGTGAGTGCGTTCCATACGCTCGTGACGCTCCTGCGCCTCCAGCGAAAGTGTCGCAATCGGCCGCGCTTCGAGGCGTGCCAGCGTAATCGGCTCGTCCGTTTCCTCGCAATAGCCGTACGAACCGTCCTCGATCCGTTCCAGCGCCTGATCGATCTTGCTGATCAGCTTGCGTGCCCGGTCACGGGTTCTGAGTTCCAGGGAACGATCCGTTTCGATCGCCGCACGATCCGCGATATCGGGCTCAACAATCCCCCCTTCCTGCAACGTTTGCAGGGTTTCGTTGGATTCTTTCACCAATTCCGCGCGCCAGTTCAGCAACTTTTGGCGGAAATATTCCCGCATACGCGGGTTCATGAACGGTTCTTTGGCAGTCGGCTTGTAATCGGGGGACAGCGTAACACTCATTTCGCGAATAGCTCCTGGCCTGAGGTGGCTAAGCGCGCGGAATATAATTGCGTCGGGCAGTGCCTGCAAGCACGTATTTTTCAGCGAAAATTCGCACTAACTTCTTGATTTAAATGAGGGATCAAATGGCTGTGCCGTAAAAGCCCCCGGCTCAACGGGTAAATTTGGCGATTTCCACCTCAACCCGAAGCTCGACCTCGTCGATCAGGGCATTCAATTTCGGGTCGTCGCTGGAGGTTTTTCGCCCACGCAGCCGCCGCGCCAGTTCCTGCAGCCGATCCTTGGAAATGGTGCCGGCAAGCACCGAGAGGCGGATTTGTTCCAGCCTGTCGAGCAGATCATTGGCGTGCTGCATCATCAGACCGCGCGATTTATGATCGGTCGCATCAGCTGTCTGCTGCACCGCCAGGATCGACGCAACCGCACCGACACCGCCGGTCGCCTGTGCCTGCTCGGCCCCTTCAGCGCCCGAAACGTCGCGCAATGCATCGGCGAAACCGGCACCGCCGTCGGCCTTTTTGGCCTTGCGGGTCGAAGAAGCCCCTTTTGCGCCTTCGGTCTTGGTGACTTTCATACGCTTTGATGTCCCTGCGTGAAGTAACAGCCTATCCGCCGACAATACCCGGCCCGCGATGCATCGGCCTGATACATTGCGGATTCTCTTATTTATCTAACATATTCAAAGGCTCCTTCGCGAGGACTTTCACCGCCGCAGCACATCGATGGCGGAAAGCCAAGGGCCGCAATACGCCGCAGATAATTTTATTGTGCAAATGAGAATGACTTGCAAACAAAAGCCGGACTCGCTAAAACCATCCTGTAAATGATAATCATTCTTAACAAAGGGCTGCATTGCCCTTGTTTCAAGAGGAAACCCAGACGAACATGCGCCGCCGAACTGGAAAGCCGGCGCATGGATCAAGGAGAGATCAACAAGATGAACCGCTCTTTCAAAACGATCATCCGGACAATGGCAATGTCGGCTGTCGCCGCCGCCGCGATTGGTTCGTTCGCACCGATGCCCGCCAACGCGGCCGAGGAAATCAATCTGTATTCCTATCGCCAGCCGTTCCTGATCGACCCCCTGGTCAAGAGTTTCACCGAAGAAACCGGGATCAAGGTCAACATCGTCTTCGCCAAGAAAGGCATGCTCGAAAAGATCAAGGCCGCCGGGGCCAACAATCCTGCCGATGCCGTGTTGACCGTCGATATCGGTCGTCTTTATGCGCTCAAGCAGGCCGGTGTTCTGGCGTCCGTCAAATCCGATGTCCTGAACGCCAACATTCCTGCTCATCTGCGCGATCCTGATGGCCTTTGGTTCGGCCTGACTCAACGCTCGCGAATTGCCCTGGTGTCCAAGGAACGAGTCAAGGAAGGCGAACTCGCGACTTATGAAGACCTCGCCGATCCGAAATTCCGCGGCCGCATCTGCATGCGCTCCGGCAAACACGCCTACAACGTCGCCCTGATCGCATCGATGATCGCGCATCACGGCAAGGAAAAGACCAAGGCGTGGCTTGAAGGCGTCAAGGCTAACCAGGCCCGCAAACCGCAAGGTAACGACCGCGCACAAGCCAAAGCCGTTTTCGAAGGACAGTGCGACGTCGCCATCTCCAACACCTATTACATGGGCAAGATGCAGACCAACGATGAAAAGCCCGAGCAGAAGAAATGGGCCGATGCGGTCCGCGTGACATTTCTCAATCAGGGGAACAGCGACCGCGGCGCGCACATGAACGTATCCGGCGCCGGCGTGCTGAAGGGCGCCAAACATCGTGAAGCGGCGATCAAATTCATCGAATGGCTGACCAAAGAAGAAGCGCAGAAAATCTACGCCGAGGTCAACTTCGAATACCCTGCCAACCCGAAGGTCGAAGCCTCGGCGCTGGTCAAGTCTTGGGGTGATTTCAAAAGCGACACGCTGGGCATGGAAGACATCGCGAAAAATCGCGGCGCCGCCAGCAAGCTTGTCGACGAAGTGAAGTTCGACGAAGGGCCGACAAGCTGACGGCTTTTCGATCCGGCATCGACAAATGCGGCGGGCGCCCCCATAACAGGGGCGTCCGTTTCGCGTTCATCGAGCTTATTGCATGACCTCCCTCGCCGCCCGCTTACCCGTCATCGGGCCATTGATATCCGGCGCCGCATTTAACATCTGGACCGTCGGTGCGCTGATTGTCGCCGCGCTGGTTGCGGCGCCGATCTTTACCGTGCTCGGTATCGCACTCACCGACAGTTCCGATATCTGGTCGCATCTGTACCACACGGTGCTCGGGCTTTATCTGGAACGCACCGTTGTTCTGATGATCGGTGTTGGGGCCGGCACGCTTGTGATCGGCACTGGCACGGCATGGCTGGTCACAATGTGCCGTTTCAAAGGTTCCAAATATTTCGAATGGGCACTGTTGCTGCCACTCGCTGTCCCAGCCTATGTCCTCGCTTTCGTCGTCACCGACCAACTCGAGTACGCCGGGAACGTACAGGTCACGCTCAGAAGCCTGTTCGGCTGGACGCGCCCGCAAGACTACTGGTTCCCGGAAGTCCGCTCCATGACCGGCGCCATCACGGTGATGACGCTGGTGCTTTACCCGTATGTCTATCTTTTGGCGCGTGCCGCATTTCTCGAACAATCGGTATGCGTCCTCGAAGTATCGCGCACGCTCGGCAAAACCGCATGGGGCAGTTTTATTCATGTCGCCCTTCCTTTGGCACGCCCGTCCATCGTCGTCGGCGTGACTCTCGTTCTGATGGAAGTGCTCAACGATTTCGGCACAGTCGACTACTTCGCGGTCCGCACCTTTACCGCCGGGATTTTCGACGTCTGGCTCAATATGAATTCGATTGGCGGCGCGGCGCAGTTGTCTTCGGTGCTGTTGCTTGTCGTCCTGGTGCTTATCGTTACCGAACGGCTGGCGCGACAGGGCCGCAAGTTTCATCACACGTCCAGCAAGTATTCCGAGTTGCCAAGCTATCGGCTGTCCGGTTTGCGCGCGGCCCTCGCCTTTTCCGCCTGTGCCCTGCCGGTCCTGCTCGGCTTCGTGCTGCCGGCCACCGTGCTGGCCAACTACGCTCTTGAATTTTACGAAGAAACGCTCTCCGCCGATTACCTAGGCTTTGTTTCGAACAGTCTGATCCTTTCCGCATCGGCGGCGTTGCTGGCGCTGATCATCGGTCTGTTTCTCGCCTATGCGGTGCGTATGTCACGCGGTCCGTGGGTCAAGCTGGCTGCCCGCACCGCCAGTGTCGGCTATGCCGTACCCGGTGCCATTCTGGCTGTCGGCGTACTTTGGCCGACCGGCGCACTCGATCAGTCGCTGAGTTGGCTCGGCGGTCATCTGGGCATCGGTATCGGTGCGGTTATGATCGGCACCGTCGCGCCTTTGGTCTATGGCTACCTCGTCCGCTTCCTGGCGCTGTCCTATGGCACCGCCGAGGCCAGCCTCGGCAAGATCACGCCAAGCATGGACGGTGCCGCACGCACCCTGGGCGCCAGCCCCGCCGGCGCCCTGCAGCGGGTGCATTTTCCATTGATGCGCGGCAGCCTTCTGACGGCGGCCATCCTCGTATTCGTCGACTGCATGAAGGAATTGCCGCTGACCATCATCCTGCGACCGTTCAATTTCGACACGCTGGCCACGTTCGTTTACCAGTATGCATCGGATGAATTGTTGGAAGAATCGGCACTCGGCGCGTTGACCATTGTTGGTGCGGGCATTATCCCGGTGGTTCTGTTGAGCCTCACGATCGCCAGATCGCGCCCCGGATCACGGCCCGGGGCCCGGTAAAACGCATCCGAACGGAGACCACATGAGCGGCCTGCACCTCAGAGCCATATCCCACGCCTTCGGCAGCAACCAGGTGCTGTCCGGCGTCTCCGTCTTCGTCGCACCGGGCGAGCTTGTATGTCTTCTGGGGCCGAGTGGCTGCGGCAAGACCACCCTGCTCCGTCTCGCCGCCGGGCTGGAGACGCTGCAAACCGGCCAGGTCGAAATCAACGACCAAATCGTTGCCGACGGCGCCAGCGCCCGGCAGATGCCGCCCGAACAGCGCGGTGTCGGTCTGATGTTTCAGGATTACGCCCTGTTCCCGCATCTGAACGTTCGCGACAATATCGCCTTCGGTATCGATGCGGCCAAGGGCGGACGGCGCTCGGCCTGGATCGACGAAGCCCTGGCCACAATGGGCCTTACCGAATATGCCGACAGCTACCCGCACACCCTGTCCGGCGGTCAACAGCAGCGTGTCGCGTTGATCCGCGCCCTGGCGCCTGGACCGCAGATCCTGTTGCTGGACGAACCGTTTTCTGGCCTCGACGTTACACGGCGTGCGCAAATCCGCGCCGACACGCTCGAACTGGTCAAGAAATCAGGTGTCGCCACGCTAATGGTCACGCACGACCCCGAAGAAGCCATGTTTATGGCCGACCGCATTCTTGTGATGAACGAAGGCCGCGTCGTGCAGGACGGCTCGCCCGTCGATTTGTATTTCCAGCCGGCGGACGCGTTCGTCGCCGAATTCTTCGGCCCGGTCAACCGCTTCGCGGCGACGGTACGGGGCGGCAGCGTCGATACGCCTCTCGGTCGCTTTGCCACGCCGAGCCTCAAGGACGGCACGGCGGTCAACGTGATGATCCGCCCGGAAGGGTTCCGGCTTTCGACCGAGGATGCGACGCCGCAACCGATGCCGGGCGATCCGGGCGATCTCACCGCCGCTCCCGGCACATTCGAGATCGTGACGGCCCGCCCGCTTGGCCGGTCGTCATTCGTCGTCTTCAGGCTCGCCGACGGCAAATCCGTCGAGGCGCGTATCCCGGGCGTGTTCCTGCCCGCCCCCGGATCGCGCGTAAGAGTTGCCGTTAATGCGCGGCAGGTGCACGTGTTCGAGACACGCTGACGCCCGGCAAAGATTGCCGGACAGTGCGGCAAAGTAGCGCACCGGCGAGGCACATCACCTGATGAAAATAAGATTTATTAAATAAAATCAATATATTAAAGATCGCCCGGAATTGGCATCTTGTTTGCTTTAGATACCGCAAGGATACGTGCGCGCCCATTTTGGGTGCGCCGGTGAATAACAGAGTGAGCACGTACCATGAGCGGATACGGACTTTTCCAGCCCTCGATACTCGGCATGAAGTCGCAGGCGCACCGACTGAACACAATCGGCTATAATATCGCCAACGTGAACACGGGCGGTTTCAAGCGAACCGACACCGAGTTCGAAACCGTCCTCAGTGACCGGATTTACCAACAGAGCGATATTGGCGGCGTCAAGCCGTATGCCCGTGCCACGAATGACGTGCAAGGTCTGGTCACCCCCACCAGCCGGAACATGGATCTGGCGGTCGTCGGCAGCGGATTCTTCTCGGTACAACCGGAACTGACCGGCACCAACCAGATTTTCTACACGCGCGACGGCTCGTTCGGCATCAACACCGTAGACGGGCAGACAAGCACCGTCACCGCCGACGACGGCAGCACGATCACGGTTTCCAACGGTTATCTCGTCGACAAGAACGGCTATTTCGTTCTCGGTTCGCCGGCCAATGCAGACGGCACTTATTCCTCCACCGCTGCCGCGCCGATGCGCGTCGACCAATACGCCTTCACGGATATGGGAC
>Ga0070726_10002445_pt1 | contig 16714 bp, 21 predicted proteins | sample tdAd471_FD_67275 | JGI IMG/M metagenome (GOLD analysis project Ga0070726, IMG submission 67275) | Marine sediment microbial communities from the Atlantic coast under amendment with organic carbon and nitrate - tdAd47.1 | ecosystem: Environmental > Aquatic > Marine > Coastal > Sediment | place... | reverse complement strand
GAAACAAATAAGATTATGTCGCTTTTTACTTGATCGATGTAACATTCTGTCGATATTATGTCAACATCACTGACATATATCGCTTATCAGGCTTATGCAAAGAAAATTACCACATTCGAACCTTTATTTACGTGAAGAAGAACTCCGGCGCGGTATTGAGCTTTTGTATTTCGCCTATCGTGATTTTACACGCGACCCGGACAATATTCTGGCGGACTCGAGCTTTGGCCGTGCGCACCACCGCGTGCTTTATTTCGTTGGCCGCAACCCAGGCACAACAGTCTCGGGCCTCCTCAGTCTCCTGCGGATCACCAAACAGAGCCTGTCACGCGTCCTGGGGCAGCTTGTCGAAGAAGGCTATGTGGACCAGGTATCCGGCGTCGAAGACCGTCGCCAGCGGCTACTTTACCTCACGGACAAAGGCAAGGCGTTCGAAAAAGAACTGTTTGAAACCCAGCGCCAGCGCGTGGCTGAGGCCTACAAAAAGGCCGGGCCAGAAGCGGTCGCGGGCTTTTGGGAAGTTCTGCTGAACATCGTGAATGAAGATGAGCGCGAGGCCGTCCTGCGACAGATTGAAAAATAACGGCAGACGCCCCTGTCCGCCCTTGTATGGCAGCCTTATACTCAGTAAGTCCTAACCGCCTCCTCTATTCATCCGGTTTCAGGCCAGCCCCGTATCATTAAATGAATAATAACGGGTTTGCGCAACCATAAGGGCAGAAATGGTCTTAGCACTGGAAACCGCATGTTCGTACCACCGGCTGAATTTTCGCCTTTTCTGAAGACCTGGGAGGCCCTGCCGCGCAGCACACATCCCTTGCTGCTGCGAAAGAAGGATATTAGCCCTGTCCTTTTCGGTGAATTTCTCCATTTGGTATGCATCACCGAATTTGTTGCTCCGCGCAATATGAAGATCAGGTTCGCTGGCAGCGAATTTGAACGCCTGGCAGGCTTCGGGACGGAGCAAGAAAATTATTATGACATCCTGCCTGAGAAATTTATCCAATCGACCGAAAAGTTTCACGCCATCATCAGAAATACACCGTGCGGCGCATTTGTGGGAGACGTGGTCACAGCGACGTCGGGAAGCCGCTACCTGCATGAAACCATCCACTTGCCGCTGGCTGACGAGGCCGGAAATGTGCAGTTCCTGATGGTGTATGGCGTGGGACGCAAGCCTTATGGCGACCTGTCACCGCGGTCAGCTGGCGACCACAACGAATCCAACATCAAGGAACTATATTATCTGGATATCGGCCAAGGCGCTCCAGGCGGACATGTCACCGACTTCCAGTTCAGCGCTAAATGATCCACAACCTGACCGCCTTCGTACCGAATTGAACTTGAGGCCGAATCATGCGATGATCGGCCTGAGATGCACGAGGGGGCTGCATGAACATTCTGCCTGCTTCTTTCCTGCCGTTCACTGAACGGTGGTTACAACTACCGCGCAAAGCACACCCGTTGCTGCCACGTCGGTCTGACCTGTCACCAATGCAGTTCGGAAAATTCCTGCCGCAAATATGCGTAACTGAGATTATGGGCCACATGAACCTGCCGATCCGGTATGCAGGAAGCGCCTTTGAACGCGCGGCAGGTTATCCGCTGAACGGGATCAATTATTACGACCTTCTGCCCAAACAGTTCAGGAAATCCGTGGCTGCTTTCCATGGCCACATCTTGGATACCCCGTGCGGTGCATTTGTGAGGGACATCATCTCTACAGACAGCGGCAGCCGCTACCTGCATGAAACCCTGCACCTCCCCCTGGCTGATGACAATGGGAAAGTACGATATGTCATGGCGTATGGCCTGGGCAGGAAAGCCATTGACGACAGAGGCATGCGCCCCCTTGAAGATCAGAGCGATGCACATATCAAAGACCTGCGATATCTTGACCTGGGTGCAGGTGCCCCTGACGTCTGCATAGAGAATTTCATCTTCCACAAGAACGGCACGAACAAAGATGCCGAAAGATTGACCTTGCAAGATGTTGCAAAATGGACAAGTTAGTCACTATGAGCAAGATCGACGAGCGCCTCATCAAAGGCTATCAAAATTTCAGGGATACGGTTTTCGAAAGTGACCGCGCCCTCTATGAAGAACTGGCCACATCGGGCCAGAAACCTCACACATTGATGATCGCTTGCTCTGACAGCCGTGTTCTGCCACAGCAAATCCTGTCCGCCGGTCCCGGCGATCTGTTTGTTGTCCGCAACGTAGCGGCCATGGTACCGCCCTATGAAAAAGACAGCGGCTATCACGGCACGTCCGCAGCGATTGAATTCGCCGTAACCGTGCTGGAAGTGGATAATATCGTTGTCATGGGGCACGCCGGATGTGGCGGTGTTGCCAGCGTTATCGACCACAGCATGCCAACCGACAGTTTCGTCCACAACTGGATGCGCCCCCTTAGGGAATGGCTTCGCACCCATGAAGACTTCGACGAACAGAACGAAGCCGAGAGCAAGCGCATGCTGGAACGCGCAGCCGTGCACCTGAGCCTGCAGAACCTCAAGAGCTTCCCCTTCGTGCGCGAGCGCGTGGATGCTGGCACGCTATCCGTCGTCGGCTTTATTTTCGACATCCACAATGGGGACCTATCCGAGGTTCGGGCGAAACAGAAAATCACCCTAGATGTGGAAACCATTGGCTAGCTATGGCTGGCGAGACGCAACAATCCATTGCCCGATGGGCTGAGGAGACCTTCGGCCCGGTCTCTGACCAAACTGTCCTTGTACGCAGGGCACAGGTTGAGCTTGATGAACTGCTGGAAGCCACAGCCCAGGGTGATAGGCGAGAAATTGGCAAGGAAACGGCGGACATCGCCATCCTGCTTTACCGCCTGATGGAACTCAACGGTCTCAGCCTCGCCGAAGAGGTTGCGGCCAAGATGGCAGAGAACCGATCCCGCATCTGGCACGCCAAAGGCGACGGCACAGGCAGCCATATAAAGCCCCAGGACACCTAACTCTCCTCTTTCACCTGCGCAATACACTCAATCTCAACCCGGGCGCCCAGCGCCAACCCTGAGGCCCCCAGGGCGCTTCGTGCTGGATACCGACCTGGCTTGAAATAGGTGCGATAAACTTCATTCATCTCCGCCCATTCGCCAATGTCTGCCAGCATTACCAGGCATTTCACCACATGATGCATGTCTGACCCGTTGGCTTCCAGCGTTGCCTTGATGTTATCCATTGTCTGGCGCGTCTCAGGCCCGATGCCGCCGGGCACGAGCGCCATGGACCCCGGCGTCGCGCCCAACTCGCCGGACAGGTAAAGCATGTCACCTACGCGGACAGCTTTTGAAAATGGCAGCGACGCCTGATCATCTGCACTGGCACCTTGCGCGAAAGAGAGCAGCAAAACCACTGCCACGCCCCTGATGATGTATCCCACTTTGTCCTCCTCCGTTTTGAGAGGACAATCTAACAACGGCCTGGACCGAAGGCAATCCACACCAGTCCGCCAAAGAAAAAGGGCCGCGCACTGCGCAGCCCTTTTGATCATTCTCTTTGGAAAGGCTTACTTCTTGTAGAAGTTTTTGCCTTCTTTAACCGGCTTCCAGATCTTCTTCATGGAGAAGTACAGAACGACTACCAGAATCATCAGATACAGCAGGACGTTCAGACCCATGTGATGGCGTGCCTCAAGCTTCGGCTCTGCCACATACATCAAGAAGTTCACAACGTCCTTTGCCATCTGCTCCTGCGTTGCTGCTGTACCGTCTTCATATTCAACGATACCTTCAGCAAGCGGAGGCGCCATGGAGATGTTGCCACCTGGGAAGTATGGGTTGTAGCTCTTGCCAGCTGGTGCCTCATGGTCTGCCGGTGCATCTTCATAACCGGTCAGCAGGCTGAACAGATAGTTCGGGCCGTCATGACGGGCTTTGGCGATCAGCGACAGATCCGGTGGAACGGCACCGCCGTTAGAGGCAGCTGCTGCTTGTGGGTTCGGGAACGGGCTTGGGAACGCGTCCTGAGGCAGGCCCTTGCGCTCTTTGGGGTCACCCGCATCGTCCACACCGTCAATAACAGTGTATTCAGCAGCCCACGCCTTGATCATGTCCTCTTCGTAGCCCAGCTCAGCCAGGTTACGGAAACGGAAGTATTTCAGGCTGTGGCACGCGGAACAAACCTGCTGGTACACTTGCCAACCGCGCTGAGCGGAGGCACGGTCGTACGTACCGGTCGGGCCCTCGAAGGACCATTCCATTTGCATTGGATGCTTCGCAGCACCCGCGCCCATCGCAGTACCGGCCAGGCCAGCAACAGCAGTGAGAGCAATCGCGATATTCTTAACAAATTTCATCGTCATATTCCCCTTACTCTGCAGCTTTAACTACTGGGTTCGCGATGCTTTCTGGCAGTGGCAGCGTTTTCTCGAATTTGGCGAGAAGCGGCAGCACGATCAGGAAGTGTGCGAAATAGTAGGCCGTACCGATCAGGCCGATGACAGGCCAGATACCTTCAGGTTTTTTGCCACCAACGATGGTCAGGACAACCATGTCGATCACAAGGAACCAGAAGAACCAGCGGAACATCGGACGGAACTTACCGGAGCGAACTTTGCTGCGGTCCAGCCAAGGCAGGAAGAACAGCACGATGATCGCTGCGAACATTGCGATAACACCCAGAAGCTTCGCCGGGATGATCACAACGTCGGTGAAAGGAATGCCGATGTCGAACGTGATGGAACGCAGGATCGCGTAGAATGGCAGGAAGTACCACTCAGGAACGATCGAACCTGGCGTTACCAGCGGATCAGCCGGGATGTAGTTGTCCGGGTGACCAAGCGCGTTCGGCATGTAGAACAGGAACAGAGCGAAGATCGCGAAGAATACAGCGGCGCCAAACGCATCCTTAACCGTGTAGAACGGGTGGAACGGGATCTGGTCTGCGCTGGACTTCACGTCAATACCCAGCGGGTTGCCGCTGTCGGATACCTTCTTGGCCCAAATGTGCAGGATCACAACACCAGTGATCACGAACGGCAGCAGATAGTGCAGGCTGAAGAAGCGGTTCAGCGTTGGGTTATCAACGGAGAAGCCACCCCACAGCAGGGTCACGATGCTGTCGCCTACAACTGGAATTGCAGAGAACAGGTTGGTAATCACAGTCGCACCCCAGAAGGACATCTGGCCCCATGGAAGCACGTACCCCATGAAGGCAGTTGCCATCATGAGAAGGAAAATCACCAGGCCGAGCATCCACAGTACTTCGCGTGGTGCCTTGTAGGAACCATAGTAAAGACCGCGCAGGATGTGGATATACACAGCAATAAAGAAGAAGCTGGCACCGTTGGCGTGCATATAGCGGATCAGCCAACCGTAGTTGACGTCGCGCATGATGCGCTCAACGCTGTCGAAAGCCATCAGCGTGTTCGGTGTATAGTGCATTGCAAGCACGATACCGGAGATGATTTGCACCATCAGCATCAGGCCAGCCAGGGAACCGAAGTTCCACCAGTAGTTCAGGTTACGCGGGGTTGGCGTATCAACACCCACGACGTTATTCACGAGACCGATGACCGGAAGGCGTTCTTCCAACCAGGCGGCAGCCTTGTTTTTAGGCTTTGCGTCAATCCATTCAGCCATGATTGCTCCCCTTAACCGATCTGCAACGTCGTATCATTGAGGAAGGCGTATGTTGGCACCGCAAGGTTCTTTGGTGCCGGGCCCTTCCGAATACGACCAGCCGTGTCATAGTGCGAACCGTGGCATGGGCAGAACCAGCCGCCAAAGTCGCCCTTATCTTCACCGTCGGATGTACCGACAGGTACACAGCCAAGGTGCGTACAAATGCCTGTCACCACCAACCACTCGGCGCGACCTTCTTGAACACGCTCTGCATCGGATTGTTTGTCAACCAGCTCAGACATGTCAACGGAGCGAGCTTCCTCGATCTCCTTAGCCGTACGATGACGGATGAAAATTGGCTTACCCTGCCACATGACCTTGATGGCTTCGCCCACGCCGATGGCGCTGAGGTCTACCTCAACAGTGGCCAGAGCCAGTGTATCGGCCGCTGGATTCATCTGGTCAATGAATGGCCAGGCAGCCATAACGGCGCCTACGCCACCCAAACCGGTGGCTGCTACATGAAGAAAATCACGCCGTGTGGCGCCTTCTTCACCTTCAATTGTTTCGTTGATTGTGCTCATCTAATCTTCCCTGACAGGAACGCGATGCGAAAGGCGATCAATCGTTTGCTTCCCGAAAGTTTATGTCCAGTCGCGCGTATTTCTACCCGAGCTTGGTGGCAAAGTCCCGCGTCACAAAGTCGCAGCATTTGCTTACCATAAATTCAATCGCCAGACAGCCCCTGCCCAGCGAATTGGGATTTGTTTAGTCGTCTGGGCCTAAAGAGGCAAGGCTTTATCCAGAATATTTCCAAAAAAAATACCTGTTTTTAGCCCCAACATCCTGCTTGTCGTTGCGCCTTTTGCGCCAAGCGATTAGCTTCGCCGCCATGGATATAGCCATTTTTCAACCGGACCAGCCACAGAATACCGGCACAATGCTGCGCCTTGCGGCCTGTGTGGACGTGCCTGCGCACGTCATTGAGCCATGCGGCTTCCCATTCTCAGCCAAGGCTTTCAGGCGCTCTGCCATGGATTATGCAGACCTCGTCAAACTGCACCATCACCAGGATTGGCAGGCCTTTGATGACTGGCGGACAGCTGAAGGAAAGCGACTCGTCCTCTTGACCACGAAGGCCGATAGCGCCTACACGGAGTTCGCCTTTGAACCCGGCGACATCCTGATGGTTGGCAGCGAATCTGCCGGTGCCCCGGATTTCGTGCATCATGGGGCAGATGCCAGGATAACCATTCCGATGCAACAGGCCGCCCGATCAATTAATGTGGCGGTCTCTCTGGCAATGGTTCTCGGTGAAGCACTAAGACAAACAGACACTTGGCCCAAAAACGGGCAGCGGGGATAACATGATGGAATTACAAGAGAAAAAGCAAGCAGCTGCTGACTGGTTCAAGGATCTGCGCGATCAAATTTGTGCAAGCTTTGAAGCGATCGAGGATGATAATGCTGGCCCGATGGCAGACCGTGTCCCGGGGCGATTCGAGCGCAAGACCTGGGAGCGCACCAACCAGGCCGATGGCGCCCAGGGTGGCGGCGGCACTATGTCCTTGATGCGCGGCGGCCGCGTGTTTGAGAAAGTTGGCGTCAACATCTCCACAGTCCATGGCACCTTTACGCCTGAATTCGCGAAAAACATCCCCGGTGCAGATGAAGACCCGCGCTTTTTCGCCACCGGCATTTCCCTTGTCGCCCACATGAACAGCCCGCGGGTTCCGGCGGTGCACATGAACACCCGCTTCATCACCACCACCAAAAGCTGGTTCGGTGGCGGCGCAGACCTCAATGCCCCCCTGCCAAACACCAAGGATACAGCCGATTTCCACAAAGCCTTCCAGGAATGCTGCGACCGGCACGACCCGGATTATTACACCAAATTCAAGAAATGGTGCGATGAGTATTTCTATATCCAGCACCGCAACAGGGCGCGCGGTGAAGGCGGCATCTTTTATGACCAATTGAACAGTGGCGACTGGGCGGCGGATTTTGCTTTCACCCAGGATGTAGGCCGCACCTTCAACGAGATTTACCCAGCCCTCGTGCGCCGCCATATGAATGAGGAATGGACAGCTGAAGAGCGCGAAACCCAGCTTGAGTATCGCGGCTATTATGCTGAATTCAACTTGGTTTATGACCGCGGCACCACCTTTGGGCTCAAGACCGGCGGGAATGTGGAGGCCATCCTGATGTCCCTGCCGCCGGAAGCCAAGTGGCCATAGAATGCCCGACCTTGCCATCTATGCCGGTCTGTTCCTGAACGCCTTCGTGGCGGCAACCCTTTTGCCCGCCTATTCCGAAGTGACGTTCGCGGCCCTCCTGGCTGCTGGCAAGGGTGAGCCAGGCCTTCTGTTTATGGCGGCAACTTTAGGCAACACGCTGGGCGCCATCCTGAACTGGTGGATCGGCCGCGGCATCGCCCAGTTCAAGGACAAGCGCTGGTTCCCGGTAAAACCGCAACAGTTCGAGAGCGTCTCACGATTCTTTGTCAAATACGGCAGGTGGTCCCTCCTGCTTGCCTGGGCACCGGTGATCGGCGATCCGCTTACCGTTGTCGCGGGCACCTTCCGCGTACCGCTCAGGTGGTTCATCCCACTGGTGGCGGCTGGGAAAGCCTTCCGGTACGGCGCAATTCTGTACGGCATTGACGCCCTTGCGCTGGCACCCTAAGACGCCTATTCTCGGAATCAAGTTTCCTTTTATTACAGGTAGTTACCAATGACCAACCACGCACCCTTCATGGCAGAGGCACTGGCACAGGCCCAGAAGAGCTATGACGAGGGCGGCCTGCCCATCGGCGCGGTTATAGTGGAGGATGGCAAGGTCATAGCACGCGGACACAACAGGCGGGTGCAGGATGGTGATCCCACCGCCCACGGTGAAATGGCCTGCCTGCGCGCAGCCGGCAGGCGCCCCCGCTATGACGGTGTTACGCTATACACAACACTGAGCCCCTGCATGATGTGCGCCGGCACCATCGTGCAGTTCGGCATTCCCCGTGTGGTGATCGGCGAAGCAGAAAATTTCCACGGCAATGAAGCCTTCCTGCGGGAAAACGGCGTTGAGGTGATACGCCTAGACGACCCGGGCTGCACCGAGCTTATGGCGCACTTTATCCGTCAAAAACCAACGCTGTGGGACGAAGATATCGCGGGGAATGACCCGGCACCCTGATCATGTGTCACAGAGCTGCCACGATTAGGGCCTACCAACGAATTGATTGAAAGAAAAAGGGGCACATGATGACCATGATCCGTTCAGTACTGGCGCTGATGCTTGTATGCGCCTTCACCCTGCCGGTTGCGGCAAAATCGCGGGATGAAAAACGGGCAGAAATTTTGGAGATGCGGGAACAGGTGCTTGCCGAGCTGTTTGCCGAACGCCCACAAACCCGCGCCGAAATCGACGTGGCTGAAGGCTATGCCGTTTTCTCGAATGTCGGCGTTCAGGTTTTCCTGATTGGCGGCGGCGGCGGTCGTGGTGTGGTTCGTGACCTGAAAACTGGTGAAGACACCTTCATGAAAATGGGCAACGCCAGCGTTGGCCTTGGCCTTGGCGTAAAGGACTTCCGCTCGGTCTTTATCTTTCATGACCGGGATGCCCTCAACGACTTTGTTGAGAAGGGTTGGGATTTCTCAGGCGAGGCAGACGCTGCCGCCAAATCGAACGAAAAAGGCGGTGACATCGGCGAAGCAGCAGGCTTCAGTAAAAAGGTCAGCGTTTACCAGATGACCAAAACAGGTCTCGCCCTGCAGGCGTCCCTCAAGGGTACCAAATACTGGCAGGACAAGAAGTTGAACAAGAAATAAAGAAGGTGGGGCCGACGAGGCCCCTTCTTTTTATGCACGGCTTATGCTGACAATGTTTCCAGCAACTGATCACCCGTCAGGCTGAAATCGCTGTCGATCCACTTGTCTTCCAGTTGCCTTAGGGCTTCGGAAATAGCGGGCCCCGGATTCATGCCCCGAGCAATCAGGTCACGCCCACGCACCGGCATTTCAGGAATGCTCCAGCGCAAGGCCGTTTCAGCCAGTTCACTACCCCAACATGCAGGATGTGCCATCACAGCCCCCTGCCCCGCGTCGCGGCCGTGCTGGTAAAGAAAAGCCCGCATCGCCTTGCTGTTCGCAGGCAGGCTGCCGGTGAAACCTGCGCTGAAGGCTTTCAGCATCTTGCTGTCCCTGTTGGACATCTTGAGAAGCCTGCCCACAGAGGCAGCGCGAGAGCCCACAAGCCCCACAAGCCGCATCAGAATATCGGCCTCTAGCCCCAATTCTTTCTCTGCCGCCATGATACGGTCTAGACCATTAATGTCGATATCCACCACCGGCGTGTGCGACCAGATATCGGCATCCGTCATGGCCATCAGGCACGGGCGTGGGTCAGGTGCCGCCAGAAGTTTGCACAGCTCATCCCTGATGCGCTCAACTGACAGATGCTCAAGCATGGCGACATTGGCAGCCACAGCCGCCCACCCATCCGCATCCAGTGGGCCACGGCCATAATGGGCGTGAAACCGGAAAAAGCGCAGGATACGGAGCGCGTCTTCGCGGATTCGCTCAGCCGCGTCGCCAATGAACCGCACTTGACCGGCCTTGGCATCCTCTGCGCCCCCAAACGGGTCATAGAGCGTACCGTCCACCGCTATATAGATAGCGTTCATGGTAAAATCGCGGCGCTTGGCGTCCTCCAGCCAGTCGTCCGTGAAAGCCACAGTGGCGCGCCGACCGTCTGTTGCCACATCACGCCTGAGCGTCGTGATTTCAATCACTTCAGCGCCCCTGACGGCGGTGACGGTGCCATGATCTATTCCTGTGGGAATCACCTTGATGCCAGCATCGCGCAGCTTTTCCGAAACTTGTTCCGGGAGCCAACGGGTCGCTGCATCAATATCCTTGATAGTGCGCCCCACAAGCGTGTCCCGCACTGCACCGCCGACGAACCGCACATCGGCAGGCCCAAGGATGGCTGCGATTTCCTGAATGAAAGGAGAGTTCAGCCAGTTAGCTTGGATCTTGCTCACGCGGCTCGTCACTTTCCGGGCTGGTTTCCTTGGGCGCGGTTTCAGGTTCATCCGCCGCTTCATCCACAGGCAGGAACCGGCCCGGCACAACCTGGCCATTTTCTGTATGCGGCGGAATATATTTGGTGCGGGCATCGCCTGTGTTGGTGTCGGCAAACTTCAAGGCTATACCGGCTGCGGCGCCGACAATAAGCAACGTAACCACCACCTTGCGAAGCATTGCCCGTTCCTGCTCCAGCTCTTCCTCTGTGCGATTGGTGCGCATGCGGTATCGCAGCCAAAGCAACAAGACAACAAGAGGCAACAACAGCAGTACTATCCGCAAAATTGCAGCAATCATGTCGCAGTCTCCCGCACGGCTTCCATCACATCACAAAGATTAACGAGCATAGCGGCCGTGGCCCCCCATATAAAATAATCACCATAAGGCATGGCATAATATTCGCGCCGGATGCCCTGCCAGATAGCACTTTCAAGCTTATGGTTCCGCCGGTCCAGCAAAAAGGACAGCGGCACCTCGAACGCGGCCTGAACTTCCTCCTGTTGAAGTGTCAGTTCAAAACCCGGGCGCACCAGCCCCACCACGGGGACAATCTCGAACCCCGTGCCTGTACGGTATGTATCCAGAAACCCGCACACCTCAACGTGGCGTGGCTCAAGGCCGACTTCCTCATGCGCCTCGCGAAGGGCAGCTGCCACGGCATCTGCATCGGTCTCGTCCACCTTGCCGCCAGGGAAGCTCACTTGCCCGGCATGTTTGGTCAGGTGATCGGTACGCTTGGTCAGCAGGATGGTGGGATCACCCGGGTGATTTACCACGGGCACCAGTACGGCGGCATCCCGCACCGGCTTGCCCTTTTGTTCCAGAAGCTTGGCGTCTCGGTTGAGGTCATAGTCGCTGCGGCGCCCACGGGCCGCTGGGTTGCCTTCACTGAGCGCATCGGCAAGCCAATTCCTCATGCGTCACCGGTCTCCACGCTACCTAGGCTGAACCGTTCGCCCATGCTGGTCAGCTGCAGCTTGACGCCTTTCAGTTCCGCGTGCTCCACCAGTTCATAAAAGACGGGCCGCGCGATCAGCGCCTCAAGACGGCCACGAACGTGAACATAGGGCCGCGGCTCGCCGGTCTTTTCATTCACCTCTACCCGGATCGGGTGATCAGGCCCCGCGATCACTTCGTCGCCGACATTGGTAGTGAATTTGAAGGCGACGCGGCTGCCATCTTCAATCCGGTCCATATGCACAGCCACAAAAGGCGCATCATCAACGGTGATGCCGATCTTTTCAACCGGAGTCACCAGATATGTCTTGCCGTCTTCATCTTTCCTGAGAACGGTAGCGAACAGCTTGACCATGCGCTCACGCGTGATCGGGGTGCCCATATAGTACCAGGTGCCATCGGCGGCGATCCGCATGTCGATATCACCGCAGAAATCAGGGTTCCATTTCTCGACCGGCGGGCGCTTCTGGCCCTCCAATTGCTTCAAAATATCTTCCAGTTTCAAGCCGATATCGGTATTTGCTGTCATTCGAGCCTCCTTGCACCACTATATGGGAGATAGTGGCGCAAAGAAAAGCTCCAGCGTGAGAAAGATATGCTTTGGAGTGCCTCAGGCAACATCCGACAGTAGGGCGCCAACCGCTGGTACGAGCACAGGCTCGGGCATCGGCACAACAATTTTGCCAACCGATGGCAGTGACGTGATCGTCGCGGGCTGGCGCACCAGAAGACGCCGCGCATCCTTGCCGCCAGGTAGCGTAATGTACCGCGGCAGCACTGGCTCAAACCCGAACCGCTGGTAGTAGGCATAGTCGCCCACAAGCAGAATCCGGTCATGGCCGGCACCGTTTGCAGATGCCATGGACTTGTGCATCAGCTGGGCACCGACACCCTGCCCCTGTACCGAAGGCGAAACGGCGAGCGGCCCCAACAGAAGAGCCTCCACCGGCTTGCCGCCCAAAAGATCGCGCACTTCGATCGGCCAGTAGCGCACGGTGCCTACAATCTTGTCCGCCTTGCGTGCGACATAAGACAGGCCAGCAACCGGCTGGTTGTTTTCCCGAAGGCTATATGAAGATTTGTTGAACCGGTCAGGTCCAAAGGCCACATCCAGCAGCTTCTCGATCGCTGCTTTATCGAATGGCCGTTCCCGATCAATTGTGATCATCGGCTTTTCCCATATCCTGGTGCAGACAGCACCAATGAACAAATAACGCTTTTAGTCCAGAAGCTTAGCGTCGTCGCATTCGGCAATGCCGTCTGATATGGGTGGTCTTTACCATGCCTTACATGATCCTTTTATGTCCGATTTACGGAACATATGTTGCAGTAGAAATGCGCATTAACAACAAATTATTCGGTTAAGCAAGCTTTTTCTGCAGAATATTCTGTCAAATGCGCTGTATGCTGAATTTTCTAAACCAGCAAGGGAGCATCATATGGACCTGATCCGCATCATTATCGCCATTCTTCTGCCACCGCTTGGCGTCTTTCTTCAGGAAGGGCTTGGCAAGCATTTCTGGATCAACATTATCCTGACCCTGTGTGGCTACCTGCCCGGCATCATCCACGCGGTCTATATTATTGCCAAGCGCTGACCCTTTGGCGCCAAAACAAAAACAGACATAAAAAAAGCGGCGGGACCAATGCCCGCCGCCGAAGTCTAGTCATACGGTGAATTAAGAAGCTTACCAGTCAACCTGGAAGCGCAGGCCCAGCGTATCGGCCGAATTTTTACCGTCGGCACCGTTGGCCGAAACGTCGAACGCCTTGTCGATCGAGACGTGGGCATAGTTGGCCAGGAAGCGCGTGTGGCGGTTCAGGTACCAGTTCACACCCAGAGTGTAAGTGTCCTGCTCGCCGCCATAAACGCCGTCGCCAGTCAGGTCAACACGGTCAAAGCGCGCCGCAACCTGCCATGCACCAATGCCACCAGTATGAACTGGGTTCTTGATGTTCGGACGGTTCCAGACAGCTTTTTTCAGATTGAGTGTCTTGGTTTCACCGGTGATGAACCAAGCAGCTTCAACATACCCGCCATAGAAGAAGGCGTCACGACCGCCAGCACCGCCATTTTGCGCTGTCAGACCAGCCCACTCGCCCGTCAGGTTCAGCGAACCATAGGAAAGTGCGCCTTCAAGGCCGTAGAAGCTGTCTTTTTCTGCAATGCGGCTTGTCGCCAGAAGGCGGTCCGCAGTATGCAAGTATGCTTTCTGGCGGTAGCGCAGCAGGTCGCCGTCGCCACCAACGTCGCGGAAGCGAACAGACGCACCGAGCATCCAGTTACCGCCATCGAACGCGTCGCCATAAGTGGCACGAGCAGCAAACACCTGACCTTCGTTATCAACGGAACCATCGTTACTGCCACGGTAGATACCTGCATTGAACGTCCAGTTGTCGCCGCTGTTGCCGTAACCGATACCGATCATACGCGCCAGAGCGAAAGCGTCGGTGAAGGCCGCGCGTTCAACAAAGTTTGTATTCAGGGACGATTCCATCTCCTCAAGGGAGTTTGGCGTTTTGAACTGACCGAAAGTCCAGCTGCCCATGCCCGTCTTGAACTGCATGTAGGCGTCTTTGACTTCAACGTCGTTACCGGCGAAATCAGCTTCGAACTTGTATTTCACGTCTTTCCAGGCTGTGCCTTCAACGCCAATACGTGAAGCACGGATTTCGCTGGTGTCCTTGTCCATGGTGCCGTCGCTATCGGAAGACCAGCCAAAGTCTGCCAGTACGCGGCCACGGATGTTGAATTCAAACAAACCATCGTCGCTAGCAAGACTAAAAGCCGGATCGGCCTTCTTGATCTTCGGCGTCTTTTCCTGCTTCTTCTCAAGTTCTTCAATGCGCTTGGCAAGAGCCTCAAGCTGCGCTTTCAATTCTTCAATGGATTGCGCTTTGACAGGCGCGGACATCGCCGTGGCCAAGGCCGTCGCGGCCATAAGGCCTGCGATACGTTTCCCTTTGAGCATCATAATTTCCTATCATATCTTTTTTGGCTCGCACCCAACTGCGGCCTTTTTTTTCGCACAACAGATCAGGCTCACCCTTTTTTCGCACATTCTTGTTAAAAAAGGCCAAACAACTGTCTGTCATGTGGTGTGCGTATACCGCCAGATATATTGCGATTTTATTACACTCTGTGACATAAAATTGACATGAACATTAAGCGATTGTTTTTATTAGCTTTTGTGCATATTGAGCGAAATATCAACACCACCAAATTGGTGAAATGTGACAGCTATTCTGCCTTTACGACTCAATTGTTCCCATTTGATGTCGCCCATATGACGGCCCGTGAAGTCAATAATGGATTCAGGCGACTACAGCTGTGCCTCTCTGTTCCAACTAGCTCCGCAATGCTTCGCCACTCGCCTCGGGCAGATAAGCTACGCTCCTGCCGGTAGCAGAATATCCACAGCAGGCCGGCACTCCGGCACAAACAACCGTATGGCAATTTAAATAGAAAAACCCCCGGCGCTTTCGCACCGGGGGTTTTGATACTCGTAACTGAGTTTGTAGCTGGTTGGCTGACTTAGAAGCCCATGCCGCCCATGCCGCCCATGTCAGGCATAGCGCCACCAGGCATTGCTGGCTTGTCCTCTGGGATTTCGGAAACCATGGCTTCGGTTGTGATCATCAGGCCAGCGATGGAAGCAGCGTCCTGCAGCGCAGTACGAACAACCTTCGTTGGGTCGATGATGCCTTTGGCAACCAGGTCACAGTATACTTCGTTCTGTGCGTCGAATCCGAAGTTTACGTCGTCCTGCTCAAGGAGTTTGCCGGCAACAACAGCGCCGTCAACACCTGCGTTAGCAGCGATCTGACGAACCGGAGCCTGCAGGGCACGACGGATGATGTCGATGCCTTTGCTCTGGTCATCGTTAGCGCCTTCCAGACCCTCAAGAGACTTGGTCGCATAAAGAAGCGCAGTACCGCCACCAGCAACAACGCCTTCTTCAACAGCAGCGCGAGTTGCGTGCAGGGCGTCATCAACGCGGTCTTTACGCTCTTTCACTTCAGTTTCAGTGGCACCGCCAACCTTGATCACAGCAACACCGCCGCTGAGCTTGGCAAGACGCTCCTGGAGCTTCTCTTTGTCGTAATCGGAAGTGGTAACTTCGATTTGAGCTTTGATCTGCTCAACGCGGGCTTTGATATCGTCTTCGGAGCCAACACCGTCAACGATGGTGGTGTCTTCCTTGGTGATGTTCACGCGCTTCGCGGTACCGAGCATATCGATGCCGACGTTTTCAAGCTTGATGCCCAGATCTTCGGAGATCACTTGGCCACCGGTCAGGATTGCGATGTCTTCCAGCATGGCTTTACGGCGGTCACCGAAGCCAGGCGCCTTAACAGCAGCGATCTTCAGCCCACCGCGCAGCTTGTTCACAACGAGGGTAGCAAGCGCTTCGCCTTCGATGTCTTCAGCAATGATCAGAAGTGGCTTGCCGCTTTGTACCACAGCTTCCAGAAGCGGCAGCATTGGCTGCAGGTTCGTCAGCTTCTTCTCGTGCAGAAGGATCAGTGGGTTTTCAAGGTCCACAGTCATCTTCTCGGCGTTGGTGATGAAGTAAGGAGACAGGTAACCACGGTCGAACTGCATGCCTTCAACAACGTCCAGCTCGCTCTCGAGGCCTTTGGCTTCCTCAACAGTGATCACGCCTTCTTTGCCAACTTTTTCCATCGCAGCAGCGATGTCTTTACCAACCTGAACTTCACCGTTAGCGGAGATCGTACCAACTTGCTCGATCTCTTCAGTGGTGGTCACGTCCTTCGAACGTGCCTTCAGGCCTTCGATAACCTTAGTGGTTGCGAGGTCGATACCACGCTTCAAGTCCATCGGGTTCATGCCAGCTGCAACAGACTTCATGCCTTCGCGAACGATGGCTTGTGCCAGAACAGTTGCAGTGGTGGTACCGTCGCCAGCCACGTCGTTGGTGCGGGAAGCTACTTCCTTCACCATCTGTGCGCCCATGTTTTCGAACTTGTCCTTAAGCTCGATTTCTTTGGCAACAGATACACCGTCTTTGGTGATGCGTGGTGCACCGAAGGATTTGTCGAGAACAACGTTACGACCTTTAGGGCCGAGCGT
>Ga0070726_10002444_pt1 | contig 16727 bp, 15 predicted proteins | sample tdAd471_FD_67275 | JGI IMG/M metagenome (GOLD analysis project Ga0070726, IMG submission 67275) | Marine sediment microbial communities from the Atlantic coast under amendment with organic carbon and nitrate - tdAd47.1 | ecosystem: Environmental > Aquatic > Marine > Coastal > Sediment | place... | reverse complement strand
CGGTTCCGCCACTATTCGCGCCATGAAACATGTACCTGCACAGCCGAGCGTCACGCCGGCCATCGATTTCGACCTCGAACTGGTCGAGCGCTATGGCGGTCGCGGCCCCCGCTACACCTCGTATCCGACCGCACTGCAGTTCAGTGATGCCTTGACCGAGTCGGACTACCGTGCCAATGCCAAAGCGAGCAATGCCTCGGGCGCGCCGTTGTCACTTTACGTGCACATCCCGTTTTGTCACGCGCTCTGCTACTACTGCGGCTGCAACAAGATCGTCACGCGCAACCAGGTGCGGGTCGAGCGCTACATGGAGATGTTGCACAAAGAAATCGGCATGCAATCCGAGCTTTTTGATCGCGAGCGCCAGACGCGGCAGTTGCACTTTGGTGGCGGTACGCCGACTTACCTCGACAGGGAGCAGATGGACACGCTGATGGCGGCCTTGCGCGGCGCCTTCAATTTCGACGAGAGTGACAATCGCGAGTTTTCGATCGAAGTCGATCCGCGTACCGTGGACAGCGATGGCCTCAGGCATCTGTCAGATCTTGGTTTCAACCGGCTGAGTCTCGGCATACAGGACTTCGATCCCGCAGTGCAGGAAGCCGTTAATCGCCTGCAATCGATCGACGAGGTGTCGACGCTGGTCAATACCGCAAGAGACACCGAATTCAAGTCGATTTCGTTTGACCTCATCTACGGCCTGCCACACCAGAACGTGAAGAGTTTCGACGCCACACTGGACGTCGTTATCGACATGCGGCCGGACCGCCTCGCCGTCTACAACTACGCGCACCTGCCGGAGCGGTTCAAGGGTCAGCGGATGATCAATGCTGCCGACATTCCGACGCCCGAAACCAAGCTGGACATCCTGCACCACACGATCGATCGCCTCGCCGATTATGGCTATATCTACATCGGCATGGACCACTTCGCACTGCCCGAGGACGACCTCGTCCAGGCGCGTCACGACGGTACGCTGCAACGCAATTTCCAGGGCTATTCGACGCATGGCGAGTGCGACCTGATCGGTCTCGGTGTGAGTTCGATCAGCAGCATCGGCAACGTCTATGCCCAAAGCGCGATCACGACGATGGAGTACGAGAAGCTCATCGAAGACGGTCATCTACCGATCAAGAAAGGTATCGCGGTCGATGACGACGATTTGCTGCGTGCCGACGTGATCCAGGCGCTGATGTGCTACGACCGGCTCGACTTCGACGACTTCAGTGCGAGCCACGACATCGATTTTCGTGACTATTTCAAAGCCGAACTCGAGCGCCTGCCACCACTGGCTGCGGACGAACTCATTGACCTCGACGCGGACAGCATTACGATCACGGCGAAAGGCCGGTTGCTACTGCGCAGTATCGCGATGATTTTCGACCGGCACATTGACGAAGCCGGCAACGAGAAGCGTTTCTCGAAAGCGATCTAGGCCGACACCTCAGTCAACCAGCCGTGCGTATCCGCGGCTTCCCCATACTGGATGGCTTGCAGCGCGGCACGCAGTTTTTCGACATTGGGTCCCGCTGTGCCATCCCGAACCGGGATTTCCTCGCCTTTGTGAACCAGAGCACCGACCGGCGTCAGCGTCGCGGCCGTGCCGGACAAGGCGGCTTCGTAGGTACCGGACCAATCGAGCAGCTCTGCCACCGTGAAATTCCGTTCGTTAACGCGGTATCCCAGGTCATTGGCGAGCATCAAAATCGACGCACGCGTCATGCCGTGCAGGAATGAGGTATCGAGCGGCTTGGTGATAATTTCGTCGTCGCTGATCAACAGGAAATTGGCGGCGCCGGTCTCCTGCACATCGCCGCCCGGGCAAAACAGGACCTGGTCGACGCCGTACTTTTCCTTTGCCTCGAGTGTCGGGCCGAGTGCCGCCGCGTAGTTTCCACCTGTCTTGGTGCTGCCGAGCTGCGCCGTGGTGCGCTCGATCTCCGCGAGCAGTAGCTTGAGTGGCTTTGCACCACCGGCGAAATAGTCGCCGACCGGCGATGCCAGAACGAACAACATTGCGTCTGTCGAAGGCGCGGCCGCCGCGCCAATATTCGGCAACGTGCCAATCAGGGTCGGGCGCAGATACAGGGAGTGCGGTGGCGCAGGAATGTCGTCGAGCTGCGTCCTGACCACGTCGATCACCATGTCTGCGAGTTGATCCGCATCCGGCACCGGCAAATGCAGCGATGCAGCACTGCGCTGCATGCGGGCGGCGTGATCGCGCAGACGAAATATTCGCGCTTTGCCATCCTCCCAGCGATAAGCCTTGAAGCCCTCGAAGCAGGTGCTGGCATAGTGAAATACGTGTGCTGCCGGGTGCATTGGCAAGGGCGCCAACGGCTCGATAGCCGCTTCGCCCCAGCTGCCATTTTCAAATCGTGCGATCGAGATATGGTCGCAGAAAACGGTACCGAACTGAGCCATTGGAATTCTAATCTGGATTAAAAAACGGGGGCGTTACTTTGCCACTAATCCACCGTCTTTGGCCAGCATATTTGTCAGAAACTCGGTGGCGTGCACGCGGAGATCAATTCGCACGGCTCGCTGCCCGAATTGACAAAACTGTGCGGCTGGCTGCTCCTGAAGTAGTACGCATCGCCACGTCGCAGAACGGTCGTTTGGTCTCCGACGGTCACCTGCAGCCGCCCCTTGAGAATGAGGCCGCACTCCTCGCCTTCGTGCGTAATCTCGTGTTTTCCCGTACCGGCGCCGGGCTGGTAGCACTCCTTGATGAACTGGATGGCCCTGTCGTGCAGGTTCGCACCGACCTGGCGGTAAGACACGCCACCATCGGCAATCTCCGTAAGCTCGTCGGCACGAAAGAAGACCCGGTTCGGCGTCTCGGGCTCGTCCGAGAAGAACTCTGAAAGACGCAGCGGAATGCCATCCAGCACCTTCTTCAGCATGCTGACGGTCGGGTTCAGTTTGCCGGCCTCGATCTGCGAGATCGTGGCATTCGCGACGCCCGACTGGCGCGCCAGCTGGCGTTGCGACAGCCGCTGCCGCAAGCGCAATTCCTTGAGTCGTTGCCCGATCGCCTGTTCCATTGCTGACCCTCGTAGAAGTGTTTATTAAAGTGAACATTTTGAATTGCCTTTATAATAAAATCAATGCCTTATGAATCGGCACATAACAGATTGTTTAACATAGCTACTCGGGCGTACACTCTGTGATCCACAATCCGCCGACCGGAGAAAGTCTCTATGTCCGCTGCAGCCGACCACCTCGACGCCTTCTGGATGCCGTTCACGGCGAACCGGGATTTCAAAAAGAGACCCCGCATCATTACTTCGGGGAGCGGCCATTACTACACGACCCAGGAGGGCGAACAGGTATACGATTTGTTTGCCGGCCTGTGGACCACCGGGGTGGGTCATTGCCATCCGAAAATTGTCGAGGCCGTGCAAGATCAAGTTGCGAAACTCGACTACTCGATGACCTTCCAGTCGGGTAACGAAAAGTCATTCGAGCTGGCAGAGCGTGTGACCGGCCTTGCGCCGGACGGCTTTACGAGGTGCTTTTTTACGAACTCCGGATCGGAATCCGTCGATACCGCGCTAAAGATCGCGCTCGGCTACCATCGCGCCCGCAGCGAAGGCAATCGCACGCGGCTGATTGGTCGTGAAAGAGGCTATCACGGCGTCAATTTCGGCGGCATGTCCGTTGGCGGCATGGTGCCGAACCGCAAGGTATTCAGCGCAAATCTGATACCCGGCGTCGATCACATTCGGGCAACAATGGACATTGAACACACGGCATTTTCGCGAGGACAGCCGGAGTGGGGGGGGCATCTTGCCGATGACCTGGAGCGACTTGCAGCACTGCATGACGGCAGCAATATCGCCGCCGTCATCGTCGAGCCGGTCGCGGGATCGGCAGGTGTGTTACCTCCGCCTGTCGGTTACCTCGAACGATTGCGCGAAATCTGCGACAAGCACGGCATCCTGCTAATCTTCGACGAAGTTATTACGGCCTTCGGGCGAGTTGGTGCGGCATTCGGTGCCGAGCGATTTGGTGTCATGCCAGACATCATCACTACAGCCAAAGGTTTGACCAACGGGGTCATCCCGATGGGGGCCGTGCTGGTACGCGATCATATATATGACGCATTCATGCAGGGGCCCGAATTCATGATCGAGCTCTTTCACGGCTACACTTATTCCGGGCACCCGGTTGCATCCGCTGCCGGCATTGCAGCCATGGACGTTTACGAAGAAGAAGGTATATTCGAGCAGGCCGCCGCGCTCGAGAAGCCGTTCGAAGAATTGCTGTTCTCGTTCGCCGACCATGACAAGGTAATAGACGTTCGCAACTTCGGACTCATGGGTGCGATCGAGATGGCGCCGCGCGAAGGTGCGCCAGGCGCCCGTGGTTTCGAAACGCACAAGCGCTGTTTCTGGGATGAGAACCTGATGGTTCGTAACGGCATGGATATGCTCAGCTTTTCACCCTTCCTGAACTCCGACGTTGGAGATTGGAACAAGGCATTTGACGGTCTTCGACGCGTCATCGACGCGATCGACTAAGCGCACTACAGAGGATTTCTTATGAGCGCCCGCCCCGCACAAAGTATCGACGCGGCCAACATCGTTGGCCATTTCATCAACGGCGAAGACATCGCCGACACGAATCGCCCAGAGCCAGTGATGAACCCTGCGACCGGCGAAATTACGCGACACGTCGCGATGGCGTCGCAAGCGACGGTCGAAGAGGCTATCGCTGCTGCCGAAGCGGCATTCCCCGAGTGGCGTAATACGCCGCCCTCGAAGCGCGCCCGCATCATGTTCCGTTTCAAGCAACTACTCGAGGAACATGCTGATGAGATCGTAGCGGCCATCACGGATGAACACGGTAAAGTCCTCGACGATGCGATGGGTGAATTTATTCGCGGCGTCGAAGTCGTCGAATACGCCTGCGGCATTCCTGAGATGCTCAAGGGTGAGTACTCGAAGAATGTCGGACCGAAGATCGACAGCTGGTCCGAGCACCAGCCCCTCGGTGTGGTCGCTGGCATCACGCCATTCAATTTTCCGGCGATGGTGCCGATGTGGATGTACCCGATGGCAATCGCATGCGGCAACACGTTTGTCCTCAAACCGTCGGAGAAGGACCCGACGGCGCCGATGCTCTGCGCGCGCCTGCTCAGGGAAGCCGGGTTACCGGACGGCGTATTCAACCTGGTCAACGGCGACAAGGAAGCGGTCGATACACTGCTCAACGACAACCGCGTCCAGGCGGTAAGCTTCGTCGGCTCGACGCCGATCGCCGAGTACATCTATTCAACGGGAACCGCGAATGGCAAACGCGTGCAGGCGCTGGGCGGCGCGAAGAATCACGCCATCGTCATGCCTGACGCCGACATCGACAATGCTGTCAGCGCGTTGATGGGCGCAGCCTATGGCTCGTGTGGCGAGCGTTGCATGGCAATCGCAGTCGCCGTCTGCGTCGGAGACGAGACGGCCGATACCGTCGTCAGCAAGTTCTCTGATGAAATTGCCGGCCTCAAAGTAGGTAACGGTGCGGACACGTCGAACGACATGGGGCCACTCGTTACCCGGGCGCACTACGAAAAAGTCCGCGCCTATGTCGACCTGGGTGTCGAAGAAGGTGCGGACCTCGTCATCGACGGTCGTGATCTGGCCGTGGCTGGACACGAAGACGGTTTCTTCCTCGGCCCGTGCCTGTTCGATAACGTCAAACAAGACATGCGTATCTACCAGGAGGAGATTTTTGGACCGGTACTGTGCCTCGTGCGCGCGGAATCCGAAGAGCATGCGATGCAGTTGATCGATGACCACGAGTACGGCAACGGGACCTGTATCTTCACGCGTGACGGCGAAGCCGCACGTTACTTCGCAGACAACATCAAGGTGGGCATGGTCGGCATCAATGTGCCGCTGCCCGTGCCGGTCGCCTACCACAGTTTCGGTGGCTGGAAACGTTCGCTGTTCGGTGACCTTTATGCCTACGGTCCGGACAGCGTGCGCTTTTACACGCGTCGCAAGACGATCACGCAACGTTGGCCGTCGGGCGGCGTGCGCGAGAAAGCGCAGTATACGTTTCCGAGCAACCAGTAGACATGTAAACTTCGGGGTCCCGCGACGACCCGGAGAAGAACAATGATTAATCGTGCGCTCGGTCTGGCCGTATGTCTGCTAGCCGCCCCCGTTTTCGCCCAGGACTTCGCGACCTCGTTCGATTCCACCGAAGTCGCTCCCGGCATCTACATGCTCGTTGGATCGGAGGGTAAATTCGGCGGCGGCAACATCAGCGTCCTGGTTGGCGACGAACACGTCGTACTGATCGACGACGCCATGGTGCCGACGGCTCAGCCCGTCCTGGACGCGGTGAAAAACCTGGCCGGACGGGGCCCCGATTTCGTGATCAACACGCACGTGCACGGCGACCATGTCGGCGGCAACGCGCTGCTGCAGGACGACGGATCCTACGTCGTGGCCCACGACAACATTCGCAAGCGCTTGCTGGTGAAGTCGGATGACGCCGGTGGTGATGGCGGGTTACCGCTCATCACGTTCTCCAAATCCGTCACGTTCCACGTCAACGGCCACGAAGCGCACGTTTTTCACGTGCATCACGCACATACGGACGGCGACGGCGTCATCCACTTTCGTGACGACAACGTTATTCATGCCAGTGACGTCATGTTTCACAAGCTGTTTCCGTATATCGACCTCGACAACGGTGGCAGCGTTGACGGTTTCATCGAGGCACAGAAGCAGATGATTGCGATGGCAGACGACGATACGGTCATTATTCCGGGGCACGGCGAACTCGCCAGCAAAGCCGACCTCGAGCAAGATCTCGCCGTCCTGATCGACAGCAAGAAGCGTGTCAAAGCGCTTGTCGATGCCGGCAAGTCACAAGAAGAAGTACTCGCCGAGAACCCCCTCGCCGATTACCACGACCAGTACAACTGGAGTTTCATCACAACGGAGAAAATGACCAGTACGCTGTATCGCGCACTGACATCGGACTAGGAAATGGACAACAACAAGACAGCAAGTTTCGTAAATGACATGTGGGACAGCTCGATCATTCCCGAGCTTTCCGAGTACATCAAACACCCGAACAAGTCACCGCACTTCGACCCGGACTGGGAAAAGAACGGCCACATGGAAAAGGCCGTGCAGCAATTCGAGGCCTGGGTAGGTACGCAACCGGTCAAGGGCATGACGCACGAGATTGTGCGTATAGAAGGGCGCACGCCGCTGCTCTTCATCGACGTTCCGGGTGACTCCGACGACGTCGTATTGCTTTACGGCCACTACGACAAGCAGCCCGAGTTCAGCGGCTGGGCGGAGGACCTCGACCCATGGGTGCCCACGATCAAAGACGGCAAATTGTACGGCCGCGGCGGCGCCGATGACGGTTATGCGATATTCGGATCGCTGACGGCGATCCGCGCATTACAGGAACAAGGCATACCGCATGCACATTGCGTCGTGTTGATCGAAGGCTGCGAGGAGTCGGGCAGTTTCGATCTCCCTTACTACATGGACATGCTCGAAGACCGTATCGGCTCGCCCGACCTTGTCGTTTGCCTTGACGCCGAATGCGGCAACTACGATCAACTATGGTGCACGACCTCACTACGCGGCAATCTCACCGGCACGTTGCGCGCCGACGTGCTCACCGAAGGTGTGCATTCGGGCAGCGCCAGCGGCGTCGTACCGTCGAGTTTCCGTGTACTGCGCAAACTGTTGAGCCGTATCGAGGACGAGGACAGCGGCCAACTGAAGCCGGACGCATTGTTCGCAGATATCCCGGAGCAGCGCGTTGAACAGGCGAAGCTCGCCGCCGAGACCCTCGGTGAGGGCGTGTATCGCAAATACCCCTGGGCCGTATCGGAACCGAATCCCAGCGAATCGCCTTACGAGCTGTTGCTCAACAATACCTGGCGACCGACGCTCAGCGTTACGGGCGCGGAAGGATTACCGGACCTCGTCAACGCCGGCAACGTCCTGCTGCCATTCAACACGCTCAAGCTGTCGTTCCGCTTGCCGCCGACCTGCGATGCAGACGACGCTGCAACTGCCGTGGCGGACATACTGAACGCTGACCCTCCCCCGCTGACGAACGTGAGCTTTGAGGCCGATTCGACGATGGCCGGGTGGAATGCACCACCGATCGCCGACTGGCTGGAAGCGTCCATGCAGAAGGCATCGCAAGCGTTCTTCAGCAAGCCGTCGATGTACATGGGTACGGGCGGCACGATCCCGTTCATGGGCATGCTGGGCGAGAAGTTTCCCGACGCGCAGTTCCTGATCACGGGACTGCTTGGCCCGAACTCGAACGCGCACGGACCCAACGAGTTCCTGCACATCGAAACCGGCAAGCGCCTCACGAGCTGTGTCGCGCAGGTGCTGGAGGACCACTACAACCGATAGCGGCGCTCTGCCAAGAAATCGCTCAGGCGTTCGCGATTCAAGGCGCAAGCGGTCGAAAAAGCGGAGTGTACACGCGAGTACATGAGCATTTTGAGACCGCTTGCAACGCAGTAGCGCGTCGACTGAGTGGTTTCCTAGGTGGTGAACATGATCATGATGCCGGCGGCTACGGCCGAGCCTATGACGCCGGCGACGTTGGGGCCCATGGCGTGCATGAGCAGGATATTGTGCGGGTTGGCTTCGAGCCCGACCTTGTTTGCGACCCGCGCCGCCATCGGCACTGCGGATACGCCGGCGGCCCCGATTAGCGGATTCACGGGATGGCTCGACAGCTTGTTCATCAGCTTGCCAATGAGTACACCGCTCGCCGTGCCTATCGCGAATGCCACCATGCCCAGTACGAGTATCCCGAGCGTACTCGTCACCAGGAACTGATCGGCGCTGAGTTTCGAACCAACTGCCAGGCCGAGGAATATCGTCACGATGTTGATGAGTGCGTTCTGCGTCGTGTCCGACAAACGATCGACGACCCCGCATTCCCGCATTAGGTTGCCGAAAGCGAGCATGCCGATGAGCGGTGCGGCCGTCGGTAGCAACAATGCGATCAGCAGCAATAACGTCAGCGGGAAAAGAATGCGTTCCGCCTTCGAGACCTCACGCAATTGCTCCATCTTGATCTTGCGTTCGGATTCCGTCGTCAGCAGCTTCATGATCGGCGGCTGAATCATCGGCACGAGTGCCATGTAGGAATAGGCGGCCACTGCAATCGCGCCCAGCAAGTTCGGCGCGAGCTGTCCGGCGACATATATTGCTGTCGGGCCGTCCGCGCCGCCAATGATGCCGATAGCGGCAGCCTCCTTCAGGGAGAAGTCCATCCAGCCCAGTTGCGTCATCCCCAGCGCACCGAGCAGCGTTGCGAAGATCCCGAATTGCGCGGCGGCGCCAAGGAACAGCGTGCGTGGATTCGCCAGCAGTGGCCCGAAGTCGGTGAGTGCACCGACACCCATGAAGATGATGAGCGGAAACGCACCCGATTTGATGCCGACCTCATAGGCAAGAAAGAGCAGGCCACCCTCTTCCGCAATGCCGGCTCCCGGAATATTGCTAAGGAGTCCCCCGAAACCAATCGTCACGAGCAGCAAAGGCTCGAACCTTTTGACGATGCCCAGGTACAACAGGAGCAGGCAGATGGCGAGCATCGCAACCTGCCCGCCCGTGATCTGGTAGAGACCCGAGCCGTGCCAGATTTCCTGGATCAGTTCCATTGCTCAGGCCTTCTTCATCAGGAAGCCTGCATCAGGCAATCGCAACCAGCGCATCACCGACGGCGACAACGTCACCTTCGCTGATGAACACGTCGCTGATGGTTCCGTCCTTCGGCGAACTGACGGTTGTTTCCATCTTCATGGCCTCGACGACCAGTAGCGGCTGTCCTTTCTCGACGGCATCACCCGGCGCGACGTGCACCTTGAAAATATTGCCGGCGAGTACGGCTGCGACCGTCTCGCCCGATTGCGAACGTGCTGGAGCACTCGCTGCAGCCGGCGTCCGCACGTCGGTGAGTTCGCCGCTGTCGGCAACCTCGACGGTATATTCCTTGCCGTTGACGCGTACCGAATACACCGCCGGGCCATCTGCCGGCGCAGGCGGTGCGGCCGCAGGTGCCGGCTCCGCATCGGGTGGCGGTTCGAACGCCTCCGGGTTTTGCCGGTTCTGCAGGAAACGAATGCCAATCTGGGGGAACAACGCGTAGGTCAGGACATCGTCGATGACATCGTGTGCGAGGTTGATCTTGCGCTCGATCGCGATGTGGTTGAATTCCTTCGTCTGGCTCTCGAGTTCCGGCTTGAGCAAATCCGCCGGCCGGCAGGTAACGGGCTCGCCACCCTTCAGCACGCGCTCCTGGAGTTGTACGTTAACGGGAGCCGGCGTGGCGCCGTACTCTCCTTTGAGGACGCCCGCTGTTTCCTTGGTGATCGTCGTGTATCGCGAACCGGACAGGACATTGATGACAGCCTGCGTGCCGACAATCTGCGACGTCGGCGTCACGAGTGGCAGCATGCCGAGGTCACGACGCACCTGCGGGATTTCCTCGAGTACTTCATCGAGCTTTTCGCCGGCATTCTGTTCCTTGAGCTGACTCTCGAGATTGGTCAGCATGCCCCCGGGCACTTGCGCGACGAGGATTCTCGAATCGACGCCTTTCAGGCCGCCTTCGAACTTCGCGTATTTCTTGCGCACGTCTCGAAAATACGCCGCGATTTCCTCGAGCTCGTGCAGGTCGAGACCGGTGTCACGGTCGGTTCCTTCCAGCGTGGATACCAGCGTCTCCGTCGGGGTATGCCCGTAGGTCATGCTCATTGACGATATCGCCGTATCGATATTGTCGACGCCCGCCTCGGCCGCCTTGACGCAGGTGGCGATCGCCAGGCCCGTTGTCGCGTGGCAGTGCAAATGAATCGGGATATCGACCGCCTCTTTCAAACGGCTGACCAGTTCGAACGCGACATACGGACGCAACAACCCTGCCATGTCCTTGATGCAAATCGAGTGCGCGCCCATGTCCTCGAGACGCCGGCCGGTATCGACCCACAGGTCGACAGTGTGTACCGGACTGACGGTGTAGGAGAGCGTTCCCTGCGCATGTTTGTCGACTTTCAGGGTGGCTTTGATCGCCGTCTCGAGATTGCGCAGGTCGTTCAGTGCATCGAAAATCCGGAAAACGTCAATACCGTTCACCGCGCAACGCTCGACGAACTTCTCGACGAGGTCATCGGCATAGTGTCGATAACCGAGAATATTCTGACCGCGGAACAACATTTGCTGGGGTGTATTGGGCATGGCCGCCTTCAGCCGCCGAATTCGCTCCCACGGGTCCTCACCCAGATAACGAATACAGGAGTCGAAGGTTGCGCCACCCCAGGATTCGATGGACCAGAACCCCGCCTTGTCGAGCTTCTCGGCGATGGGCAGCATGTCGTCGATGCGCATGCGCGTCGCGAGCAGGCTTTGGTGTGCGTCGCGAAGCACGAGTTCGGTGATTCGCAGTGGATTTTTTTTGTTCATTTTGCCTTGTCCGTTTACTTGCGCCGATGCTGGCGGATGGCCGCCCCTATCGCCGCAATTTCCTCATCCGTGATGCCGCCAACTGCCGCAGCAGGCCGAATTCGTCTGACGATTGCTGCCATCAATGACATCGCGATAACGAGCGCGGTCAGGAACACAAATACCGTGCCCATGCCCACGATCATCAGCGTTACGCCTTGATTCAACAGGTTTTGTTCCATACCGGCAGTGACAGCCCCTTGAGATCGGCCGATTATACTGCTTCGCGAGTGTGGGCATAGAATCGGCTAATACCTATGCGCGCCTGCCAATACAACGAAGGGAATTTACAATCAAGACCTGACATGCCGGGACCTATCAGAATAAGCCTTTCGCGTATCACCGGGCCCATATTGCTCGCGATAGTCTGGCTGCCGGCCGTCTTCGCTGCAGAGACCGCGCCCATTGAATCCATGCCAGACGCGAAGGCACTCGAAGCCTCCGGCGCGCAGGTCGGGGAAGTCATTCTCGAGAAGCGCAATATCTTCGATCTGTCCGATCCTGCCGAAAACAAGTGGCTGTACCGCTGGGCCAATCGCCTGCACATCATCACTCGCGACAGGGTCATCGACAATCAACTGCTGTTTCGTGCCGGCGACGATTTTGAACAACGCCTGCTCGATGAGTCCGAGAGAATTCTGCGCGCGAACCGGTTCATCTTGGAAGCCAACATAGAACCAGTGCGTTACGAGGATGGGGTCGTCGACCTCAGAGTGACAACGCAGGACGTTTGGTCGCTAACGCCGGATTTCTCGTTTTCCCGCAGCGGCGGTGAGAATCGTACGGCCATCGGTATCGAGGAGACCAACTTCTTCGGTCGGGGACAGCTACTCCGTCTCAAGTGGATCGACGGCGTCGACCGCACCTCGACCCAGTTCGACTTCGAGGATCGAAATCTCGGCAGCAGCTGGGTGTCAGTGTTCCTCAGGGTGGCCGATAACTCAGACGGCAAAACCAACTTTCTGTCGGTCATTCGTCCGTTTCACGCGCTTGATTCCCGCTGGACGGCGGGCGGCTGGATTGCGAACGATGACCGGCGCACGGCCCTGTACCGCCTCGGTGACGAGGCAGCCGAGTATCGCCACGAACGTGAGTACCTGACAGCGTTCGGCGGCTGGTCCCGCGGCCTCAGGGACGGCTGGGTGAGGCGCTGGTCTGTCGGCTATGTCTATGACGACAACGATTTCTCCCAGGCCCTGGATCCGACCTTGCCCGCTGTGATCCCGGAGGATCGCAAACTCGTTTACCCGTTCCTCGGCCTCGAGATCCTTGAAGACGACTTCAGCACCTCGAGCAACACGAACCAGATCGGCCGCACGGAAGACTTCTTCATGGGAACGCGGATCTCGGCCTCTCTCGGCTACGCGGACCGGAGTTTCGGCGCGGACCGTAATGCCCTGGTCGCCGCAGCGACAGCCAACCTGGGCTTCGGCTCGCTGGACAAGACGGCACTGCTACTGTCCGTCGTGGCCAACGGCCGCCGCGAGAGCGGCAACACGGTCAATGCAAAGACGACATTGAACACTCGCTTCTATCACCGGCAATCTGAAAAGCGATTGTTTTTCATGACTTTATCGGGTACGGCAGGCCACGACCTGGATCTCGACAATCCCGTGCAGCTGGGCGGCAAGTCCGGCCTGCGCGGCTATCCACTGCGTTACCAGACAGGCGATTCGAAGCTGTTGTTCACGGTCGAACAGCGCTACTTCACGGATTGGTACCCGTGGCGGCTGTTCCGGGTTGGCGGGGCGGTTTTCTTCGACGTCGGTAGAACGTGGGGCGATAACCCGATCGGCGAGCCGAACCTGGGCTGGCTGAAGGACGTCGGGTTCGGATTCCGCTTCGCCCCGACCCGCTTCAGCACCAACAAGGTCGCCCACCTCGACTTTGCGTTTCCGCTCGATGGTGACCCCTCGATCGACAGCGTGCAGGTCCTGCTCGAGGCGAAACGAAGCTTCTAGCGAATCATCAGATTAACGTCAGGTAAGGATCAGGCCACCCGAAGTTCTTTGACACCGGGCCTTGCGATGATCTTCCCGTCGAACAACGACGTGGAAAAGGAGAAGATCATGCAACGCAATTTAATTCGGGTTTCGCTATTGGCCGGCGCAGCGATTCTGCTTGGCGCGTGCAGTGCAACCCAGCATCGCGCTGAAGTTCAGGACGACTCGATCGACCGGGTGACCGTTGGAACCGTACAGCGGGAAATCACGGTCGGCATGCCGTCCGCTCACGTGGCCGCCATTCTCGGCGCGCCGAATATCGTCTCTACTGATGCCGAGCGTCGTGAAGTCTGGATCTACGACAAGATCTCGACCGACGTGTCCTACTCTCGCAGCAGTGGTGTGGTGGCCGGCCTCCTGGTCGGTGCTGACGGTGGCGGCGCGGCCATTGGTAGCAAAAATGCGGGCGCTGCCAGTTCATCGCAACGCACGCTCACGATCATCATCAAATATGACGACGCCGGTCTGGTTCGGGACTTCTCTTACCGGACGTCGAGCTTCTGATGTGCGAGTACAGGAGACCGACATGAAGATCTACAATAGCTTCGTGCTCGCCGCGATCATCGCAGTCTTCATGGGTGGTTGCGCAGCACCGGCCAAGGCACCAAGTACCGGTGTGCAATTGCAGGCCTACCAGGCGAAAGAGTTCGAGACGGACAAACGCGCCGCCTTTTCGGCCACGATGTCCGTATTCCAGGACCTCGGCTTCATCATCGATGACGGTGACTTCGACACTGGCCTGATTACGGCCACAGGTCCGAGTGCACGCAAAGGCCTCGGCGTCAGTGACGTGTTAGGGCAGATTTTCGGTGGCCCGGACATGCGTTCTTCGACGCATAGGCGCGCAACGGCTTTCGTCGAGACGATGCCATCCAAACTGATACGGATACGCCTGAACTTCGTCGACAACCTCTTGCAGCCGCCTGGCCCGACCCCGCATTCGACACCGGTCGAGGACCCGGCTTTATACCAGGCGACGTTCGAGAAGATCGACAAGGCGATATTCGTACGGTCGGGCAGTACTTGAGCGCACAAAGGCGATTCGTGATGGGAAGAGTTATGGCTCGTCGCGGGTGAGTTGCAGCCGCGCGCCGTGGACTTCTGCAATATCGGCCACCTGCCAGTCGAGAATGCCGTTACGCGCCGCTTGATCGGTGGTATCGATGCCCTCGTGCTGTAACCGGTCCAGATGTGACTGGATGTCGTCCACGCCGAATGACGCGAGGAAAAATCCTTCCCCACGCTCTGCGAGGTAGCGCCCGGGGACGGACTCGTTGTCGTACGGGCACACCAGCACCAGCCAGGTCTCGCCGACGCGCGTTCGCGCGACATGAGCGCCGCGAGCGGCGTAATCGACGATTTCGAATGGTGCGACGCCAAGGACGCGTTCAAAGTGCGCCGTCGCATCGTCCAGGTCCCGGACAACAAAGTTCAGGTGGTGAATGCAGGTCGGTGCCACTACCCTGCCCCGGTGGCCCCTGACGGAAATCCACCGGCCTTCGGCAGCAAGGCGGGAACGCCACGACCGAGTTCGCCTTCCAGCCATTGGCTGACGGCGATGATCTTGTTGAGAGACACGCCGGTTTCCACCCCCGAGCGATCGAGCATGTATAAAAGGTCGTCCGTCGGGATATTACCTGTCGCCGCGGGCGCGAAAGGACAACCGCCGATACCGCCGATACTGGCATCGAGATACGTCACGCCTGCTCCTATTGCCGCCTGCGCATTGGCCAAACCAGTATTTCGCGTGTTGTGAAAGTGACAGCGCAATGGCAATTCGCCGACGGTGTCACGCACCGCCCCGAGCAAATCTGTCACCTGTGACGGCACGGCGACGCCGATGCTGTCTGCGATTCCCAGTTCGGCTGGCCCTGCTTCAATGACCTGTTTGGCGAGTTCCACTACGCGTTCGACCTTCACCTCGCCTTCATACGGGCATCCGAATGCCGACGAAATCATCACATTTGCCCGCAGGCCACTCTCCTGCGCGCGTTTCGCGATTTTGCACCACGCGGCCACGGACTCATCGGTACCGACACCCTGATTCTTGCGGTTGTAAGTGTCGCTTGCGACGACCACCATGCCGATCTCGCCGATACGGGTCGCGAGGGCACGATCGAGACCGCGCTCGTTCATGATCAGGCCGATGTAGGACACGTCGTCGCGTTCAGGCAACTTTTCGATCAGTGCCTCGGCATCCGCCATTTGCGGCACGCGCTTCGGGTGCACGAAACTCGCGACCTCGAGCCGCCGGATTCCGGCATCGATTGCCATTTCGATGAACTGCACTTTGCTATCCGTTGGCAGGATTTCGGGCTCGCTCTGCAAGCCATCGCGGGGGCCGACTTCGACAATCGTGATTGATCTGCTGCTCATGCGCGTCACACGTCGCCCGCTAATCCGTTCAGGTAACCGATGACCGCGGCTTCGTCGACAACGTCAGCATACTTGGCATTCATGTCGAACAGGTTGGCCTCGTGCGGCGCCTCATGGCGATCACCACAGGCGTCCGCCACGACGATCGGGATGAACCCGCTCGACATAGCGTCGACACAGGTCGCGCGGATGCAGCCACTTGTCGTCAGACCCGTGATAATGAGCGTATCCATACCCAGCGCGGTCAGCTTCGCAGCGAGCGATGTACCGAAGAAAGCGCTCGGATACTGCTTGGAAATCACTATTTCGTCTGCTGCAGGTTCGAGCCCGGCCGGCCACGCACCCAGTGGGTTGCCGGCGACAAACGCTTCGAGCGCAGGCACCTTACGGAAGAAAATGCCACCGTCGGCACCGCCAGGTTGATATACGACGTTTGTATAAATCACCGGAATATCTGCTGTACGGGCCGCTTCCCTTACGCGCAATGCCGAAGCCAGTGCGTCCTCGACGCCCGCATACAGTGGACTGTCCTTTGCGAAATAGGCCTCGACGAAGTCGACGAGGATTAGCGCCGGAGCCTCCCCGAAGCCGAGGCTGCCATCGAACGCCCCTTTGTAGTTCTGTTCGAGGTCGCCACTCACATGCATTCCCTGGTCAAATTGGCCGGCGTGCCATTACAGCACGCCGGCAAGCTTGTGCAAGGCCTCGCCTAAAAGCGGATCGTCAGGTCAAGGCCATACGTGGCGGTCGCGGCCGGATGTATGAATGACCCGCCGAACTCGGCGGCCGGAATCACCTCTTCCAGATAGTCCTCGTCCGTTATGTTGCGGCCCCA
>Ga0070726_10002443_pt1 | contig 16728 bp, 16 predicted proteins | sample tdAd471_FD_67275 | JGI IMG/M metagenome (GOLD analysis project Ga0070726, IMG submission 67275) | Marine sediment microbial communities from the Atlantic coast under amendment with organic carbon and nitrate - tdAd47.1 | ecosystem: Environmental > Aquatic > Marine > Coastal > Sediment | place... | reverse complement strand
GATGCAGCAACAGCGTTCATCCAATCAACAGGGGTCTCGGGTCGCATGGTCATTACAGTATCGCCGGTCGACACCGACGGAGGACACATGGTCTCGGACATCTTCGATGAAGCGGCGTGGGACGCCGTTGACGGCTTTGACTTTGCGGACATCACCTATCACCGGGCTAAGACCACGGGTGCTGTGAGGATCGCTTTCAACCGACCCGAGGTCCGAAATGCGTTCCGACCGAAGACCGTCGACGAGTTGTATCGGGCTCTCGACCATGCCCGCATGACATCGGATGTCGGTTGTGTCCTCCTCACCGGAAACGGTCCGGCGCCCAAGGACGGCGTCTGGGCATTCTGCTCCGGAGGGGACCAACGGATACGCGGCAAGGACGGATACCAATACGAGACCGGTGAAACGGATACAGCCGCCCTCGGAAGACTTCATATCCTCGAGGTGCAGCGACTGATTCGATTCATGCCAAAGGTCGTCATCGCCGTGGTACCCGGCTGGGCCGTCGGCGGCGGTCACAGCCTTCATGTCGTGTGCGACCTGACTCTGGCGTCGACCGAGCATGCCATTTTCAAACAAACAGATGCAGACGTCGCGAGTTTCGACGGAGGCTATGGGTCGGCGCTACTGGCAAGACAGGTCGGGCAGAAGCGCGCACGTGAGATCTTTTTCCTCGGGCACGACTACTCCGCTGACGAAGCGGTCGCCATGGGGATGGCGAACAAGTCGGTTCCTCACGATCAGCTCGAAGCAACCGCACTCGAATGGGCCACCGAAATCAACGGCAAGAGCCCGACTGCCCAAAGGATGCTGAAGTATGCATTCAACCTTCCAGACGATGGGTTGGTTGGTCAGCAGCTGTTCGCCGGAGAAGCGACGCGGCTTGCATACGGAACCGACGAAGCGAAGGAAGGCAGAGATGCATTCCTCGAGAAGCGCGACCAGGACTACTCACAGTTCCCTTGGTATTTCTAACTTCTCGATGACGGGACAACGATGACCAACAAATGGGTGCTTGCGGCACGACCACCTACCTTGCTGGCTGGCATCGCACCCGTGTTGATCGGAAGCGCAAGCGCCTGGAGCGACGGGGTGTTCGCCATGCTGGCGTTCATCGTCGTCCTGATATCGGCACTCGCAATCCAGATCGGTGTCAATTTCGCCAACGACCTCGCGGATGCTGAAAAGGGCGCCGACACGGCCGAACGAATCGGCCCCCTCAGGACGGTGTCCTCTGGTTTGATTCGACCGTCGGAGATGAAGCTCGGTATCGCTGTTGCATTCGGGATCGCCGGAATCGGTGGGATCTACCTCATCTGGTACGCCGGATGGACGATTGCGATCATCGGCATCGTCTCCATCATCGCTGCGCTCGGATACACGAACGGTCCTGTTCCATACGGGTACTACGGCCTCGGCGAGGTCTTTGTATTCATCTTCTTCGGCCTCGTCGCTACGGCAGGGACCCGATATGTGTTCGACATGAGTGTGCCTTCTGAGGCATGGGTCGGCGGCATCGTCATGGGTCTCCTCGCCGCTGCGGTGCTTGAGGCAAACAACATTCGAGACATCGAGACCGACCGTGCTGCCCGAAAGCGAACTGTGGCCGTGCTGATCGGAAGGGATCGGGCACGAGCCATGTTCGCTGGGACCTTGATCGCAGCGTTCGCGATTACCGCGTTTGCATCGTTGACCGGGCTGCTGCCGGGAATGTGTTTGATCACTCTGGTGGTGGCGCCGCTTGGCATCCCTCTCGTCCAAACCGTGTACGCAACCGCCGACGGCCCAGAACTCATTTCAGTCCTCAAGGGCACGGTCCAACTGCAGTTCCTGACTGCGCTCATGCTCTCACTCGGGATTGTCTTCTGAGTCGAACCGTCCCCAACTCCGCTTGTAGGCTCACGGCGTGACTATTACCGACTCACCGAAAGACGCAAATGCCTTCGGCTGTCGTGACTTTGTCGCTGGTCTTGCCAAGGCGGGGGTCACGGTCGCCTTCATTTCCCCGGGATCTCGCAATACCCCTCTGACCCTGGCTCTCTCGGCATCGCCTGCGATTCGAGATGTCTCTGTCAGAGACGAGCGCTCCGCCGCCTTTGCAGCCCTTGGTCACGCAAAGGCCACCGGCGTACCTGCTGTCGTTGTCTGCACCTCGGGGAGTGCAGGCACGCACTACTTCCCAGCCGTTGTCGAGGCCAACCAGGCGGCTGTACCCCTCGTTGTGCTCACGGCAGATAGGCCCGTCCGGCTACGCGGCACGTTCTCTCCCCAGACGATGGACCAGACAGACCTCTATGGACGCCATGTGAAGGCATTCATCGACGTCGACATTGCCCATGACGGCATCAAGGAGACGGCGCACGCCCTCGTCAGAACGGCTCGCGGCGGGATCCCCGGTCCGATCCATGCGAACTTCCCCTTCGAGGAACCTCTCACCCCATCGTTCATCCCAGACCCTGATCGGTCCTTCTTCGCACCCCAGGCACCGACGCTCGGGAGTCGGTTGCAATTCGATGCCTTGCCCGATTTCACGGGGCGAAGGGTGCTGATCGTCGCCGGCGGCGGCCACGGGCCGGGGTTTGCCGATGCCCTCGGCTCGTACGCACGCGAGATTGGTGCACCGTTGCTTGCCGATGCACAGTGCCGTCCCGAGTCGGACGTGACCGTGACCTACGCACACCTCTTGGCGTCAGCCGATGCGCTCAACGCGAATCCGCCAGACGTAGTCCTCCGAGTCGGAGGTCTCCCCACGTCGAAAGCAGTGAGTACGTGGCTTGCGACTTCGGGTTCCGAGCAGATCCTGGTTCATCGATCGAGGCTGACCGATCCGCTCGGGGCGCCTTTGATCGACATCAGCCCTGGTGAGTTCGTGGCACGCGCACCTCGGCAGCACACAGACAAGGACTATCTCGCCCAATGGCAGCACCTGGACGAGGTCGCGAGATCAGCGATCGCCGCCGGTCTAAACAGCAGCGAGCTGTCCGAACCGGGCATCGCGAGAACAGCCCTAGCCGCAGCCCCAGCGGATTCCGTGCTCTTTGCAGGTTCATCAATGCCCATCCGGGATGTCGACACATTTGCCGAACCCCGGAGCAACGTGACGGTCATAGCAAATCGAGGCGTGAACGGAATCGACGGATCCATCAGCACCGCACTAGGCATTGCTGACGCCGGAATCCACACGACCGTTCTGATTGGCGACGTCTCAGCCCTCCACGATGTGTCGGCGCTCGCTGAGGTGGCGAGCGCTGGGGTTCCAATGACGATCGTCGTCATAAACAACGACGGAGGCGGCATCTTCTCGTTCCTTCCACAGAAGCAGGACGCCTCGGTCTCAGTCGAGGTGTACGAGCGTCACTGGGGAACACCACATGGGCTTTCACTGGCAACGATCGCTGACGGGTTTGGACTTCGGGCACGCCCCGTGGACACACTTGACGAACTCGCCGAGGCGGTATCTGAAGGAGAACGACCCTTGTTGGTCGAAGCAAGAACGGAGCGAGGCACCAACGTCGATGTGCACCGTCATTTGGCAACAATTGTTGCCGAGGCGATAGCCGGTGACGCTACGTAACGGTGAGCAACCGCAAGAGCGGCTCGAGCTTCAGGCGAGTTTCGTTGAGTTCATCGTCAGCGACAGAGCCTGCAACGATGCCAGCACCGGCAAACAGATGCGTGGTCAGTCCCCGAACCAAGCCACATCGAAGGGCAAGTGCCACGGACCCATCGCCAGCGCCGTTGACCCAACCAACGCCGCCGGTATACCAGCCACGGTCGATGGCCTCAAGACGACCGATCACCGAAACGGCGTCATGCGTCGGTGATCCTCCAACGGCCGGGGTGGGGTGAACAGCCCCAATCACATCCAGTAGTCCTGCTCCGTCTGCAAGACCACCGCTGATATGCGTCGAGAGGTGCTGAACCGATGCCATCTTCTTGAGCGAAGGATGGACAGATCGCGTGACGTCGGCGACGAGTGGTGCAAGGGTTCGAACCATGTCATCAACCACGAGCGCATGTTCGTGCAAATCCTTCTTCGAGTGAAGCAAGGCCACACCGATGGCGTCGTCTGAGGCGGACCCTTCGCCCCGAGGGGCACTCCCCGCAAGCGGGTTCGATTGCATGTGCCCGTTCGAGACGGAGGCAAGTAGTTCGGGGCTCGCTCCCATGAACACCGCGTCGCCCGACTTCCATGCAAAGTTGTAGCACTGTGGATAGGACGCAACCAGGGCTCGGAACATTCTGAGAATCGCGGGTGGTGTCTCGGATCGAACGATGACCGATCGTGCCAGTACGACCTTGTCAATGGCATGGCTATCGATGAGCTCAAGAGCCTGCTCGACACTCGTTACCCATTGCGACACGGGAGGGTTTGACTTTGTGGCGTGCCCACCGAGATCAACGACGGCTTGCCACTCGGGATGGCGCATCGATGCGAGAAGGTCGAGTGTGGCCCGTGGGTCTTCATGCTCTGGAACAGCAATCCTGACCAACGATCCGCCTTCGACGCCTTCTATGGCGATTCGGGGAACGAACATTTCGGCCGGTGCGTAGCCGTCCCAGATCGATGTCTCCTGCCTCGGCGTATCTCCGCCGGGGAGAAACGAGAAGCCGAGGAATCCCTTGACGGTGTTGTCTCCGAGCTCAGCGATGCGGTGCTTGAGATCCACGAATCGACGTGGTCCAGAGGCTTCGGCACGCCATGCCGTTCCAAGCCCTGCGAGCCGAAACCCGTCAGGGCCAGAAAAGGCAACGGCGCGATCAACCAGCGCCGCGCCGGTCCTGGCGAAGTCAAAAGGGTCAACGTCGACTGCAATCTCCGCGGTTCGGAGTCCCTGGCCAGCACCGATCCGGTCTTCGAGCGCTGTGATCTGGCTTTCGGAGATGAGTCGCATCGTCAAAGGGTACCGGCGGCAGGCAACGGTGGTCCTTGGCCTATTGCTTGAGCGACACGGACCGGATCCTGCATCGGGGCAAGGTGACCAAGACCGTCGAGCACGATGAGCCGAGCATCTACAAAACGCTCGATGAGGAGGGTCAAGTACGGCGGCTGATGGGTGTCCGACCTCGACCCAACAATGATGGTCACAGGGCAAGAGATGTCGCCGAGCCTGTCCCATGTGTCAACGTTGTATCCCTGTCGGTAGAACTCAGCTTCGACATCCGGTTCACAGCGCAACGCCCACCCTTCGTCGGACGGGAGGAAGCCGTTGTCGATGTAGAGCGCTAGCACCGCCGCGTCCCAGTCTGAGAAGGCTCCAGATGCGAAGCGCTCCAATGCGTCCTGTCGAGAGTCAAACGACCTTCTTCGCCGCTTGGCACCCGCAACGAGGGGAACGTCCCTTGGCTCGTATGGTGGAGGAAAGATGATTGGTTCAATGAGCACCATCTCATTGAACGTGCCAGGCGCCAGAACCTCTGCCCTGGCGATCGCCGCGCCACCGCTCGAATGCCCGATCCCACGCACGGGTTGTTGCTGGTCAGCTAGGGCTGCAAGAACATCACGAGCTAGCTCATCCCAGTGATATGGACCAGCGTGGGGTGTGTTGGCCCCATGACCCCGCTGATCGAGAAGGAGAGCACTGAGGCGGGGGTGACCGAGGTCCATGGCGTTCACCACAGGCTCCCACACTTCCTTGCAGAATCCGGTGGCGTGAACAAAGAGCGCCTCAACGTCGGAACGCGCTGCCCCTGATGTTGGGAACAGAGCCTCGGCGTGACGTGATCCATGCACCGTCGGCGGCCTAGTCGGTGTCGTCAATTCGCCAGGTGAGCTTGTTCGTGACATCGACGACTCCGTCCAGCCTTCTGGCAAGCTCTTCGACGAGACGAGCCTCCGTGCGTGTCCCGATCGAACCAACGAATGTGACGACCCCGTTCGACACGGCAACCTCGACGGTCTCGGGATCGACGAACAGAACCCTGCGGATGAGGTCCTCACGAATCTCATCCTCAATCAGGTCATCCGGTCGCGTGAATGCGGCAACGATGTCAAAACGCGACACGATGCCAACCATTTTTCCACCCTCCGCGACAACAAGCCGTTTGACGTCTTGATCCTGCATGAACCTGGCAGCGCCCATGACATCCATATCCGGAGGAATTGTCTTGACGCTCTTGGACATCACCGAGGACACCTGTTCTGGGATGCTTCCGGACTCGAGGCGTTCGATCTCCATCTGGAGGAAGTCGCCTTCGGTGACAATGCCAAGAACGTGATCTTGGTGATCGACGACCGGTAGCCCTGACACGCGGTAACGGAACATCAGCCGGGCGGCATCACGAATGGATGTCGTGGGGCCGACGGCAATGACGTCAGTCGACATGAGATCTCGAACGTCCACGCTCGTGCCTCCTCACAGCCTCATGGGTTGGTCGGATCGCGATGGTATCCAACGGCCCTGTACCGGACGAATCTTTATTCTGGCATCAACGACCGTAACACCGTGACCAGGCGGCGCCACCTTCACTGGGTTGAGATCCATCTCCACCACCTCGGGGTGATCCTCGATGAGGGCAGATACCCTGAGAATCGCTTCCACGACGGCGTCTATATCTCCCTCAGGTCCCCCTCGGTAGCCCTCTAGGAGGCGTCCGGACTTGACCTCGCCAATCATGTCTCGGGCGTCAAGATCTGTGAGCGGGTGGATCTTGAACGACACATCCTCGATCAACTCGACGAAGACGCCGCCGAGCCCGAAGCCGATCAGAGGACCGAAGTTCGGGTCCTCGAACATTCCGATAAGCACCTCGTGACCACCGGCAACATACTCCTGAACAAGAACGCCCTCAGGATCGGGCACCGCCGACGTCACCTGCTCGAAAGCATTCCTGACGTCCGGCTCAGTAGCCAGATCGAGAGCCACGCCCCCAACGTCTGACTTGTGGACCGCCGATGGCGATATGACCTTGAGGACGACGGAGCCATCGACGCCCTGTGCAAACGCCACCGCTTCGTCGGCGGTTGAAACGGTTGCCGACTGCGGGATTCGAAGACCGTACGCGCCGAGCACCGTGTCAACGCCGTCGGGGTCGAGCCACACTGCCTCATCGGTGCCCGCGATCGCAGCGGCGATGACCTCAGAAGCGGCGTCGGGGTCAATGTCGTCGAATACAACAGACGACCCGACCGGTTTCTGGAGCCACTCGGCATAATCAACGGCCTTTCGGAGCGCCTTCGCCGCACGCTCGGGAAAGGGGAACGCCGGGAATGAGGCAAGCTCGCTCGACAACTCGGTCGGGGCGCCTGCAGAATCCATGTAGACCGCGAGAAATGTCTTGTCGCTCGGAGCCAACTCGGCGGCCTCCCTGATTGCCACTGCGGTCTGAGCGACGCCAGTCACTGATGTCGGGATGTAGAGCGCTATCACAGAGTCGAGTTCATCGCTGGCAAGCATGGCGGCAAGCGTCTTGCGATACTCGTCGGGGCCGGCAGACGCAATCATGTCGACGGGGTTTGCCACTGCGGCATCGTCGCTCAGGAACGACCGGAGCTCAGCTTGTAAGTCAGCGGTGAACTGCGGAACGACCAGACCTTGCGACTCAAGCGCATCGACAGCGAGAATCGCTGGCCCGCCAGCATTGGTGACAAGACCAACCCTCGGACCCTTCGGAATCGGCTGGTTCGCCAACAGTGCCGTGACGTCGAACAGTTCTTCGAGGGTCGTGACTCTCACCACACCTGCCTGTGCGAACAGCGCGTCGACGGCAACGTCGAGACTCGCAAGCGAACCGGTGTGGCTCGACGCTGCCCTTGCTCCTGCGGATGTACGACCTGACTTGACGGCAACAATCGGTTTGTTCCTGCCGATTCTGCGAGCTATTCGCGCAAAGCGACGTGGGTTGCCGAATGACTCGAGGTACAGAAGGATTACGTCGGTGTTGGGATCGTCCTCCCAAAACAACAGCAGGTCGTTGCCGGAGACGTCAGCCTTGTTTCCGACTGACACGAAGGTCGAGATACCGATGTTGAGATCGGCGGCATAGTCGAGGATGGCGAGTCCGAGCGCGCCACTCTGGGAGGACATCGCGACATTTCCCGATAGTGGAACGATCGGCCCGAACTGACCATCCACGTTGACGGCCGGATCAGTATTGAGAAGGCCCATGCAGTTCGGTCCGACCATTCTCATCCCTGCAGAGCGCACAATCTCAAGAAGCTCCCGCTCGGCGGCAACGCCTTTATCTCCGGTCTCCGAGAAGCCCGCCGAAATGACGCAGACCCCGCGCACACCCTTCTCTGCGCACTCCCTCACTGTGTCGAGCACATACTCCCCCGGGACGACGATGAACGCGAGATCCACCGGCTCTGTGATATCGAGGACCGACTTGTACGCAGGAATCGATCTGATCACCTTGGTCTTTGGGTTCACCGGGTACAGCGGACCGGTGAAGTCTGCGTTGATCAGATTGTTGAAAAGCCTCCCGCCAATGGACTGCTTGTTACGCGACGCACCGATCACCGCGATCGATCCGGGGTAGAACACTGGCATCAGACTGGCGGCAGTCGCAATCCTCTCCGCCTCACTCTCGGCGCTAAGGACGGAGGCAGATTCCTCCGTCGGAAGGCTCACTGTGTAGACACCCTCGTCGATTTCTCTGCTCATCGAGAAGCCGGCATTGCGAAACACTCGCATCATCGCGTGGTTGTCAGAGAGCACGTACGCCGTGAAGTCCGTAATCCCGTTTGCCCGTGCATACGCTGCAACCCGGAACACGAGCAAGGTTCCAATGCCGTGCCCCCGCATGTCGTCGGCGACGGTGAATGCAACCTCAGCGTTTCCTGGTCTGGCATCGATGCTGCTGTAGCGACCAACGCCGACGAGCCTTCCGTCTGCAATCGCGATTAGGGCCATGTGCGAGCGGTAGTCGATCGTTGTGAACTCACCGAGTTCGTGCTCTGTCAGCTCTCGTTTCACCCTAAAGAATCGGAAATAGCTCGATTCGGTTGACATCCCCTTCACGAAGTCCTGAAGTGCTTCGGCGTCGGAAGGGATGATGGGTCGAATCCTGACGGTGAACCCATCCTTGAGGACGGCATCCTCCTCCCATGCGGCCGGGTAGCCGGCGGGTGGTTCGGTTACCGTCGTAGGAATCGATGCTGATGCGATGGTGTCTTGGTCTTCCACAGCACCATTGTCGCACGCGCTGGTGTCCCCGGCATCGCCGAGGGCACCCAACGGACGTCGTGTGTGATCCTCGCCGTCGTGACGGCGTCAGGCCACCGCCGTACAGCATGCTGTCGAGGTGGTCCCCTTCGATGTGGTACATCCGCACGTCCCAGCGTCGGACGCAAGCTGATCTGTGTCAGCGAGCACCGCGTAGTACTCCCACTTCTCTCCATCGGGTGCGGTCACCCATACCTTGTCTTGTGTGGCGTAACAGCAAGACACGTTGTTCTCGACATCGGTGAGCATCTCAGTCTTCTCGAGGCGAGCAATCGTCGTCTGTACATCGGCGCTTGACGGGACTTCGACACCCAGATGGTTGATCGTGCCGCCCTCGGCCCCTTCGAAGAGGATCAACTTCAGCGGTGGCTCCGCTATCGCGAAGTTCACATACCCGTCCTTTCGCTTCACAGGCTCAGCGCCGAACAGGTCTGAATAGAACCGTGTGGACGCTTCAAGGTCTTCGACGTTCAAGGCGAGCTGAAGACGCCCGGTGAGTGGCGTCTGCTGTGCGGTGTTCTCCATCATCTTCTCCTCATATCGATGGTTATCGATGTAAGAATATCACACTCATATCGATATGTGTCGATATAATGTTGTCACTATGGAAATGTGTTGCGAACCACTCTGCTGCGAACCACTGTCCGAATCCGATGCTGCTGTCATGGCTGCTCGACTGAAGGCGCTTGCCGACCCAACGCGTTTGAGGATGTTCAGCATCATCTCGTCTTCTGACGAACATTGTGCCTGCGACCTCACCGAGCCGCTTGGCGTCGGTCAGCCGACCGTCAGTCATCACCTCAAGGTCCTACTCGATGCTGGTCTCGTATCGCGCGAGCAGCGTGGCAAGTGGGCCTACTACAAGGTTGACGCAGACGCTCTACGCGAGCTCAGCGGATTTCTGGATCCCGCCGTTCTGGCTGGGTAGTCCAAACGTCACCGATATCTCGGCCCCGCCATCGCCTGTTGTACCAAGAGCCATACCGCCGCCAGTTCGCTCAGCCGTCCGCGCCACGATGTCGAGACCGAGACCCGTGGACCCTGCCCCAGACTGTCCGCGCTGAGGCACTGAGAGATCAGCAAAGCCTGGGCCATCGTCGCTGATCAGGAGCAAACTGCCGCCTGGCGTACTCCGGACCGAGACTCGGAAACCGACTCCAACAGGCGTGTGAGCGAAGATGTTCTCAATCAACACATCAATCATGGCTCCGAGTTCAGAGCGGGAAAGGCCAACAGGATGAGAGCCTGCCTCAACGGTTATGGCCGTCGGTCGACCTTGCTCGTCAGCAAGCACCTGCCAGAACTCTGCACGGTGACGAACCACATCGCCGAGGTCGACAAGGTCGTCGGCTCCGACCGACCGCGACCGTGCTTGTTCAATCATCGAGTCGACGGCTCGCTCGAGGGCGTCGATGTCCGACTTCAGCGCTGCACGCTCCTCGGCGTCAGTAACCATCTCTGCCTGCAACCGAAGCGCGGTCAAAGGCGTTCGTAGCCTGTGCGACAGATCGGCCACATTCTCGCGTTCGGCCTCAAGCAGCTTGTCCAGTCGTCCCGCAAGCACATTGAAGGCTTCTCCCACCTCGGCGATTTCCTCCGGACCGCCGGGAACGACCCTGGTCTCAAGGTCCCCTTCACCCCATCGAAGCGCCGCCTGCGACAGCTCCGTCACGGGTCGAACGACCGATCGCCCGAGCCGGTCGGCGGCGACCATTGCAACCAGAATCAGGAATGCTCCGAGACCAGCGAGCATCGCCCAAGCTGCGGCTACACCGCGCGTTAGCTCCTCGTCCGGCACGAAGGCTCTTACAACGACAGCCTCGTCCGTTACCGTTGAGTCCGGGCCGAGAACGGGAATAAGCACCTCTGCCCCCCCGTCGATTTTGGCAGTAAAGGCAGCTCCCTTTTGCGCCTGCTCGATGCTCGGTGACATGGCGACAGGTTCCCCCACGACGGTGCCATCGGGGAAGATGACACTGAGGCCATCCGGATTGTCAAAGGCTGCAAGCACAATCTCTGCAAACTCGGGGGTTATGGAGCCGTCAAGCCCAACGAATCCCCCAACGGCAAGTGCAGCTGCAACCGATCCAACAGTTCGCTCAGCACCGGAAAGCGCCCTGTTCTGGGCTTGGTTGCGTATCAGGATTGCGACTGGGAAGAGGAAGGCAACGACGACAAGGGACGCGACCGCAAACGACAACCACGCAAGGCGGCGTCTCATGCCGGATCGACGAGCTTGATGCCGACTCCGTACACGGTTTCGAGGTACTTGCTGTTCGCTGCGGTTTCACCAAGCTTCTTGCGCAGCCAAGAGATATGAACGTCGACCGTCTTCTCTGAGCCGCCGTAGGGCTGTCGCCATACCTCAGCCATAAGCTGTCGTTTCGATACAACAACATCGAGTCGCTCTGCGAGGTAGACGAGAAGGTCGAATTCTTTTGGAGACAATTGGAGTGGGACTCCTTCGAGGGACGCCACTCGCGCACTCGGGTCGATACGAAGATCCCCCACGATGATCTGAGGGGTCGAGGACTCTGCAGCGGACCTCCGAAGCACCGCCCGAAGCCGAGCTTCGAGCTGCTCGACCGAGAACGGTTTCACGAGGTAGTCATCAGCGCCAGCGTCGAGCGTCTTGATGACGTCTCTGTCCTCGCTGCGGGCCGTTGCCACGATGACGGGAACATCGGTAACCGCTCTGATCATCTTCAGCAGCTCGGTGCCGTCGAGATCCGGGAGGCCCATGTCGAGCACCACAACGTCGGGTGCCGTCTGGACAATCCGCTGCAGTCCGTCGAGCGCTGTCCCAGCGCCGTCCACTTCATACCCCTTGCCGGCGAGCACTCTCGTGACAAGCTGCCTGATCCGCTGGTCGTCTTCGATGATTACCACTGATGCCATGCACAGAGGTTGCCATGTGGCGGACGCCTTAGCAACTCCTTAACATGGTGTTGGGTACCCCACAACACGGAGCACGACACTATGGCTGCAACGATGCGGCAGAGACTCCTCCTGGTCGCCGGCTGGCTATTGGCAGCTATCGGCTCAGGACTTGTGGCCTCTGGGGCTGTTGCGATTGCAGGTGGTCAGGTTCTCGACCGGGCACTGCAGCCGCTCACAGCTGCCGAGGTTGCAGCACTCCCTGTTGTTGCGGTGGGTTCGCCCGACACAGTCGAGCCCCATGCCTCCGGCGGCCTCGTTCCTACGGCCGGGGAGCCCACCGACGACAACAGCGTTGCGCCACCGGACACGACGGGCGACAGGAGGGGCTCCGCATCGACAGGTGGCTCAGACGCACCCGTCGACCCCTTCTCGACGCCCTCAACCCAGGTCGCGATTGAGAAGAACGAGGGTGGCGGAGCTTCTTTCGTGATCTCCGACGACACGATCATTCTCTTGTGGGCGACGCCAAGCGGCGGATACATCGCCCAGCTACGTGCTTCGACGGCCGATGCCGTCACCGTGTCATTCACATCCAACAGGAACGTTTGGCTTGTCGAGGCTGTGATCGACGAGGGGCGCCTTGTCGTACGGTCGAGTCAGGTGCCGCTGACCTGATCAGACGGCGGCGCAAGTGACGGAGGCTGAAACGAGAGCGTCCGATCGTAATTGTCGACGAATTCGATGACGTCGTCCGGGGGAAGCGGATGTGCGATCAGATATCCCTGTACCTCAACGCAGCCGAGTTCGGAAAGCCTGGCGAGTTCTTCCGCCGACTCGACTCCCTCTCCGATCACGTCGATATCCAGGCAACGTGAAATCGCGATGATGGCCGCCGCGATCGCCTCAGACTCCTTGCGTTCGTGGATGTTCTGAACGAAAGACGTATCGATCTTGAGTGCGCGAATTGGGAGGCTCTGAAGATGCCTGAGACTTGACGAACCGGTGCCGAAGTCATCGATGGAGACCTTGATACCCATGTCGGAAAGTCGCTCGATCGCCCGACCCGCTCGTTCCGACTCTTGGGTAATCGTTCGCTCGGTGACCTCAACCTCAAGGTGGCGTGGATCGAGATCAGCGGCAGCAAGCGATACAGCAATTGATTCCACGAGGCTTGTGTCTCTGAACATCCTGTCGGAGATGTTCACCGAAACGCGCATAGGTCGGATCCCTTGTGCGATCCAGCGCTTCATGTCGCGGCACGCCTCATCGAGTACCCATTGACTCATCGGCCCGATCAGGTCGGACTCCTCAGCAAGTGGCACAAACGCGCCAGGCCTCAGAAGTCCTCTCTTTGGGTGCTGCCAACGAACCAGTGCCTCGATACCGGTCACGGCTCCCCGCGACACATCGACTTTCGGTTGGTACAAGAGACGCAGTTGATCGCCTGAGTCGATCGCCTCTCTGAGGTCGTCGAGCAGTTCCAGCCTGTCCGACGTCCGGTCCCTCAACGATTTCGTGTAGTACTGGTAGGTGTTCTTGCCAGCGGATTTGGCCTGATACATCGCTGTATCGGCACCCTTCATCAATTCCTCGTAGCTGTCTCCGTCGACGGGATACATCGAGATACCGATTGAAGCCGTCACAACCAATTCTCGATTGCCGACGGTGTACGGAGCAGACACCGCGCGAAGCACCTTGGTGGCGACCCGGCCGGCATCCTCGACACGTTTTCCACCCTCCAGGATGATCGTGAACTCATCGCCCCCGAGTCTGGCGACGGTATCGGTCTCGCGAAGTACGGTGACGAGCCGGCCGGCGATCTGGCGAAGCAGTTCGTCACCCACCGCGTGACCGAATCGGTCGTTGACGTCTTTGAAGCCGTCGAGATCAAGGAACATGACCGTTACGAGACCTCCGTCTCGCCTGGCTCGGGAAAGGGCGCTTGCGACGCGGTCCTGAAACAGGGTTCTGTTGATCAGTCCGGTCAATGGGTCGTACTGTGCATGCGCCCCAAGCCTCGACTCTGCGGTCCGTCGCTTCACCACGGCAACAATCACCATGACAATGATGGTGAGCGTCGCGGTGCCGACAATGGCCGCGATCAGCATTGGTGGCTGCCGACTTTGATCATCGGTCTTTATCGGCAGGGTGGCACAAGAAGTGAAGAGGTACTCGGCGCTCCGCTCGACCATCGCTCGCCTGTACGATGGCATTGCCATTGAGTGAGAGGAGGCGCTGTGTTTGGGATCGACTTCGACGCAATCATGTGGGTTGCGTTTGCAATTCCCCTCATTGCTCTCTGGGTCGCCGCGTACTGGGACCTCGTGTTTCGAAGTGACCTCCCGATTCCACGAAAGGTCGTGTGGGGCGCCTTCATATTCTTCACCGCCTACATCGGAATAGCTTTCTACTTCCTCAGCCGCCCGACACCACAGCCAACGGGGAAAGACGGGGCCGATTCGACGGGTAGGACGTCCGCTCTCGTTGCAGAACTGGAACAGTTGTCAACAGCACACGCCAACGGTGAAATCACCGACGACGACTATCTCGCAAGCAAGAGGACACTCCTTGGCCTCACTTCCGGTGCCGCCGACCACAACGGGTAGCCCAGTGGGATGCCTCGCACCGGTGCCAATGCGCGTATCGCCCTGCTGTGGAGGAGCACAGGGCCGGATGTGTGGGTGCCCGGGGTGGGAATTGAACCCACACGCCCCGTGAGGGACAACGGATTTTAAGTCCGTCGCGTATACCGATTTCGCCACCCGGGCAATGGATTCACAATACGGGATTCCGGCCCTTCCCGTCACGAACATTGGTGTTTCCTGGGCGAACGGAGAATCACCGTTCCCGGTCCAACTTGCGGAAACGAATGGCCGACGAACCAAACGATAAAAGCGACTCCCGACCTCGGGAAGTGTGCGCATAATGCCGGTTATGCGCACCCAGTCCAGCGGTGCATGCTGCCTGTCATGGGCGGTTTTCCGCTGCCGTTGGGTTAGCCGACCTGTTGAACCGGTGGCGGCGTCCAGGTTCCATCGAGGACTGAGTCGTCGCCCCAGTAGCAGCGGATGTACAGCGAGAAGGTCTCCTCTGGAGCGGGGATCCAGTTCGACTCCTTGTCGGTGCCAGGGGATTCCGCAGACACGTAGATCGTCAACGAACCGTCCTCTCCGAAGGTGAGCGACTTGTTCTTGGTACCAATCGAGTACCGGTTCAGGTCGTTGACCTCAAAGATGTGGTGTTTGTTGTACACAGTGAGGGACCAGAACCCTTTGACGGGTGGCAACTCGCCGGCCGGAAATGTCACTGAGTACACGTTGCTGCCGTCGAGTTGGGCACCGCCTGTGTCGTTGTCGGTGTAGAAGTACTGGGTCTCGGTTGGCCGATTGTCGAACATGTTCGACTTGGCCGTGCTTGTGCGCATGAGGTAGTCGAATCCCCACTCAGCATTGTTCGCTGAGCGATTCCAACCGTTTCCTGCCGGGACGCCGTTGTGCTTCCAGACGAATAGGGGGGCTATCACCTCGTTCTCTGTTTCGATTGCGACGTCGGCGAGCGCCTTCATGACGTCAGGATCGACCGCTGCAGCGTTGAGGACTTGGCGAAATGATGCGTAGAGGGACTCTTCTCCCGGAAGCGGTGGCACGACGTCCATGACGGCAGGCAACTGTTCGAAGAAGAGTTCGGGTACTACCCATGCAGTTTCGCCCTCGACCTCAGGGACAGGGAACGATGGGACGTCGGCCCAGTCCGTAGTCCTTGTGACGCCATCGAACTCGGCGAGCGGATAAGCATCAATCTGGTTCACGAGATCACCAACGATGGCACGGTCCTCATCGGTGTCGTCCATGAACACCCGGGGCCCAACCATCACCAACTCGGTCGACGACCGAAAGACGCCTGTGATTCCATCAGGAACGTCGCCGTCCCAATTCGGGCCGACGAGGAGATAGAAGCCGGGTTCTGAGCCATAAGCCTTCCCCAGATGACCGAACTGGTCTGTCCGGCCGTCATACAGGGCATAAACCCAGAATCGGTCACCGAAATCGGGAACCTGTATCACTGCCGGTTCCTCATCTACGGAGAAATACCCAAGTCCATATGCGACATCCTGATTCGGGCAAGCAACAAAACTCTGCTTCGGCAGCACGTAATCGTTGAGCATGCTCAGACGCCCGAGAGGCGCAACAGGTATGACACCACCGAGCCGTCCGGGAACTGGAGCTTCCGTAATGCCAGCCCTCCGATTTGATACGTTCACCAGCGGCCAACCCCACACATAGGCCAGCCGACCGATCGACTTCACCCACCCGTCGTGGAGCAGAGCCCCGTCTACCGGGTTGTTGATCTCTTGAATGTCCATCAGTTCTCTCCACGACGCTCGGAGCTCAGGTCATTCGCTCATCGTATTGGCCGCCGCACGCCTACACAACGAGGGGTCAGCCGTTGGGTGGGCATGACACGACACATGCGTGCCCAACCAGATGCCATGATGTCGAAACCCTCCAACCTCAACGTGAAGAGTGCGCATAACGGCACATATGCGTGCCGTGGGTTGAGGAGTGCATAATGCCGGATATGCGGTCGGGGTCGCTGTGCGTTCACCGATGGTTGTGTCTCTCAATTGTGTGCTTCGTGGCTCTATAGGGTGAGAGGTATGCCTGATGTCATCTTTGAGTAG
>Ga0070726_10002438_pt1 | contig 16743 bp, 11 predicted proteins | sample tdAd471_FD_67275 | JGI IMG/M metagenome (GOLD analysis project Ga0070726, IMG submission 67275) | Marine sediment microbial communities from the Atlantic coast under amendment with organic carbon and nitrate - tdAd47.1 | ecosystem: Environmental > Aquatic > Marine > Coastal > Sediment | place... | reverse complement strand
GACGACCATTGGGACGCCGGCGGCCTTGCAGTGGTTGATGGACTCGATGGTCTGGGGCATAAGGCCGTCGTCGGCGGCGACAACGAGCACGACGATGTCGGTGACGTTGGCACCACGCGATCGCATCGCGGTGAATGCCTCGTGGCCCGGCGTATCGACGAAGGTCACGAACTTCTCTTCATCGCCGACGGTGACCGAGACTTGGAACGCGCTGGTGGCCTGCGTGATGCCGCCGGCCTCGCCCGCGGCGACGTCGGTCTTGCGGATGCGGTCCAGGAGCGAGGTCTTGCCGTGGTCGACGTGACCCATGATGGTGACGACCGGGCCGCGGGGCTGCTCGTCGACATGGACACGGTCTTCGAAGGATTTTGCGACCTGCTTCTCTGCCGAGTGGGCTTCGACGACATCGAGCTCGATGTCGTAATCGATCATGATTTCCTGGGCTTTTTCGGATTCGATGCCGGAGTTGATCGTGGCCATGATGCCCTGAAGGAAGAGCTTCTTGACGATCTCAGCGGCCTTGACGCCCGTGGTCGCCGAGAGCTCCTTGATGGTAAAGGGCTCGACGATTTTGACGGGGCCGCCGGTGTCTGCCGGGGATGGTCTGCCCGAGCCCTGGCCCTGGCGTTTGGCTTCCTGGCGCCGGCGCTTCATGAATCCGCCGGAGCGGAGGAGCCTTGCTTCGCGTTCGACGAGGTCCTGCTCGCGGAAGGGCGAAGCGCCACCGCCGCCGCCGCCCGCGCCGCCGCCGCCACCGAAGTCGCGGTCGCCTCTGCGTCCGGTCTGGCCGCCGCGTCTGCGGTTACCGCCGCCTCGGCGTGATGGGCCGGCGTCTTGTCCCGGTGCGGGCGGGCCAAAGCCGCCTCCGCCTCCGCCTCCGCCCGGGCCGCCGTAGCCGCCACCGCCGCTGGGGCGTCGTCTTGGTGTATCTATGACTTCAGGTGCTTCGACCCGGACAACTTTGGGGCCGGAGAGTTTGACTTTCGTTTTCTCAGACAGCATCGGGCCCGCGGGCGTGACGCTCTGCGGCCTTGTGGGCACGTTCATCGGCGCGGGTTTGGCAGGAGCCGGCGTTGGCGTGGCCTTGGGCTTCTCGGGCGCTTTCGGGGCCTCGGGCGGTGTTTCAGCGGCTGCGGCGCTGCCTGTTTCGGGCTCCTCGGCTGCTGGCGCGACGGGCTCTTCGGGCTGGTTCTCTGGCTCGGATTCCGGCGCGGGAGCGGATTCTGCGGGCTTTGGAGCGGCTGGGGTTGCCGTGATCTTGGCGGGAGGCGGCGGTGGAGCGGTGCGGCTGACCGGTTCCTCTTCAGCAACGGCGACGTTGCCCGAATCGGCTGAGTCGGTCTCGCCTGTGTCATTGCCTTCAGCGGACTTGGGCTTGGTGGCCTTGGCGCGCTTGGGGGCCACGCGCACCTTCTCCATGTCCACCTTCTCGGTGGTTTCCACGGCCGAGCTGCTGCTCTCCTGGGAGCTGAACCATTCGCGGATGGTCGCCTCCAGGCCGACCGAGATGGTCGACATGTGGTTCTTGACCAGCTTCTCCGGGATGCCCTCGGCGTGGCACTTGGCCACGATCGATTTCGAGGCGATTCCCATTTCTTTTGCGATTTCAAATACCCGCTTGGCCAATGCGTGCTCCAGCTCGAATCAAATCAGACTTCGGCGCCCGTGCGCCACAACTGCGATGCTCTACTGATCAGGATTCCTTGGTGTCGGAATCCGGAGGTGTGTCTTCACCCAGGATGAACGCGGCGGCCTCGTCGGCCTCGGCGTCGTCTTCGGTCTCGTTCTCGGCGTCGCCGCCCACAAGGCCATCGAGAATCGAAGCGCCCGCGGCTTGCTCCTCTTCACGACGCTTGGCGGCTTCTTCCTTGTCCTTGAGCTGCTGCTCGGCGACGATCTTGGCGCGCTCGGCCGAGGCCACGACGACCTGCTGGGCCTGCTTTTCGTCGATCTCGAGCTCGTTGATCAGCACCTCGATGCCGACCTCTTCGATATCGAACACGCTGACCATGCCCAGAGCCGCCAGGCGGTCGAGCATGGTTTCCTGCATGCCCTCGACCGAGAGCAGCGTCTCGGCGAGCACCTCGAGGCCCTTGTTGAATTCCTCGGGCGTGAGGATGTCGATGTCCCAGCCCGTCAGACGGGCAGCAAGGCGGACGTTCTGACCTCGCTTGCCGATGGCAAGGCTCAGCTGATCGTCGCGGACGACCACGGTGGCGCGGCCAAGCTCGAAGCACAGGTTCACTTCCTGGATCTCGGCGGGCTTGAGAGCGTTCTGGATGAGGATCTGGCTCGACTCGTTCCAGCGGACGATGTCGATCTTTTCGCCGTTGAGTTCGTCCACGATGTTCTTGATGCGCGAGCCGCGGACACCCACGCAGGCGCCGACTGCATCGACGCGTGAGTCGATTGAGGCGACGGCGATCTTGGTGCGGTAGCCGGCTTCTCGCGCCAGAACCTTGAGTTCGATGATCCGCTCGGCGACCTCGGGGACTTCGACCTCGAAGAGGCCCTTGATGAAGTCCGGGTGCGCCCGGCTGATGACGATCTTGACCTGCGAACCCTGCTCGCGGACATCGAGGATGAGGCAGCGGACGCGTTCGCCCGCGTTGAACTGCTCGCCTGGGATCTGTTCGGAGCGGGGCATGAACGCCTCGGCCCGGTCGATGGTGGCGACCAGAGCGCCGCCCTCGTAGCGCTGGGCGGTGCCGGTGACGATCTCACCGATGCGTCCGGAGAACTCGTCGAGTATGGAGTTCCGCTCGTCGTCGCGGAATTTTTGGATCATGACCTGTTTGAAGGTCTGGGCGCTGATGCGGCCAAGCTCTGCCGGGGGGATCTCTAGCGGTTCGCCCATGCGTGTGAGGTTGAACTGTCCGGTGAGTTGGTCGAACTCGCAGGCGAACTCGTCGGTGTCAATGGTGCCGTAGTACTTGCGAACAGCCGACAGCATGGCCTGCTCGAGATCGTTGATCAGCAGCGAGCGGTCGATGTTGCGATCGCGAGCGATCGAGTCCAGGATTCTCATGATTTCTTGCGGGTTCACGCTCGAACCTCCGGTTTATTTGGACGGCCTTGTACCGCCCGAGATTGTCAGGTTGTCGCCGAGGGTCGGACCCGGCATGGAACGCAACAAGGCCACGAACGTCTCAAACACGCTCGTGGCCTCCCGGAGCCACACCCTTCCCATTGATGGGCAGGGGGTCATCAGCATGGCTTTCGTATCAGCGCATGCACCGCTCCGGGGGCAGATCCCATCTGGCCAACGGTGAGGCCGGGTGGGGGAGAAACACAAGCACGTGGCTCCGAGCCACCTGCATACACCAAACATTAGACAGGCGCGATGCCCCGGGCTAGGCGGGCAGGGGGGGCAATGTGCTGGCTATGCCCGTCAGGCCCCGAGTGATCTGTGGACTTGGCGGGTCAGTTTCGCCCGGTTTGGGGATCGGGTTTGCGGGCTGTGGGTCTTTGTCCGGGTCGGACCGCGTCCATGACCTGAAGGGCCCTCTTGCCCTTGATCTTGCCCATGCTGGCCCAGAACTTCTTCTCGCCCTCGACCTCGATCATCACCGGCTGGATGGCGGGCTTCTCGGTCAGGATGAGATCGCCCGGCTGGAGATTGATCAGCTCCTGCACGGTCATGGTGGTCTGAGCCAGGACGCCGGCGATCTCGACCGAGGCGCGGTTGAGCGATTTGTCGATCCGCTGCTGGACATCAGCGTTTTTGGACTGGTCGTTGACGGCGAACCAGCTCTGGGCGGCCAGGTCGTCCATGATGGGTTCGATGACGTTGTAGGGAATGCACAGATTCATTGTGCCGGCCCGGTTAGACATCTTGATCTCGAACCCGACGACGACGACGACCTCGTTGGGCGGCACGATCTGGACGAGTTGGGGGTTGCTCTCGGTGGCGCAGATATTGAATACGAGCTGACGGATGCCCGACCAGGCCTCGCTCATGGCGTCGAGACCTCTATGAGTGACGTTGCCGATGAGCTTGGTTTCGATGAGGGTCATCGGACGCTGGGGGATAAAGAGGTCCTGGGTGGTGCCCCCGAGCAGGCGGTCGATGATGGGGTAGATGATGAGCGGGCTGATCTCGAGGCACATCTGGCCCTCGAGTTTGTCAGACTGGACGAGGTTGAAGCTGGTCGGGTTTGGGAGCGTGGAGATGAACTCGGCGTAGGTCATCTGCTCGCAGTTGGCGACTTTGACTTCCACGATCGTGCGCAGGAAGCCGGAGAGCGAGGCGCCGAAGTTCCGGGCGAAGGATTCGTGGAGTGTCTGGAGCGCCCGCATCTGGTCCTTTGAGACGCGTTCGGGGCGTTTGAAGTCGTAGGGACGAACTTCGACGGATTCGCCGCGTCGGCGGTGGCGGCTGAAGATCTGGCCCTGGATCGAGTCCTGCTCGACCTCGCCCGAATCGATGGCGTTGAGGAGGGCGTCGATCTCGTTCTGTTCGAGGATGTCCGCGGACATGGGGCTTTTCTCCGGACGAAAGGCGGCTGTGGATCCGGGGTGGTCCACCCCGGTTTATCGGGGCGTGGGCGCGGGATCCTTGAAGAGGACGATTGAGGCTTCTTGGGCGTGGGATGGCCGATCCGGGAACAATCAGGCCTGCCGAGGGGATTGGCCTGAGGAATCTGCCTTGCCCTGATGCAGAAGCCAGACGCAGAAGAACGCTCAGAAGGATGCCCAATCGATGAGATCCGTGTTCAAGCACATGTTGGTGGCACTGCTGATGGTGCTGCCTCTGTCCGCAGCCGCACAGCCGAACTTTGACGACATGCCCGAGGTGAAGGTGTCGGCGAAGCTCTCGGGGGTGCAGTTCGTGCCCGGGCAGCGGGCGTTTGTGGTGGTGGTGCTGGATCACGGGCCTGAGCTGCACTCGTGGCCCTCGGCGGATCAGGATGTTTTGCCGCCGGAATTGGCCGAGTTTGCGATCCGGACCGAGGTGGGTATAGAGGACGCCCCGGCGTGGCTGAGCGTCGGACCTGTGCAATGGCCCGAGCCCTTGCCCGCCGAGGTGCCCAATGTCACTGGCACCGGTTCGATGGAGGCGCTGACCTACAAGGACCGGGCATTGGTGTACGTGCCGATGCTGATCGCAGACGATGCGCCGCTGGGTGAGCACGAGATCCGTGTGGTCGTGGGCCTGCAGGCGTGCGACGAGGCGCAGTGCTACATCCCGCAGCACGATGTGCGCAAGCTGACGGTGAACATCGTCGCCGAGGGTGGCAGTCAGCTCGAGGACCCGGACTTTGCGGGTTTCGACGCGGGTGTCTATGAGTCGAGTTGGTCAGACGGGCAGGCCTCGGGTGGACCGGATTCGGATGTCTCTGAAGAGGCGGGATCGGTCGATGATGGCAAGCAGGCGGTGGTCGGTGCTCGGCCGAAGTTCCTGGGGTTTTTTGAGCTTCCCGCGCCGGGGTCGTCCGCGTTTCTGATCGCGATCGCCTTGGCGAGTGCTGTTGGCGGGTTTGTGTTGAACCTGACACCCTGCGTGCTGCCGGTGATCCCGATCAAGATCATGACGCTGACGCATCACGCGGGCGAGAGCCGATCGCGGGCGGTGGTGCTGGGTGTGTGGATGGCTCTTGGCGTGATCGCGTTCTGGAGCGCGCTTGCGATCCCGGTGCTGTTTATCAAGGGGATGGCCGACCCGTCGGTGATCTTCGGGATCTGGTGGCTGACGTCGGGTATCGGGCTGGTGATTGTGATCATGGCGGCGGGCCTGATGGGATTGTTTCAGATCAAGCTGCCCCAGAAGGCGTACATGGTCAACCCGAGCGTGGACTCGGCGCAGGGCTCGTTCATGTTCGGCGTGATGACTGCGGTTTTGGGTCTGCCTTGCTTTGGGTTTGTGGTGGGGGCGCTGTTGCCCGCAGCCGCGACGGCGGGCGCGGGCGTGGTGCTGACGGTGTTCGTTTCGATGGGCGTGGGGATGGCTTTGCCCTACTTCGTGCTGGCGCTCTTTCCAGGGCTCCTCAAGAACGTGCCCAGGACCGGGCCGGCCAGTGAATTGGTGAAGCAGGTGATGGGCCTGCTGCTGATGGCGGCGGGAGCGTACTTCATCGGCGCGGGGATGCTGGCGCTGGTTGCAGATATGCCCTACATGGCCAAGGTTCTGCACTGGTGGGCAGCCGGTGCGCTCGTGGCTGGTGCGGGTCTGTGGCTGGTGTACCGCACGGTGCGGATCACATCCAAGTCGCTGCCCAGGATTTCGATGCTGGTGTTGGCGCTCTTGCTCGGCGTGGCGGGCATCTGGGTTGCCAACAACCAGACGGAGCAGTCGAAGGTGCGCTGGCAAGAAAAGGAATCGGCTCGGCAGATGCAGCTTGCAACGGGCGGGTATGTGACGGGCGCGTGGAACGAGTACTCGCCCGAACTCGTCGAGATGGCGATGGCCGACGGCAAAGTTGTGGTGATGGATTTCACGGCCGAGTGGTGCCTGAACTGCAAGGCGCTCAAGGCGGCGGTCCTGAACGTCGAGCCCGTCAAGGGTCGGCTGATGTCGGAGGAGGTCGTGGCGTTCGAGGTGGACCTGACCTCTCGCTCGGCGCCTGGCTGGCAGAAGCTGCGGGAGCTCGGGCAGACGGGCATTCCGACGCTTGCGGTTTATGGGCCCGGGCAGGAGGGCGGCCCCTGGATCGCCAACGCCTACGGCTCGGGGCAGGTCATGGGGGCGATCGAGGCTGCTTCGGACTCGGAACAACTGAAGGTGACCGCCCGGTAAAGGTTGGCCTCGGTGTGAGTTGCGGGCCTGAGGGGCCTGGCGGCTGCGAGATTGTTTGACCTTGCGTGGATTCGGGGCTAGATTTGGCTCCGCAGCCTTCGGGCTGAATGCGGGTGTAGCTCAGTGGTAGAGCGTCACGTTGCCAACGTGAATGTCGTCGGTTCAAATCCGATCACCCGCTTTGAAACGCCCGGTACCGATTGGTGCCGGGCGTTGTCGTTTTTCAGATGGCTTGTGCGGGCGAGCGGGTTCGTTTAATTCATGCGAAAGCGCGAGCGAAATGCATCCGTGGTGCGGGCGTCAGCGAAATTGAGAGCGAGTGGATTGACTCGAAGGGAAGATTTGCTAGTCTGAGTCCTGACATGACGTACCAGCAGCCTCATCATCACGCTCATCAGCCGCACCCTACAGGTTGCCGGTCGTGATGCAGTGCTGATGGATCGCTGATCCCAGTTGCAAAAACGCCGGCTTCGAGCCGGCGTTGTTCGTTTTGGGGTTGTCCTGAGACGAAGCCGGTTCGGAGCCGCCCTAGCGGAGCCGAGCATGAGTCCAACGATTGATCCAGACATCCTGAAGCTAGCCATCCCCAAGGGGCGGATGTACGACGGCGTCTCGCGTTTGCTGGCTGAGGCGGGGTTGCCGCTTCGGTCGACATCGCGGAATTACAGGCCCGCCATCGCTGAGCCCGGGTTCGAGGTGAAGCTGCTCAAGCCCAGGGCGATCATCGAGATGCTCGGCGATGGCACGCGAGATCTCGCCTTCGCGGGCGCTGACTGGGTGCGCGAGCTGGATGCGGACCTGGTCGAGATCCTCGACACCGGGCTTGATCGTGTCCGGCTGGTCGCGGCGGCTCCGGCTGAGATTCTGAGCGGGGGCAGGCTGCCGAGCCGCCCGATCGTCGTGGCATCGGAGTACGAGCGACTGGCGCGGGGGTGGGTTGCGGGGCAGGGGCTCGATGCCTCGATCCTGGTTTCGTACGGCGCGACCGAGGTTTTGCCGCCGGAGGATGCGGACTGCATTATCGATAACACCGCAACGGGTGCGACGCTGGCGGCCAACGGGCTGACGATCCTCGATGAGGTCATGGTGTCGTCGACGAGGCTCTACGCGTCGCGAGCGGCGATGGAGTGTGAAGCCAAGCGTGAGCGCATCGAGCGGTTTGCGATGCTGGTCGGCTCGGTGCTCGAAGCGCGTCAGCGGGTGATGCTCGAGGTGAATGTCGCTCAGGATGTGCTGGAAGCGGTTGTGGAGGCGTTGCCCTGCATGCGCGAGCCGACGGTGTCGAGGCTCATGTCGGACACGGGGTACGCGGTCAAGGTCGCGGTTCGGCGGAGCGAGCTGCCCAAGCTGATCCCGCAGGTGAAGCGGCTGGGTGGAACGGACATCGTGGTCACCAAGCCGGAGCAGATCGTGCCATGACAAACACGACCGAAATGTTTTGCTTCCGGCCGAGTTCCCGAGTGACGGGCGTAAGTGCGTACGCACCCGGTGAGCGGCCGGCGTGGGTTGATCTGTTCCTCGATGCCAACGAGGGTGAACCAATTGATGGCGGGCATGTGGCTGAAGCGGGCAGTATTGAGAATAAAACACTCCGTCGGTACCCGTTCTCGGCGTCGCTTGAAGGAACGATCGCTGCGGGCATGGGCGTCGATGCCTCGCGGGTCGTCGTGACGAGCGGCGGGGATGATGCGATCGACAGGGTGTGCAGGATTGCGCTCGAGCCTGGGCGAGAGCTGCTCGTGCACTCGCCGACCTTTGAGATGATCGCACGAAGCGCCAGGCTCGCCGGGGCGGGGGTGTCCGAGATTGAGTGGCTCGGAGGTGCATTTCCTGTAGATGACTTTATCGAAGGGATCAGTGATCGTACGGGTCTGGTCGCGATCGTTTCGCCCAACAACCCGACGGGCGGGGTGCTTGGGCTTGAAGAGATGCGCGCGATTGTCGAGGCGGCCGGGCGGGTCGGTGCGCTCGTGCTTGTTGATCTTGCGTACATCGAATACGCGGATGAGGATCCGACGGCGAGCCTGCTGGAGTATGAGAACGTCGTAATTGTGCGGACGTTCTCGAAGGCGTACGGGCTGGCCGGGCTGCGGGTGGGCTACGCGGTCGGGGCCGAGCGGGTCGTGCGGCTACTGCGGGCCGTGGGTGGGCCGTACCCGGTGTCTTCGGTGTCGCTTGCGATTGCCCAGCAGGCGCTCAAAGCGAGTGATCGGATCGCGGATGTCGCGGCCGATGTGCGCCAAAGGCGCGAGAAGATAACATCGCGGCTGACCGGGTTTGGGTGCGAGGTCTGTCAGTCGCAGGCGAACTTCGTTCTGGTGCGTACGCCCAGAGCACGGTGGCTTTGGTCATCACTTGCGGCGCTCGGGATCGCGACGAGACGATTTGGCGGAAAGCCGGGTCTTGAGGACGCGGTGCGGATCACGGTCCCCAGTGATGAGAGCGGCTGCGACCGCTTGCTGGCCGCGATCGAAACGATTATGGCACCGGAGGCGATGCTCTTTGATCTCGACGGCGTGCTGGCGGATGTCAGCGGTTCGTACCGCCGAGCGATCATCGGAACAGCTCAGTCGTTCGGGGTGGATCTCTCGCCGATGGATATCCAGCGGGCCAAGGACGCGGGCGATGCGAACAACGATTGGGTGGTGACGCACAGGCTGCTTGCAGCGCGTGGTGTTGATGTTGAATTTGACGAAGTGAAAGCTCGCTTCCAGGAGCTTTATCTCGGAGACCAATCGTCGCCGGGTTTGCGTGAGTGCGAGACGCTGATCGGAGGCGTTGCGTTTTTAAAGCGGCTGCGCGAGCGGTGGCGGCTTGCGGTGGTGACGGGGCGTCCGAGAGCGGAGGCCGACTGGTTTCTGGAGCGGTTCGGGATCGCGGCGTACTTTGATGCAGTGATCTGCATGGAAGACGCGGCCGCCAAGCCCTCGGCCGAGCCGGTGCTGCGAGCGCTCGATCAACTCGGTGTGCGCTCGGCGTGGATGATCGGCGATACGCCGGACGACATCGTCGCAGCCAGGGGCGCCAGAGTGTTGCCGATCGGTGTCGTTGCACCCGGTCAGGAAACGGAATCGGCCAATTTGGCTCTTGGCACGAGCGGCGCAACGGCTGTGCTTTCAAGTATCGAATGTCTCACGGAGTACCTGCCATGACCGCACGGACGGCGATGGTGTCGCGCCAAACAAACGAGACGGATATACAGCTTGCGCTCAACCTTGATGGGTCGGGGCAAACGGAGATCTCGACTGGTATCGGCTTTCTGGACCACATGCTGACGGCCTTTGCGGTACACGGGAGACTCGATCTTGAGCTAAGTTGCACGGGCGACACCGGGGTGGATGACCATCACACGGCCGAGGACACGGCGATCGCGCTCGGGCAGGCGATCGATCGGGCGCTCGGGGATCGGGCGGGGATCACGCGATTTGCTTTTGCGTATGCCCCGCTCGATGAATCGCTTGCACGGTGTGTGATCGATCTTTCCGGGCGGCCTTCGCCTGTGGTCGAGCTCGGACTCAAACGCGAGATGATCGGACAGATCGCGTGCGAGAACATCACGCACTGGTTTCAAACGCTGGCGGTCAATTCGCGTGCGGCTGTGCATGTCGATGTCCTGCGCGGCGAGAACGACCACCACCGGGCCGAGGCTGCGTTCAAGGCGCTCGCGTTGGCGCTCCGAGCCGCGGTAGCGATTGATGATCGGGCAACCGGCATCCCGTCAACAAAGGGGACGCTGTCGTGAACAATCAGAAAGTCGGGATCATCCGGACGGGCGTTGCCAACGTGGCATCGGTGCAGGCTGCGCTCGCGAGGCTCGGGTGTGAGCCGGTTCTGATCGAGACGGCTCGTGACGTCGAGCGATTAAATGCTGTGGTTCTGCCGGGTGTTGGCTCGTTCGCGGCCGGTATGGCATCGCTCAATCGGCTTGATCTTGTGCAGCCATTGCGTGAGCGGTTCGCGGCGGACCGGCCGACGCTTGCGATCTGTCTGGGGCTGCAGCTGCTGTGCGCCGCGTCCGAGGAGTCGCCGGGCGTCAAGGGGCTTGGCGTGATTCAAGAGGAAGTGCGCGCGCTCCGCGGTTCCGGGCTTCGCTTTCCGCAATTCGGCTGGAACACCGTGGCAGCGATGGCGGGGATGACGTATCTCCAAGATGGGTACGCGTATTACGCGAATTCGTACGGCCTGCTCGATAATGCGCTCGGCTGGCAAGCTGCGGTGACCGTTTATGGTTCGCGGTTTGCAGCGGCTATCGAACGCGGAAACTGCCTGGCGTGTCAGTTCCACCCGGAGCTATCGAGTAGCTACGGCTCGGAACTGCTCGGGCGGTGGCTCACCAAGAGCCGGGAGGCGCAGCCATGCTGACCAGGCGTGTGATCCCGTGCATGGATATCAAAGGCGGCCGAATCGTCAAGGGTGTCCGCTTTGCCGGCTTGCGTGATGCGGGCGATCCGGTTGAACGAGCGATAGAATATGAATTACAGGGTGCCGATGAGATTGTCATTCTGGATGTGTCGGCTACTCCCGAGGGGCGGGGGGCTGCGCTGGAGACAGTTGCTGCGGTCCGCGAGGTGCTCTCGATCCCATTGACTGTCGGCGGCGGGGTGCGGACGCCCGTCGATGCGGTTCGGCTCTTGGAAGCGGGCGCGGACAAGGTCGGGGTGAATACCGCGGCCGTCGCTCGACCGGGACTGATCGCAGAGATCGCCGCGATGGTGGGGCGACAGTGTGTTGTGCTTGCGATCGATGCGGCTCGCCGCGATGGACGGCACAATCAATGGGAAGTGGTGACACAATCGGGGAGCAGACGCACCGGGATCGATGCGGTCGCGTGGGCGAGAGAGGGTGTCGGTCTGGGCGCAGGCGAAATCCTGTTGACCAGTTTCGACGAGGACGGCGTGGGTGAGGGATACGACTTGTCGCTGATTGAGGCAGTGACGAAAGCCGTCGGTGTGCCTGTGATTGCGTCGGGTGGTGCGTCGACTTCGGCGCACATGGTTGATGCGTTCGAGGCGGGCGCCGACGCGGTGCTGGCGGCCTCGATCTTTCACGACGGCATCACGCGTGTGCAAGACATCAAGCGAACGCTCCGCCACGCGGGGCAGGAGGTGCTGCTGTGATTGTTCCATCGGTTGATATACGCGGCGGGCAGGCGGTGCAGCTCGTCGGTGGGAAGACGCTCGCCATTGAAGCTGGTGATCCGGTTCCGATAGCAGAGCGATTCGGACGAGTCGGCGAGGTCGCGGTGATCGATCTCGACGCGGCGCTGGGCACGGGTGACAACCGAGAGGTGATCCGCAAGATCGTCAGCCGGGTGCCCTGCCGGGTGGGCGGCGGCATCCGCGATGTGCAGACAGCGATCGAGTGGCTCGATGCTGGTGCGCGGAAGGTCATCCTGGGAACGGCAGCGACGCCTGAGGTGCTTAGGCAGTTGCCGAAAGACCGGGTCATCGCCGCTCTGGACGCGCGCGATGGTGAGGTCGTGACCGAGGGATGGACCAAAGCGACCGGCCAAACGGTCGAGGAGCGCATCAAAGAATTACGTCCTTTTGTCGGCGGGTTTCTGGTGACATTCGTCGAAATCGAGGGGCGGATGACGGGTCTTCCGCTGGATCGGATCAAGGGGCTTGCGGCGCTTTCTGGAGCGGCGAAACTCACGGTGGCCGGCGGGGTGCGCTCGCCCGGTGATGTCGCGGAAACCGATGCGATCGGCGTCGATGCGCAGGTCGGGATGGCGCTCTACTCGGGCGCGTTCGATCTGGCTGAGGGTTTCTGCGCGCCTTTGCGATCAGATCGAGATGACGGCCTCTGGCCGACGGTAGTAACGGATGCGGCGGGCCGGGTGCTCGGGCTTGTCTACTCGAGTCTGGAATCTGTGCGCAAGGCGATCGAGATCGGTCGCGGCGTGTATTACTCGCGCTCGCGGGGAGGGCTCTGGGTGAAGGGTGAAAGCTCGGGCTGCTCGCAGGAATTGCTCAGCATCGGGGTCGATTGCGATCGCGACTGCCTGTTGTTTCGCGTCAGGCAAGCCGGCGACGGGTTCTGCCACACCGGGAGCCAGACTTGTTTCGGATCGCTCTCGGGCGTTGCGGCTCTTGAGCGAACAGTTGATTCACGATTGCGTGAGTCAATAGCGGGCTCGTACACGCGGCGTCTTGCCAGCGATGCGGGACTCCTTCGGAGCAAGCTGCTGGAGGAGGTGGGGGAGTTGATCGATGCGGCTACGCCAGCCGAGGCGGCGCACGAGGCGGCCGATGTGATGTACTTCGCGCAGATCGCGGCCAGTGTGCGCGGTGCGTCGCTCGAGGATATCGAACGTGAACTCGACAGAAGGGCGCTCCGCATCACGCGGCGGCCGGGCGATGCCAAAGTCGAACAGCGAGGAGACGCGAATGACTGCCAATGAGGTGTATTTGCGCCGAGTGGAACCGAGTGAAGCCGGACGGGTTCGTCGTGGCGCGCTCGATCCGGGCGCGCTCCGCGATGCCGCTGAGATCGTCGCGGCGGTCCGTGATCGCGGTGAGCAAGCAGTGCGAGAGTACGCGGCCCGGTTCGGTGAGCGTGCTGCGGATGAGCCGCTCTTGCTGGGTCGGGCTGAGATGATGAAGGCTCTCGATGGTGTCGGGAGCGATGTGCGGGCTTTGCTTGAGCGCGTCGCCGGGCGGATCGAATCCTTTGCGCGTGCGCAGCGGGGCGCGATACTGGATCTGGATGTCACGGTGCCCGGCGGCAGGGCTGGGCACACGGCTGTGCCCGTGCAATCTGCGGGGTGCTATGCGCCCGCCGGTCGGTATCCGCTGCCTTCGTCTGTGCTGATGACCGCGGTGACTGCCCGCGTGGCCGGGTGTGAGCGCGTTGTTGTGGCCTCGCCCAGCACGGACCCGATCATGCTCGCCGCGGCTGCTATCGCGGGGGCTGATGAGTATCTTGCGGTCGGCGGCGCGCACGCGATCGCAGCGATGGCGCACGGGTATAAGGGGTTCTGCCCGTGCGATGTAATCGTTGGGCCCGGCAACAAATGGGTGACCGCTGCCAAGAGTCTTGTCTCCGATGTGGTGGGTATCGACATGCTCGCCGGTCCGTCTGAATTACTCATAATCGCGGATGAAACAGCGGATGAGAGAGTCGTTGCGGCCGATTTACTGGCGCAAGCCGAGCACGACGACGATGCCGTGCCTATGCTTCTGACAACAAGCGCAGGGATTGTGGGCCGGGTTGAACGGGCTCTTGCCGAGCAACTCGGCGAGCTCTCGACGTCCGCGACAGCGAGAAAAGCCCTTAAGAACGGGTTTGCGTGCGTGGTCCGGGACCTCGATGAGGCTTGTGAAGTATCCGATAAAGTTGCAGCAGAGCACGTCGAGATCCATGTACGAGATGCACAATCGATCGCAGCCAGACTCAAGAATGCCGGCGGCGTGTTCGTCGGACCGATGAGCGCAGAGGTGTTCGGCGATTATGGCCTGGGCCCGAATCACACACTCCCGACGGGCGGGTCGGCGCGGTACCGAGCAGGGCTGTCGGTCATGCACTTTCTCCGGCTGCGGACATGGCTGCGAGTGGACGAGGGGCCAGAAAGTCATCAAATGATCAGTGATACAGCGGATCTTGCCGAGTATGAAGGATTACTCGCGCACAAACGATCTGCTCAAATCAGAATTAAAATGGAAATCTCACGTGAGCTATAAGCTGGAAACGGTCGAACTGGACGAGGTCCGCCGGGTCGTTGTCAAGGTCGGGAGCGCTGTCGTGGCGCCCGGCGGTGTTCTGGATATCAAAGCTGTAGAGCGGCTGGTCGATGAGATCGCCATGCTCAGGCAGACGGGTATTGAAGTTGTGCTCGTGTCATCGGGAGCGGTAGCTCTCGGATATCAGTCGCTCGGCTTGGAGACGATGCCGGCGATTGTGCGTCAGAAGCAGGCCGCGGCCGCGATCGGGCAGCCGAACCTGATGCGCACGTACTCGGAACTGCTGGCCAAGAGCAAGAACACCGCGGCTCAGGTTCTGCTGACGTCGGATGATTTCGGGCATCGCGAGCGGTTCCTGAACGCGAGGAACACGATTGAGACGCTGCTTGGTGCGGGTGTAATCCCGATTGTCAACGAGAACGACTCGGTCGCGTTCGATGAGAACAAACTGGGCGACAACGATCGGCTGAGTGCTCTGGTGGCGACATCGATCGATGCGGATTTACTGGTGCTGCTGAGTGTGGCGCCCGGGCTTATGGATATGTCGACGGGCAAGATCATCCCGGTGGTCGAAGAGATCGATGATGTCCGCAAGCTCGTGGATGTGAATCATTCTTCCGGCGTGGGCACGGGCGGGATGGCGACCAAGCTCGACGCGGCTGTCATTGTGAAGGGTCAGGGGATCACCGCACACCTGGCCAAGGGGCCGACCGATGAAGTCCCCGATCCCATCGCAAGGATCATGCGGGACGAGCCGATCGGGACGCGGTTTGTGTCGCTGGCCTCGGCCCGCAGGGCATCCAGGAAAGACTGGATCGCGACGGCTACGCGTTCATTGGGTGTGCTCGTCATTGACGAGGGCGCGGTCCGGGCGATCCGTGAGCGCGGCGCGAGTCTGCTGCCGGGCGGCATCGTCCGCGTCGATGGGCGGTTTGAATCCAAGTCGGCTGTCGAGCTTCACGATGCGAAGGGCCGATGCGTGGCGCGTGGGCTGACTTCGTACAGCAGCACCGAGATCCAGCGCATTAAGGGATTGCAGAGCGACGCGATCGAGGCGGCCCTGGGGTTTGCTCACGCGACGGAAGTGATCCACAGAGACGATTTGCACGTGCAGGAGGACTGGGCATGACACAGACAACGCAGACGACACGTTCCATACAAGACACAGCACGCGCAGCCCGCACAGCTTCCAGAGCGGTAGCGGATATGCCGGGTGATGTGCGCAATCAGGTTCTGCAGGATCTGGCCGAGCGGATCGACGCCAACCGGGCTGAACTGCTGGAAGCCAACACTGTCGACATGCGCGAGGCCGAGGCGGCCGGGGTTGATACACCGAAGCTGCGACGGCTCGAACTCACGGATGCAGGACTTACGCAGTTGTGCGATGGTCTGCGCCAGATCGCGGCCCTGCCGGACCCGGTTGGCGCGGTGACGCAGTCTTACAAGGTGCCCAGCGGGCTGGACGTGGAGAAGGTGCGGACGCCCCTGGGTGTGATCGCGATGATCTACGAGGCCCGGCCGGGCGTGACGATCGATGCCTTTGCGCTCTGCTTCAAATCGGGCAACGCGTGCCTGCTCAAGGGCGGCAAGGAAGCAGCCAATTCGAACGCGGCCCTTGCCGAGCTTGCCAAGGCTTCGCTTCGTTCACAGGGTGCGCCCGAGGATGCGATCCAGGTGATCACGAGTTCCAGCCGTGATGAATTGCGTGACATGCTCACGCTCTCGGGCGACATCGATCTTGTCATCCCGCGCGGGGGCGAGGCGCTGATCCGCTTCGTGCACGAGCACTCGCGCATCCCGACGATCCAGCACTTCAAGGGCGTATGCCATGTGTACGTCGATCGGCAGGCCGACCTCGACAAGGCGCTTGAGATCGTTGTCAGCGGCAAGACGAGCGCGCCCGCGACTTGTAATACCACCGAGTGTGTGCTGATTCACCGCGATATCGCGGATCAGTTCGTGCCGAGGCTTGCCAAGCGCTGCGCTGAGTCGGGCGTTGAGATCCGCGGCGACGAGGGTGTGCGCGAACGAGCGGGCGAGCAGAACTACGTCAAGCCGGCGACCGATGCGGACTGGGGGAGCGAGTATCTCGACCTCATTCTGGCAGCGAAAGTTGTGGACTCGATGGACGACGCGGTCGCGCACATCGCGGCCCACACTTCCGACCACACCGAGGCGATCGTGACCGAGGACCAGCCGACATCACAGGCGTTCTGCGCCCGCGTGCGGTCGTCCTGCGTCCTCGTCAACGCATCGACCCGCTTCAACGATGGCTACCAGCTTGGCCTGGGCGCGGAACTTGGCATCTCCACCTCAAGGCTCCAC
>Ga0070726_10002437_pt1 | contig 16751 bp, 12 predicted proteins | sample tdAd471_FD_67275 | JGI IMG/M metagenome (GOLD analysis project Ga0070726, IMG submission 67275) | Marine sediment microbial communities from the Atlantic coast under amendment with organic carbon and nitrate - tdAd47.1 | ecosystem: Environmental > Aquatic > Marine > Coastal > Sediment | place... | reverse complement strand
CCCCAAGGGGCCGCGGCGCTCTCTGGCTCTTTGTCTCTGGGGGGCTCGTCCCGAGCCCCCTCGCCCTCGCAGCTAAGCTGCTCGGGCTCACCCCAAGGGGCCGCGGCGCTCTCTGGCTCTGGCTCTGGCTCTGGCTCTGCCTCTGCCTCTGGCTCTGGCTCTGCCTCTGGCTCTGGCTCTGCCTCTGCCTCTGCGAGAACCTCAACGGTCTCGACCGGCCGAGTCGGCGCGTCGGCCGTGGGCCCTCTCAGCGCCTGAGGCAGGGCCTCCGGGTCGTGGGCCGTGCGCTCGACCCGCGAGAACAGGCGCGCGAGGTCGGCCTGCCCCACCCGTTGGCCCCAGGCCTGCTCGACCGCGGCGCAGAGCTCCTTTGCGTCCGCATAGCGACGCTCGTAGCGGGCGAAGCAGCGCTCGAAGACCTGGTCGACCTCCGCCGGGAGGTGCGGGACGAAGTCGCTGGGGCGGTCGCCGGGCTCCGGGAGGGTTCCGGTCAGGGCCTCGAACAGCAGCACGCCGAAGGTGAACACGTCGCTGCGCACGTCGGGGACCTTCCCCGCGCGCTGCTCTGGCGACATGTAGGCCAGGGTGCCGGCGACCGAGTGCTCCTCCTCGGTCTTGAAGCTGAGCGAGAGGCGGAGCTGGCTGGATTCGCCCTGGAGGCGGCCGAGCTCGAAGTCCGTGAGCTTCACGCGACCGCTGGAGTCGAGCAGCACGTTGGCAGGCTTGAGGTCGAGATGCAGGAGCCCCGCGGCGTGGGCGTCGCGCAGTCCGCGGGCGACCTCGGTCATCAGCGCCAGCGTCGCCTCGGGCTCCGGCGGGCCGATCCCTCGGAGCAGGTCCCGCAGCGTGGGACCGTCGACGTACTCCATGACCACGTAGGGGGGCGTCGCCTCGAGGTTCACCTCCAGCGGCTTGACGATCCGCTCGCTCTCTACGCTGGCCTGAAGGGCGCCGAAGCGGCGCAGTTGCTCGACCTGGTCGGGGCTGCGGGCGAACTTGATCGCCACCGGCATCAGCGCGCGGAACACCTCGCCGAAGCCTCCGTCGCCGACCTTCTCGGCGAGCACGTAGTCGCCGACCCGGACGCCGCGGGCGAGGAACGCCTCCGCCGCCTGCAGCGCGTCCGCGGAGAGCGGGGGAGCCGCCGTCTGCGGGGGGGTCTCGTGGGGCAGCGGTGGGGGCTCGGCGGTGCCCTTGAACTTCTGCCACGGAGTCGGCGCCCGCTCGCCGAGGGCCTCCTCCAGGCGCTCGACCCGCGCGCGGACGGCGGTGTGCACCAGACGCTGCGCCGCGGTGGTGGGCGTCGCTCCCGTGAGGAACGCGCGATACACCGCCAGCGCGCGCCGCGCTTCGCCGGCGCCTTCGTGGGCGCGGCCGAGGGTCTCCATCGCCGCGTCCCAGCCGGGGGTCTCGGGGCTCTCGTCGGCGAGCCAGTTGCGCAGGCGGAGCTGGGCCTCTCGCAGGGCGTCGATGTGGTTGCGGAGCAGCAGCTGCTGGGCGGTGGCCACGTCGTCCGGCAGCTCGTCGCGGGCGGCGTCCAGCTCGACCTCGCGCAGGGTCTCGACCCGCCCCGCGACCCGGTCGAGGAGCTTCTGAGGCGCGCGGGGGAGGCCGCGGGTGTGGCCGTAGTCGGCGAGGAAGCGCTCGTAGACCTGCCGCGCGTGGTTTGGACGGTCGAGCTGCTCCAGCGCGTGGCCCAGCCAGTAGAGGGCGGGCATCCGGCCGCGGGAGGCGCGCGCGCGCTGCCGCGCGATGGGCTCGAGGATCTGGCGGGCCAGCTCGGGCTCGCCGTCCTCGATGAGCATCCGCGCCTCGTTGATTCGCTCGCCCTTGCTCTCCGCTCGCTTCCGCCAGAAGGCGAAGTAGAAGATCGTGAGCAGCGCCATGACGTAGAGCAGCGTCATGCCCTAAGTCTAACGAGGTTTGCGCTCGGAGCGCTCAGGAGCTGGGATCGGGGTCGCCCTCTACGGGCCCCCGCTGGGACTCCGTCTCGGTGCGCCACTCCGCCCGGGCGCGCGCCAGCTGGCGGGCCGCGCTCTGGTCGGCGCGCCAGGCATGAGTCAGGCCACCCGGGGCGGGGTGGGTGGAGCCGGTGCTGCCCAACACGCCGTGCAGCTTTCGGCTGAGCTCGGCCAGGCCCTCGGCGATCTCGTGCACCGCGTCCCGCGAGGGCGCGTGGACCTCGCTCGCGTTCTTCAGCAACTCCGTGGTCGCGGTGGCCGTCGCTTCCGCGCGCTCGCTCAGGCGGCGGGCCTCGTCGCTGAACAGCTCGAAGGCGGGGTCGCGCACCCGCAGCGCCGCCAGGTCCGCGTTGATCGCCAGCTGGCGCGCCCGGCGCGCGATCTCGGTCGTGGCCTGCAGCAGGCGGGCGTGCTCCTGGAGGTGCACCTCGAAGGCAGAGATCCGGCTCTCGGTCTCGCGGGCCAGCTGGGTGTAGTCGGTGAGCCGCCCGTTGACCTCCTCCAGCCGCTTGGAGAGCGCCTCGGCGAGGTGGTTCAGGCTCACGCCGCGCACCTCCGCCGCGGCAGCGAGCCGGGTCGCTGCCTCCTGCTCGGTGCCCGACCAGGCGCGCTGGGTGGTGTTGACCCGGGTCCCGGCGGCGAACTGTGCGCTGGCTTCACTCGCTTCGGAGAGCGCGTGACCGGCTTGCGCGGTCAGGCGCAAGGCCTCCTCGATCGCTCCGCCGACGGCCTCGAGGTTGTCGAGGGTCCCCGTCCACAGGCTGCGGGCTTCGCCCAGGCCACGGCGCAGGCGCGCGGCGAGGTCTTCGACCTCCTGAGCCCCGCGGCTCGAGCGACCCGAGAGCGAGCGGATCTCCTGGGCGATCTGCTCCAGGCCGTGGTCGTCGTCTCCGAGGCGCGCGGCCTCGACCAGGACGTTCAGCGCGAGCAGGTCGGCGCGGGAGGCAGCCTCGCCCGCGAGTTGGGAGACCTCCTCCATGCGCAGGGTGCTCTCGTCTCCGGGGTCGATGGGCGGAGCGGAGGCTTGCGCGTCCTCGAGGGTTCTCTTGAGCAGGGTCAAGGCGCCGCGCAGGGCGTCCTCGGCGCGGGCCCCTTGCTCCCGGGCGACGCCGGAGAGGGCGTCAGCGCGCATGCCCCAACGGTAGAGCTCGGCCGCCAGGTCAGGGGCGCCAGAGGGGCTGGGCTCAGGGGAGTCCGTCATGGGGTGTCGCTCACAGGCAGCGGGTCGAGGGCTCGCCCGTCTACGATCGCCTCGGCGTCGAGCACTCGCAACCCCGCCCAGGTCCCGAGGCAGGCGCTGGTGGGCTTGGCCATGGGGCCGGAGTCCTCCTCGCTGAGCGCGTCGCCGATCTCGATCAGGTCCAGGATCCGGTCGACGGCGAGGGCCACGGGCTCCTCGCTGTCGATCAGGACCAGCGGGAGGCCAGCCGCGGAGGCTACCGTCGTCAGCCCGAGGCGGGTCGCGAGGTGGATCAAGGCCACCGCCTGCCCTTGCACCTCGACCACCCCGGCGACGTAGGCTGGGGCGCCCGGCAGGCGCACGTGGCGCTGCACCCGGTCGAGGGCGCGCACCGAAGCGACTTCGATCCCGAACCGCTGGCCGGCGGCTTCGACCTGCAGCACCTGGGCCCTCGCGCTCACGGGGTCCTCCGGGGGAGCTCGAGGGCCCGGCTCTGACCGCCGGCGTGGAGTCGCCACACGTCGACCACGAGCACGATCCGCCCGTCGCCGAGGAGGGCCGCGCCCTCGATCCCGGGAGGGGCGAAGCGGCGGCCGAGGGGGCGCACGACCACCAGGTCGCGACGGAGCACGTCGTCGACCATGCAGTGCAGGGCCTCCTCGGGGTCCCGCGAGCCCACCGCCGCGATCTGCACGGTGACGCGGTCCTTGCGGCGGCGCTCTCCCTCGCGGGGAGCAGGGAGCGGCATCCCCCGGCGGCGATCGGGGACCTTGGGCGGGTCCACCAGTTGACTGAGCTGCACGGAGCGCTTGGCCAGGATCGGGGCCTGGCCCTCCTGCACCCCGAGCACGGCGCCGAGGGAGATCGCGTAGACCTCGCGCCCCGTGCGGACCAGGAGCACCCGCGCGGTCGAGGCCGCGGGGGGGATCGCCAACCGAGCGCGGGTGCCTTCGCCAGGGGCGGAGTGGAAGGTCAGGCGCCCGCGGAGGGCGCGCACCCGCTCGAGGACCGACGCCAGCCCGACGCCGCGGCCGGCGTCGTCGGTGACGGCCTCGGCGGTGGTCACCCCGGGGGCGAACGCCAACGCGAGGGCGTCGCGGCTGCCGCGCAGGAGGAGCAGCCCGCGTCGGCGCGCGGCGCGCTCGAGGCGCTCGAGGTCGAGCCCTTCGCCGTCGTCGGAGACCTCGAGCAAGAGCCCCGCCGGCGACGCCTTGCTCGTGAGCCGCAGGCGGGCCACCTCGGGCTTGCCGCCCGCGCGGCGCTCCTCGCGGGGGGCGATGCCGTGCTGGAGCGCGTTGCGCACGAGCTGGAGCACGGGGTCGACCATCAGGTCGAGCACGCCCTTGTCGACCCGGTTCTCTGCGCCCTCGACCTCCAGCCGACAGGCCTTGTCGGGATGGCGGGCGAGGAACTCGCGCACGGTGACGCGGACCAACGAGTAGAGCCCGCGCAGCGGGACCCGCCGCGCGCGGAGCACGGCCTGCTGGTTCGCGCGGGCCACGTCGTCGAGCTCGCGATCGAGCTCGCTGGCGTCGTGGGCGAGGCGGCTGAGGTCGAGGGTCGCCTCGTCCCGGGGCCGGGTAGCGAGTTGGCGGAGGTTGGTCGCCAAGCGCCGCGTGCGCACTCGCAGCGCGACGAGCTCTTCGGCCAACTCGAGCAGCCGGTCGAGGCGCTGCCGTGAGACCTGGATCGCGCCGTCGCCCCGGCGCCGCGAGCGGCGGGTGCTGAGCCCAAGGATCCCGCGCACGAAGCGGGAGCTCGGCCGCGCGGGGCGCGCGTCGAGGATCCGGCGCCCGCCGCAGGCGCGATCTACCGCCTGCACGAAGTCCGCGGGGAGGTCGACGTCGGGCCAGGGGAACTCGACCGCGAGGCCGAAGCGCTCGCTGGCGCTGGAGGATCCGCGGAGTCCCCCCATGTTCGCCAGCCCTTCGGGGCCGAGGGGCACGTCGAGGGGCACGTCGAGCTCGATCTGCGCGCAGAACCACCCGTTGAGCGCCTGGGCTGCGGGGATGCTCGCCGCCGGAATCGCGCGCTGCTGGAGGAAGTTGGCCAGCTCGAGTCCGCTGGCGGCCGCGCTCGTGTGTCCGAGCAGCCCGGCGGCCGCGCACCAGAGCTCGAGCTCGTGCCCCAGCTCGCGCCGCCTGCGGCGCGGGTCGCGGCCGGACTCCAGCGACTTGAGCCGGGTCTGCGCGGAGCGACCGAGGGCGCGGAGCGAGGGGCGCATGCGCAGCCACAGCGCCTGACGCGCCTGGGGCACACCGTGCCGCGGGGCCCCGGCCGCGGGGCCCTCCAGGGCGGCCGCGGCGTCACGGGCCACGCCCCCCGAGCCCTCGGCCGCTTCGAGCAGGCCGCGGGCGGCGTCGACCGCCTCGAGCAGCGCTTGGTTGCGCGCCTCGTCGCCGGGCTCGAACCCGTCGAGAGCAGCCTCGAGGCTGCGGGCCAGGTCGCGCAGCGGCTTGGCCTCGGTGGCGGCGGCGAGGCCCTTGAGGGTGTGCGCCAGGCGCAGTCCCTCGGCCGCGGCCTCCGGGGTGCCCGCGTCGAGCAAGAGCTCCAGCTGATCGACGATCCCCTGCGCTTCGTGGCGAAACAGCTCCTGCAGGCTGGGGTCGTTCGGCATCCGCGGCTAGTGTCCTGCCAGGCTCTGCGCCGTGCGTTGGCCGACGGCGAGCATCCAGACCCCGGTCCCGAGGGTGGCGACGACGCCCACCAGCCAGGCGTAGACGGCGGTCCGGTGCTGGCGCAGCGAGCCCTGCTCGCGCCAACGGAGGATGCCGGTGGCCAGCGGGAACAGGGTCCCGGCCGAGGTCGCGATGGCGAGGGTCAGGTGCACGCCCAGCGCGGGCTGGGGGAAGGTGTAGTGCCGGCCGAGCATCTCCGCCCCGGCGACGGTCACCAGGAAGCTGCCGAGGAACAGCCCCACCAGCGCAATGTGCGCGCGCACCATCCGCAGGTAGCCGAAGGTCAGCGTCCCCACGAGGAAGCACACGGTGACCCCGAGCGCGACGAAGAACAGGGTGAACGCTTGCTCGTGCGGCATGTCGGGAGTTTACGCGAAGCCGGGGGTTACAGCATGCCCGGGCGAGCGTCGCGGTAGCGGGCGCGAGGCCGGATCAGGCTGCCTTCGGCGGACTGCTCGAGGGTGTGGGCGATCCACCCGGCGGCGCGGCCAACGGCGATCAGGCCGGGGGCGATCCCGCGCGGCAAGCCCAGCGCAACGGCGAGGGCGACGGTGCCCACGTCCACCGTGGGGAGCAGCCCGCGCTGCTCGCGCATCGCCGCGATCAGCGCCTCGACTCCCTCGATCCGCCGTCCACCCAGCGCTCGCGCGGCTTCGAGCAGCGGACGCGCGCGGGGGTCGCCCTGGGGGTAGAGCGGGTGGGCGAAGCCCGGGATCGTTTCGCCGCGCGCCTGGCGCGCGAGGACCACCTCGGCCGCGCGCTCGGGGTCGCCGATCTCGTCGAGCAAGGCCTCGACCTGCAGCGAGCAGCCGCCGTGGAGCGGGCCCGCGAGCGCGGCCAGCCCCGCGCTGAGGCAGCTGTAGAGGTCGGCCTGGGCAGAGGCCGCGACCCTGGCGGCGAAGGCCGAGACGTTCAGCTCGTGATCGGCCCACACCACCAGGAGCTGGTTCAGCGCGCGCCGGGCGCCGGCTCCTCCGCGGGCGCCGAGGCCGCAGGCCAGGGTGCCGGCGACGTCGACGCGTCGTGAGGCCCGCTCGCGCCGCTCGGGGGTCGCGAGGGCGAGGGCCGCGGCGCGGATCACGCGCCGCGCCCGCGGCAGCAGCTGGACCGTCTCGCGCAGGTAACGCCCGGGGTCGGCGGCCCCCAACAGCGGGACGAGCACCGCCAGCCGCTGGAGCGGGGGCGCGAGGGGCAGCGGGGGCAGGTCGGGGGCGCGCTCCCAGCGGGCCACGGCGGGGAGCGATCCGCTCCACAGCAGCTCGGCCACCCGCTCGAAGCTCACCTCGTCGCGGGCGAGGTTCAGCGCCGCGTGACCGCGGTAGAGCGGGCCATCGGGGGTCACCTGGGTGATCGCGCTCTCCAGCACCGGGGCACCCCAGGCCAAGGCGCCCGCCGCGCTGCCTCGCTGGCGCAGCCGCTCGAGGTCACGGCGGCGGTAGCGGCGCGCGCGCCCCTCACCGGGGAGGCTGCGCAGCAGCCCTCGGCTGACGTAGGCGTAGAGCGTGCTCAGCTTCACGCCGAGGACCTCGGCGGCCTGGCGGGCGTCGAGGGTCTCGGTCGGCACGCGGCCTCCACGTGTTGATCAGTGGATCAATGTTGATCAATGTATCTGTGCCGGGCTAGCGTGTCCAGCGCCTGAGGGCAGGAGGACGCACATGGCAGGACTGGACGGGGTGGTCGTGGCCGACACGGCCTTGAGTCGGATCGACGGCGAGCTGGGGCGGTTGGTGATCGCCGGATACACGGTGGACGAGCTGGCGCAGCGCCACGGCTACGCCGCGGTGGCGGCGTTGTTGTGGAGCGGAGACGCGGGGCGGGCCGCCGAGGTCGAGGCCGCCCTGGGCGCTGGCCGAGTCGCGGCGCACGCGCTGCTGCCGCGGCTGGGCGACGCGCTGGAGGCCCCCGACGCCATGAATGCGCTGCGGGCCGCCGTGGGACACCTGCCGGACCCCGCCGAGGACCTCGTCGGGCTGGCGGGGATCGCCGGGGCCTGCGCGGTGTTCTTCGCCGCCTGGAATCGGCTGCGCGCCGGCCAGCCGCTCCTCGAGCCCGACCCCGACCTCGGGCACGCCGCCGACGTGGTGCGCCTGCTGCGCGGGGCCCCGGACGCGGCGCGCGCCCGCGCCCTCGAGTGCTACTGGGTGACCGTCGTCGACCACGGCTTCAACGCCTCGACCTTCGCCGCGCGGGTGGTGGCTTCCACCCGCTCGGACGCGGTCTCGGCGGTCGTCGCCGCCCTCGGCGCGCTCAAGGGCCCGCTCCACGGCGGAGCGCCGGGGCCCGTGCTCGACATGCTCGATGCGGTCGGGGCTGCCGACCCCGCCGCGGCCCGTGGCTGGGTCGAGGCCGAGCTCGCCGCGGGGCGGCGGATCATGGGCATGGGTCACCGGGTCTACCGCTCGAGGGATCCCCGGGCCCGGGTCCTCGAGCTGGCCGCGCGCCAGCTCGGGGAGGAGAGCCCAGGCGTGCGAGAGCGCCTGGCCCTGGCGGCCTGCGTGGAGCAGGCGGCGGAGGCCGTGCTCGCCGAGCGACACCCCGGTCGCCCGCTGAAGGCCAACGTCGAGTTCTACACCGCGACCTTGCTCGAGGCCGTTGGGCTGGGGCGCGAGGCGTTCTCGGCGGCCTTCGCCTGCGGGCGGGTCGTGGGCTGGCTGGGCCACGTGCTCGAGGAGCGCCAGGTCGGGCGCCTGATCCGCCCCCGCGCGCGCTACGTGGGGCCCGAGCCGGCTAGTCCCGCTTGAGGGCCTCGACCTCCGCCGCGAGGTCCTCGATCTGCTTGGCGAGGGCGTCCATTTCGGCGCGGCCGGGCACGAGCTTGTGGATGAAGCTGGCCACGGTGAAGTCGATCTGGCTGAAGAAGGCGCCCCGCTTGGGATCGCCGTCTTCGTCCTCCTCGGCGTCGTCGTCGTCCGTGGGGCCGACGAGGGCCTCGTCGGAGGGGCTGCGTTCGGCGTCGGCGACGGCGTCCTGGGGCAGGGGCTCGCCCTCCTGGCTGGGGGTCTCGACGCGCCGCTTGAAGCGCGCTTCGAGCTCCTCCTGGGCGAGCATCACCGCGCCGACCCCGGCCAGGGCCAGGCGATACAGATAGCCGCCGACGCCCTTGGGGGCCTCGTCTTCGGCGGTGGGTTCCTCGGTCGTTTCCTCGGCCACGTGCGACTCCGCTCGTTGACCCACAGTAGCAGTTGAGGAGGCCACGACGTAACCTCGCGGCCATGACCCTCTCCGACACCCTGCTCAATGGTTTGCGCGAGGCCCTCGGCGCGGAGCACGTGCTCGCCGACGCGAGCGTGCTCGAAGCCTACCGTCGCGACCTCTCGACCCTCGGGCACCTGGCCTTCAACAGCGGGCGTTGGGACCTGAGCGGGTTCCGCGCCCCCGACGCCGTGGTCCGCCCCGGCAGCGTGAGCGAGGTCCAGGCCGCGGTCCGGCTCTGCGCCGGGGCGCAGGTGCCGCTCGTGCCCTGGGGCGCGGGCTCGGGGGTATGCGGCGGCAGCGTGGCCGTGCGCGGAGGCGTGTGCCTCGACCTCAAGCGCCTGGACCGGATCCGTAAGCTCGTCCCCGAGTCGCTCTACGTCGAGGTCGAGGCGGGGATGAACGGTCAGCTGTTCGAGGACCGCATGCAGCGCGACGGGCTGACCCTGGGTCACTTCCCCAGCTCGATCACCTGCTCGACGGTCGGCGGCTGGGTCGCGGCGCGCGGCGCGGGGCAGCTCAGCGGACGCTACGGGAAGATCGAGGACATGGTGATGGCCCTCGAGGTCGTGCTCCCCGACGGGCGGCTGGTGCGGACGCCGCTGGCCCCCAAGGCGGCGACCGGCCCCGACTGGAACCAGCTCTTCGTCGGCTCGGAGGGGGTCCTGGGGGTGGTGACCGCGGTGGTGTTCCGCCTGGCGCGCTTGCCCGAGCGGCGGGCCTTCGCCAGCTTCACCTTCCCGACCCTCGCCGCGGCCTTCGCCGGGATCCGCGAGGGCTTGCAAGCGGGGACGCGCCCGGCGGCGGTGCGGCTCTACGATCCCCTGGACACCTTGCTCGTGGGGCGCTCGGGAGACCCCGCCCCCGACTCTGCTGGCGATCCGGACGGGAGCGTGGGGGCGATCTGGCCCCTGAGCGCCTACTCCCCCAAGCGCCTGCTGAGCACCGTGGGTCAGAAGCTGGGGGAGCTGGGGAAGGCCGTCGAGAACCTGGCCTTGGCCAAGCCGGAGTGGATCAACCAGCTGACGGGCACGATCCCCGGGGTGGGCTGCCTGCTGGTGACCACCTTCGAGGGAGAGCCGGAGCTGGTGCGCGCCGAAGAGGCGATCTTCACCCGCTGCTGCCTGGCCGCGGGCGCCAGCGCGGACGGCCCTGGGCCGGCCGAGCGCTGGTGGCGCAACCGGTTGGCGGTCTCCTTCAAGCAGAGCGGGGTCTACGCCCAGGGCGGGTTCGTGGACACGATGGAGGTGGCCACGACCTGGGATCGGCTGGAGGCGTTGCACACCGCGGTGCGGCGGGCGGTGGCGCCGCACGCGCTGATCATGGCGCACTTCTCCCACGCCTACCCCGAGGGCTGCAGCATTTACTTCACCTTCGCCGCGCTGCGGGCCGACGACCCCGAGGAGACCTTCGGGCGTTACCGCCGCACCTGGAAGGCGGGCCTCGACGCGGTGAACTCCGTGGGGGCCGCGGTCAGCCACCACCACGGGATCGGGACGCTCAAGGCCGACGCGCTGCGCGCGAGCCACGGCGAGCTGCACGACGTGCTGGCCAAGGTCAAGCAGGCCCTCGACCCGCAGAACGTGCTCAACCCGGGGAAGCTCGGGTTGCCCTGAGCTGGCTCAACCCTTCTTGGCGAAGCGCTCGATGGTGGCCTTGACCCGAGCGCGGCAGGCCTCGTGGCCGGCGAAGCTGCGCAGGCGCCCGACCCAGGGGGAGGTCGCGAAGCGCTTGCGGAAGGCCTCGGGGAGGGCGTCGCGGAGCTCGCTGAGCGCGTCCCCCAGGCGCGCGAGGGTCGCCTCGACGTCTCCGTCGTTGGCGACGGCGAAGCCGAGGTGGGTGTAGAGCGCGCGCAGGTGGTCGAGGGGGTTGCCCTCCTCCGCGGTGCGCTCCACGAGATCCTCGAGCAGGAGCTCGGCCTCCTCCGGGTCGCCGAGGCGGGCCTGGAGCAGCTCGTGACGCAGGTCGAGGGCGGGGGCGTCGACCGTGTCGGCCTTTTCGCAGAGGGCGCGGCAGGCGTCGGCGTCGCCCTGGAGCAGAGCCAGCTCAGCCTGGGTGACCAGGCACAGGGCCCAGCGGGGGCGCGCGCTCGCGCCGTAGAGCCGCGCCGCGTCGGCGAGGGCCAGGCGGGCCCCGGCTTCGTCGCCACGCCCCAGGGCCAGCTCGGCGCGCAGCTCGAGGGAGCGCGCTTGGACCGCGGGCCCCCCGTCGATCAGGCGCAGGAGCGCCTTCTGCGCGCGCTTGCCGTCACCGCCCGCGGCGAGGATCGCCGCGACGAGCAGGGTCGAGCGGGCGAGGGTCTCGGGGCTGGCGTTCTCGCGGCCGCTCTCCGCGCAGCGCATGGCGTGGGAGAAGCGGCCCAGCTCGAGCGCGCACTCGCCCTCGGAGACCCAGAGGGTCGCCAGGCGGACCTCGTCCTCGTTGGCGACGGCGACGTCCCGCGCGAGGGCGAAGGTCTTGAGCGCGCCGTCCCAGGACCCCTCGAGGGCGAGCAGCTCGCCCTGCCGCAGGCGTGAGTCCAGCGACTGGACCTCTTCGCCCGCGGCGTCGAAGAGCTCGACCGCGTCGGCGAGGAGCGAGGCCGCGTGGCCCAGCTTGCCCTCCTCCCCGATCCGCTCGGCGTTGGCCCGGACGGCCTGCGCCTCCGCGGCGACGTCGCCTTGCTCCTGGGCTTCGTCGCGCCAGCGGCCGAGGACCTGGCGCGCCTTGGTGTGCTGGTTGGCGGCGACGAGGACCTGGGCTTGTTTGGCGATGGCCGCCCAGCGCAGGGCCGGCTGCTCCAGGCGGCCCCAGAGCGCGCTCGCTGCCCGCGCGAGCGAGGCGGCGCGGTGGGGGTCTCCCGCGGTGAGCGCCACGTCGCGGGCGGCGCCGAGGAGCACGGCTGCACGGTAGGGGGACTCGCGCAGGAGGTCGGGGCCGTCGCTGGCGTCGGGGTCGCGGGTGAGGATCGTCTCGGCCACGCGATCGACCGCGGCCAGCGCGACCTCGAGGCCGCTCGCCGCCGCCGCTCCCCGCCCGAGGTGCAGGGTGTGTTCGAGGGGCAGCTCCATGCGGTTCCACAGCTCGCGGAGGGCCGTGGCGGCGCGCTCGGGGAGGCCGAGCGCCGCGTAGAGCTGACTGAGGTGGAACAGCTCGCGTTCGTCGAGGGGCTGGGTCAGCCGGAGGTCGGCGGCGAAGGCCAGCCCGCGGCTGTCGAGGCCCGAGAGCTGGGTGAGGAAGACCTGGGGGCCTTCTTCGCCGAGGCGGCAGGCGCCGGTGGCCACGAGCTCATGGGCCAGCCGCTCGCAGAGCCCCTCCTCTTCGCCGAGGGAGCGGGCCAGCCGGTTGGTCGCTACGGGGCTGCACCCCGCCTGTTCGGCGAGCTGACGCACGAGGAGGGCGCGTGCCTGGGGAGAAGAAGCCATGGGAGAGGAGTGTAGCAACCGGCCCTGCGTCGAACCCGGCCGGGGTGGGTTGCAGGCCGACGAACCGGGAGGCATGATTCGGCAACGCCGAAGGAGTGAGACCGTGCCCGATACACCCAACCCAGGAAGCCGCGTCCCCAAGCCCACCGGCTCCGCGCCGAAGCCGCTGGGGTCCGTGCCAAAGCCCAAGCCGGGCGGCGCGCCGCGCCCAACTCCGCTCAAGCCCAAGGGTGGCGTGCCCAAGCCCACGCCGCTCAAGTCCTCCCCGCGCCCGCGCCCCAGCGGCACCGGCCGCTCGGCCCCCCCGCCGCGCCCGTCGGGCCTGGGCTCCAGCGACAAGAGCAAGGGCAGCGACACCGGCAAGGTGCAGGGCTTCTCCTCGAGCCCCAAGCCGGAGGCCAACAAGCCCGAGCCCAACCAGCCCGGGAACAGCCCGACCGCGAACAAGCCGAGCCCCACGCCCAGCAAGCCCGCTGAGCCGCAGAAGGAGGCCAAGGCCTACGACCCCAAGATCCCGCCGCGCCAGGAGGCGCCCGACGTCGAGGGGCTCTCGAGCTCCTGCGCCATGGCTCGCCAGCAGTTCGACTCGGTCGTCGGTGAGCAGAACCAGCGCCTCGTCGAGCTGAAGGTCGTCGCCGTCAACGCGATCGAGGACTCGGTGCGCCGGCTGGAAGAGGAGAGCGAGCGCACCCGCGCGATCCTCGAGCGGAACCTGGAGCTGGCCCGCGAGGCCGAGCGCCTGGTCGTCGAGGGCCGCAACCTGGCCAAGGAGCAGGAAGAGCTCGAGGACCAGGTCAAGGAAGCGACGGAGCGCACCCTCGCCCTCGAGGAGCGGGTCAACACCCTGCGCGACGAGCGCTCGAAGCTCGAGGCCTCGCGCAACGAGCTCGAGGAGCAGGTGCAGGAGGCCGCCGAGGCCCTCGCCAAGTCGCGGAGCGAGATCGAGACCCTGGAGGGCAAGGTCGGCGAGCGCGACGACGAGACCAAGGCGCTGGAGAAGAAGAAGACCGTGCTCGAGGAGCGCTTGCAGCGCCTGGAGCGGATCCGCGCCGAGTTCATGTCGGAGGTCAAGCGTTCGGAGACGGCGCTGCAGGACCTGATGGCCGTCCCCGAGGGCGGCGAGTAGGTCGTCCCAGCCGGAGCCAGATCGACGCGGGCACCCGAGGTGCCCGCGTCGTCGTGTACGGGCTGCTAGGCTCGACGCGAGGAGGGTGAGGCATGGCCTCGAGCTCGCTGCCCGGTGTGTTGGTGTTCGCGACCGCGATCAGCGGGGTCGTGGGCGGCGTCGTGGGCGGGCTGATCGTCCTCGCGGGGGCGTCTCTCGGCGGTCCCGAGGAGCCTGCAGCGGTCGCTCCCCCGGGAGAGCCGGCGCCGTCTCCCGAGCTCCTGATCGAAGAGCCGCCGCCCCGGCTCGAGCAGCCGCTCGTGGCCGACACGCCTCCCGGGCCCCTCGACCCCAGCCCCGCCGCGGAGGGCCCACCCTTCACCCTGGGGTTCGTCGTGCCCGCCGACGCGAGCGAGTTCGTCCGCGACCAGGTGCAGGCCGCCCGCGAGGGGAAGGTGGACAGCATGCTGCGCGTGGCCGACTGGCTCGCGGCGGGTGGCGGGGGGCTCCCCAAGTCGATCCCGTTGGCGAACACCTGGTTCCGGCGCGCGCGCTCCCAGTGCGCGGGGTCGCCGGGGGACGCCGAGGTGCAGGGGGTGGTCCGCGCCTACGCGGCCTTCCTCGCCGACGCGGGCGCCGGGGCGTGGGCCAACCCCGAGGCGGCCTTCGCGCTGCTGGAGCAGAGCGCGCGCGCGAACCCCGCCGCTGCGAGCGTGCACCTCGACCTGGCCGAGCTCGTCGAGCGCGGGAAGGGCACCGCCGCCGACCCCGAGCGGGCTCGCCGAATGGTGCGGGCGGTCGCGGAGCGCCTGCTCCACCGCGGGGACCAGGGGGCCATGGAGGGTCGCGCGTTCTTCCTCCTCGCGCGCTACCTCCACGACGGCGTGGGCGGGCCGGCGGATCCCCGCGAGGCCGCGATCTGGGCGCGACGTGGGATCGAGGGCCAGCCGCCCTACCTCGTGAACGAGGACGAGGTGCTCACCGCGATCGGCTACGCCCGCGAGCTGGACGAGGTCCCGGGCGGGGTGCTCTGGCTGCGACACCACACCGAGAAGCAGGCCGCCGCGGCGTTCTTCCTCGGGGAGTGCCACGAGCAGGGGCTCCACGGCGTCGCGCGTGACCTGGAGCAGGCCCTCGCCTACTACCAGCGCGCCGCCGAGCTCGAGCACGCCCACGCAGCCGGCGCCGTCGAGCGGCTGGCGACCCTGGAGGTCGAGGCGTCCGGCGGCGAGTAGCGCCTAGCCGCGCGCGAGGATCGTGACCGCGCTCGTCGCCTCGTCGAAGCCGATCAGGCCTCCGCCGTTGTGGGCCAGGGCCAGGCGCGCGCCGGCCACCTGCCGCGGGCCGGCTTCGCCGCGGAGCTGGGCGGTCAGCTCCCCGAGCATGGCCAGTCCGCTGGCGGCGAGGGGGTGGCCCTTGGAGAGCAGCCCGCCCGAGACGTTGACCGGGCGCTCGCCGCCGAGCTGGCTCGCCCCCGAGCTCGACCAGGGGCCGCCCTGACCCTCGGGGCAGAACCCGAGGGCCTCGACGAGGGCCACCTCGGCGAAGGCCGTCGCGTCGTGCAGCTCGGCCAGGTGCACGTCGCCGGGGGCGCAGCCGGCGCGGGCGTAGGCGCGCTCGGCCAGCGCGCGGACCGCGTGGGGCGCGCCCAGCGGGCGGTAGGCCCCGCCGCCGCGCACGCTGGCCTTGACCTCGACCGCGCGCTCCTGGGTGGCGGGCGGCAGCGCGCCCAGCGCTGCCTCGCTGGCGAGGATCAGCGCCGCGGCGCCGTCGCTGATCGGCGCGCACATGCTGCGGGTGAAGGGCTCGATCACGGGCTTGTCGGCGAGCACGTCTTCGGCGCTCCGCGCCTTGCGGAACTGGGCCTTGGGGTTCTGCACGCCGTGGGTGAAGTTCTTGGACGCCACCGCGGCGAGCTGCTCGCGGGTGGTCCCGTGGGTGCGCATGTGGTGCTGGGCGACGAGGGCGCAGGCGTCGAGCAGGACCAGCCGGTCGGGGCGGGGGGCGAACTCCAGCCCGTGCTGCTCGGCCTGTTCGCGGTAGTGGGTCGTCCACACGCTGCGGTCGAGCTGGTCGAGGGCTGGGTTGAACACGCTGAAGGTCTTGATCGGGTCGTCGGGGAAGAACGTCTTCTCCACCCCGAGGGCCAGGGCGATCCCGGCTTGCCCGCTGAGCACGTCGGCCAGCGCGGTCTGGAAGGCCACGCTGCCCGTCGCGCAGCCGGCCTCGACGTTGACCACGGGGGTACCCGCGGCGAGCAGCCCGGCCTGCGCCAGGTCGGCGGCGAGCACCTGGCCGCCGAGGTTGGCCTGACCCCAGGCGTGGAGCGCGCAGCTCCCGCAAGCCAGCTGCTCCAGCGCGTCGCCCTCGACCCCAGCGTCGGCCAGCGCGCCCTCGACCGCCTCGCGGGCGAGCTGCTTGTGGGTCCGCTCCGGGAGCCGCCCGAAGTGGGTGCTGAACGCGCCGATGACGTAGGCCTTCACGGGAGCTCCTCTCGCCCCAACGGGCGCCGCGTGCTTTGATGGGAGCGAGGCTAGCACGGCGAGGAGGACCCACATGACTCAGGCCCCCAGCACCCCCTACCTGGGGCCGCTCCACCGACCGGTGGGCGAAGAGTTGACCGTGAGCTCCCTGAAGGTTCAGGGTGAGCTCCCCGCCGAGCTCAGCGGCGTGTTCGCGCGCAACTCGGGGAACCCCCAGTTCGAGCCGGCTGGGCGCTACCACTGGTTCGACGGGGACGGGATGATCCACGCCCTGCACCTCGAGGGCGGCGAGGCGACCTACCGCAACCGCTGGGTGCGCACCCCGGCCTTCACCCGCGAGCGCGAGGCCGGGCGCGCCCTCTGGCCGGGCTTGCTCGAGCCCCTCGACCCCAGCCTCCAGCCGCCGATCAAGGACACCGCGAACACCGACGTGATCTGGCACAACGGCCAGCTGCTCGCGACCTGGTGGCTCTCGGGGACGCCGATGGCGCTGAGCCTGCCCGAGCTGGAGACCCTCGGCCCCTGCACCTTCGGCGGCAAGCTGCCTTGGCAGGGCTGCGCCGCGCACCCCAAGGTGTGCCCCCGCACCGGCGAGCTCCTGTTCTTCGGCTACTCGCTGTTCAAGAAGCCCTACTACGTCTATGGCGTGGTCGGCGCCGACGGCCAGTTGACCCATGCGGTCGAGCTCGACCTGCCGCGGCCCCACGTGCCCCACGACGTCGCGATCACCGAGCACTACACGGTGCTG